>Ga0209514_10003492_pt1 | contig 22343 bp, 18 predicted proteins | sample Subgrocontami58m_FD_187452 | JGI IMG/M metagenome (GOLD analysis project Ga0209514, IMG submission 187452) | Subsurface groundwater microbial communities from S. Glens Falls, New York, USA - GMW37 contaminated, 5.8 m (SPAdes) (version 3) | ecosystem: Environmental > Aquatic > Deep subsurface >...
GATCGTCTGGCCGCAGTCGTGAACCATGGCCAGCCGACACACCTTCACCCGCCCCGTCTCCACGTCGACTTCCACCTCGGCCACCTGCGTCCCAAAGGTATAAGCGCCCGATTGGTTCCCCATGCCCGTGGCGAATTGCGGCGGGTCGATCCCTTCGGGGGCCCAGTAACCGCGGCCCAGGATCGTCTTGCCCGTGCCCGAGTATTGCGCTTTCTTGACCAGCTTGTCGAAAGGCAGGCTGCGGTCGGGACTGCCCGCCACATAGACCCGCCGGTCCCTAAAGACGATATCGCCGGGGGCCGCCTCCAAGACCTCGGCCGCCACTTCCGCCAGCTGCCGCTTCGCGTCTTCCGCCGCCAATTTCACCGCATTGCCCGTGATAAAGGTCACCCGGCTGCCAAAAACCCCCGGATCAACCGGCGTAATCTCCGAATCCAGCGTGCCGTAACGGATGTCCGCCAACCGCACGCCCAATACCTCGGCCGCAATTTGCGAAAGCGCCGTGTCCGACCCCTGGCCGCAATCCGTGGACCCCGTGATGAGGGCGATCCCGCCATCCTCGTGCACCTTCACCTGGGCGGCGGCCGTGTTGTGACCCGCCAGGCGCGACCCGCTGATAAAGCCGTAAGCGGCAACGCCCACCCCCTTCCGGTAGCGTGAGTTCCCCTCCCGGTGCAATTCGCCGCGCCACCTGCCGGCAATGTCTCCCGCCTTCTCGATGCATTCCGTCAATCCGCAACTGGTTATCTTGAGGCCATTGCCCGTCGTCTCACCGGGCTGAAGGGCATTTTTCCGACGGACTTCGACGGGGTCCAGCCCCAATTCCGCGACGGCCATTTCCAGCTGTACTTCGGCGGCAAAGCGGATCTGGGGGACACCGTGGCCGCGCATGGCGCAGGAGGGCTGCGTGTTGGTATGCACCCGGTAACCCCTGGCCCGCAGGTTAGGGACCCGGTAGGGCAGAGCCAGCCGCGTGCACATGATATAGAGGCTCATGGAGCCCATACTCTTGTAAGCCCCGCCGTCGGCAATGATCTCCGCATCGATGGCCGCCAGGGTGCCGTCCTTTTGCAGGCCCGTTCTGATCCTGATCAGCGTGGGGTGCCGCTGCCGATAGGCGTAGAGAACCTCCTCCTGGCTGGCCACGATCTTGACCGGCCGGCCCGTTTTCCGGGACAGGAAAGCGGCGCAGAAATCCACGGCGAACATCTCGTTCTTGCCGCCGAACCCGCCGCCCAAATAAGGCTGGATGAACCGCACCCGGCTCGGCGGAATCCCCAGCGCCTTGCCCATGTTCCGATAGGTAAAATAGGGGCTCTGCTTGGAACCCCAAAAGGTCAGCTTGCCCGAGCTGTCCCAGTTCGCCAGTGCTGCATGCGGCTCCAGAAAACCATGGCGGATGGCCGCGGTCTGAAACCGGTCTTCCCGCACATAGTCGCAGGCCGCCAATGCCTTGTCCACATCCCCGTAACTCAGGTTCGTCTCGAAAGACAAGTTCCGCGGGACGTTCTCATGAACCAGAGGCGAACCATCCGCCATGGCCGCCACCGGATCGAGGATAGCGGGTAATATCTCATACTCGACCTCGATCAGCTCCAACGCATGTTCCGCCGTCTCTTCATCCGCCGCCGCCACCGCCGCCACTTCATCGCCGATGAAGCGCACCTTGTCCAGCGCCAGATAGGGCTCGTCCCCCTCGGTGGCAATCCCGCCGGCCTTGAAACCCAGCGTATCCGCCCCCGTTACCACCGCCCAAACCCTGGCCAAGGCCACCGCCCGGGAGGTATCTATCCTCACGATCCGGGCATGGGGGTGCGGGCTGCGGAGAATCTTCCCGTGCAGCATTCCGGGCAGGGAAAGATCGGCCGCGTACTTCGCCTCGCCCGTCGCCTTGATTACCCCGTCCACCCGCGGCAGACGCTTGCCGATATTCACATAGTCCGTACTCATAACTTACCCTTCATTGTGGGAATCCGGGGAACCTGCTGGAACGAAAAAGGATTACGATTGAACAATTTCAATCTTTTTCCATTGGTGGGCCTAATAAATACCGTTTCCATCTATTTCAGCTTATACTATCTGCTTCCCTGCTTTTCTTTGCCTTTTTTCCCAATTTTTTTGCATCGCTGAGCGGAACGCTCGTCCTAAGTCATTCTCGTATCTACTATATATTTCTTCATAATTTAGCAACGCCTTTTCAGATATTATCGGACCTAAAACCTTCTGGCATGGCTCTTATCAGCGCTTACTTTAGCATCAGCATCCCGAAACCACGCGGCCAAAGAACTTTCGGGCAACGCCACCCAATGTGCCCCGTGTGGCTTCAGAATCAGCTGTATGCAGGGTTATGCGATGAGCATTAGGGAACGCCGGCCTTAATGAACCAGCCATCAATTGGCGTTCTGCAGAGCAAAGTCCCAGTTGATCAGTTTGTCGAGCACAGCATTGACATAGTCGGCGCGGCGATTCTGATAATCCAAGTAATAGGCATGTTCCCACACATCAATGGTAAGCAGTGGTTTCATGCCGGATGTGAATGGGACTTCGGCATTGGCCGTCTTCACCACCTTGAGCTTGTCGCCATCAATAACAAGCCAGGCCCAGCCACTTCCGAACTGCGATACGGCTGCGGCGGTAAGTTCCTTCTTGCAGGCGTCCACGCTGCCGAACGATGCCAGGATTTTCTGCTTCAGCGCGGCAGGAGGTTCGCCTCCCCCCTTTGGCGTCATGCTTTTCCAGTAGAACGTGTGATTCCAAACTTGCGCGGCATTATTGAAGATAGCGGCTTTATCCGCCCGCCCGGCGGTACCGGCAATGATCTTCTCCAAGGGAAAATCAGCGTATTCCGTCCCTGCAGCAAGCTTGGCCAGGTTGTCTAAGTAACCTTTGTGATGTTTCCCGTAATGAAAACCGACCGTCTTGGCAGTTATTACCGGTTCCAATGCATTTTCGGCGTAAGGGAGAGGAGGTAAGGCATGGGACGACGCTGCTCGGGCAGTTGTGGAAAGGCCGCCCGTTGCGAGCGCAGCGACAGTGCCCACCGCCGCACGGAGAAAATCGCGACGATCAAGCACGCTCGAGGAATTGTCTGTGTCTCTTTTGTTCATTTTGGCCTCCTTGCAGTTAGTGTGCGGATGACGCATAACGCAAAGATCATTGGCCCACGGATTGTGGGTCCGATGGATTGATTCGTTATCAATTATTATATTTTATATGCAGGCCAGCAGCAGCATGTGCCAGCTTCTTATCAAGCGTCCAGATTGGAACGCCCGTTAATACAGCGGATGCAATCAGCTGAACATCCGCATAGCCCATTCCTTTTCCCATTAAGTGGTTATTCTCAATGAATGATAATACTTCTTCTTGTTCGGCCTCGATGCTCATCGGCAGCAGTTGCAGAAACGACAGAATAACGGCTCTGTCCTTGAAATTACCACAAGCGAGTTCTCCAACTATTAATGGGTGGCATAATACCCTTCCATCATTGAGCAAGCTTGCCAACTCAGTATTCCCGTCCCTCAAATGCGAGACCCAAACCGATGTGTCCACAAGGACCATGGGCGGTCACGCTCCTTTTCTTCTTGGTATTTCCTGAAGCTGCTTTTGAGTCCCGCCCAGCTTTGCAAGCCTCCGTGCGCTTTCTCTGGCAATAAGCGCTTCCAAGCCTAGCTTAACGAGGGCTGTTTTTTCTTTAATACCAGTAATTTTTGCCGCTTTTTCGATTAGATTATCTTCAATGTTCAGTGTTGTTCTCATATTTTCACCTCATACAATTATGTATGCCTTAGTGTGCATCTTCTATGCATATATGTCAAGTCATTGACTTGATAATGTCAAGCCACAATAGAAATGTCCTATTTTGATCAATAGGTGGATGCTTGTATTCCGGGGACACCTTACTCAATTCAAAGCCTTTAACTCTTTCTCGATAATTAAGTAAGGTGTCCCCGGAACTGATAATTAAGTAAGGTGTCCTCCGAACTGATAATTAAGTAAGGTGTCCCCCGAACTGCCTAAAAGGAAAGCGATTTTTGTAGAAAGTCAGGAGAAGTTTCATAGTGTTACACCTCCCCGATATTACAGTACCAATAATTGCCGATTATAAGCTAAAAAGGCGAGCGGAGGGAGCTTCACCCCGTACCAGTTGGGACTGTGGAACAATACGTCGATGGTAATGAGGTATGCTCACCACAACTCGGAAAGTCTCAGGTCATCGATTGAAGTTATGGACGGCTTCAAACCGGCGTTTATCACAAATTTATCACAGTCACCAAAAATAAGGGGTTACAAACCGCTGTTACGGCTTGTAACCCCTTGATTTCCATTGGTGGGCCGTATGGGAGTTGAACCCACGACCAACGGATTAAAAGTCCGCTGCTCTACCAACTGAGCTAACGGCCCATCGTACATTCGAAGCTCGCCCTCTTAACAATAAGCTTTGCCAGTGTCAAGGATAAAGTCGGCTGTTGAAACCGCCAGACCTGAATTTCCGGCCTTTAATCACGAAAAGGGTTCTTCATGATAATCGTTTCTTCCCGTCCCGGACCAACGGAGATCAGCAAAAGTTTCACGCCGGCCAGGGCCTCGATCCTTTCCACGTAACGTCGGGCATTCTGGGGCAGATCTTCCAGCGTCCTGGCGCTGCTGATATCCTCCGCCCAGCCCTCCATTTCTTCATAGATAGGCTCTGCCTGCGCCAGGATCCGCAGATTTGCGGGGACGGATTCCGTAAATTCGCCGGCCGGCGTTTTGTAGCCGACACAGATTTTCAGCCTGTCGATGCCGGTGAGGACATCAACCTTGGTAATGGCCAGTCCGGTGATGCCGGAGACGCGCACCGATTGTCTGATCAAAACCATATCCAGCCAGCCGCAGCGACGTTTTCTGCCCGTCGTGGCGCCAAATTCATGGCCGGTGCTTTGCAGATGGGCGCCTATCTCATCATCCAATTCTGTAACAAAGGGGCCTTCCCCCACTCTGGTGGTGTAGGCCTTGCAAATGCCGACAACCGAACCGACCGCCGCCGGACCGACACCCGTGCCGCAACAGGCGTTCCCGGCAACAGTGTTGGAAGAGGTCACATAGGGAAAGGTGCCATGATCGATGTCCAGATGGCACCCCTGGGCGCCCTCGAAGAGAATCTTTTCTCCCTTTCTTATTTCCCGGTCGATAATAATGGATGTATCGGCGACATAAGGACGGAGACGGTCGGCATAGACACTGTATTCGGCAAATATCGCCTCTTCATCCAGCGGTTCTTCGTTAAACCCCTTTGTCAGATAGAAATTCTTTTCCTCCACATTGCACTTCAATTTTTCGCGAAACATTTCTGCGTCCATGAGATCGCAGACCCTGATTCCCACCCGCGCCACCTTGTCCTCATACGCCGGTCCGATACCCCGCCCTGTGGTGCCGATCTTCTTTCCCAACTGGTGGCATTCCCGCGCCTTATCCAGCCGCCGGTGATAGGGCATGATCAGGTGGGCCTTTTCGCTGATGAAGAGCTTCGTATTGGACGGTAACAGGTTGCGGGAAGAGAGTTCTTCCAGTTCCTGCAGAATGACCTGGGGATCAATGACCACCCCGTTGCCGATGACGCAAATCTTGTTGTCGTGCAGGATGCCGGAGGGAATCAGATGCAGGATCGTCTGTTCACCCTTGACAACTATTGTATGGCCGGCATTGTTCCCACCCTGATAACGGGCAATCACGTCGGCATTCTGGGCATACAGATCAACAACTTTTCCCTTACCCTCATCACCCCACTGGGTGCCAACCACTACCACGTTTGCCATATTACATTTTCTCCACTTTAATAAACCAGCTTAGCAAGCTTGCCGCCACGATCACATCCGGAGTGATTTCACGGCGATTACATGGGGCAGATTGCGGAGTTTCTGCAGGACATCTTCCGGTACCGCGCTATCCGTGCTCAGGACAACGAGGGCCTGCTGGTCCACTTGTTCACGTCCCAGGTGGAGCCGGGCGATATTGACGTTATTGTCCCCCAAAGTGACGCCGATGTTGCCGATGACTCCCGGCTTATCGTAATTGTAGAGAACCAGCATGTGACCTTCGGGAATGACCTCCATGGTAAATTTGTTGATCCTGACGATCCGGTGGTCCGCTTTGCCGAAAAGAGTGGCCGCAGCGGAGCTTTCTTCCTGGGAAGTCTTGATGGTCAGATTTATCATATTCGAATAGTCCTTAACTTCGCTGCTTCTCGATTCCACCACCTTGATGCCCCGTTCTTTCGCCACTACCGACGCATTGATATAGTTGACCGTTTCACTAAGAATCGGGGTCAACAATCCCTTTAGCAGGGAGATCGTCACGGGCGCCAGGTTATAATTCAGGATTTCCCCGGAATATTCCACGACTACTTCCTTGATCGCCCCGGAGGCCAACTGGGATTTAAACCGGCCCAGCTTTTCCGCGAGAGATAGATAAGGCTGCATGACATGCAGCATTTCCGAGCTAATCGAGGGGAAATTAATGGCATTGATTATTTCTCCCTTCAGTAAATAGGCCACGATCTGTTCGGCCACGGCAATGGCCACGTTTGTCTGGGCCTCATCGGTGGAGGCGCCCAGATGGGGCGTACAGATCACATTATCCAGAGCAATAAGTTCCATGTTCTTTGTCGGTTCGTCGACAAACACATCGAGCGCCGCGCCGGCCACCTTGCCCGATACGATGGCATCATGGAGGTCCTTCTCGTCGATGATCCCGCCACGGGCGCAGTTGATGACAAAAACGCCCTTTTTCATTTTGGCGAAGGCTGCGGCATTGATAATGCCTTCCGTTTCTTTAGTGAGAGGGGTGTGAACGGTGATAAAATCCGCTTTCACAAATAATTCGTCCAGCGTCACCAGGGTAATACCCATCTTTTCGGCCGCTTCGGGCGACATGAAGGGATCATAGGCGATGACATTCATTTTCAAGCCCTGCGCCCGGTTAGCCACCGTGGAACCGACCCGGCCCGTGCCGACGATGCCCAGGGTCTTATTGCAGAATTCGTGCCCCATGAATTTATTTTTTTCCCACTTCCCGGCCTTCATCGAAGCGGTTGCCTGCGGGATTTGCCTGGCCAGGGAAAGCATCATGGCGATGGTATGTTCACCGGTGGTGATCGTATTGCCATCGGGAGTGTTCATAACGACGATGCCCTTCTTGGTGGCGGCATCGATGTCTACGTTGTCGAGACCAACACCGGCCCGGGCGACGACGCTGAGTTTGCCGGCCTTTTCGATGACCTCTTTGGTCACCTTCGTGGCGCTCCGGATGGCCAGGGCATCGTAGTTGCCAATGATGTCCTGGAGTTCCTGGGGGGTAAGGCCGGTTTTAACATCCACCTCGATACCGGACGCCTGCTTGAATATTTCGATGGCTTCGGGCGCCATCTTGTCACTTATCAAAACCTTTTTCATCGTTTCCTTCCTCCTGACCAGCTCACTGGACATGATCATGCCAATGATGGTTCTTGATGTTAACTCAAAGGGCCTTTATTTTTTCGTTGTATGCCTTTTCCAGCTCTGCCAACGCCGCCTTGACGTCCTCCGGTTCGATGGTGGGGCCGCACCAGAAACGAAAGCCGGGGGGGGCGTCCTTATAAGAATCGATATCATAGGCAGCGCCCTTTTTGCCCAGTTCCGCGGATATTCCTTTCAAAAACTTGGCCCGCTCTTCTTTGGCCAGGGCCAGGAATTTTTCACTCACTACGGACAGACAAACGGAGGTGTGGGAAAGAGTTTCCGGAGACTGGGCCAGGAACTCGATCCAGGGAGTCTTGGCTACCCATTCCGCCACCACCTGGAGGTTGGCCCGGCTTCTGCCGATAAGGCCATCGAGCCCTTTGCCGGCCGCCCAGGCCAGCGCATCGAGGTAATCCTCTACGCAGATGAGCGACGGCGTATTGATCGTATCGCCTTCGAAAATGGCCCGGTCCACCGTGCCGCCTTTCTTCATCCGGAAAATCTTAGGCAAGGGCCAGGGCGGATCGTAAGCTTCAATGCGGGCCACGGCCCGGGGACCGAGGACCAGCATCCCCTGCCCCGCCTCGCCACCCAAGCATTTTTGCCAGGAAAAGGTCAAGACATCCACCTTCCGCCAGTCGACGGGCATGGCAAAAACGGCGCTGGTGGCGTCGCAGATTGATAACCCTTCCCTATTCTCAGGAATCCAATCCCAATCGGGGATTTTGACACCGCTGGTCGTGCCGTTGGCCACAAAGACCACATCGGAGGACCAGTCAACCGCTTTCAAGTCCGGTATCTTACCGTAGTCGGCTTTTAAAATCGTGGGATTCAGCTTCAACTGTTTAGCAACATCCGTCGCCCATCCCTCGCTGAAGCTCTCCCAAACCAGTACCGTTACGGGCCGGGGGCCTAAAAGGGTCCACAGGGCCGCCTCGAAGGCGCCGGTGTCGGAGCCGGGAAAAATTCCGAGCAGATAATCCGCCGGGACTTGAAGAATCTCCTTACTTTCACTGATAGCCTGCGCCAATTTCTGCTTCCCCACGGTCGAACGATGGGAGCGGCCCACGGCGGAACCTTGCAAAGCGTCGAGATTCCAATTTGGCCTTTTACTGCAAGGACCGGAACTGAAATTTGGATTGTGCATGACTTTTTCCCCTTCATCTCGCCTGAATTTTAAAAATCCCTGGGAACATATCAGTATTGCAACGATTACTCAAGATGGATTTTCCTTTCCTGTTGACGAAAGGCGGGAAAGAACATATATTTCGAGTGCTCAGAAAAGAAGGTATCGAACGAACTTGCAAACCAAAAAAAATAAAACGCAGTTTTTCTGCCAGAATTGCGGCCATCAATCACCGAAATGGCTCGGCCGCTGTCCTTCCTGCGGCGACTGGAACCAGTTTGCCGAAGAAGTTGTTAACCTCGCCGCCACTGTCTCCGGTGCGGGCCTGCAATTTCACGAGGAAACCCTGCCCATAACCGAGATCGTGGCCGACGAAAGGGAACGGATTACTACGGGAATCGAAGAAATGGACCGGGTGCTGGGGGGCGGCCTGGTTGGGGGGTCCGCAGTGCTGGTGGGCGGAGATCCGGGAATTGGAAAAACGACGCTCCTGCTGCAGGGATTTCATAAACTTGCAAGTAGAGGTTTAAAGGTCCTTTACGTGACCGGTGAGGAATCGGCGCGCCAGATCAAGCTGCGGGCCGTGAGAATCGGCGCTGCCTCTCCCAATCTGCTTGTTCTGGTCGAAATAGACCTGGACAATATCTTAAAACAGGTCGCTGAGCTTAACCCCCAGGTTGTGGTGATCGATTCCATCCAGACTGTCTACACGACCAATCTTTCGTCGGCCCCCGGGAGCGTGGGGCAGGTGAGAGAATCTTCAGGAAGGTTAATTCTTCAGGCGAAGAAGCTGAACATCCCTTTTTTTCTGGTGGGACATGTGACCAAGGACGGCTCGATCGCCGGTCCGAAGGTCCTTGAGCATATGGTGGATACGGTGCTTTATTTCGAAACCGACTCCGGGCATGCCTACCGAATCATCCGGAGCATTAAGAACCGCTTCGGGCCGGCCAATGAAATCGGCGTCTTTGAGATGCGTGACAACGGCCTGGTGGAGGTGTCCAATCCTTCCGCTTTCTTCCTCTCCGAGCGTCCGACCGGCGCGGCGGGTTCGGTGGTCGTGCCCAGCATTGAAGGCACCCGGCCCATCTTAATCGAAATCCAGTCCCTCGTAAGTCCTTCCTATCTCGGGATGCCGAGACGGACGGCCATGGGGGTCGACCACAACCGGGTGTCGCTGCTGATTGCGGTGATGGACAAGATCTGCGGTCTCAGCCTCGGCAATAATGACGTCTTTCTGAATATCGCCGGCGGGATTAAAACAGACGAGCCGGCAATTGACCTCGGCATAGTGGCTTCCCTAGCCTCCAGTTTCCATAGCCGTCCCATTGACGCCGGTACGGCAGTATTTGGCGAAATCGGATTGACGGGCGAGGTGCGAGGCATTGCCAGAATGAGCGATCGGGTTAAAGAAGCGGCACGCATGGGCTTCAATCGCTGCATCATCCCCAAGACTACCTATGCCGACGACACCTTGCCGACGGGGATTAAGGTTGTAAAAGTCGGAAACTTGCGGGAGTTGTTCGCCGAGCTCTTTTGACCTGCGGTCGCCTTTGCGATAAATTTGTTCACTCAGCGTCTTGACAAGTCGAAATTAATGTTTAATTTACGCGTTATCTATTCGCGATAACAATAATCACAAGTCTATAATAAAATTCTTTAATAAGGTATCTAATAATTGAGAAAGGAGATGTTGCGGTATGAAGATCAGGCCATTGCAGGACAGAGTCATCGTGAAACGCTTGGCGGAAGAAGAGAAGACAAAGGGAGGCATTATCATTCCCGATTCGGCCAAGGAAAAGCCCCAGGAGGGGAAAGTAGTGGCGGTCGGCAAGGGAAAGTTTGCCGATGACGGCAAACTCATCAAGCTGGACGTAAAGGCCGGAGACCGGATACTATTCAGCAAGTATGCGGGTTCGGAAGTAAAAATCGACGGCGAAGAACATCTGATCATGCGAGAAGATGATATCCTTGGCATCATAGAGAAATAGAAGGAGGTTAAATCAGTATGGGAGCAAAGATCTTATTATATGATGAAGAGGCACGAAAAGCCATTCTGAAGGGCGTCAATACCTTAGCGGACGCTGTAAAGGTAACGCTGGGCCCGAAAGGTAGAAATGTAATTATCGACCGGAGCTTTGGTTCGCCTACCGTAACAAAGGACGGCGTTACCGTAGCCAAAGAAATCGAGCTGGAAGATAAATTTGAAAATATGGGAGCGCAGATGGTCAGGGAAGTGGCCAGCAAGACCAGCGATGTGGCCGGTGATGGAACGACGACGGCAACCATTCTGGCGCAGGCCATCTACCGGGAAGGGGCCAAGACAGTGGCCGCCGGCGCCAATCCCATGGACGTCAAGCGGGGCATCGAAAAGGCAGTGGAGGCGGTGGTAAGAGAACTCCGCAAGCTGAGCAAACCCACCAAGGATCAGAAAGAAATAGCTCAGGTCGGGACTATTTCCGCCAATAACGATGAGACCATCGGCAATATCATTGCCGAGGCGATGGGCAAGGTCGGCAAGGAAGGCGTCATTACCGTGGAAGAAGCCAAGGGCCTGGAAACCGAACTGGAGATCGTGGAAGGAATGCAGTTCGACAGGGGTTATCTATCGCCTTATTTTGTCACGAATGCAGAAAAGATGATTGCCAGCCTGGATGATTGCTTTATCCTCATCAATGAGAAAAAAATCAGCAGCATGAAGGATCTCTTACCCATTCTGGAGCAGATTGCCAAGAGCGGGAAGCCCTTGTTAATCATTGCCGAAGACATCGAAGGCGAAGCCCTGGCGACCCTGGTCGTGAATAAGATCCGCGGCACGCTGCATGTGGCAGCCGTTAAGGCACCCGGTTTCGGCGACCGCCGCAAGGCCATGCTGGAAGACATTGCTACTCTTACCGGCGGCCAGGTGATCTCGGAAGATATCGGCTCGAAGCTGGAGAATGTTACTCTGAAGGATCTTGGGCGCGCGAAGAAAATCATGATCGATAAGGATAATACGACGATCGTGGACGGCGCCGGCGAGCGCGGCGCCCTGGAAGGCAGAGTAAAGCAGATCCGGGCACAGATCGAGGAAACGACCTCCGATTACGACCGCGAGAAGCTGCAGGAAAGACTGGCCAAGCTGGTAGGCGGCGTCGCCGTTATCAAAGTCGGCGCGGCCACTGAGTCGGAGATGAAAGAGAAGAAGGCCCGCGTCGAGGATGCGCTTAACGCCACCCGCGCCGCCGTAGAAGAGGGCATTGTTCCCGGCGGCGGTGTCGCCTATCTCCGTACCCTGCCCGCCCTGGATGAATTACGCCTCCCCAACTGCGATGAGCAGACCGGTGTGGCCATCGTCAGGAAGGCCCTTGAGGAGCCCCTGAAGATGATTGCCAGCAACGCCGGGATGGAAGGCAGCATCGTCGTGGAAAAGGTCAAGGAAAAGAAGGGCGCCTTCGGCTTCAATGCCCGGACGGATCAGTATGAAGACATGATCAAGGCCGGCGTGATCGACCCCACCAAGGTTTCCAGGTTCGCCTTGCAGAATGCGGCGAGTGTCGCCGCTCTGATGCTGACCACCCAGTGCATGGTCGCGGATAAGCCGGAAGAGAAGGGTGCCGGCGGCGGTATGCCCGGTATGCCTCCCGGCGGCGGATACCCCGGAATGGGCATGTAATCAATAGCAACAACTTTATTAGCGCTTAGTAAAGCCCCTGCCAACACCAATGGCAGGGGCTTTTTTCTTGCTTCCCGGCAACTTTTTTCCACCTCCGGCACTTTTTTGCTTGACATGGCACACAGGAAGAATTATGATCACAATGTAGCTTTTAAAAAGCTACGGAGCGGTTGCTTAAACAATAAATTTTATTATGGAAAGGAAAAAATATGAAATACATAAAAGAGATTCGGTTCCGTTTAACACCAGTGGAGAAGGCGGCCTTGATCGCTATGGCGGAACAGGCGGAAGTGACCCAGTCTAACTTCGTGCGCCATTTGCTACAGACGGCCGCTAAGAGACACGGGCTCTGGCAGGGGCACCGGGGCAAGCAAGTCAGGCTGAGCGATGGCGGGGAGCGGTTGGGTAACAGATAAGCAGTCCCTACCCTGTAAACAAGAATGAGCCGCCCTCGCTTAAAAGGGGCGGCTCATTAACAGGATAACCATCAACACCGGAGGCGAAGCTTTTTATTTGCCCACGGAAAAGATTTGCCCGGCAACTTTCATCAGATCGCCGAACTTCATAAGAAAGTCCTCGTCCTCACTGATAAAATACTTCACATTGGGCTGACGTCTGACCGATGGATCCAGGTAATCGTTGGAAACGTCCAGCCGGGCGCTTTCCGTAAGGGAAACCTTGCCGTAAACGGCCTGTCCCTCTCTGCCGTGGAACCAATTGAGGAATACCTTGGCGGCGTTGGGATGAGGGGCTTTATTTATATAGGCGGCCAGTCCCGGTCCTCCGCCCAGCCAGCTGCCTTCCGCTAACTCGACCGGCAGCAGGGGGGCGCCGGCCGTCATGAATTCCGCTGTGATCGTCGGTTGAGGGCCGAGGATAATTGAGTATTTCCCTCTGGATATCCATTCCATCTGCAACCGCTGGTCCCTAACGACAGCAACATCCTGCTTAGCCAGTTCCTTCATATAGTCAATTCCCATAATCTTCTCGGCCACGCAGGCAAACCAGCGGGACCCGGCCCCGACGGTCGTGGGGTCGTTGAGAACAATCTTACCCTTCCACTTGGGGTTCAGGAGGTCTTTGTAAGAGGTAATTTCCCCCTTTTTTACCAAAGTGGAATTGGCCACCACATATTGGGCCGTTGTCAGGATGGGGGACGAAACGTAGCTTCGGGCATTATCGGCAAACCAGAGGCCGCCGCCGTACCACACCTTCGGGTTAGTCACCTCCGGCAAGATGAGCAGGGGCTTCAAGGGCTCCAAAACTCCCGCCGGCTTCAAAGACACAAAAGGAGTAATACCACCGATGATAAAGAGATCTCCGGTGTATATCCCCCCTCTTCGCTCAGCGAAGAACTTTTCCGCTGCCTCGGCGCCCCGGCCGGCCACCCATTCAGCTTCAATCCCATACTTAGCTTTAAAAGCCTTACCGATCGCGATCCGGGCATCGGTAGCCAGAGAGCTGAAGATGACGACCTTTCCTTCTTTCTTGGCCGCCTCCAGGGTGTTATTCCAATCCGTTTCCCAGGATGATCCCGAGGCCTTTTTCGCCGCTGATGTAACCGCTGGCTTAGGTGTAGCAGCAGCATTGGCTGCCGCAAGATAGCTTGAAATGCTGAACCCCATCAGGGTCATAATCAATATTATGACCGTTCCCAACCTTTTTTTTCCGTTCTTAACAACTTCCATGTTTTCCCCTCTTCCCTTTCAAATTTTCACCTCTTCAAACCGGCTGCCTCCTTCAGTGGCGGTCCGCGTTCGCGAGATGTAGAGTGAACTTATAAGCATAATTTCTGCGATCTTTCAAGGGCGAATGTCGGAGCAGCTCAAGTGGGCGCGCATCGACAAAACACTTAGAAACACCTTGCAATTAGATCCATTATTTATTAGCATCCCCTTGTTTCGTCGCTACCTTGTGGCAATCTTTCAGACAGCCGGTATTGTTGAAAAAGGACAATTGTGATAGGGAAGCGCCGTCAATCATTTTGCAAAAGGAATCTTCAGCCGGCATGACAGACAAGAGGCAACTTTTTTCAGGAAACGAGGCTATTGCCCGCGGCGCTTACGAAGCGGGCGTGGTGGTTGCTTCCGCCTATCCCGGTACCCCGTCCACGGAGATCATGCAGAGCCTTTCCCACTATCCAGGCGTCTATACCGAATGGGCGCCCAATGAAAAGGTGGCCCTGGAAGTGGCGTTGGGGGCCTCTTTCGCCGGGGGGCGCGCCCTGGCGGCCATGAAACATGTGGGATTGAACGTCGCGGCAGACCCTTTGTTCACTGCCGCCTATACCGGAGTTAGAGGCGGATTGGTAATAGTGACGGCCGACGATCCGGAGATGCATAGCTCGCAGAACGAGCAGGATAACAGAAATTATGCTTTCGCCGCCAAGTTGCCCATGCTTGAGCCCTCAGATCCGGCCGAAGCCTTGGAATTCACCCGCCTTGCCTTCGCGATCAGCGAAGAATTCGATACGCCCGTCCTGCTGCGATCTACGACCAGGCTCTCCCACGGAGAAGGGTTGCTGAGCCTGGGAGAAAGGCAGCTGGGACCGATAAAATTGGGGTTGGTCAAGAATCCGGAAAAGTTTGTCATGCTCCCGGCCAATGCGCGGAAGCGCCGCATAGAACTGGCCGCCAGAATGGAAAGGCTTGGCCGTTTCGCCGAAAGCACCTCGATCAACAGGATCGAGTGGGGGAAGAAGGAAAGAGGCTTCATCACCTCCGGCATATCCTATCTCTATATTAAAGAGGCCTTTCCCGAAGCCTCGGTCCTCAAACTGGGAATGGTTTACCCCCTTCCTGAAGGGTTGATCAAGGCCTTTGCCGCCGAGGTGGAGGAACTCTTCGTCGTCGAAGAACTGGACCCCTTCATCGAATTGCGCGTCAAGGCGCTGGGTATCAACTGCCACGGTAAAGATGTTATTCCGTCCCGCGGGGAGCTGGATACCTACAAACTGAAGAAAGCCCTGGGAGAAAGCGAAGGGACGGCGCTCTTCGAACCCGCCGCCATTCCGCCCAGGCCGCCCAACTTTTGCCCCGGTTGCCCCCATCGAGGCGTTTTTTATGCACTGTCGAAACTTCATGTTTTTGTGGCCGGGGATATCGGCTGCTATACCATGGCTGCCCAGAAACCGCTGTCTTCTCTCGATACTTGCGTCTGCATGGGAGCCGGCATCAGCGGCGCCCTGGGCATGGAAAAAGCGCTGGGGAAGGAGGGACAGGGAAAAGTCGTCGCCGTAATTGGTGATTCCACATTTCTGCATTCCGGAATAACGGGCCTCATTGACATTGTCCACAACCGCGGCTGTATCACCGTTATTATCCTTGATAACAGGACAACGGCCATGACCGGCCACCAGCCCACCGCCGCGACGGGCGTTACCATCCGCGGTGAGTCCAGTCCGGCCCTTGACCTGGAAGCGCTTTGCCGTGCGGTTGGTGTGAAGCACGTCTATAAGGTTGACCCCCACGCCATCGAGGCAACACAAAAGATCCTGAAACGTGAAATTAACCGCCCCGAACCATCCGTTGTCATTGCCGAAGCACCTTGCGTGCTCCTGCCGGAAGTGACGAGCAAAGAACGAACCGCCTATCATGTCGATGTGGAAATCTGCCAGGGGTGCGGCGCCTGCCTTAAGATCGGCTGCCCGGCCATGGAGTGGGTACCCCTTCCCAAAGGGTCTTCAGCAACGGCCAGGAAACGGAAAGGGCATGCCCTGATCAGCAGCAGCGTCTGTGCCGGCTGCGGGCAATGCACCTACCTCTGTAAGTCTGATGCCATTACCAGGGAGGCGGCACATGCAAGACAGCGGTAACATCCTCTTCTGCGGCGTGGGTGGGCAAGGCATCCTTTTGGCCAGCAATATAACCGCAGCCGCCTTGCTCAGCGCCGGTTATGCTGTCAAGAAAAGTGAAATTCACGGTATGGCCCAAAGGGGCGGCGCCGTTGTCGCCCACCTGCGGTACGGGAAGGAAGTTTTTTCGCCACTCATCGAACTCGGCACAGCCCATATGCAAGTAGCTTTTGAGTTGATGGAGTCTTTACGCTACCTCCCCTATCTGAACAGGAATTCAAAAGTAATTGTGAACACCCAGCGGATCCTGCCCACCTCCGTGACGACGGGTGTGGAAAAATACCCGGCTGATGTTCCGGAGCAACTGCGCCGCGTCGTTCCCTCAGTATTCGCTGTGGACGCCCTGGAGGAGGCCCTGGCGCTGGGAGAGATTCGCAGTGCGAATATGGTTCTCGTAGGATGTCTGTCGCGTTTCCTTCCCGTTCCAGAAGGGATTTATTATGAACTCATCAGGGAGAAAATGCCGGCAAAATTGCACCAGCTAAACAGCGAGGCGTTCCGCCGAGGCAGAGAAATCATCGGTTCTGATGCGGGACACGGCTCGGAGCAATCAACCGGCAGCAGCAATTAATCGGCAAGTTAGGAATTGTTTTCCCCTGGAAGGCAATTCCGTTAACGCCCTTATCCCCTTTACCGGGGTTCGCAGGCGGCGCCGGACGGCACCGCAACAGGGAGGTGATTAAGCCATGATTTGGAATGAAGAATTTGAGACACTTCCGCGTGAGGCCTTGGAAGCCCTGCAGCTAAAGAGACTGAAGAATCTCGTGGAGAGGGTTTATACCGCCGTACCGCATTACCGGAACAAGATGGATGCCGCAGGAATTAAACCGTCGGACATCAAGAATCTGGCGGATACCGCCAAACTGCCCTTCACCACCAAGGCGGATTTAAGAGACAATTATCCTTTCGGTCTTTTTGCCGTTCCCTTTTCCCGCGTCGTAAGAATTCACGCCTCTTCGGGTACAACGGGGAAGCCCACAGTCGTGGGTTATACGAAAAGAGACATTGACAACTGGGCGGAGTTGATGGCCCGCACTTTAGCCGGCGGGGGCGCCCACCAGGGCGACGTAGTTCATAACGCTTACGGCTACGGACTGTTCACCGGCGGCATGGGAGTTCATTACGGCGCGGAACGCATCGGCGCCGCCGTTATCCCTATTTCCAGCGGCAATACCCGGCGCCAGATAATGCTGATGCAGGATTTCGGCTCCACCGTCCTCACCTGTACGCCTTCTTATGCCCTGAATATGGCTGATTACATGAAGGAAATGGGTGTCGAACCTTCGGATCTCAAGCTGCGGGTAGGCCTTTTTGGCGCCGAGCCCTGGAGTGAAAAAATGCGGGACGAGATCGAAAAACGGCTGAGTATCGATGCTATCGACATTTACGGCTTAAGCGAGGTCATGGGACCCGGCGTAGCCGGTGAATGCGTGGAAGAAAAACATGGATTGCATATTTTTGAGGACTTCTTCCTTCCGGAAATCATCGACCCTGATTCCGGCCGGGTACTGCCCCTCGGAGAAACGGGCGAGCTGGTTTTTACCACCCTGACCAAAGAGGCCTTTCCCGTCATCCGTTACCGGACCCGTGATCTTTCCCGGTTGATTGCGGAACCATGCTCCTGCGGCCGGACCTTTTACCGCATGCAGCGGATAACCGGGCGGACGGACGACATGCTGATCATCAGGGGGGTCAATGTGTTCCCCTCCCAGGTGGAACATGTCCTTATGGGGATCGAGGGGGTTGAACCGCATTACCTGATCGTTGTGGACCGCAAAGACGCCCTCGATATCATGGAGGTACAGGTAGAGGTAAGCGAAGGGATCTTCTCCGATGAGGTCAGGATAATGGAAAGATTGACCAAGAAAATAGAACGGGACCTGAGGGACGCCCTCGGTACCGCTTGCCTGGTCAAACTCGTGGAACCGAAAACCATCGAAAGAAGTGAAGGAAAAGCCAAGAGGGTGATAGACAAGCGAAAGATATGAGAATTCAAAGGAGACCCCTATGAAAGTAGAGCAGATTGCGGTTTTTCTGGAGAACAAATCGGGGCGCTTGGCCGAGGTGACCGAAGTGCTGGCTCGGGCCGGCATTAACATCAGGGCACTGTCACTGGCCGATACCACGGATTTCGGCATTTTGAGACTGATCGTGACTAATACCGATCTGGCCAAGACCGTTTTGAAGGAAAATGGTTTTACGGTGGGCAAGACAGAGGTGATCGCCGTTGAGGTGCCTGACCGTCCGGGGGGATTGGCAGAGATCCTCCGGGCCGTAAACACCCAGGGCATCAATGTGGAGTACATGTATGCCTTCGTCCAGCACAGCGGATCAGATGCCATCATCATTTTCCGTTTTGATGATCTGGACAAGGCTATTGCGGCCTTGCAGGCGGCAAAAGTTAAAATCCTAAAAGGCGAAGAAGTTCAGGCTATTTAATGAAATTGAAAGGTTCAAGATGAGGAGGAGGATGTTATGAAGCAAGTAAGGTATTTAGTCCTGGCAATTATGGCGGTTCTTTTCAGCTTTACAACCCTTTGGGCAGAAGATCCGATCAAGATCGGCGCCGTTCTTTCCGTCACCGGTCCGGCCTCGCCACTGGGGGAACCGGAGAGGAACACCGCCCAGTTGGTTCAGGAGCAGATTAACGCCAAGGGGGGGCTGCTGGGCCGGAAATTGGAAATCATTGTTTATGATGATGAAAGCGCCGTGGACAAAGCATTGACGGCTGCCGACAAGCTTTTGAAAAAAGACAACGTGTCGGCCGTAATCGGTCCCACCACCACGCCCAACACTTTAGCCATCGAAGCCAAATTTGATGCTGCTGCCGTGCCCCTCGTCTCTTGTGCCGCCGGGGAAAAGATCGTCGTGCCGGTCAAGAACTGGGTTTTCAAAACCCCGCAGTCGGACCGGCTGGCCGTGGCCAGAATCCTCAGCCACTTGAAATCACGGAAGATAGACAAAATAGCGATCCTGACGGTATCGGATGCCTTTGGACAGGGCGGGCGTGAAATGCTTAAGGCACTGGGGCCCAAAGCCGGGGTCGAGATCGTTGCCGATGAGGTCTATAGCCCCAAAGATACGGACATGACGGCACAGCTTACCAAAATCAAAAGTACGGATGCCAAGGCCCTGGTCAGCTGGGGAACCCCGCAGACCGGATCGGCCATCGTTACCAAGAACCGGGTGCAACTGGGCATCACCATTCCCCTGTATCTGAGTCACGGCGTGGCCTCCCCCAAGTTTATCGAATTGGCCGGCAGCGCCGGTGAAGGTGTGCTGCTCCCCGCGGGAAGGTTAATCGTGGCTGACGAAGTTCCGGCCAAGAATCCGCAAAAGGCCGTGCTCACGAAATATGTCAAGGACTATGAAACCAAGTTCAAGTCACCGGTCTCCACTTTCGGCGGCCATGCCTGGGACGCCATCATGCTGGTGGTCAAAGCAATTGAGATGGGAAAATCGGACAAACCGGCCGATATCAGGGCCAATCTTGAGAAAATAAAGGGATTTGTGGGAACGGGAGGGGTATTCAATTTTTCCCCCCAGGAACATAACGGTCTGGATGAAAGCGCCTTTGAGATGGTGAGCATCGTCAAGGGAGCTTGGAAGATCGTTAAGTAGATGGGCTTTTCAAGCTTCCTGCAATTTTTCATATCCGGTGTAACCATGGGCAGTATCTACGGACTCACTGCCCTTGGTTTCACCATTATTTTTAACACCACCGGGATCATCAACTTTGCCCAGGGCGAGTTTGTCATGCTGGGCGGCCTGTTAAGCGTTTTTTTTCTCAAATGGTTTCAGATCGGGCTTCCCCTTTCCGTGCTCCTTGCGGTATTGGCGACTTCCGTCATCGGCGCCGCCATCGAGCGCTTCGCCATCCGCCCCGTTAGAGGCGGATCGGTAATTAATCTGATCCTCGTTACCATCGGTATATCCATCTTCGTCCGGGGTTTGACGATGCTCATCTTTGGTAAAGACACCTTCGTGCTGCCCCATTTTTCGGGTGATCTCCCGCTTACCTTCGCCGGCGCCGCGATCATGCCTCAGAGCATATGGATCCTCGCCGTTACGCTGCTGCTGCTCCTGGCGTTGAGACTTTTCTTTACTAAAACCATCTTTGGCAAAGGGATGCTGGCCTGCTCCTACGATAAGAAGGCCTCCTATCTTGTAGGGATCGGAGTGAACGGGATGGTGCTTCTTTCCTTCGTTATTTCAGCACTCGTCGGGGCCATTGGCGGTGTGATCCTCACCCCGGTCACCATGACCTCCTACGATGTGGGAATCATGCTGGGACTGAAGGGATTTTCCGCCTGCATCATCGGCGGCCTGGGCAACCCCTTCGGCGCTGCAGCAGGCGGCGTCATCCTGGGCATCCTCGAATCCTTCGGCGCCGGTCTGGTTTCTTCGGCTTATAAAGACGCCATCGCCTTTTGCATCCTGCTCATTCTATTATTTGTAAAACCTTCGGGCCTGTTCGGTCTATCGAAAATAGAGAGAGTTTAGAATGCGTGGATTCAAGCGGGATATGCTGGCAGTGCTCGGATTTGCCCTGTTTCTCCTGGGCCTTCCCTGGCTCGTCACTAACGACTACTACATCAATTTGCTGACCCTGTCGCTGAACCACGCTATCATCGTCGTCGGCCTGAACATGCTCATGGGGTATGCGGGGCAGGTGTCGCTGGGCCATGCGGCTTTTTACGGGCTGGGGGCCTATACCACCGCCATCCTGACCACCAGATATTTCTTCCCACTTCCCCTGGGAATGGCGAGCGGCATCCTGACCGCAGGAGTTGTAGCCTGCCTCATCGGCATTCCCACTCTCAAATTGAAAGGCCATTACCTCGCCATGGCGACCCTGGGCTTCGGCGTGATCGTCTATATTTTCTTTAACGAAACTATCGGACTGACGGGCGGCCCGTCGGGTTTCACCGGCGTTTCCCGGCTGCATATCCTGGGATATAAATTTACCGATCGTTCCTACTATTACCTTGAATCACTGGTGCTAACAGCTGTTGTCCTGCTGTCTTTAAACATCATCCATTCACGGATCGGCAGGGCTCTGCGGGCGATTCACTCCAGTGAAACGGCCTCCCAGATCGCGGGAATTGATATTGCCAAGTACAAGATTTTTGTTTTTGTTCTGTCCGCGCTTTTTGCCGGGCTCGCCGGCGTTCTTTACGCCCACAATATTGCCTTCGTTGCCCCCTCGTCCTTCGGTTTCAATTTTTCCGTAGAACTGGTGACGATGGTTGTCCTGGGCGGCATGGCCAATGTGTGGGGCGCCGTGATCGGGGCTTTGTTTCTCACGATTTTGCCCGAATTCCTGCGTGTTTTCGAAAACATCGAAATACTTTTGTATGGCGCGATACTTATCGTCTTCGTGATCTTTCTGCCGGAGGGGATCGCCGGAGCAATTGCCAAATTCTTCAACCTTCTGAAAACCAAGAGGACGGATGGGACAGGCGGAAGATAATATTCTCGACTGCCGGGGGCTGGCAGTAACATTTGGCGGCGTCCAGGCTTTACGGCGGGTAGATTTTTCCGTCGAGCCGGGCAGCATAACCGCGGTTATCGGACCCAACGGCGCCGGTAAAACCACCCTGCTGAACGTGATCAGCGGTCTGATCACTGCCGATGCCGGAACGGTCTTTTTCCGGGGGGAGGACATTACCGTTTTTCCGCCATACAAACGCGCCTTGGCAGGAGCGGTCAGGACCTTTCAAAATCTCGAAATATTCCATAACATGACGGTCCTGGAAAACGTCATGACCGGCAGCCACCGCCGCATACCCTACACCGTATTCGATTCCCTGCTGAAGACGCCCCGCTACTGGCGGGAAGAGAAACAATGCCTCCAATATGCGGAACGGGAATTGGAATTTGTCGGACTGCTGGATAAGAAAGACATGCCCGCTGTTGAGCTGCCCTTCGGCAGTCAAAGATTGCTCGAACTGGCCAGGGCAATCGCTTCTTCGCCCCAGTTGCTTTTGCTTGACGAACCGGCGGCCGGCCTCAACATCCGCGAAACTGGCGACCTGGGCAGGACCATCAGGAGGATCAGGGACGAAAGAGGGATTACCGTCGTTCTGGTGGAGCATGATATGGATCTGGTGATGAGGATCAGCGACACGATAACGGTGCTGAATTTCGGAGAACAGATTGCCAGGGGCAAGCCGCTGGAAATACAAAAAAATCACCAGGTCATTGCCGCCTACCTGGGAGAGGACGATAATC
>Ga0209514_10003493_pt1 | contig 22342 bp, 12 predicted proteins | sample Subgrocontami58m_FD_187452 | JGI IMG/M metagenome (GOLD analysis project Ga0209514, IMG submission 187452) | Subsurface groundwater microbial communities from S. Glens Falls, New York, USA - GMW37 contaminated, 5.8 m (SPAdes) (version 3) | ecosystem: Environmental > Aquatic > Deep subsurface >...
ATCATTATCTTCATCGTATTCGTCTTCATCGCTCCCCCGTTTTGCATCAACAATAACATCTTTCCCGGAGTATCCCTTAATCGTAATACTACCGGAGATTAAACTTACTCTAATAAATGCCGGCCTGTTGGGATCGCTTAATGGTACAGTTATCTTGTCCGGATCGGAGGATTGCCCCAATGCCACGGCGAGAGATAACAACAACAATATTGTGATGAGAAATAATTTCGTTTTCATAATTATCCTTAGTATTTGATATAGTATATATTCGGTTAATCGTTTATCCATGAAGTTATTCGTACTTGGCTACGGTAATGTCACCGTTTAACGTGTTCAAAGAAATTTCAGGGCCGCCTTCACCAACCCGCATCGAGAATGAATCCCCTCGTTTATACACCTTCATTCCATTATGCTTTCTTGAAAATTTTGACTTTGTCGGAATAGATTTCACATTAAAATCGGAATACACTTCTCCGTTCATCGTACTAAATTCCAAATCTGCTTGTAGGTTCTCCTGAAACTTCACGTCAATTTCTCCGTTCACGGTTTTGAATGATGATTCATTCAACGGATTAGTTTTAAAACTCACTTCTATATCTCCGTTCACCGTATGCGCTTTCCCGGAACCGCTGATATCAGCCATCCGCACATTCCCGTTTACATTGCTGACATCAAATTTTCCTTCAACATCAGTCACCTTTATTGCACCATCATTAACAGTTTTTAGTCGTACGTTCGTTTTACGCGGGACTTTCAATTCAAAATCACAAAGAACTTCATAGCCGTAATAATCATATCCCCGGTAGTTGGTTGAACCATCCGATCTTCGCCACGGTCCATCAACATAGATTCTAATTCGATCCCCATCTTCGTTCGTTTCGATTGAGACTTCTTTCTTGGCATCTGCTATTCTGCTGTCAGATTCTCCGCTAATGGTCTCGTGTACCACAAGTTGAACTTCATCACCATCATATCCCGTAACGGTAATTGACCCACTGATATTATCGACAATGAGAGAACGTGAACCTTTTTCTCCGGCTGTGAATTTTAATGTTTTTTTAATTTCTTGCTTTTCACTCTCAGCTTTACATATCGTAAGCGTGAGGAAAAAGAACAGAACGAACGAGAGTTTTACCATCTGCTTCATGAGATTCTCCTATGAGTTTAATTCTTGAATACCTTGTTGAATTCGTTGCTTGACTGATTTATTGACTTCCGGGTTTCGTAACATTTTCTTGAGCACATCTACCGATGTTTTTTCGTTTTGTTGGAGTATCCAATCCACAAGTTCAATCTGAACAAGAGGCGATGTCTGTTGTGGTAACGATTTCACCAGTTCATTTTTTACCGATAATAAACCTTTAGTGTTTAATAAGGCATCCAGCGCTGCCAGTCGAACATTGACATTCGGGTCATATTCCAACGCCTGTAAGAGCGCCTTCGTTATTTCAGGATCGGTACCTTCTGTACGGTAGCTTAAACTTACACCCTTTAACCGCTCACTTGCCGATTGTTGCTGAAGTAATGACACTGTTAATAATCTATTCATTGCCATTACTTCCTGATGAAGCTGTGTAAGTTCCGATCTATCCACTTGCGTTGTTTGCTGTGCGGGGGGTATTACCTGTTGCACTTGCTGTTGCTGTGGTTGACGGAAAAGATATCCCGCAAACCCACCTGCAACCACAAGAAGTAGTGCAAACCCGAATTGTATTACAGGTTTTGGAAACAACCGTTCAAGCCAATTTGACGAAACTGAAACCTTCCGTTTTGGAACACGCTCTGCCTGTTCTTCTATTGTATCCTGAAGCATCGTATAAAACCGTTCACGCATTGCATCCGATGGCTGTTCTTGCGGTAACAAATTAAGCGAGCTCCAAAAAGCGTTTATTGTTTCCATTTCTTTTTTGCATAGTTCACATTCAGCAAGATGTTCGCGTACACTTCGTTCCTGTTGTGTATCAAGTTCACCGCTTAAGTACGCAAGCAGTTGTTCATTTACATGATTCATATTCATATCGTTCATATCGATTGTTCTCCGGCAAGTTCAAAATATATTTTCCTGAGATCATTCATTGCCCGGTGGACTCGGACTTTTACCACTTCAACTGTACATCCCAATAATTCTGCTATTGCTGTATATTTCATATTCTGGTACCGGCTTAATATTAACACTTCACGTTTTTCTTTTGAAAGCTTTCCTAACGCTTTTTCCAGCATGGAAACATTTTCAAGATGTTCAAGATGATCGTCCGGCACGCGGCTGTCATCTACCGATTCATGTATTTCTTCGTCGAGTTGGGTCTCCCGTCCCCATTTGCGTGCATGGTCTATCTGAACGTTTCGGGCTATGTGGTACATCCATGGGAGAAACTCCCCTTCGCCCCGAAATGTGTGACGGTATTTCATAATCCGCATAAACACTTCCTGCACGAAATCCTCGCTCAAATCTCTATCCCCGGTCTGACGGACATAGAAATTGTAGAGCGTTACATGATGCCGCTCGAACAAGAGTGCAAGTTTTTGTAACTCGCCGTCTCTTACCTGTATCATAAGTTGAGTATCAGAGTGAGAACTCACGTGCTGTAATAATTAATTTGAAGGATCCTTTGATATATAAACTGTATATATGTCAAAAGGTTACAGGAATAATGTTAGAATTGCAAAAATAACAGAAATGGCTTATTTGTGGAAGAAAAAGAGCTTTTTAGGAGGAATAAGTTAGCAGAAAAGAGGCTCTAACTCCGCGGAATTGAAGGTATATCGTTTTTACTATTATCCTTGTTTGACAGATCCGCCTTTAATAAAGCAGGAAAATATCCTTAAGCGATGGGTTTCATACCCATCGCTTGCAGTCTTGCTAAAACTCTCTCGCCTCAGTTTGCTTCTTCAATTCTCTCACCTTCCCAAAGAATTCATCTAAGTTCATTTCTTTCAAGAAAATAAAGCCGCGAGCGGCGCGTAAACGGGGATGTGGATTATTCAAAAAGTAATCGTTCCCAAGACAGGTTTTCAACATCTCATATTGTTCAACCTGAATTTTCTGCGCTAACTCTGAAAACGGTCCGTCATGGTCATAACTTGGAAACGAGGCGGCGCGTTGCGAGCCGAAGCAATTCATAAAAGCGGTATGTAACAACGAAAGAGAATTCAACGATACCGGTACAAACAAGTTCGCTTCAGATGGTTTAAACTGGTACCAAACATTTCTATATCCCCATACCTTAATATTGCTTGATGATTGTTCATTGGAATACATTTTCAATGCACCGGCAACTGCTTGTAATGCCTTGTAGTGTGTATCGGGCCCGCTCCCTTCGGGATCGAACGCGACACTTACAATATCAGGTTGAACTTCTTTCATATAATCATACACGGGATGTGCATCGCGATGAAGTTCAGGCTCGTCCGTAAAAATATCTCCGGTGTAAAAACCAAGCCTCAACGGACGAATTGATTCTGCCTGAATACCGAAATATGCCCATAACAATTCTACTTCAAACTCGCGAAATGTACCTTTTAATGTTTGAATATCTGCAGGGTCTTTTGCTCCTGGATATTGCATTGTAAAATAGTGTTTGAGTTCACCAATTCTCTCGGCAATAATTGCATGATCATTTGTTCCATATACTTCAACCAAATTTCTCAACAAGCGATATGCTTCTGCGCGAAGTTTTCTCTCTTCATTCTTTGCCGCAACGCCATCAAGATATAAATACACATCCGCCATTCTTGCAGATGTATTGGCAGGATGAAAATACCCTGTTGTGAGTAATGTTCTCAACTCTTTGTCATCAAGAAAGTTTTCTAACGTTTCAACTGTGGTAAGGACAAACGCATTCGTTACCGATGTAAATCCCGACGTGAGATTGGCGAAGTAATGGTAATTTGAGGCATCCCGAACGAGGTGATACAGATGTGCAAGATACGCAAGCATGATGTCATCATGATGGGGTTCGGTATGTAAAAACCGTGTTTGCGATACCTGTTCCAGCCCTTTTTCGATCCCTTGAATAATACGCTCCCGGGTTACCTTTGCAAGTATTACAGGATCGGATTGAGTATGCAGAAGAGCCGTAAGACGGTTTTGTTGAAAATCTTCCGTCGTCAATTCGTGTAAAGGCTTCTTCAAGGCGAGAGAAAGGTCAATAATCGCATCATCAATTTCCTCATCCGTAAGATGCTGTTTTGAAGTAAAATCAAAAAATGTTCTTTCTGTTAACTCCGAAGCGGCGCTTCGTGTAAGATAAAAGCGGGAGAACTCTAAATCCTGGAGCACAGAAGCAGGATATTGCGGACTTTTATTTTTTTGAATTGCATCTGCAACAATTCTTGCCTTCGCTTCTCCTGCCGCAATAATAATTGCAGTACATGTGGGATTGTATGTAATTGTAGAAAGACCGATAGTAATGACGAGCCTGTTACGGGAGATTTCAATTCCTCCCAGATCGGTTGCCGCCGCCGCTTGTGTTTCGTAGTTTGTTCCCGTTAACCGGGTAACGGAAAAAATACTTGAACCGCGCACATTAAAGGCAATATGCCCGTCGGGACCAATCCCCCCAAGAAAAAAACCGATCCCTCCTTTCTCGCGAATCTTCGATTCGTATTCCATACAAAATTCATCAACGCGATTGATAACGCTTTTTTGTAAACGTTCGTGTTCGCTCTGTGTGTGCCTGATGCGCAATGTTAAATCAACAACATTATTCGGGAATATTTCTTCCATCGTTTTCCCCGCCGGCACTCCTAACGATGTCGCATCAATTAATAACGCCCGTTCAGGAGAAAGACCAAACCCTTTAATATAAAATTCATTCACATAATAGTGGAAACTATTATGCTGTTTGCTGTTCATCGGGTAGAATTCATCAATCTGCACAAAGGAAAGATGTTTCATATCAGGCTTGTGGGTGTATTCAACTCCGTATAGCTCAAGCAACTGCTGAATCTCCCGCGTATCCCATCTTTGTAACATACGCTGTACCCATTTGATAAAATGCTCCGGCGATTTTCCGGTTGGAAGAGATATAACACCATCGGGATTTTTCTGCACCCATTCGATAAATCGCAATGCAGTAAACTTCCCAAGCACAGGAAAATTTTCTACTTCAATTACTTGAATTTTTTCGGTAGGAGGATGTAACGAGCCGTGGTTGCTTCGCGATAGCTCGTATGCTTCAACAGATGAGTGTACGTTATATTGTTTTGGAGTCATAATGGTTATCCTGATAAAAACAGGTGTTCAAAGACCCTTGTAAATCCATGGTACTACGGTATTATCCATGGTGAATTATATGTATGAACTGTTGCACTTTTTCTTTTGTTGCTACATGTCTTTTGGTATTAAATATCCCTGCTTTGGGATATTCAAGCTGTTCTGAAACAGCGGTTCCTGCGTGTATTTCTCTTGCTTTCGTTTCTTTTAGGATGAAATTGACGTTTTCTGCATTTACTCCGCTTCCCGGCATAATAATTATTCTTTCATTTGCCGCCTCTACCAACTGTTTCAGCAATGGCAATCCCTGAATTGCCGTCCGCTGATGACCGGAAGTTAAAATCCTTTTGATTCCCAATTGAATAATTTCTTCCATTGCATACATCGGGTGGTGAACAATATCAAACGCCCTGTGAAAAGTTATCTTCATTGGTCTTGCTAATTCAACGAGATTTTTCATTCGAGTCATATCAACACGATTATCCTTCGTAAGAATTCCAAATACAACACCATCAACCCCCATTGCTTTCGCTTGTTCGATATCCCGCTTCATGACTTCAAATTCTAAATCAGAGTAACAGAAATCGCCCCCTCTCGGACGTATCATCACATGAAGTCCAATGGTAAGATGCTTGCGCGCTTCTTCAATCAAGCCATAGCTTGGCGTCGTTCCTTCCGAAGAGAGGTCGCCGCATAATTCTACCCGTGTTGCTCCCCCCTCTTGCGCCGCAATCGCGGAGTCGAGAGAATCAATACATACTTCTAATTGTATAATGACTAAAACCTTTACTTAAAATCTATTCAAATAACTATAAACGTATAACTTTTCACACACCCTACTTCACTAAACTTTCAGCTTTAATTACTTCATACTTTCCATCTTGATACACAGCGTATTCAAACCCTTTTTTATAACATATACCGCCGTGTTCTCCCGCTTTATTAAAAGCACAAAAACCGACAAGGAAATTATCTTCTGCTTTATACTTCGGTTGCTTACGTAAGATTCGTTCCAACGCCGTTCGGCAAGCCTCTTGCGGTGATTTTCCCTGACGCATAAGTTCAACAATTAAAAACGTTCCACAAATTTTAATCACTGCCTCACCTATCCCCGTTGCTGTTGCTGCGCCTACTTCATTATCAACATATAATCCCGCCCCTATAATCGGTGAATCACCCACTCGTCCGCGTACCTTCCACGCCATTCCGCTTGTTGAACATGCACCTGCCATCTTCCCGTCGGCATCCATCGCTATCATACCAATTGTATCATGATTCCCTTTCCCAATCGGCGCTTTCTTATACTTCGATTCTTTCAACCACTTCTTGTATTCTTTCTTCGCATTATCGGATAATAAATTTTCTTTCTTGAAACCATTCTCCATTGCAAACTGTAACGCACCCTCTCCAGCAAGAACAACATGCTGAGTTTTTTCCATAACTGTTCGCGCAACCGAAACAGGGTGTGCAATATGTTCGAGGAACATCACAGAACCGCAATTCCCGTCGCCATCCATTATACAAGCATCAAGCGTTAACCTGCCGTCGCGATCCGGCATTCCACCTCTGCCAACACTTGTTACCTTAGGGTCGGCTTCAGGGATTCGAATAGCTTTCTCAAGACCGTTGAGAAGACCGCCACCCTTCGTAATGGTTGAATATGCTTCTCCCGATACGTTTTCGCCGTAATCCCACGTATTTACTACGATTGCACCTTTCGGTTTTGATGTTTGTGAAAACAATGATGTACCTGAAAGTAGTGTACTTGCCGCTCCGATGAGCGATGTTGTTTTTATAAATGTTCTTCGTTTCATATCAATACTATTAGTGAAGTTGAGAAATTAATGAGCCATCGGATCGACGCACAATCATTTGGGATGTCCGTTGTGCTGCAATGTGTATATGATGTTGTGTGTTGCTTGATGTGTGTGTCAAGAATACATCTGTATCGCGATCTGTTTCCGAAATAAACGTAATTATATCGGTCTCTGCAAATCGTGTTGGTATGACAAGAATTGAGCGCATCTCAGGTTCAAGCGAAAATAGAGGCTGTACATTTGCCTTCGCTAATGCAAATTTGTAGAGCACATCCAGCGCTTCATACCCCTCCGATAATTCCACGGGCAGAGGAGACCATAGTATCACACCCTTCCCATGTTGAGAAAAAACAACGCTATTCAGGGATGGATTTGTTACCGCTTTTTCAATCCTTTGAATTTTATCGCCACGGAAATTAAGTAAAAATTCTCTTCCATCAATTGAAATGTATTCCGATTGAGTAACAAGTTTTCTCGTTGCCGAATATCCTATTTGTTCCGAACGTTTAACAGGTAACCAATGTTCATCGGAATCAATGACACCGCTAATAAGAACCGTACTTCCCTGTTCTGCAAATTTCAGAAGCGATGCCCACGCTTCGTTCGTGAATATTCCGGGGGATGGAACAACAATAAGTTTTGGCGGTAACGTAATAGTATCAAGACGATACTCCGACACTGCTCTCATCGCTACGCGGCAATGACCTATCATAGAACGCACACAACGTTGTGTTGCTTCCGTTGCAAAATTTCTTGTCGAATACATCTGAGAATGGGGAATCACCATCAATACATCTTCATCAACTCTGCCGGCCATAAGGTGATGATGTTCTGCCATGAATGTTGCGTAACGCGATATGGGTACAAATTCAGGTTTCGCTGTTCCGTCAACACGGTGAATCCCAATTGCCGCTTCATTATCCGATTTCATGTACGGGTTGGTATTCCATATCCATTCAATAAATCCCGCCCCTCCTGCACACAACGACATTGCAAGTTTGCGCTCAAGTAACAATGCTACTTCCTGTTCTGTCCGCCACGCGCTACCATCCATTTTCTCATAAAACATGACACCCGTTTCTTCAAGGAGGTTAGGTTTCCCCGGTGCTTTCGTTATCACACTATCCCACAATAAATCGCCATTGTACCACCAATTATGCAAGCATGTGAAATCGACTGCTTCAGCATAGAATTGCGGCGACGGACGCTCGTACGTTCCTCCTTCATCCTGCCCAACTGTAATAAGCTGATGCGGGTTGCCATTACTCTTGATTGCCTTTGTCATTTCTTTTGTCCACTGCACAAACATATCCTGTGCAAACAAACGGTAGTCAATCACTTTGATAGGATTCTTGTCATTAAAAATATTGGCGTCGGCAAACTCTTCCAGCGATGGCAGGCTTACCGATTCATCCGGCGTTGTTCTGTACATTTCCTGAAATTTCATATTGCGTTGATCATCCGAATCGGCAGGGTAACGTTTTTTCAACCAGCTATTCCAAGCGGCAGATTCATATTGGTCATAATTTGGTCTACACATCCATAATTGCTGGGGATTACAGAAAGAGGGCTCATTAATAAAATCCCAGATAATGTCCTTAACACCGCTGTAACGCTGAGAAAAAACCGTAATAAATTCCTTTTGTGCATTCACGGAACGAGGATCAAGATAGGGATTTTCACCCCCCCACATTTCCGGCAAGAATGCAAAGAATGTAAAAACAATAGGAATGTTATACTTACGCGCAGTGAGGATAAACGCATCAACAGAACGCAGAGCAACTTCATTCGGCGCGCCGATATCGAGCATATAATTTTTCCATGCAGTCCAGATACCGGTTCGAACCATATTAATCCCCGCCCCATGCATCTCTGCAAAATCTTTATCCCAGAGATATGGATTCGGTTCGAAGAGAAACTTGCGGTGCACATCCGATCCCATGTACGTTGTCCCTGTAACAGGATACGGTTTGTTATCCTTCAATAAGTAAGTTTCATTTGTCGTGAATGGAGTTCCGCTCTCCATTAATTTTTTATCGTACACCCAGAAGCCGGTCATTTGCTCAATCGTTCCGGTAAAGGTTTTCTTGTGAAGATTAATATTCTGACGTACTTTAACTGTGTACAAACCCGGAGAGAGCGAATTCTCATTCATCGTCCAATAGCCCGTGACAACCTGCCCTGTACCTTTTAAAGGTATTGATGTATGGTCAACCCGTTTATTCCGTTCATTCAGAATTTCAAATTCACATTTTCCTAAAAGATACTCTCCTGCATCGGATTTCGGTTTTCTCAATTGAACTGTAATTGAAGGAACTTCTCCATGTTGATAACACGCGAAGGATGTATGTACAGTTAATTCCGTGGCTCCAAAGACTGCCCGTTCAGCTAACCGTTTTAATATCCCTGCTTGAATTATTCCCTTAAAGTTTGCAAGAATCCATCGTCCGCCTGTATATCCTCCTTGTAATCTATCTATTTGAATAAGAGGCGCGGCAATTCTTTTCTTTTCATTCGATATACTAAATGCAAGAGACGTCAATGTTGCATCACGTGCACCGGCAGGACCATCTTCGTTGGGGAAATCTCTAGTCTCAGTGAAGCGGTAATATAATTCATAAACTTCTTTTGCTTCAAATTCGTTTGCACCAAGCCCTTGTACGGTTACCCCTTCCGTCTCAACAGGAAACGATTGCGTGATGCCAAGTTTTTTGTGATACGCTACCTGCGGAATTTCTTCTCTCCATTTCAAACCATCGCGCACAACCGGAATGGAAAACGGAACGCCACCAAGATTGATCCAATTCCCTCCTGCATTCAAATATTTTATGAGAACACCCCACGCTTCTTTCGGAAAACGCGAACCATATGGATTAATATAGATAGTAACATTTGCCGGGTTTAATATTTCTTTGAGTTCTTTTACAGTAACGAAGCGAACATCAAATGCTTGAAGTTGACCGAGGAAAGCATCGCGGGATTGGGCAGGTATTTCACCTGACGGAAATTCAGGTTCATCAAGAATAACAACAATCGGTTTTATAGATGTTTTATCAGGAGACTGAAGAAAAGAAGCAATTGAATCAATAGGGAGCATTCCCGCCACTGCGGCGCCCCCCGCTGTTTTGATGAATGTACGTCGGTTAAAATTCATGGAAACGAAATTCTACATTAACTCGGAATTATCCATTTTTGGACTTAATAAGCGTATTAATCAATGAGATTATACCGCCGGGCGGTAAAATCTTGAATCATAACATAGATAATTTGTTGCGAACATACAACCGTTAGGTTAAAATATTGTACTTTATTTTAAGCAACAATGATAACCTTTCCTGCTATACTATCGAGCATACTATAGACTACATTATTAAAACGGAAAATCACTGTTGGGATCAAATATCGGTTGTTGTTGTTTTACTTCAGGTTTCTTCGCCTCAAGATGCCTATAGTTTGAACTCACATAAATTGCTTTTCGCGGTGTAGTCGGGCAAGCATGTTCACATGCACCACACCCGACACAAATTTCATTGTTCACTTCGGGGATCAGTAGTTTCCCTTCGTATGGTACAGTATGCACCGCCTTTGTGGGACAATGTTCAGAGCAAGCGGCACATGCTTTCTTCTTGGTAACAACGACACAATCATCCCGAAAGAAATTTACCTTTCCTATCTGAATACGTTTTTTTGTACCTGCATCAACAGGGAGAATTGCACCGCTCGGGCACACCTGACTGCAAATCGTACAGTCATAATTACAATAGCTTGCGTTGTAATTCATCTTTGGTTGAAAGAGTCCCGCAATTCCATAATCAAACAATGATGGTGCAAGTACTTGAGAAGGACACGCGCTTACACACAGATGACAGGCAGTGCATAACCTTGAAAAATGATCTACTCCCTCCGATCCGGGCGGGGAAACCGGGTGCATCTTGTCGATAAAATAATTATTCGTCGTTGAATTCGCAGTCGTATTACGCATAACAGCAGGTAACGCAAAACCTGCTACACTTGTAGATGCGTCCTGTAAGAATGTACGTCGTGCCGTATTCACATCAATGGTAGTTTTTTTAGTTTTCTGCCATACAGCACGATAGGTCACACCCTCCGTAGGGCAAGATTTAATGCAATTGAAACAATTGATGCACGCGCCGTACTCCACTCGCTTCTCCTCGCTCTTGATACAACGCGCTTTGCAAACACGCTCACAAGCCCCGCAACCATTACACGAATCTTCATCGAACACAATCCGGAATAATGACACTCTTGAAAAAATACTTAATAACGCACCTGCAGGACAAAGCGAATTACAAAATAATCTCCCGTGTTTATACGACATATACGTGATAATGCCAAGAAACAACACAGGAAGAGAGAGAAACGAGAAACTTATCTCTCTATAGGAAATATGGTAAAAAAAGAATATCTGAAAATACTCAAAAAAATCGGCAAGAATATTGTTTGCAAGAATAACGCCCGGTTCGAAAAGATTGGTTAGAATTCTGCCATAGTTACTAAACGGCTCAAATAGGTTCAAAAACGCAATACTTCCGATTAGGAACAATAAAACCATTACGCCAAACAGGCCGTAATGAAAGTGAAATGGCGGCGGTATATATGCAAACCGTTTTCTTTTATGAAACTTCTTTTCTAGGTGGATAACAATATCTTGAAGTGTTCCTAACGGGCAAAGTGTTGAACAATACACCCGCCCGAAGAGAAGTGTTAACGCGAGAAGAAACAACAATCCGAACGTTGAAGCGCCTATATACACAATTGTTCTTGTGATGACCGGGAGGAGTTGCAACGAGGTAAAGAACCCCATCACAGAAACAGGAATGCTCTGTGTCGGGTCTAGAAACAGTACGCTCAACGAAACAAAAAAGAATAACGAAACAACAATACGTATCTTCTTTAGATTACGAAGAGCGAACATGGCTAAAGTGTGATGCGTTTAATATTTAGTTGATCCAAATCTTTTCGCCCGATGTTCATTTCTGCTCCAAGGGTAATATGCATAACATCATCCGGTTGTATGCCGAATAATTTTGCAGCAGCGGCATCAATAGCGACAATATCTTTCGAAATCAATTGCGATTTCATCGTCGCTACATCATTGACCGATACGCCTCGAGGACCATTGGCTTTCATCACTGCGTAGGCATCAATGATATTCAGATCCGGTTTGCGAAACGTTGCAAAATCTGCTATGCATTGGTGCAAGTCATTCCGGTGATAATATTTCCTATCCCACACGTTCCCCATCAAATTTTTCATTGCCGCTGTCATCGTAGACCCACTATGACTTTTCAACACGGGTACATTAATAAAAACATCTGCCCCTAAAATTAATTCATGCTCTTTCGCTTTCGTTAGTACTTTCCCTCTCGGAATACTAACCTCACCATAATATCCCTCACTATGTCCCGGAGCGATTTTTCCCCCCGCATCTTTCACAGCTTTTTCAATACCGCTTGTGCTGTAACATTTCTGCCATTCGTCGCACGTATGATCGACAACGTATACTTCTTTCGCCCCGGCATCAAAACAATGTTTTATGATTCTGGAAACGAGTTTAGGATTCGTGTTCCCTGCCCGCTCGGGTACAACATCCCACCCGATATTTGGCTTTACAACTACCTTTTGACCTTTTTTGACAAATGCCTTCATTCCGCCGAGAGCTTCAATACCCTTATCAAACATAACATCCGGTTCATTCCCTTTCAGCGCAATCAAGTCAAACGGTTTGGGAGCGGATGGTTTTACGCCGCTCTGTTGCGCAAAAGAAAAATACGCACTCAACGCTAACGGTGCTCCTATGCTTGCTCGAATAAATTTCCTGCGATCCATACTTGTTTCCCTGCAAATATATGTTCAGTGTACAATTCTATTAAATGAATAGAAAAATAATTGGTATCCTTAAGCGATGGGTTTTATACCCATCGCTCAATATGCTACATAATTCTTACTTCATCAACACCATTCTCTTCACATCAGTAAATACAGTTCCATGCTCAGTACCCATTATCGTCAATCGATAATAGTACACTCCGCTTCCAAGGTTCGATGCATTAAAACTCAACGACTTATAACCGGATTCCTGAGTACTGTTCACAAGGCTTGCTACTTCTTTACCCATAATATTATAGACATTCAATACCACATACCCGCTTACAGGTAACTCATACTGAATAATCGTCGATGGATTAAACGGATTCGGAAACGCCTGACCAAGCTTAAATTCTGTCGGTAAAATAAGTTGGTTTGAGACAACTTCATCTATTGGTGGTGGCGGTGGTAATTCCTTACTTGCAACAATATGAATCATAGAATGTTGATTCGCTTTTGCTAATCCTGCAAGCGTATTATTCAACATCAACTGCCCTGCTTGTTGTGTCTTTACCCAATACCCCATCCCCGGATAGAGCGTATCTGTTGGAGAGTATTGACTATTATACCCGAATATTTGTCCCGTAACCATACCGGGCGGATTACTTGTTATAGTTGCAACCGGAACTGCTTCCGTTAACGACCCGATCATATTCCATCCCGATTGAACATCAATCGTAAGGGTGCTTATCGGAAATCCTGTTAGCGAAACTGTTTGCGCATCATTAAATTTCAGCCAGTAACCGCGACCTGTTTGCATAGTGTCGTTCGATATATAACTTCCTTGAAAATAAAACGCATTACTTACCGATGTTGGATACAGGAAAGATTTGAGAGTAGATACTGTTTGAACGGGAACCGATACAATATTCCATTTCTGTTGAACTTGTGCCTGTACAGTAACTTGTGCAAGAGTAAATGTAACTTGAATGGTATGTGTCGTTACAACGTTTACAAATGTATATCCCTCTGTCGAATCGACAAGTGAACCATCCACAAAAACAGAATCAACTTTCCATCCTTCATTTGCCAGAAAAGTATATCGTTGTGCTGTACCGTAATCAACAAGTGTCGTCCCTGAAGGTAAAATCGAACCATGCTCTCCCGCAGTTGCTGTAATCCCATATTGATTGATGGCAAAATTTGCTGTTATGTTCATCGTACTATTCACTGTTACTGTTATCGGGTTGGCTGATTCTGTGGTATCTCCGCTCCAACCTGTAAAATGATAACCGGTTGCAGGAGTTGCAGTGAGGCTTACCTGCGTCCCAGCATCATAATTCTCCTGATCGGGATCTTTGGCAACTGTTCCATGCAACGCTGTAATATTTATGGAGTATCCGTTGCTCGCAAAATTAGCTGTAATTGTTTTACTTGAATTCATTATAACAGTTATCGGATTTGCTGTATCTGTTGTATCTCCGCTCCAGCCCGTAAAATGATAACCGCTGTTTGGCGTCGCTGTTAATAGTACAGTCGCACCAGATGCATAGGTAGATTGATCAGGATTTTTCACGACCGTTCCGTTAACTGCATTTATTGATAATGTGTACGGATTGGTAAGCGGGTTGGTAGTTGTTCCCGTTACTCTTGATAATGCAACATCAATATATCCGGTTCCCGAATTCAATGTCAAAACACTTCCCAATGCGGTAGGTATAATCGTCGTTGGGGGTGAAGTTAACGAAGTATTGTGAGGGGTTGACTGTGTCATTCCGTTCCATGTTGCACGGTCGTCTGCCGAATAGGCAACACGAAGATCCGTATTCCCTACCTGCACTCCATCATCTGTTCCATAACTTGGGCTGAACAGATTAAAACTCATGCTATTTGCTCCCGCACCAATGCCTTTATTATAACTGACTTGATAATATCGAACTTCTGATACTTTATCAATTCCGCCTGTAAATATTGAACTTCCCGTATTTGCATTGGAAGACACGCAACGCACAACAACATGATGTCCTGTCGCTGTACCGGCTGTAGTTGATGTTAACGATAACGGCCGGTAACTTCTGGAGTCTCCAACGGCAAACGTATTGCTTTTACCCGCAGAATTTGACATTCCCCGTCCTAACGCTCCACTGATATACGATGAGGCAGAAGCAGAAACAATATCAGCCGTTGTTGTGGAAAGCACATACAATGTATAATTACCCGTTTCAACAATCCCGTTTGTTAGCGTAAGAAGAGCTTTCCCTGCCGATGACCCCGGATCAATAACTACATCACTGGCACAAATAACTTTGGCGCCGTTTGATTTGTTAATTGTGATCCCGTTAAAATCATTATTCGAGGATGAATACGTACCAACTGAAATAGTGGAATTATGACTGCCGAGAAATGTAGTGTTCATCGCAGACAACGTGTTTCCTGCTGAACCACCTCTAAAATCAAATGTTCCACCTGCATTTGTAAAATCACCGTACACATTCAACGTGTGAAATATATTTGCTGCGGTATCCGGATGATAAGGCGAGGTGAAACTTCCACCCACACTAATCCGGATATCCCCATTTACCGTTAACACCGCTGCCCGCGTATTACGCGCGACTAATGAACCTTCAATGAGTAAATCATTGCAAACTGCATCAGTTGTATCCAGAGTTATTGTAACTCCTGCAGGAATCACTACATCATCAACAGCAGTAGGAACGTAACCGCTGGGCCACGAAGCGGGTGAACTCCAATTACCCCCTGAAGAAGAAGCTGTCATGGAATGATCTAATCCGTGATTCCAAATTTCAAAGAGAGGTTCGGCGGAATCATTCGTTTTTGCTAAATAATATTGTAATGTATCAATTTGTGATTGGGTGAGGGCTTCCAATTTATTCACGCCAAAAGCCGCTTTTACTTTCTTGGTGGAAAGCAAATCGAACGTGGCAAGGACAGGATAAAAATATGATGTTGCTGCACGAAGATCATCTAACTTGAGAATCACCTGTATTTTATTTGTACGTGGAATGCTGAGATTTGTCACATATTGATAATACTCGTATGGTGTGGTGAACATGACACTATCAGCTATCAGGTAATTCACGATGGCTTGAAATTCATCTAATTTTGCTTGTGTTGTCCATGCATACGGATGTCCCTGCATAACCATATAATCTGTATAGATACTCTTTTTCAAATTATATGTAGAATCGAAATAATGAAAATCAGGAACGCCTGTTGCGCTTTCAATGAAAACACGATTACTAAAATTGAGTTGCCCTGATGCAGGAGTCGGACTAATTTCACCTAACAAAAGCGCCTTATAATTTGTATCTTCACTCATCACCTGAAGCAATGTAGAATCAATTTGGTTATACGGTGCGCCAAATATATGCATCTGTATTCCTAACTTCGATTGCACAACTGCTGTTGCACTATCAAAGTGCAGTTTCTGATACGCGTAAGGTGTTCCTGCAAATTCCCATGTTGTCTGTGAAAAAATACTTCCGGTTACTATCAACATGAAAAGCATTGAAAGTAACGGGTATGTCATAACACTTCTATGTCTGGTAGTTCCAACAATCATTATTTGTTCCTATTCTTCTAAGCGGTATAAGTTGACATGTTTTAATTCGTAGAATGAGCATGAAACACATTGCCCAATCTGATATGTTCTACCCATGTTCCCAGATATTGTTTAAACTACTGTTAGGTACAATAAAAAAACCTCTGCATGCATTAAGCAAACAGAGGTTTCTAAACTTTTAAAATCACAAAGGAGATATTCCGGTTAATGCAGCATAGCATATCGGGAAAAGAGCATAAATTGGGCTGTCTCAAAAGTCGTTAATCCGTCAGCCTGAGCGGAGACGAAGGCGGAATACAAGTCAATTTCACACTTCGTCTACGCTCAGTGTGACGAGTTTCTTCCTTTTGAGACAGCCCCCATACCATTGATACTTAAAATGTAACCAGAAATAGCAACAAATTCAAATACTGAAAACATGATTGTTATGGGCATCTCAGGTACAACACTTTTGAAAAAAGGGACTATGGATCCAGTCCGATTTATCGGGCTTTGTTCGTAAGAGCGTGACCATTTATGGTCATGCGAGATTAATCCTTAACCTGACTGTATTACCACGCTATCTCGGCTTTAATTTACACCAAGCGGTTCCGGAACATGCAAATTATGTAAATACTCTTCCCATGTTTTCAATGCTTCATCAAACTGATGGCGGTATAATTCCGTTTCCCGTATCATGGAAACAGCCAATCCTTTGTAATAATCAATTCCCGATAATAAATTTTCCTTAAACGTATTAAGATACTTCTGCTGTCTTGCTGTTACAACACTAACGCTTTTGGAAATTTCTCTCTCCAGATATTCGACATATAACTTCAACTCGTTGATAAACATATTCGGTCTGTGCAAATCGTTGAGGATGCTGATTCTGCCATAAATATGATCAATCATTTCAGTCAACGAGAACACGCCTGAAAAATATGCAAGATTGGGTCCGGGACAAATACTGATTGCCGTTAATTTATGAGGCGTGGGAATGTCATGTTTCATGTATGCCGCAGTTCCCAACCCCTGGCAAATACATTCTTTGACAGTAACATTTGCTATCTGTTCCGTAAGAACATCCGGGTGAGGCTGAGCATCCGTAAGCTGTTGAATTTTCAATTTCTGATACTCGCGTGAAGCTATGCAAATCGGTTTCTCGGTAAACTCGGTATTAAAAGAGAGATATTTGTTGTAGCACGCGCTTCCCGGTCTGCCGTCTTCAATCCCCTTCAATCGTTCCTTTTCGCCCGAACTCTTTCTAAAATTATTAAACGGGACTCCTAAAGGTGAGGCATAACTGAGATAGAAATCATCTTTTTTTGCTGTTGCAAGCTGAAGCAATGTCTCGTCATCAACATTCGTTGCTTCAGGGACAAGCAAGAAGGGACTTCCCCATCCCGTACTATCGATGGGATATTGTTCAAGAAGGAATAAATTCTCATTCGCTGTACCGATACCCCCCTGAACAGAAATTCGTACTCCCGGCTGTTCGGCTGTTACAGAGCGACCCTTCTGTTGCAATGCATTCTTATAAATTTCAAATAATTCTTCCCCATGTTCTTTTTTCTTCAACTTAAATTCTTCCAGAATCGGACCCATCAGATACCCATCCGTTGCAAATGCGTGTCCGCCGCAATTTAACCCTGATTCAATTCTGTATTCGGAAACCCATAATCCTTTTTTGGCAAGAAATTTTCCCTGAATCAATGCCGAACGATAATCACTCACCTTCAGTGTAATTTTCTTCTTCATATTCCCTGTTTCATTCGAATAGAAATCCGAAAACGTTTCACAATAAGAATACAACCGTGGATTCATCCCCGCAGAAAAAACCACCGAGGAACTCAGTTCGCTTGATGCAAACCCTCGCAATGCCGCCATTGCATCGGAATGCTCCGCAGGTAATTGCTCTCCCCCTGCCGAAAAATTAATCTTGTCGCACTTCGTCATGATATTCACATCTATCGAACCTGCTCGAATTGTTTTCCGCAGAACATCCTGAAGCGATGTTTTTTCATTTCCTTCTTCCATAGCATTCATTGTATCATACAATACTCGTATAGAAGAAGTCGGAGGCAATAATCGAAAATATTTTACAATATCGTTTCCTTCCCTAAATTCTTCCGATACCAATGTCTTCATCTGCCGAACTACTATCCTCTGTAATAAGTTGAGATAGGCGGTGGTACGTCGGGCGCGGCTGTCAATATCATTTTTATGAATCGGGATGTATTCTTCCTGTTCCTGTGCACAATAAAATTGTCGCATTTTTTCTGCAAGATTATCTTCCCCTATTGAAACAACTGAGGTAATACCGAACCGTGCAACTTTGACCGGGGTGTCAATTGTGAACGCAAGACCCATAACTGGAATATGGAAAGAATGAAACGAAGGTATACTCATGGCATAAAAAATAAAAAGAAAAAATCCGGCTGATTAACATTACTTTTCCGGAGTAGGTATGGCAGCGATCAAAAGATATAACACTACTATACACGAATGCGTTCATCGTTCGAAACGCATTGTGCTGAAGCATGACCGCTTAATAGAGAAAATACGTAGTACCTATGGTATTCTAAGGTAGGACTTATAAACGCAATATGCTTAATCAAACCATGTCTATAATATAGTATAACAAATATATCTCCTAAATTCAAGCTATTGCAGTACGTTGGTTGGTATCCTTCGCGATAAATGCCGTTTATGGAGCAAATAATGCAATGCTCGGATTTGTTCATATCGTATTTTTCTTTTAAAAATACTCAAAAGCTATAAAAGCCACTCACGTATCTTCAACAGGTATCAATGCCAAAAAGAAAACAAACAGTATACCCTCTGCTTTTAATTTGTTAAAATTCTCTCTACATTGCCATTATCGTCATCATGAATCTCAGGTTCTCCATAATTATTATAGGAATTATAGTAAACATAATTCCTGCTTACCCGCAACGCGTTATCCAACGTTACGAGAGAATTACGTCCGATCAGGGGCTTTCCCAAAACCTTGTTTGGACCATAACACAGGATAGTCACGGCTTTCTCTGGTTCGGAACAAAAGACGGCTTAAATAAATATGACGGGTATAAATTTTCCTATTATCGTTTCGATCCTTCCGATACAAACTCCATCTCTCAGGGACACGTATTTAATCTTCACGAATGTGCATCAGGATTATTATGGATATGTTTGGGTAGCGGAAAGGTTGATATCCTTGACAAAAATACTGAACGCATCTACCATCTCAATATATCTTCAGTACTTAATAGAAAAAATTCCACCCTTAAATTGGGTGGTATTGTAGAAACTCATCCTTCAGAACATTGGGTGAGAGGAAACAACGGATCTCTCTTTCACATCAAAGGAGTTCCTGAGCCCTCCGCCGGAAAGACACCCAATATTTCTAATGTATCAATCTCACAAGTCGATTCAGTAGGCGATCTCGACCTAACAAATAATGCATATCAGTTAATCACTGCCGATGCAACGGGTATGTTGGTAGTCAATACAAATCGCGGACTGGCAGGTATTCAACATGATTCTGTGAAATGGATTGTACCATACCCTGAAACGAGTAGGCAGGATACCTTCAAAGGCTTCATCAATTGGCAAACTCACTTCGATAAAGATTCATCTCTTTGGATTGCATATCGGTCAACATTATACAGAATCGATAAGGTCACTAAGGTTGTTAGTCATTTTCCAATATCTGTAAGTACAGCAACCGAAAACAAAAATCAGGGTAGTTTCAACACGATGTGGTCTTTTGCAGAAAGACAATTATTGCAAATTAGTCTTGAGAGCCATTCTATCATACAACAATTAACAATGCCTGTCGATGATCATTCTACAGCATTACGACCATTATCACTCTGTGTTGATGCCGGAGGAATTCTCTGGATAGGAACACCCGGCGATGGGATTGTAAAATTTAATCCGATGGTTGAACGATTTGAAGTCATGCAGGGAAATAAATGGGCGATGAACAAATTCCATGCTTTTGATCTCTTTCGTCTGTCAAAAACTATGGAATCTGAACAGCTACAAAAAATTCAACTCAATTTCAATGAACGAAATGTGTTCGTCGATAGTAAAAAACGGTATTGGATTCAAGATATCCCTGATAGTCTCCATCCCTCGCCTCGATTATGTCTTTCCGATTCAACAGGAAGACTTATCAAATCATACGAGGCTCTCCACAAACCGTTTACCGGTATCGATATGTACTTTCGTGCATGTGTAGAAGATACATCCGGATTGCTATGGCTTGCCACTGCGAATACATTAACACGTTTCAATCCCGAGACTGAAACCCTCGAACAATTTTACGTCACCGATGATTCTCTTATTTCTTTGAAAACACCAACAACCGGATTACCACGATCAATACCTATCGGACCTACATGCTTCAAAGACCGTAACGATATATTTTGGTTCGATTCAGGCGACCGCGGATTATTTGCTTTAAATTTAAATACCTTTGAATTTCGTTCTTTCAAATTCTCAAACGATAATCCTTTAAGGTTAACCCGTAACGATATTATTTCCCTTGCCGATGACCCCTCCGATCCCGATAACATTCTCTGGGTAGGCACAGAAGGTGGTGGATTAAACAAATTCGATAAACATACAGGAAACGTCATTCGTTACACGATGCATGATGGACTTCCAAATAACGTTATTAACGGTATTCTGTTCGATAAAGAACAGTCAATGTGGCTCAGCACCAATCACGGAATTTGTAAATTCAATCCATCTACGCTTGATGTCAAACGTTACGATCTTAATGATGGCTTACAGGGAAATGAATTTGACCGGTTTAAATATTTCCAATCTGCCGATGGGATGATGTTCTTTGGCGGAGTGAACGGAGTTAATGCTTTTTACCCCGATAAACTCGAAGATAACGCTCATATTCCGCCTGTTGTCTTTACTGATCTTCGATTACAGAGTCGTTCCGTTTCGTTGAAGTCACCGAATTCAGTACTTACTTCAGTTATTACGGAAACAAAAAAAATTGTACTGCCCTTCAGTGAAAACGTCATCACGCTGGAATTTGCCGCTCTCGATTTCAGTAACTCCCCAAAAAACCTTTACTCTTATATGCTCGATGGGTTTACAACAACGTGGTCATTCCCCACAACGGAGCGAACAGCAACATACACCCATCTCGATCCCGGTGAATACGTTTTTCATATTCGCGGAAGCAATAATGACGGGGTCTGGAATATGGACGGAGCATCCTTAACGATTATCATCTTACCACCTTGGTATCGCACGTGGTGGTTTTATACAATATCATGGATATTGATTATCGGAACATTATATGGAATTATTCAACGCCGCTTCAAGGTATTAGAACAGAAACGAAAAACTCAGGAAGAATTTGCGCGGGCTTTACTGGAAAGCCAAGAAGCAGAACGTAAAAGAATCTCAGGCGAACTGCACGATAGTGTCGGACAAAATATTCTCCTCATGAAAAACCGGGCTCATTTTGGCGTTCAGGGCGCACAAGATCTCGAATTAGCGCATCAACAACTTAATGAAATTGCCTCGCTGGCAACTGACACCTTAAATCAAGTACGCGAAATTTCCCACAATCTCAGACCGCTCCATCTTGATCGATTGGGATTGACGCAATCGTTCTTCATGCTCCTCGATCAAGTCGAACGGAATTCTTCCATGACAATTCAATCGAATATCAATTCGATTGATGATCTCCTTCCAAAAGAACATGAGGTCAATCTGTTTAGAATCGTTCAGGAATGTTTAAATAATATTTTGAAGCATTCCAAAGCCTCCACGGTCATATTTACAACCGAAGTGAATGCGAACGCTATTTCCATAACCATTTCCGATAACGGCGTTGGATTCGATTTTGATCAAAAACAACGCCTAACCCGTAATTACGGCATG
>Ga0209514_10003494_pt1 | contig 22342 bp, 17 predicted proteins | sample Subgrocontami58m_FD_187452 | JGI IMG/M metagenome (GOLD analysis project Ga0209514, IMG submission 187452) | Subsurface groundwater microbial communities from S. Glens Falls, New York, USA - GMW37 contaminated, 5.8 m (SPAdes) (version 3) | ecosystem: Environmental > Aquatic > Deep subsurface >...
AAAAGAAAAATTTGATTACATAGGTTATATCTGGCTGTCCGATGATGCTTTTTTTGCAAGGAAGGCGGAAGATATCAAAGAGTTTTGTAAAGAATACAAAAAGAAAGTAAACCTGCCGTTTCACTGTCTTGGAAGCCCGCTCACTGTTACCGAAGAAAAACTTGAAAATTTGGTTGATGCGGGACTTGACAGTATTCAGATGGGCATAGAGACGGGCAGCAGACACATACAGGAGGTGTTTAACCGCAAACACATGAATAACGAAAGGGTGATGAATGCCATCCAGGCAATAATGAAATACAAAGACAAGATATCCACAATCGGGTATGATTTTATTATGGATGTGCCTTATGAAACAGATGCTGACAGAATAGAGACGTTAAAGTTTATTTCTAATATCCCCAAACCTTATATGATTGGTATATTTTCCCTGGTACTTTACCCAGGTACATCCCTCTACGATCGAGTGAAGGCAGATAACCCTTCACTCGATGAAGAGAAGGATATTTATAGAAAAATGTATGGTAAGGTGGATGAAAATTATACCAATTTACTCCTTCTGCTTAGTAAAAATGGGAAGCTTCCCCATCTTATATTGAAAATATTAATTAATAAATATGTAGTAGCAGTTTTAAATAACCCTTCTCTAAGGCCGATGTATAAACTGGTGTTTCCTCTTGCAAGAAAGGGCATGCATTTTATAAGAGGTGAAAAATGAAAATCACGCTTATCTCTCCCTACCCTGATGTAACCGCCTTTGGTATAAGAACAATATCTTCACATCTCAAACAGCATCACTTTGAAACACAATTGGTTTTTTTACCGGACCCTTTTGTCGACAGTGTTGTAACAAGCAGGGAAAGATACGATGAGAAAGCTCTGGATGAGGTGGCACAATTATGCAGTCATTCAGATCTTGTTGGCGTAACACTCATGACCAATTTCTTCGATGGCGCCGTACAAATAACGAAGAATATCAAATCGAAATTAAATATTCCTGTCATCTGGGGTGGAATACATCCCACGGTACGGCCGGAGGAATGTCTGAATTATGCCGATATGGCCTGTATCGGAGACGGCGAAGATGCCATGCTGGAACTTGTCCGAAAAATGGAAATGAACACAAATTACCACGATGTGCAAAACATCTGGTTTCGGAAAAACGGAACTATTGTAAAAAACACCATGCGGCTGCTAGAACACGATATGGACAGGATTGCCCCTCCCGATTACGACCTCAAGGAAAATTATATACTCGATAACAACAAAATCATACCAATAACTGCCGGAGAGATGGAGAAACAAATAAAACACAGCTTATTTTCACTTACGGTAAAAAATCCTTCCTACATGACTTTGACGGGACGGGGCTGCCCCCATAACTGTAGTTATTGCTGCAATGACAGCCTCCGGAAACTTTACCACGGACAGAGGTATTTACGATGGAGGAGCACGGAACATGTCATTGGCGAACTCGAGGCAATTAAACAAAAATTCCCCTACATAAAATATTTCTGTCTGTCTGATGATTCATTTTTTGCCAGAAACATTGAGAAAATCAAGGAATTTTGCGCTGAATACAAAAAGAGGGTACACCTGCCTTTTTATTGTCTTGGAAGTCCTATGACCATTACCGAAGAAAAACTCGAATATCTCATAGATGCAGGACTTGACAGCATCCAGATGGGAATAGAAACTGGTAGCAAGCACATCCAGGAAATTTTTAACAGGAAATACATGACCAATGAGCGTGTGATGAAGGCCATCTACGCCCTCAATAAATACAAAGACAAACTATCTCTTATATCGTATGATTTTATTCTGGATGTGCCTTATGAGACAGATGAGGACAAAGTCGAAACCCTTAAATTTATATCAGGAATTCCAAAACCATATAAAATCGGTATGTTTGCAATTATTTTCTATCCGGGGACGTCACTCTATGATCGGGTTAAGAAAGACAATTTGATTATTGACGAAGAAACCGAAATTTATCACAAGAAATGGAGTAAGAAGGAGGCGCATTATTTAAACCTGCTTCTTGCGTTATGTAAGAGCGGGAAGTTCCCGCATGTCCTGCTCCGCATATTAATTAGCAAGCCAGTTCTACGGGTATTCAATAGCGATTTGCTGAAACCTACTTACAAATTATTATTCTATCTGCTTAAAAAGGTTAACTACGGTATAAAATCGTTAAGAAACTTTTTAAAACCGCCGGGAGTGTAATCACGTAATAAAAAAGGTTCTTAATTTACATCTTTACAAGGATTTTGGCATCTGATCTTTTAGAGGAAGCCTTAATAGCATCCAGGACGGATTCAAACGGATATCTTGCAGTAATCATTTTCTCAAGATTGAGTTTACCGGCTGCAATAAGTTTGATAATAGAAGGAAATATGCCATAACCGGAATGCCCTCTGGCGCCAATAATTTTATTGGCACCAGATACCAGATTGTCGAGATGCACCAAGGTGGAGGCGGCCGCCCTGCCAAGATAGATTATTTCTCCATTAAAGGCCATGGCTTTTTCCATCTGCGGTATTGTCATTGGCGCAGCGCCTGCAGCTTCTACTTGAATATCTGCTCCCCGACCTCTCGTAAGTTCCATTACTTTATCACTTGGATTGCATCCCTTGCCCAATGTATTTGTATTGAACGCATGGTCTGCACCCATTTCTTTTGCTATTTTTACCCTTTCGTCAATTACATCAAAGGCTATAATTTGGCTTGCACCTGATATTCTTGAGAGCGCTATGGCTCCAAGCCCGATTGGCCCTGCGCCATAGATGACCACAGTTGCGCCCGGATTAAATCCCTTACCAGCGATAAAAATACCATTGTATGCACAACCAACCGGTTCAATAAGGGCTCCAAAATCAAAGACTTCTTCTCCTGTATATATCTCTGTCAAAGCATTAATTTCCCAGCAATATCTTTCATTTACCGCTATATATTCTGCAAAGGCACCGTTTGTACTCAGTCCCATTAACTCTATATCTTCACACTGGTTGGGAAACCCACTTCTACACGGTAGACACTTGCCACACCACATGATACTCTCTACAGCAACTTTGTCGCCTCTTTTTAGATTTTTTACGCTGCTGCCTGTCTTTTCAACGATGCCTGAGAACTCGTGGCCTATAATACATGGCAATTTGGTTAAACCCGAAAAGATTATGTATCCTTCTTCGTCGGTTTCATATAAATGGGTGTCAGAGCCGCAAACACCACAAGTTTTTACTTTTATGAGAACCTCGTCATCATGGAGATTTGGGGTAGGAACATCTTTTACCTCAAACGTTATATTTTTCCATACCTGACTACCAATAATTGCCCTTCTTTTTGTCTTTTCTCCCTCACTTATTGGATAATTTCCCCGCGGTTTCCATTCTGCATCAACAACCAGTGCCTTCATATATGCTCCATTTGTAATGCTTTTTTGTTTATCTTTCCACTGCCAGTCTTGGGAAGGGAATCTCTGATTTCCATGAATTTAGGTAATTTGTAATTTGCCAACCGCTCTCTACAGAACGTCAGGATTTCCCGTTCTGTTAAGACCTTCCCCTTTTTGGTTACAACAATAGCCTTGGGGACTTCTCCTCTTAACCGATCTTTTACAGGAATGACAGCTACTTCTTTTATACAGGGATGATCTATCAATGTGCGCTCAATCTCCTGAGGATAAACCTTTAGTCCTGCGACCTTCATCATCCCTGACTTTCTCTCGACAAAATAGAAGTTACCTTCTTCATCCTTTTTCCCTAAATCATTACTATAATACCACCCACCTTTAAAACATAACTGATTGCTTCCCCTATCACCGTAATAGCCTTGAACAACAGCAGGTCCTTTAAATATCATCTCGCCTATTTCTCCTGGTGGGAGTTCCCTGTCCTCTTCATCTACTATTTTTACTTCGTATGAGGGGCATGGTTTTCCAACAGAACCATGTGGTACGCGCTCGTCTGGGTCAGGAGCAAGGGCAATTCCCGTAGTTTCCGTACTTCCCCAAACGGGGATAATTGGCATGCCCAGCTTCTCTCTGAATTTTTCTATAAGTTCTATGCGTGTATACATGCCGCCACTTTCCGGAATTCTCAATGAGCTAAAATCGTAGACCTTATGCTCAAGGACTTCCAGCAAATTTTCGTATATAGGTGCAATCCCCATCATGCAGGTCACCCGGTAATTGGATATAGCTTCTGCAATGGACTTGGGATATATCTTATCTACCAAGACCATAGTTCCCCCTAAATAGAGCGGGCGTGCAAATATTTCGTGGGGATGTGCAAATGAGGCAAACATACAGAGATGAATATCGTCTCTTTTCAACTTAAATGTTTCTATTGAGGCGATGGTATTCCAGTATAAGTTAGCGTTAGTTGTTATAGCTCCTTTGGAATTACCTGTGGACCCAGAGGTAAAATTGAGATAGACGGTATCGTTAGCTCCAATATCGAGGTTTGGATTATTCGGGTTTCCTTTTTTTAATAAGTCATTCCATAAGATACATTTTTTGTCGGGATCACCAACCACTACGATCTGTATTTGTGAATTATACGGGACTGACCGAGAGGCAAGGTCTAAAAACTGGCTATGGGCGATAATATAACGTGGTGAAATGCTGTTGAGAATAGTCTTAATATTTTCTTCGGTAAGTTCAAAGTTGATTGGTACGGCTATACCTTGAGACTTGACAACTGCGAGGAAACCGATAACAAGTTCGGGAATTCTCGGCAACATTAATCCAACCCTCTCTCCCTTACCGAAACCCATATCCCTTAAGCTATTCGCCAGTTTATTTACTGTTTCATTAAGCTCTCGGTAATTTATCTTGATATTGTGAAAGATAATAGCTGTCTTTTCAGGAATTTCTCGGGCATTCTTTTCCAGTATCTCAACCAGCGTCACTTACGATAATCCTCAGTCTTTAACCAATTGTTACAATGATATCTGATTCCCATGTATTCATTGAATCGTTTATAATAAAATTAAGTTCCCTAAATATTACCACATAAGTAGCGATAGTCAACAGTATTGCTAACAAAACGTGGGGAAATGAGGTCCTTAAATTTTGCTTTTAAATAATCAAATGTCTCATAGTATTTTTCATGAATAAAAACAGGAATTCAAGGCTTGGGAAAGAACAAATTCTTGATAAATTTTATGTTTTATGGTACAAACTGACGAGAGATTGAGCATTCTTGTTTCTGGGATTCCGAATAGGATTTTATTTTAAAAAAAAGAACGTCGTTTTTTTGCTCATGCGTGTCTTTTTATTTCGAAGGCAAGTCGGTACGAACCACTAATAAAATTAAAATAGAATTAAATGGAAACTTGTTTAAAGAGAACGTTAGATATCGTGTGTAGTCTTCTTTTCCTCATCGTCTTTTCTCCTCTATTTTTAATTATTGCCATTTTAATAAAAATAGATAGCAAGGGACCTGTTTTCTTTTTACAAAAACGGTGCGGGATGGACGGAAGAGAATTCAATATGTATAAATTTAGGACAATGGTTAAAGATGCTGAATTCCTAAAGAAGGAACTTAAAAACGAGATGGATGGGCCGATGTTCAAAATGAAAAAGGACCCGAGAGTTACGCAAACAGGAAGGGTCTTGAGAAAGTGGAGTCTGGATGAATTACCTCAGTTACTCAACGTTTTAAAAGGCGACATGAGCCTCGTGGGACCAAGACCTCTGGCAAATGAAGAGATGGCTGGGGATAGCAATAATACTTGGCGAGAAATCAGGCTTTCGGTTAAACCAGGTGTAACAGGACTTTGGCAAATAATGGGAAGGACGAGTGGTAAATTCGGCGATTGGGTAAGCTATGACATTGAATATGTACAGAAGAGATCGTTCCTTATGGATTTAAAAATCCTTATCTTGACCGCAATTACCGTCTTAAGGAATACGGGTGCTTATTAATTATAAGATTAAAATTTTATTTGTTGTTCAGGATTATTTATTTCCCCCCCTTTAATTTTTCGTACTGGGCAAAAGACTTTTTTGCCTCTTCTTTCAACCCCTTTTTTTCGTAAAGAATCCCAAGTTTGTTATGAATATCCACGGTTTCAGGACTGATTTCGAGTACTTTCGAGTATTCATAAATAGCATCGTCCAAGACCCCTTTTTGCTCGTAAATACGGGCTAGCGTAAGATGTATGGTGGCATATTTAGGATTGATATCGAGGGCATGCTTCAAGACTTTAATTGCATTGTCAGCCATGTTTTCTTCGTTATAAACAATCCCAAGACAGATGTACGCCTTGAGATTGTTTTTGTTCAAAGATACTGCGTTTTCCCATTGTTCAATTGCTTCGTCGAGTTGTTTGTTGTAATAGGAAACAAGTCCCATTCCAAAATACGTTTCAGATTTTAAAGGAAGATTCATTTCGTCAATATTTTTTAACTTTTCTTTTATGGTCACTAATTTTTTTAATACATCGGCAGTCAATGCATTATTTTTAGTTTCAGGCAGGATCAAAGAAGGAACTAATGCCTTTTTTCTCTCAAGCAGAAACATATTTTCCAATGCATCTTTTTCCCCTTTAATAAATTCTGCAGATTTTTCGAGCGTTTCTTTTAGATCGAGATTTTTGTCTTCCAGAACAGAGACCTTTTGTTCCAGTGCGGTGACTTTTTGTGCATATTCTTCTTTGGATACATTTTCTTCTGATAAAGTTTCTTCTTTAAGGCGCTGTTCTAATTCTGCTACCTGTTTTTCATGTTCTTCTTTAGAAATGTATTTATCTTTGTAAGAGGTTAGTTTTTGCTCGTAGTCATTGATTTTATCGTCATAAAGGGATTTCGGAATGTATTCGTTTTTTAATTTTTCTTCATGACCAGCGACTGCATTTTCATGAATTTTTTTCAACTTATCCCGTGTGAATTTCAGGGTCTTAATCAGTTCGTCTTTTTCGGTAAGTAGATTATTATAGTATGGTCTTTCTTTTAAAAGCCAGTAACAAAGGAGGGCAATCGCAGAAACGGCGAAGGCGATTCCGAGGATTGTGTAAATTTGTTTGTCGGTTTTAATAAAGGTCTTTTTTTGAATTTGTGAAGCCACTCGTGTCGCATTTTCAAAGCGTTTGAATAGGTTTTTAAATGGTACATTCATTGAAAATACTCCTCAACCTGTCATTCATAATGCGGTGAGTAATTTACTTTTTTGGTTTGCCTTACCGCTGTGGCTTTCCACAAAGACATTTTTTATTGTTCTGCATCTCTTCCAAACGGTTTCGATTTGTAGTCCTGTTAAGGTTTTCAGCTAAATTTTACCCAAAATCGAGTTCTGTTACCCTGGTTGTTTCACCAGAGACGGTGCTTGTTTGAGATTTCTTCAGTATGAGTTTGTCTGCTTCTTCCTGGCTCATTGGTATAATCTCTATGATCCTTTCAGTGGAATCATTTCCCACCTGTTTCACAGAGACTTTTACTGAAGGCAGAACTTGCGATTTCCCGTATCTCGCGGTAATTCGTGCTGCAGTCTGAATCTTTTCTTCAGTGATTTTCCCACGGAGAAGGGCAAGAGGCCCCGGCATATCAACCAGGGTTAAAAGATAATCTCCTTCTTTTGAAAGCGAAGCAAGTCTTGTGTTATCCTCCTCATTTCTGCCGACAATAACCTTTGTTTGTTGGTCGAGCCTGAAATGCCTTCCCGCCTTTAATAAATTGACATCATTGACATTGGCATCACAGGTATTGACTAAATCCCGCATACGATGCGCAAACTCTGGATCGGTAAGTAAACACCCGCCAGCAGAGCATGGATAGTCTTTGATTTGGAACACATCGGCAAGCTGTATCTGGTTTTTTCTGGAGCGTCCCCGAATCTGAAGCAGTTGTTCTCTGTCCACAAGCCCCAATTTTTCAGGGATAGTGGGTTCCATGTGTTTGGCGCACAAAGGTCTCAAAACAAGTCCGGTAAGATTTGCTTCCTTGTCGATAATCTTCATGGCTTCTTTTCGTTGGGACATCGGTCTTTGTCCTAGCACTTCGCCGGTAATAATGAAATCGGCACCGATCTCCCGCATGTATTCTCCAGCGATGCGAAAGATATTGATCCGACAATCGATGCAGGGATTCATATTCTTTCCATATCCAAACTTGGGTTTTTTGACGAGTTCCAGAAATCGTTCCGTCGTGTTGATGACCTTAATGGGTATTCCAAACTTTTCAGAAACCTTTACAGCCTCGAGTTTACAACTCCCATGGGACGTGCAGCGACAAAAAACCGTCACAAAATTAAGGGCTATTACCTCGATTCCCTGGTTCTGAATAACACGTATAGCCAGTGTACTATCTAACCCGCCCGATAATAAAGCCAATGCCTTAGCCAAAATCTAACTCCTTAAATGACAATGTATTTCAGTTTTTCAAATTTCTTTACATAAACTAATTTTGAAATTCTAAACCATAATATACGTATCTTTCAAATAAAAAATCAATTTAAAAGAAGTTTGACTGTTTAATAATGCCATGTTAAATTATATAAGTGTTTAATTTGTAAGTAAAAAACTACGATTATATCCACCGCAAGTATAGTGGAGAAGTTTATGATAAGACGTCCTGCCGTTGCGGGCAGTTTTTACAGTGGAGATGCAAACCAGCTAACGAGTGATATCGAAGGTTTTGTGATCAGGGATTGCGAAAAACAAGCTGTTTTTGGCATCGTCTCTCCGCATGCCGGATATGTGTATTCAGGGCGCGTTGCAGGGAATCTTTATTCCAGGATTAAAATACCTGATACCGTGGTTATATTAGCGCCCAATCATACAGGTTATGGTGTACCGTATTCCATCTGGCCTGGCGGGTTGTGGCGTACACCCCTGGGAGATGTCGGGGTGAATGAAAAAGTAGTGGATGCGCTGGTGCATATCTGCGATCTTGTTGAGAAAGACCAGGAAGCTCATCTGTACGAGCATGCTGCTGAGGTGCAGATACCTTTTTTACAATACTTTAATCCCGATGTTAAAATTGTTGTGATGGTTATCTCTTCCAGGAATATTGTAGACCTCAAAAACATAGGGAAAAGCTTGTCGCAGGTGTTGCAGAAATTATGTCCTGATGCACTGGTGGTAGCTTCTTCTGACATGACGCACCACGAGTCACAAGCCTCGGCTAACCGGAAAGACAAGATTGCCATTGATGAGATGTTGGCCCTTAACGAAGACCATTTGTATAACAAAGTCCATGCTATGCACATCACGATGTGCGGCATTTATCCGGCGGTTGTTATGCTGGTATGTTCCAAGGAACGCGGGGCTAAAAAGGCTGAACTGGTGCGTTATGAAACCAGCGGTGATATTACCGGTGATTATGATCAGGTCGTAGGTTATGCAGGAATTATGGTAAGTTAAATTTTTGGTGGGCACAGATAAACACGGATTAACAGGATATAAAAATTGAAAAATACCCTGTGAATATTTGCGGCAAGCAGTGTCTTAATTGAAAACCAAGGAGAATAATTTTATGGTAATGATTCCAAAATTTAAAGTAAATATCGACGGTAAAACCATAGAGGTAGATAAAGGCAAAACAATCTTGCAGGCTGCCAATTCAACCGGTATTCGTATCCCAACGCTCTGTCACGACCCACGACTCGAACCCTTTGCGGCATGCCGCGTTTGTATGGTAGAGGTAGAGAGAGGCAAATCGACTGCGCTCATAACGTCGTGCAATACAGAGATTGCCGACGGTATGGTGATCCGTACTGATTCTGAAAAAGTATTAAAAACCCGAAAGATGGTTTTGGAATTGATCCTTTCAGACCATCCCAGGGATTGTATGACTTGCGAGAAATGTGGTTCCTGTAAGCTGCAAGACCTCGCTTATCAGTATGGTGTGAGAGAAAGCCGGTTCTTTGAAGAGCCCGATGGTGGTGTTATAGAAGACGAAAATCCTGTCATTCAACACGATACAAGTAAGTGCATACTGTGCGGCCGCTGTGTCCGTATTTGCGCTGAAGTACAGCAGGACTATGCCATTGATTTTAAGAGCCGCGGATTCGAGACTCAGACGGGAACACCCTTTGGGAAGCCACGGCGTGATACGACGTGCGTGTTGTGCGGACAGTGTGTATCGACATGTCCTGTGGGTTCGCTTGTGGAGAAACAGGCGGTTGGGATGGGGCGTGAGTGGGACTTTAAACAGGTCAAAACCACCTGTGCCTATTGCGGTGTAGGCTGTACGATGTATTTAAACGTTAAAGGGAATCGGGTCGTCAAGGTAACCTCAAAGGTAGGGTCTATTCCCAACGACGGCAACTTGTGTGTGAAGGGACGTTTTGGGTATGATTTTGTCCATCATCCCGACAGGTTGAAACATCCGCTCATAAAAAAGAATGGGAAGTTTGAAGAGGCGACATGGGATGAGGCGCTTAACCTGGTTGCCAGCAAACTGGGAGAGATAAAAGCGAAACACGGTCCCGATACTATCGGTGTCTTTAGCTCTTCGCGATGCACCAATGAAGAAAACTATCTGGCAATGAAATTTACGCGGGCTGCGATTGGCACGAACAACGTAGACCAGTGTGCCCGGACTTGACACGCTCCTACCGTCGCCGGTCTGGCGATGTCATTCGGTAGCGGCTCAATGACCAATTCGATTGCCGAAATCAAGGATTGCAAACTCATCTTCCTGATTGGGGGCAATCCGACAGAGGCGCATCCGATTGTAGGGTTGGAGATGAAGAAGGCATTGAGGAAAGGGTGTACGTTCATCGTGGCAGACCCGCGTCGAATCTGGTTTGCCCAGCATGCAAAACTGTATCTCCCGGTAAGGCCGGGTTCAGACAACTGGTTATTAAATGCGATGGCCCATGTCATTATCACCGAAGGTCTTGAAAACAAAGAATTCATAAAGACGAGAACCGAGGGCTTTGAAGAATTAAAGTCATTTGTAAAAGACACCACACCCGAGAAGGCTGAAGAATTTACGGGTATTCCTGCAGAAGATATTCGTCAGGCTGCCAGGTTATATGCGAAATCAGAAAAATCCGCCATTTATTATACCCTGGGAATTACGGAGCATACCTGCGGTACTGATAACGTACGAACCATTGCAAACCTTGCCTTGTTAACAGGCCATATCGGAAAATCCAGCACAGGGGTTAATCCTATTCGTGGACAGAATAACGTGCAGGGTGCTACTGATATGGGGGCATTGCCCGACAGGATGCATGGATATCAGTACCTTTCTGATCCGGCAGTTGTTGATAAATTTGAAAAGGCATGGGGTGTTGTACTACCCAGAACACAGGGGGTTACATCGCCAACCATGTTCGAGCGCATGAATAAGGGTCAATTCAAGGCATTATATGTCATTGGTGAAGATCCGGTCATGAGCGAACCAAACCAGGATTACACCATTCGCGGATTAGAAAACCTGGAATTTCTTGTTGTGCAGGACATTTTTATGTCAGAGACGGCCAAATACGCAGATGTCATCCTGCCAGCTACCAGTTTCGCAGAAAAGGACGGTACCTTTACCAACACGGAACGTCGTGTACAGCGTGTGCGCAAGGCTATTAACCCCATTGGGAATACAAAACCAGACTGGCAAATTATCTGTGAATTGTCCAAGCGTATGGGTTATAAAATGGATTATCCGTCTCCCAAAGAGATCTGGGATGAGATTGCCAGCCTGGCGTCTATATTCTCCGGGATCAATTATGCAAGGATCGAGCATAATGGTATTCAATGGCCCTGTCCGGACGCAAAACATCCCGGCACCAAATTTTTGCATGAGGGTAAATTTAGCCGGGGTCTTGGTAAATTTTTTGTATTGCCCTATCGTGCACCTGCGGAAAGTCCCGATAAAGAATATCCGTTATTACTTTCAACGGGACGAACCTTGTATCATTATGGCGCAGGGACAATGACACGGAGATCGGCGGGTATTATCCATAAAACAAATGACTGTTTTGTCGAAATACATCAATCTGATGCCGGTGAATTAGGTGTCTTTGATGGTGAAATGGTCAGGATTGCAACGCGGCGCGGCGAGATAACTGCCCGTGCCGAGGTTTCTGAGAAGGTGAAAAAAGGCGTTATCTGGATACCTATGCACTTTGTGGAGGCCGCCGTGAATAAGCTGACAAAGGATGCATATGATAATATTACCCAGACGGCTGAGTACAAGGTCTGCGGTGCCAAAATCGAAAAATTAAATTAATCTAGGATTCACTCCGAGGGATAAAGGGTTACGTCTTAAATCTGATGACTTAAAATATTTATATCGTTTACTATAGATGACTTTTTGCAGCAGTTTTTCATAGGATGTTTTCCGTACTCTTCAGGACTTCTAAGCTCAAGGGCTGAGTGAACATTCTGCCTTCTGTTACGATTGCTAATATTCAAACTTAATAAGGTAGACTCAAATTCCATTTTTAGATTTCTAGTCGAACGAATATCGGGGGAAACGTTAAATTTTTTTGTTGCAAATGACGGACACGCTTTGCTATATTAATAACGTAATTTTCACAACAAACGTGAAAATTAATAGTTACACAAGAATTAATAAGAGTTTTGAATAATTTATTTTTATGTAAGGAATCGAAGTAAATGATCAATAAAGAAGTAAAACAGCGGATTATTAGTGACCTTAGAGTGCATGAAAGCGACACAGGTTCTCCAGAGGTACAGGTAGCATTGCTAACAGAACGAATTAATCATTTAAGCGGCCATCTGAAGGAACATAAAAAAGACCATACTTCTCGCAGGGGATTGCTTCAAATGGTTGGACACAGGTCAGCACTGCTTAAATATTTATCAAACAGAGATAATGATAGATACAAAAAACTCATCAATAAACTTGGTATACGGAAGTAAATCAAAGTATTTAGGAGGAAGTTATAGACCTATCCCAAATGTATAAAAAAATTCAAATCATTCATCCCTTTTGCTGGTCAAGGCAAATAATAAATAAGTTTGGAGGTATTAAATGGCGTATTGTAAAGTAGAAAAGTTGATCGGCAAAAGAACCCTCAGTATAGAAGTAGGTAAAATTGCAAAACAGGCTGATGGTGCAGCTATCGTTCGATACGGAGATACGATGGTCTTGGCCACAGCAGTATCAGCACCAGAAGAAAAAGAAGAAGCTTCTTTTTTCCCTCTAACCGTAGATTACAGGGAAAAAATGTATGCCGCAGGAAAGTTTCCTGGCGGTTTTTTTAAGAGAGAGGGAAGACCTACCTTAAAAGAAACATTAACCATGCGGTTAATCGATCGTCCTATCAGGCCACTCTTTCCAGAAACATACCTCCGCGAAGTCCAAGTTATGTCCATGGTTTTTTCCGCAGATAAAGAAAACGACCCCGATATTCTTGCTATGATCGGTGCATCTGCTGCTTTGTCTGTTTCAAGTATTCCTTTTTGCGGACCAACAGGTTCTGTAAGAGTAGGCCAAATCAATGGAGAATTTGTTATCAATCCAACCCATTCTGAACTGGCGCTGAGCAGCATTGACCTTGTCGTGTCGGGAACAGAAGAAGCTGTAATGATGGTCGAGGCATCCGGCAAAGAAATCCCTGAAGAACAGATGGTCAATGCTATTATGTTTGGGCATACCTTTATCAGGGAAATCGTACAACTCCAGAGGGAACTGTTGGTTAAGTGCGGAAAAGAAAAACAACCTGTTCCACCATTAAAAATTGATATGACCCTCACGGAGGAAATTAAAAAGAAATACTACTCAAAAATATTAGAAAGGAATCATACGCCAGGAAAAGATGCACGAAAGCTGGCTTTAAACGAAATACTCAATGAAATTATAAATAAATATTGCACTGATCAGGAAGGTGCACCGACAAAAAAGGTAATTAAGACAATCTTTGAAACAATTGAAACACTAGTAGTCCGCGACCAAATCATAAAAGAAGGAAAGAGACCTGATGGGCGCGGATTAGCGAATATTCGCCCTATTTCCTGTGAAGTAGGCATTTTACCCAGAACTCACGGTTCAGCCTTATTTACAAGAGGTGAAACGCAGGCTATTGTGGTAACAACGCTGGGCACAACCATGGACGAACAAAGAGTAGATACCATTGAAGATGAATATTCGAAAAAATTCATGTTGGACTACAATTTTCCTCCTTTCTGTGTCGGCGAGGTAAAACCATTGCGTGGGCCAGGCAGACGTGAAATCGGACACGGAGCACTGGCAGAACGGGCATTGGAGGTCGTGTTACCCCCACCAAGCAAGTTCCCTTACACGATTCGAATCGTTTCTGACATTATGGAATCTAACGGTTCGTCTTCAATGGCTTCAGTTTGCGGCGGAACCATTTCCATGATGGACGCCGGCGTTCCCATACATGCGCCAGTTGCAGGTATAGCCATGGGTTTGATTAAAGAAGGGAACAACGTATGTATATTATCGGATATCTTGGGAACTGAAGACCACCTGGGCGACATGGATTTTAAAGTTGCTGGAACCGCAAAAGGCGTTACTGCCCTGCAAATGGACATCAAAATCGCCGGAATCACAGAAAAAATAATGCGGGATGCCCTAACACAAGCGAAAGAAGGCCGACTTCATATCCTTCAGGAACTCGCAAAGGTTATTGAAAATCCAAGATCAGAGATTTCTGTATATGCGCCAAAAGTGCTTCATATTAAAATTAATCCTGAAAAAATTGGCCTGATTATTGGGCCCGGCGGTAAAAATATCAAGAAAATACAGGAAGAAACTTCTGCAAAGATAGAGATCGAAGATGATGGTACTGTCATTATTTCTGCAGCGCTTACCGAATCGGCGCAAAAAGCCAAGACATGGATTGAACGTATGACAGAGGAAGTCCAGGTTGGTAAAACCTACACGGGAAAAGTACTTTCCTTAAAAGAATACGGTGCTTTTGTGGAAATAATTCCAGGACATGATGGACTGGTACATATTTCCGAACTGTCTGACGGCTATATTGAAAAAGTAGAAGATGTTGTCAAGGTAGGCCAGGAAATTATGATAAAAGTAATTGGAATTGATGATCAGAAAAGGGTTAAGTTGAGCAGAAAGGCAGCTCTCAAAGAGAAAGAGCCGCTCAACCCCTCAGGTGTTTAAAGACATTACACTTTACTTGGCTATTTAAAAGTTGTATCAGGTAGTTTTAATGAATCATGTAAAGATATTTAGTAAAAGGAGGAGTGGTAGAAAAAAATTATAAGTTTTATCCATTATTTATATCTTTTGGTCTTTTTAGGAGGAGAGAGAAGGCATAAAGGATAGAACATGAGTTGATGTGGATGATCATGTTTAAACTGTTTTAAGTTGTGTTTATTCAATTAGGAGAGCAATAGTTATGGCAATAGGTAAAGTTAAGTGGTTTGATGCAAAAAAAGGTTTTGGTTTTATTGAGCAAGAAGGCGGTGGTGATGTTTTCGTTCACTATTCAAATATTGGCGGCGATGGATTTAAAACACTGGAAGACGGAGAAAAGGTAGAGTTTGACATCGTTGAAGGGGCAAAAGGTTTACAAGCTCAAAAAGTAACTCGCGTCGCCTCCTAAAAACAAATATATTAACAACATCATAGAGCCAGGAAGAAAGCAACCAAGCCCGTCTTCCTGGCTCAATTTTTTAATAGAAAATGTGATCCAGTACTTAATTGGTGCAGCAGTATCTATTCTTGTTTTTGTTCCCATGGCCTTCTTTTATGTACGAAGAGCTATTGATAAGACAAAAAACCTTGAGAAAAGGGCAATAAACTCTGAAAGATTAGCTTTTGTTGGTACCCTGGCAGGAGGGCTTGCCCATGAAATTAAAAATCCCTTAAGTACGCTCAATATCAATCTTCAGCTCCTCAAGGAAGAACTTCAGAGTATGACAGGAGAAAACTGTAAAAGAGCATACACGAAAACTCAAGTTTTGCAAAAAGAAGTACAACGCCTGGATGAAATCCTGAATGATTTTCTAAGATTTGCGAAGGGACAAGAGCTGGAACTGAAAGACCATGATATGAATGAGATTCTGGATGAGGTGGTAGATTTTGTTACTCCAGAAATCAAACAAAAAAAAATATTGATCCTGAAAAGCTATGATGCCAATCTCCCTCTGTGTCGTATAGATAGTAATCTTATAAAACAGGCAATCCTGAATATCATTATCAATGCCGAACAAGCAATGGAAAATGGCGGGGAATTTATGGTACGTACTTCCTGGGATAAAAAATACATACAAATAGATATAACAGATACCGGCCCAGGTATTCCAAAAGATATTATCGGCAAAATATTTCAAGTCTATTTTTCCACCAAAAAGACCGGAACCGGTCTTGGTCTTCCAACAGCAAAACGTATTATCGAAGACCACAGAGGGACTATTTCAGTTCAGAGTGAAGAGGGAAAGGGAACTAACTTTTCTATAACATTACCCACAAATTTACCCCTTAATTAAGACCTATCAATGAACAAAACCGCTATTCTTGTTATCGATGATAATGAAGAGCATGCAATCGCCACTGCAGAGGCACTGCAAAAGGTGGGGTGTAAATGCCTTATTGCTACAAGTGGCAAAGAAGGATTGAAAAGTATTGAAGCAGGAGAAATCGATATTGTAATTACTGACTTAATTATGCATGACATTGATGGCTTACAAATACTTAAAACAACAAAAGAAAGATTGCCTGAAGCTGAGGTAATCCTTATCACGGGTTATGGTACGGTAGAAACTGCTGTAGATGCCATGCAGAAAGGGGCGGCTACATATCTTTTGAAACCCATCAACATTAATCACCTCCGCGCAGAAGTTGGCAAGCTCGTTGAAAAACAAGGTCTTATAAGGAGTAACAGAGAGTTGCACAAACAGCTTGATGAAAAATTTGGGCTGTCCGGCATTATAGGGAATAGTCAAAAGATGCAGAAGATATTAACCATCGTCAATCAAATTTCCGGAACTACGGCTACAGTACTAATAACGGGTGAAAGCGGTACAGGGAAAGAACTCATTTCAAAGATTATCCATAATAATAGCCCCAGGAAGAATAACCCCCTGGTAATCTTAAATTCTGCCGCTATCCCTGAAAATCTCCTCGAGAGTGAACTTTTTGGACACGAGAAAGGCGCTTTTACCGGAGCCATGTACCAGCGGAAAGGAAAATTCGAGTATGCGCATCGTGGCACCTTGTTTTTAGATGAGATCGGAGATATGCCTCTTTCCACACAGGTTAAGCTATTACGGGTAATCGAAGATGGTGTGGTCACGCGTGTTGGTAGTAACGAGTCCATCGAGATCGACGTTCGCCTGATCGCCGCGACAAATCAGGACCTTGAGAAACTTATAAAGGAGGGAAAATTTAGAGAAGACCTGTACTTTAGGCTGAACGTTGTTTCTATCAAATTACCTCCACTTCGAGAGAGATTTGAAGACATTCCCCTGTTCATCGATGCATTTTTCCGTGAATTTTTACAAATACACAATAAAAAAGTCTCGATTCTCTCTCCTGAGGCACGAAAGATTCTGTATAAATATCCCTGGCCTGGAAACGTGCGGGAATTGAAGAACTGCATAGAAAGTATGGTTGTCGTAAGCATGAAAGACACAATAGACATAGAAGACATACCGGATCATATATTACAACGTAGCAGCGAAACATCAACAGTACCCCGTCTGGTGGCTGGAATCACCATTGAAGAAGCCGAAAGGGAACTCATCAAAAGCACATTAGCTAACGTGGACGGAAATAGAGAAGAAGCGGCAAAGATGCTTGGTATTGGAGAACGCACCCTTTATAGGAAACTGGATCTCTACGGCCTTAAATAACATTTACACAATATAGATTGGGTACAATATCACAACTGTTTGTGTACCCAAAAATCAATGTATAAAACATAAAAATAATTATGCTAGAAATCAAATTATGCGCCAATTGTAAAAGAAGTCTTTCAAGAAAAGACATCGACTCTAGACATGCTGTTTATCAAGAAGATGGGAAACTGCTTTGTCGGGAATGTCTTACCCTTAAAACAAAAAAAGAAAAGGGTTATGAAGAAAAAGATTTTGTCCTGGAATCATTATTAAACGAAGTAAAAAATATTAACCGAACGTTGACTTACGAACCTGCCTCGTGGTTAATTATTCTCGCCTCTGTTATCCAATGCTTTGTTTTTGGCTCACTCGTCTTCGCTTACCTTCATCGCAATAGCGATGTCCATGCTTACCTCTTGCTTTCGTTAGTATTTCAGGTAATGGCGTTAACTTTTTTTGTAATAAAAAAATAGAACCAGGAACCAACAGAAAATGTCTTGACATTATTTGTATTATTTTTATAATAAGCATATATTGTTAAATAATAATGGTTACATTTAATCAAAAGGAGGTTTTAGCATGAGCATAAGAGTTGGTCAAAATGCACCTGAGTTTACGCTGCAGGGTGTCGTGGGAGACAAATTTAAAGATGTATGTTTGGACGAATTTAAAGGGAAGTGGGTTGTGCTTTTCTTTTATCCACTGGATTTTACCTTTATATGTCCTACAGAAATTACTGAGTTTTCAAAGCGAGATAGTGAGTTTAAGCAGCTCAATGCGCAGGTGTTGGGGGCGAGCACTGACAGTGTTTATTCCCACAAGGCATGGCTGAAAGAGCTCGGAAATCTTAACTATCCACTGCTCAGCGATATTACCAAAGAGGCTTCCAGAAAGTACGGTGTATTGCTGGAAGAAAAGGGTATTGCATTAAGGGGTACGTTTATTATTGATCCTGAGGGGAAATTACGATACCAATTGGTCCACGATCTCGGCATCGGTCGTAGTATAGAAGAAATACTGAGGGTGTTAAGGGCATTACAGACCGGAGAACTATGCCCGGTCGAGTGGAAACCCGGCAAAAATACCTTAGGCAAGGCATAAGGAAAAACAATTCAGAATAATCTAGGGTGTGTCTAATCCTACTTGTAGAGACAGGTTTCAAACCTGTCTCTACATCATTTCTTTTTCAACCCGGCACAGTAATCCCCTTAGTTGATATGAACCAAATGCCGGATCATAGGGCGGTGCATTATTGGTAAGCATATTGGCATTGGACTCCCAAACACCGTAATCAGGCGCAGATTTCTCGGGAAACCACCAGGCATGCTCAACATTTATCACTCTGGGATGAATATCCTCTGTAACTAAAGCCTTCATTCGTATGCTACCTCTTGGGGAAGTCACAATAACCCAATCTCCGTGTTTGATTCCCTGTAAGCTGGCAACTTCTGGATGCATTTCCACTTGAGGATACGGTCTTCGTTTTCTCAATGACGGTATCTGTCTGTGTTCGCTCTGAAAAAACTCCTTCCTCCGACTACCCGTAGTAAGTACATAAGGAAATTCCTTAGCCAATTCAGGAGTCTTTACAGGACTTTCAGGTGGTTCCTTATAAGTAGGCAGAGGATCGTAGCCCATCCTTTCCAGCGTTCTGCAATACAGTTCAATCTTCTTCGAAGGAGTTCTAAAACCATTTCGTTCAAATTTCTTATACTCGTGCGGCGGATGTATGAAAGTTTGATCCTTAAGTTTTTGGTAGGTTATACCCAACGGCTCTAATTGATAGTTCATGACATCTTCCAGGCTCTCTTCACTGCCAGGCAAATTAAGCCTTCTGGACATTTCGTCTATTATCCATTCGTCTTGCCTGCACTCGCCAACCTGCGTAATCTTCTGCTGCGCCATGACCATGTTTTCAACCACCAGGGGATAACCAATAACCTGTTCTACCTCTGGCCATAAGGCTGCAGGAAGGACGTAATCGGCTATTGCAGCAGTAGGAGTCATAAAAAGGTCGGTAACTACTAATAAGTCTAATTTTTGTAAACTTTCATACACTTCCTTAGCATTTGCCACAGTAGTCAGCGGATTGCCGCCAAATATTAAAAGCGCCCTGACCCGGTAAGGTTCACCCGTCCGCATGGCTCTAAAAAGTGTTGGAATATGGGCTGATGGCATAAAGGCGCGCCATCCACCCAGGAGTTTGAAATTCTCAGCGCCGAGACGTTTCTTCAACATTCCTTCTGGCAGTTTATCTTTTAGTGTCGGGTAACTGCGAATTATGTTCATTCCAAGAATATCTCCGCCAGGGATGTCGATATTTCCAGTCAACCCTCGCAGAATCGCAACAGCTCTTACTGTTTGTAAAGAATTGGGGTTCTGCTCAAGACCAAGCCCCCACTCAAGCACAGCGGGCTTATTCAGCGCATACGTTTTTGCGGCTCTTATAATATCGGATGAAGGTACCCAGGTGATTGCCTCGGCCCATGCCGGAGTAAAAGGTTCAACGTGTTTTTCCAGTTCATCAAAACCTGTAGTCCACTTTTCTACAAACTCTGCATCGTAGATGTTTTCTTTAATAATAACGTGTATCATCGCAAGGGCAAGAGCAGCGTCTGTTCCGGGTCTAACCGGCAACCACTGTTCGCAATACTTACCGGTTTCCGACCTTCTGGGATCAACGGCAATCCCCAAAGCGCCTTTATCCAGCGCCCTTTTCACAGAAATAGATAGTTCCCCATCTGGCCCTGACACTAAAGGATTGTGTCCCCAAAACAGGATACACTTCGGCGGAACCTCTCCGTAATAATCCCCCACTACAAACCCACCGTAAGTGAGATTGCTTACCGTAATCCTGGGGATGAAACATTGTGCAAGACCCGGTTCGTACCAGTTCGGCGTTCCAAGGGCGTTTGCAAACCTCACGACATGCATATAATGATGCCGTCCGGTTCCCTGTCCCAGGGCAATGGATTCGGGCCCAAATTCTTTGCGGAATTTATCCAGTCGAGAGGTAATTTCCCCCAAAATTTCGTCCCAGGAGATACTTTCCCATTGCCCACTGCCCCTCTCACCCTTCCGACGAAGCGGCTGACGAAGACGGTCGGGATGGTTTGCAATTTCTGGGGTCATAACGCCCTTAACGCACATCCAGCCCTTATTCATAGGCGAAGCTGGGTCTCCTTTGACCCTCACAACCTTGCCGTCCTTAACAAAGACCAGGACGCCGCATCCGCCGTGACAACTTCTGCAAACACTCCTGAAAACCTGCTCGCCATTTCGCAGTTTCACCAATGCATAACTCCTCTATAGTATTGATACGAAAATACCACCCGTACAGTCCCTTTTCCACAAGGGGCGAGGGAATTTTCCCTCCTTTGATGAGCAATGTCATTTAATTAAGATAATGTGTCGCCCTTTCAGGGCTAAAAACATTATTAAATCCTTATCCCAGGGCTACCCGCCCTGGGCTATACTCTGTCAGCCCTTCGGGCTTTGCCTTAAAGAGAAAAGCGCTCTCCCTTAATTCAATGACATTGCCCTTGATGGGATTAAGGGAGGGTGAAATATCTTCGTGCTCTTGTGTGAAAATACAATACTATAAATATTATTTTAAATTATTCATCATAGCAACGGAAATTTAGTGACAGAGCAAGGGTGGGTCACGCGAAACAGACACAACTCCTCCCCCTGTCCCCCTCACAGAGTGGTATAAATGGGGAGGTGATGGGTGCGCTGACGCTTCACGCATCCTACACAATTTTTACACAAACAGCATTTGAGTAGGGTGGATTAAGGCGCGGGTTTTTCGCGCCGAATCCACCAAATTTCTGTTTCGTTTCCTCCGCGACCTTCGCGTCCTCTGGCGGTGAACCTGAAGGTGGTGGATTCGCTGTCGCTTAATCCACCCTACATATTACTTTAGTGCTGGTTCAGGGCTTGTAGCCTGAACCATAAAATTTGATTCAATCCAGGATAATTGAACCAATAAAAAAGTGGCCGTCACCTTTTGAGGGTAGACGGCCACTCAGTCACGCATAAACTTACCGTAAAAGATACAATCTATTTAATCTTCTCCAAAGGAAGGGCTTTTATCTTGCTGACCTTATTCATTTCTATCTCTATCTCCTTTGTCTCCAAATCATCGAGTTCTACCGTTGTTTTAGATAGCCTGTATCTCTTCTTCTTTGCCTTGATTATGTAAGTATCTGCATTCAGTTCGGTAAACTCAAAGAACCCGTCTTTGTCCGATGCTGTTTTGGCGTTATACTTCGTTGTTACACCCTTGATGGCCAATCTTACATTCTCAACAGGGTCTCCTTTAATATTCCTGACAAAGCCATAAATGGATCCGCTCTGCGTCTCCTCCATTGTAATGGTGCGCACCTCATACGCCTTTCCTTCTTTGAGAGATATGTCCTCGGACGCAGACTGGTATCCGCTCCTGGACGCTCGAAGGGTGTAATCGCCAGCCGCCAGATTTTCAAAGAAATAATAACCATCCTCATCTGTTTCCGTACTTTCGGCGTAATTATTAGGGCCAGTTAGTGATATAGAAACATTCTTTAGCGGAAACTCATCCTCATCATTTACAAAACCA
>Ga0209514_10003501_pt1 | contig 22313 bp, 12 predicted proteins | sample Subgrocontami58m_FD_187452 | JGI IMG/M metagenome (GOLD analysis project Ga0209514, IMG submission 187452) | Subsurface groundwater microbial communities from S. Glens Falls, New York, USA - GMW37 contaminated, 5.8 m (SPAdes) (version 3) | ecosystem: Environmental > Aquatic > Deep subsurface >...
CGGGGTGTCCTCCGGCCTCCAGTGCTTCGGCCAGGTAGCATCAAACAGACAGTAAGCCCCCCGCCCCGCACGCCGGTCCTCTGGATCGGTGAATGTGGAGAGGTTCGGATAGATAGGAGCATTGGGCACCTTGTAAACATCACGGTCCGGATGACACCGGGTTACCAGCGCATGCATAACCTCGTCGAAATTGGTGGCATCAACATCCTCGTCCACAACGACCACCCAGTAGAGAATAGTGCCGGCCTGGGAGCCCCAGATTGCGTGGGCGATCTTCTTAGCGTAAAAAGGATATGGCACCTGCGTCTGAACGACCACCATGTAAGTTACGCATTGCGGAGGCAGGGTGACCATCTTTACCGGGTAGCCCTGACTACGGAGCATGTCCAGGAGCTCCGCCGCCACCGTAACGCTCATAGTTGAATGGTCGTCATCCACCGGCATGCCCATGCAGGACACAGGCAAGATCGGGTCGTTTCGGTGAGTAATGGCCTTTACCCGGTATACCGGCTTGGGCGAGGGGAAATGGGATGAGCGGTAGCCCGTGTACTCGCCGAAGGGGCCCTCGTCCTTTCGCTCGTTGGGCATTACCTCGCCCTCGATGACTATCTCGGCTGTGGCCGGCACCTCCAGGTCAACTGTCTCGCACTTGACCAACTGAAGGGGCTCGCCCCTCAGCCCGCCAATCACGTCAACCTCGTTGACGCCCATGGGAATGAAGCTGCCGGCGATAAGGGGGCTTACCGGCTCTCCACCAAAGACCACGGCGAAGGGCATGGGCTCGTTCCGGGCCTCATACTTCTGGTAGTACATCATGCCGATGTGCTGAGATGGGGATATCAGTCCGCCCATACTCTTGGCATCGTGCACCATAAGCCGGTACATTCCCCAGTTGGTCCACCCGCTGTCCGGGTCCCTGGTTGCCGTCAGGTGCCAGGTGCCGATATAGCGCCCGCCGTCGCCCTGGTGCAGTATCGGCACGGGAAACTTCAGCAGATCCACCTGATCGCCGAGCAAAATGTTTTCCTTGCAGGGTCCATTGCTAACAATAATTGGCTTGATCGGATTCTTGCGTCGACGAATATACTCCTCGATCAACTCGGTCAGCGAGGCATCAGGCCGCATGCCCATGGCGAGAGCGATGCGGGCGTACTCGCGTCCGGGACGGCTGAAGCCGGCCGGGGCGCCGAACACGCGATAGCCCTTGGGGTAGCCTTTGATGTTTTCGAAGAGAGGCGCCGGGGCTCTCAGGTCATACACCCGTCTGATGATGGCCCCGAGCTCCATGTCCCAGTCTACTTCTTCCTGGATGTGTTGGACTTCCCCCTCCTCCTCCAGCTTTGCCAGGTACTCCCGCAAATCCTGATATGCCATTTATACTCCCCTTGCACTTGATCCCCAAAGCGTGATTGGGCGTGCAAATTATACCGCATGTACACCCGCGAGGAAAGGAGCGGGGCTACCCGTGACGAATGAATACGCTTTACACGGCATCGGCCGAAGGCTATACTAGGCCCCAAGCTCTAAATCAACCCAGAGGTGTATCCGGGATGCCTGCGCCGAACCCCCTGCCGGTACCGTCAAGTAATTACTGGAATGAACACCTGGAAACCATGCCCCGTCATAGACTGGACGAGTATCACCTGAAACGCGTGCAGGCCATGCTGAAGTACGCTTACGAATACAGCCCGTTCTATCGTCGGCACTATGACAGGGCAGGGGTAAGGCCGGAGGACATAAAGACCCTGGATGACTTTCTGCAAAAGGTACCGCCGGTGGACAAGCCTGACCTGATCGCGGCGCAGGCGGCAGAGCCGCCATACGGTGACCTGCTGGCCCGCTTCCCGGACGATACGACACACCAATTCTTCATGAGCTCGGGTAGCACCGGAGTGCCCCTGCAGGTGCCCTATAGCAACTTCGAGAGCATGCGCTGCGCGGAGCACGTTGCAGTAATGTGCTGGGCGGTGGGAGTCAGGCCGGGTGATACCATGTACCTGGCATTCAACTTCGGGATTTTCGTTGCCTTCTGGATGGCTTATCTGGCGGCTCAGCGCATGGGGGTCCATGTCGTTTCGGGCGGTGGCGTCGATACCCGTACACGGATCAAGCAGATCAGAGACTTCAAGCCCACCATGTTATTCGCCACGCCGACCTATGCCCTTCATATGGCAGAAGTGGCAAAAGAGATGGACATAGACCTGCGTAAATCATCGGTCAAGTACATCTTTGCCTCAGGAGAGCCTGGAGCCAACATACCTTCCACGCGGTCAGCCATCGAGGACGCCTGGAATGCCAGGGTGTACGAGTTTTACGGGTCTTCTGAAACTGGCGCCATGGGCCAGGGCTGTAACATCCAGGGTGGCATGCATGCCTACGAACAGGACCTCTACTCGCTGGTGCTGGACCGGGACGGCCAGCCGGTACCTGACGGGAGCAGGGGCGAGCACGTTGTGACGTCCTACCTGATGACGACTCAGCCGGTCATCAAGTACCGAACGCACGATGTTGTCGAGGTCCACTACGGGGGCTGCCCTTGCGGCCGGTCCTGGAACTACTTCCAGGGTGGCGTACTGGGCCGCACCGATAACATGATAACTATCAAGGGCGTAAACGTCTTCCCGGCTGCGGTGGAGGCCCTGTTGGGCCAGACCGGGGGGACATCCGAACACTACGAGATGCACGTCTGGAAGAACAAGGGGCTGGACGAGCTTCTAGTCAGGGTGGAAGCCCACAAGAGCCTGGCTGACTCAGCTTATGCGGTGACCGCAGCCAGGGCCCAGGATATACTTAAGGATAGGATCCGGGTTGGCATACCGGTAGAAGTGCTCCCTCCCGGCTCCCTCCCCCGCTACGAGCTAAAGGCGAAACGCTTCTTCGATCACCGAAAGGCCGGCACCATGCCCCCGTCTATCGCGAACCGGACGCCGGAAGCCAGGTGAGCGTGGCGCATTAAGGGGTCAGAAGCGGCACGGCGATTACACTTGCCTGATCAAGGCACACAAGAAAGATTCTTAAGAACAGGAATAAGTACTACATGAAGAACGTCGAGATGGAAGTTAAGGGCGATATCCTCACGATACGAGTAGACTTGTCGAAGGAGTTCGGTCCATCCTCATCAGGCAAGACGATCATCATCGCCTCTACCGAAGGAAACGCGAGCATTCCCGGTGCTGAGGACAAGAAGGTAGGCCTGAACGTCTACCGCAGTAAGGCGAAATGACGGGACAAGAATCGGCCGAACGAAAACAGCAGGGCAGAACTAACTCTACGCGCTCAGCGTGATAATCGAGGTACGATCGTCCGTCAGCACCGCCTTTACATGCTCTATCTGCTCGTGAAACATTCTGGTGATGCGCCCAATAGTGATCCTCACCCCTGGGTGAAGAGTCTTGCGCACAATCACCATGGGCTCCTCGACGGTGCTCAGCTTGCTCCGGCTTACCTCTAACTGGTCCTCAGTCTTAAGGATTTCACTCTCGATCTGTGCGGCAGCCTGGGTCATGCGGCCCAGAAGCTGAGCACGGGCTTCCTTACGCTCCGCGTCGCCGGCCGATCGCAACACCATGAGCTTCGCTATCTCGTCCGTGATTTTGGCATGATTGCCGCGCAATTTGGCAATCAGTTCAGTCGCCTCCCGCACCTCTTGCTCATAGGCGGCTACCGTCTTTTCATTGACGATCAACGTCGTTGTAGTGCCGCTCTCGACTCCGATGTCGACGGCGCGAATTGCGGTTGAGGCCAGGGCCTGCCCTCCGACAATCCTGCCTCGCGAACCGCCGGAGGCACCAACCGTAATAGTTCCGCCGCTTTCCAACTGGCAGTTCAGAGCCTCCCATTGGATGTTTATGTCTGCTCCTGCGTGAATGGAAGCGTTAGTACCGAATTTTATGTGAACGTCCCTGGCCGCCTGGATCTCCGTCTTGTTGGCCTGGCCCAGGACACCTTGAGATACCAGGACCGACCCCCCGGCTTCGATCGTCGCCCCTTCTACGTAACCCATAATCTGGATATCGCCGGTTGCGCGCACCCTAAATCCCGACAAGACGTTTCCTCCGATCCGGACACCACCATCAATATTGATATTGCCAACGGAGAAATCGACGTCGCTGGGAACAGCCAGGACCGTGTCGACAACCACTTCATTGCCCGCCAGACGAACGGCTCCAGCCATCGCAGCCAACAGCAGGTTGGGGTCGTCTTCACCAGGCTTTGTGCCCCTTCCCGCCGGAAGACGAACGTCGCGTACTTTGCGGGGCTCAAGCGGCTTCCCCGTCACCGTCACACCAGGTCTGCCTTCTATCGCGGGTATCTTGCGCGCCACGGGCTGATTCTCAGCGACGGTCTGGATCAGCCGGGTTTCATGCCAGTCGATACGTTCACTATCCTCGTAAGCATACGGCTTGGGGGATGGATCGAACAGTAACTCGATGCGCGCATCTTCGCCCTCTTCCTGCTCCCTACCCTTCGCGACGAGAAAGTCGGCGACATACTCATGCTGGTCAAGGATTCGCCGGACCTCTTCAGCAAGGATGCCTTCGATGATGCCACGACTCTCCAACGCGACGGCAATCGTATCGAGCGTAAATGGATAAGGGTCTTCAGGTGTGGCGGCCAGGCTCAAGTGTGCCTCAGTTCCATCTTGCGAAACGCGCACCTTGATCTCGGTAACCTGCTCAACGGCCTCTCCTTCGGCCTCCCCTTCGACTGACTGAGCAGATTCAAGTGCATCGCCTTCTGGCAAGGGCGGCGATTCTAACACCAAATTGCACGGTTCCATCGGCTCCTCCTTTCGCCGACTGATTGTCGTATCGATCTCTGTCTCGCTCCCCCCTTCACTGAGATAATCGGCAGAGGGGCTATTTTCAGTAGATAGATGTTGCCCGCATTTGGCGAGTTCCTAATGGGACGTTTGTCCAGATTCCGTGCTCGCGGCCAGTAGAAGCACGGAAACATCACGGGCACCCGCGACCGGACGGGCATTGACAGGCTGCCGGCAGTTGGTTATAATGCAACCAACCAAACGATTGGTTGGTAACTGCCAGACCAACATTCGCTGGACCCCCGTAAGAAAAGGTGTAGGCCAATGGACGCCAGCAAGAAGAAAGGCGCCAGCCGCGATACCAGCACCAGAAGAGAAGAGCTTCGCAGCGCCGCCGCCAGGGTCTTTGCCGACAAAGGGTATCACGGCGCGTCAATGCAGGATATCGCTGACGAAATAGGCATCCTCAAAGGCAGCCTGTATCATTACGTCCGCAGCAAGGACGAGCTACTCCACGATGTGCTTATCCACCTGCTGGACCGGGGCGTGTCCGAGCTGGAGCGTATTAATGCATTGGAAGTTTCTCCCTCCGAGCAGCTCAGACTGGCTTTGCGCAGCATACTTGCTAACTTCGTGAATGAGCCGGAGCCGGCGCGCGTCTTTGGCCATGGTATGCGGAGCGTTCTGGAGAGCAGTTTTCCGGACGTCCAGGAAAAGGCGCGGGCGTACCGCGAGCTTGTGGCGACGATAATTGAGAAGGGTGTGACTGCAGGGAACTTCCGCCCGGTCGATTCCAGAATAGCGGCCCTGGCATTACTGGGCATGACTGGCTCCGTCCACTACTGGTACCGTCCCGAGGGACGCCTTAAGCCGGAAGAGATATCGGATGTCCTGGCACAACTCGTCCTGCAGGGCCTGGAGAAATGATTGGTATGGGAGGAGAGAAGACTTGGGCACCATCATAAATCAACGGCTCCCCCGTCCCGATTGGCGGGTAAAGGTACAGGGGCAGGCCACTTACGCCAGCGACATGGTCTTGCCGCGCATGCTCTTCGGCGCCATCCTGCGAAGTCCGCTCCCTCATGCCAGGATCCTGGCAATCGACGTAGGCCGAGCCCTCAAGCTGCCCGGCGTCAGGGCGGTCATCACGGGACAGGATACAATCGGACGGACCTTCGGGATTCTCGGCACTGCCGAAAAGCTGATGGACCGCTACCCCCTGGCCATGCAAAAGGTCCGCTACATTGGCGATGAAGTGGCAGCCGTGGCGGCAGTGGACCTGGATACCGCCCTGGAGGCGCTGTCCCTGATCCGGGTAGAGTACGAGCCCCTTCCGGCAGTCTACGACCCACTGGAGGCCATGGAGGAGGGCGCACCGCTCATTCACGAGAACAAGCCCGGCAACATCAGCAAGCGTCATACGGTCAAGGCAGGCGACCTGGAGGCCGGCTTCCGGGAATCGGCCGTCATCCGGGAGGACCACTTCACGACCCAGCCCGAGGCCCATGTCCCCATGGAGCCTCACGTCACTCTGGCCAGCTACGATGCCACCGGAAAACTGACAGTCTGGCCCTCTACCCAGGGCTCCTTCATTGTGCAACTGGACCTTGCCCGGACGCTGGGGCTCCCTGAAGGAAGGGTCAGGGTGATCAAGCCGCACGTTGGCGGTGGATTCGGCGGCAAGTCTGACGGCATGGACTCTCTGGATTTCTGCGCCTCGCTGCTTTCCATGAAGACGGGCTGCCCGGTCAAGATAGCCTACACTCGTGAAGAGGAGCTTATCTACACCCGCAGGCGCCACGCCCTGATCATCGACCTGAAGACCGGAGTGAGAAAGGACGGGACCTTTTCCGCCCGTTACTGCCGGGCTGTCCTGGACGGTGGCGCCTATAATAGCTGGGGGCCGATCACCACAATTCTCTGCTCTAACTGGAACCTCATGCCCTACCGCATGACCAATTATCTCTACGAAGGACTGCGGTCCCACACCAACAAGGCGCCGGGCGGAGCCATGCGGGGCCACGGGGCTCCCCAGATCCACTTCGCGGTGGAGTCTCAGCTCGATATGCTGGCCAGGGACCTGGGGATGGACCCCATCGACATACGCCTACGCAACGCCCTGGAGACTGGAGACCTGAACCCATCAGGTTTCTTCATTCCCAGCTCCGGATTCAAGGAGTGCCTGGAGGAAGCCTCCAGGCGGGCCGGATGGAAGGAAAAGTGGGGGAAGCTTCCGCCGGGAAAGGGTATCGGCGTTGGATGCAGCGGGTTTGTCTGCGGCGCAGCTTTCCCTATTCGTAATACGGCGGCCGCCTTCTCCTCCTCCCGCATCGTGATCTCCGCCGAAGGGCAGGTCACTCTCCTTACCGGCGCGGTGGATACCGGGCAGGGCTCAGACTTTACCCTGGCCCAGATAGCCGCTGAGGAGCTGGGCGTGCCCGTGGAAGCGGTGACGGTCATCGCCGCAGACACGGACCTTACACCCCTGGATAGCGGCAACTACTCCAGCCGGACGACTATGCTGGCCGGCAACGCGACCAAGAACGCGGCGGCGGCCGTTAAGGCCGAGGTGTTCGAGGCGGCTGCGGACTTGCTGGAGGCCAAGCCTGATGACCTGGAGGCGCAACTTGGGCGCATCTCAGTGAAGGGCAGTCCTGAACGCGGCACATCCTTCGCGGAAGCAGTCAGGCTGGCCTACAAGAAGGTTGGAGGCAGACAGATCAGCGCCGAGAGGGCCTACGTACCGCCCAAGGACAAGATCTCGCCCTCCATCAGCTTCAGCGTGCAGATCGCGGAAGTCGATGTCGACCAGGAGACCGGGCAGGTCCAGGTGACCAACCTGGTTAGCGCCCATGATTGCGGCATCCCCATCAACCCCCTGTCCGTAGAAGGCCAATTGGAGGGTTCCGTCTACATGGGAGTCGGATACGCCCTGAGCGAGGGATTCAGCCATATCGATGGGCAATCGATCGAGACCTCTTTCACGGATTACCATATGCCAACGGTGCGGGAGATGCCCGGCGTCGAGACCGTCCACATCGAAGTCATGGACCCCGAGGGACCTTTCGGCGCCAAGGAAGCCGGAGAAGGGACCGTTGGCCCCACTGCTCCGGCCGTAGCCAATGCCGTCTGCGACGCCATCGGCGTGCGGTTGGTGAACATGCCTTTCAGTCCGGAAAAGGTCCTGAAAGCCCTCGAAGAGACTCAGACGGATTGAGTCGTGCGGTGACTTCGAAGTGCCACGTGCCAATAAACCGGAGGTGTTCTGATGGCTTATAAGGACCTGCGCGCTTTTCTGACGCGGCTGGAGCAAGAGGACCACCTGGCCAGGGTCCAGGTGGAAGTGGACACACGCTACGAGGTGGGCGCCATCTGCCGCAAGGTGCTGAACGCCTTCGGGCCGGCCCTTTTCTTCGAACGCCCCAAGGGGCATTCCATACCCCTGGTGACCAACATACTGGCAACGCGCGAGCGCTACGCCCTGGCCCTCGAGACAACGCCGGACCGGCTGCACGAAGAGTGGGTGAAACGGACGGCGCACCCGGTAGCCCCTACCCTGGTCAAGACCGGCCCCTGCAAAGAGAACATCCTGATGGGCGATGACATAGACCTCTTCAAGCTGCCAATACCAATCTGGAATGCTCTGGACGGCGGGGCCTACATCACGTTCCCCTGCCACATCAGCAGGGACCCGGAGACGGGCGAGAGGAACTGCGGGATGTACCGCACCATGGTCCATGATAAGAGAACCGTGGGCATACTCGCCGCTCCGTTCCGGCATATCAGCCTGCAGCGGGCCAAGGCCCCGGACCGGCCCTTCCCTGTCGCCATCGCCCTCGGGCTCGACCCGGCAATTCACATCGCCGCCGTGGCCCCGTTTCCGCAGGGCGTAGACGAGATGTCGATGGCCGGAGCCCTGCGCGGCGAGCCGGTTGAGCTCGTCGCCTGTGAGACCGTTCCCCTGGAGGTGCCGGCGCACGCGGAGATTGTGCTGGAAGGCTTCATTCCACCGGGCGTATTGCGAGAGGAAGGGCTCTTCGGCGAGTTCACCGGCTACTATGGCTTGCACGGCCCCAAGCCCGTAATCGAGCTAACAGCAATGACCTTCCGCAACAACCCCATACATCAGGCCGTCTACGAAGGACGCCCACCCAACGAGGATAGCGTCATGCTGGCCGTTCCCCTGGAGTCGGAGCTGGTAAGGCTGGTACCCCTGCCCGGCCTGAAGCGAGTCCACCTCGGCATCGGAGGCTGCGGGGCCTTTAACGCCGTGGCTGCCATCGAGAAGCGGTTTGAGGGACATGGCAAGATGATGGGGATGGCCATCCTTGGCGCCTGGGCGGGACGCCAGATAAAGAACCTGATTGTCGTCGACGATGACATAGACCCCTCCGATCCGACTCAGGTGGAATGGGCACTTGCCACGAGGGTACAGCCGCACCGGGACGTGGAGATCATCAGGGAGACGCTGGGCGTAAATCTGGACCCGTCTCTGCCGAGGTTCGAGCGCTCCAGCGGCCTCGCCCGGACATCGAAGATGATCATCGATGCCACTCGTTACGACGCCAGCGACTTCGAGGTCCCCTGCTTGCCCGAGCCGGAGGTGGCAGCGCGGGTAGAGCGAGACTGGCACAGGTACGACATACCGCTGCCCTGATGCAATCAGCCGGATCGTTCTTTTGGTGCTGCACGGAGCAGCGCCACTAAACTTAATCCAAGGTGGAGTCTACATGCTCGTCTGCACGGGTTCTGCGGGTTTCGCCTTGGACTCAGTAAAGAGTTTTCCAGATGCGGTTACTTGCCAACCCCCTGGGCAGCCTCATGCGCCCCATACGCCCCAGCGTCTCCTGACCTACAACCAAAAGGCCACGCCCGGCATCTGCCCGGGCCCGGCGGGGAGTCGAATCCGTACATTTCCTCCTACAGCAATGTATACTCAGTGCATTGCTTGCTTATGTATACAAGTTTGCGAATGCCGGTGGCCTGTTGTAGAATGCCTACACCGCCGGCGGGTTACGGTACAAGTCGCTTCAGATGCTTAGGAAGATTAGTGTATGGCACACCTACCTACACTAACCATGACACACGTCCGTAATGAAAAGAGTCAATCTGATTGATCACGAGACCGTCGAAAGCCGTTAAGGGAGGGCCATGGCTCGATTATCATCCCCATTAGAGAACATCAAAGCGCATTACGATGTCGTGGTGGTTGGGTCGGGATATGGGGGAGCGATTGCAGCATCGCGCATGGCCCGTGCGGGCCAGCAGGTGTGTCTGCTGGAACGGGGCAAGGAGTTCCAGCCAGGAGACTACCCCAACAGCCTACGTGCGGCGGCGCCGGAAATGCAGGCGGACATGCCACAGGGACATATTGGATGTGCAACCGGTCTGTACAGCTTTTACGTAAACCCGGATATGAACGTGTTCCAGGGCTGTGGGCTGGGGGGCACGTCACTGGTAAACGCCAACGTCTCCTTGCGGCCCGAGCCTCGTGTATTCGAAGATGCGCGCTGGCCGCAGGAGCTGCTTACCGACGGCCTGCTTGAAGAGGGCTACCGCCACGCCGAGGAGATGCTCGAGCCTGCCCCGTATCCGAACGACCAGCCCCAACTGGCCAAGCTGCAAGCCCTGGAGGCATGCGCAGCATCCTTGAAGCAACCCTTCTACCGGCCTCCCATAAACGTCACCTTCAGGGATGGGCTCAATCACGCAGGCGTATTTCAACGGGCCTGTAACCTTTGCGGTGATTGCGTGTCCGGCTGCAATATTGGCGGTAAGAATACGCTCGCTATGAACTACCTGCCGGATGCCAGTGCCCACGGGGCAGAGCTATACACGGAAGTCCGGGTGCGCCACGTCGAGAGAAGGGAAGGCAATTGGGTAGTCTACTACCAACCACTGGGCACGGCGCGGGAGCGATTCGACGCTCCGGAGCTGTTCGTGACCGCCGAAACAGTTATACTCTCCGCCAGCTCCCTCGGCTCCACGGAAATTTTGCTACGCTCGAGAGAGAAGGGATTACCCCTCTCGGATGAGCTGGGCCGTCACTTTACGGGCAACGGCGACTTCATCGGCTTTGGATACAACACAGACCGGGAAGTGAACGCCATGGGCATGGGAACGCAAACTCCTGACAAACAGGACCCCGTTGGGCCTTGCATCACCGGAATTATAGACATGCGCAACCAGGCGGAGCTGAATGATGGCATCATAGTGGAGGAAGGCTCTCCTCCCGGAGCTCTTGCCGTTCCCATGCCGGAAGTGCTGACCGCCATCGGCACGGTGATTGGCAAGGACACCGACCCGGGGTTCAAAGACCGTATCGACGAAAAATTCCGGGAGTGGCAGAGTCTGTTACTCGGAGCTCGTCACGGCGCGACGCGTAACACGGTGGTATACCTGGTGGACGCTCACGATGACGGCAACGGCCGTATGTACTTGCAGGACGATCGCCTGCGTATCGAATGGACCGGCGTCGGCGGCCAGCCCGTGTTCACCGAGATTAACGAGCGTCTCGAGCTGTTTACGAAGGCTCTAGGGGGCACCTACGTAATGAATCCCCTCGCCAGTAAACTGCTTGGCAACGACCTCGTCACCGTGCACCCTCTGGGTGGCTGCGCCATGGCTCGGGATGCCGAACACGGTGTGGTTAACCATAAAGGGCAGGTATTCAGCGGCGCCCAGGGTAAAGCGGTACACGAGGGTCTGTATGTGGCCGATGGCGCAGTGATGCCCCGCCCACTGGGCGTAAACCCTCTGCTGGCGATCTCGGCGTTGGCCGAGCGGACCTGCGCCCTGCTGGCAAAGGACCGTGGCTGGAAGATCGACTACACTTTGCCGTCCGGAGCTTTGCCAGTGCCTGAATCGCCAAAGCTGGGCATTCAGTTTACTGAGACGATGCGAGGCTACCTCTCAACCAGTGTACTGGACGGCTACCAGGAGGCCGCTACACAGGGTAAGCAGCATGGTTCCCCGTGCGAGTTCACCCTGACCATTGCCTCTGACGACCTGGACACGATGCTCGAGGACCAAGACCATCTTGCCAGGATCGTTGGCTCCGTGCTGGCGCCAGCCATCTCCCCCCAACCGATGATGGCGACCGAGGGGGACTTCAGCCTGCTAACGGAGGACCCCGAGGCGACCGATACACGACAGATGCGGTATCGAATGAAGATGACCTCTGAGGCGGGCCGCCAGTTTTACTTCGAAGGATTCAAGGTGGTCCACAGCGATCCCGGCCCCGACCTCTGGGCCGATACCACTACCCTCTATGTCACCGTGCATGACGGGGACAATAGCCATGGCCCGGTCATTGGCAAGGGCATCCTTACTATTGACGCGGTCGATTTCATGCGCCAGATGACAACCATGCAGGTGAGCAACGCCCCGGGTGTGCTTGAACGTCTGGAGGCCACCGCCAGGTTCGGACGCTTCTTCGCCGGAACACTCTACGACGTCTACGGCAGCGTTTTCGCCGGGCCAAAAGCGTTTAACGCCGATGCGCCCCCCAGAGAGAAAAGACCCTTGCGTGTAAATGCACCGGAAGTCCACCATTTCCGGAGTGCGGACGGCTTACAGTTGCGCCTTACGCGCTACCGGGGTGGTCCCAAGGGACCCGTGATGCTCTCGCACGGGCTCGGCGTTTCCAGTAAGATCTTCTCAATCGATACTATCGAGACCAACCTGCTGGAGTATCTTTGGGCGCAAGGATACGATGTCTGGCTTCTGGACTATCGGGCCAGCATCGACCTGCCGGTATCCAACCTCAAGTATTCCGCCGACGACATTGCCACCAAAGACTATCCGGCAGCCGTGGCCACCATTCGCCGAATCACCGGGGCAGATACCATTCAGGCGGTAGTCCATTGCTATGGCTCGGCCTCTTTCTTCCTGGCAATGCTTTCCGGGCTCCAGGGCGTCAGGTCCGCCGTTTGTTCCCAGATTGGGACCCATGTCGTCGTTCCTCAGACTATGAAGGTCATGTCCGGCCTTCACTTCCCTGAGGCCCTGAGCAGGCTCGGTGTGGATTCCCTGACTGCCTATGTCGACAATCACGCCAACTGGCTGGACAGACTGTACGACCGGGCGCTAAGCCTCTACCCTACTGAGACGGAAGAGCGCTGCACCAGTGCCAGCTGCCATCGGATCTCGTTCCTGTACTCCCCCTTGTACGAGCACGATCAGTTGAACGAAGCCACCCATGATGCGTTGCACGAGATGTTCGGGGTTGCCAATATTGTGGCTTTCGAACACCTGGCTGCAATGGCCCGCGCCGGCCATCTGGTATCTGTCAGTGGAGCGGACGTCTATCTCCCTCACCTCCAACGCCTGGCGATTCCCATCGCCTTCATCCATGGCGCTGAGAACAAGTGCTTTATGCCAAGAGCCACCGAATTAGCCTACGAAGCGCTGGTTGAAAGAAACGGCGCGGCGCTGTATTCCCGCCACGTAATACCAAATTACGGCCACATCGACTGTATCTTTGGCAAGAATGCTGTCAACGACGTATACCCGTTTATTCTCGAACATCTCGAAAAGACGGCCGGTTATGAAACTAGCGACTGAGGCCCGCACCCTGACCCGCAGGGAAGCCCTGGATGCTTCCAACGACATGGCCCCGGTCCAGGGGACCGTGGACGTGGCCGTCCCGGTAGATGTCCTTTGGGAATGCTTCCTTCAAGCCAACTGGTGGCCGAAGTGGAACAGGTGCTTCTTCTGGGTGCGGAACGAAGACCTCATTGTAGGGCACAAACTGATCTGGGCCTTTGAACCGGTGCGGAAGTGGCTCCTGTACAAGATGCCAGCCACCGCAACCATCGTAGAGCGCGAAGAACGACATAAGGTGACATGGGAGGTAACCGCACTACCCGGCTTTTACGCCCGTCATACTTACTCTATGGAGGACCTGGGCAATGGCCTCACCCGCTTCGGCTCCTGGGAAAAGGCAACGGGAAGGGGTTTTCGGCTGACCAGGTGGTTCTGGCTCTGCCACTTTACGTTCGTTAAGGACCGTTCTCTGGAAGGGGCCCTTCTTCTGGAAGAGGTCTACCGGCGCAAGGGCCACATCACCGGGCTGACGTTGTAGGCGGACCGGCCGAGCAGTCCTGGATGCCCGCGTCATGACCCCGCTGCTGTTGGCTCTCCTGTCTCTCATTGTCTTCGTTGCTGGAGGCGTCGCCGCCTGGTTCTACCTCTCTTTCCTACGGCTCACGTCAACGGAGCTCGCACCCGGTGTGCATGCCGTATTTGGGGGAGGGGGCAACTCGCTGGTTATCCGCAGCGGCAACCAGGTGATCCTGTTCGACGCCAAGTTTCCGCCGTTCTCCCATTGGCTCCGCAGCTGGGTGTACCGGAAGACCGGGTGTCCCGTAACCGTAGTTGTTAACAGCCATTATCATTTCGACCATACGCAAGGCAATATCTCATATCCGCAGGCGCAAATCATTGCTCAAAAGGATGTGCCGGAATTCATGCTGCACAACGATCGGGACTGGTGGCAGAACAACCCGGGCGGGATACCCCCGGAGGCAGACTTGGTAGATGTAACGCGAACCCTCAAAGTTGGAGAGCAAGAGATCTTGCTTACCTCAGACACAGGACACACTCGCGGCGACTTGTGGCTCTGCCTGGCCGACCAGGGCATCGTGGCGACAGGAGACCTCTTCTCCCATAGATGCTACCCGTTCTTTGACACCGACTACGGAGGCGCTTCCATACCTGATATCATCGCATCGCTGCGAAGCCTGGCCGAGCGCTATCCCGACGCCATCTTCCTGCCAGGACATGGACCGCCGGGGACCGCCTCCGATGTAATACGGTATTCGGATTACCTGGAGTTCCTATACGATTCGGTATCGTGCGGTATTCGCGACGGCCTATCCGAAGCTGCAGTGGTTAAGAGCGTCGACCTCTCCGGGTGGGGATTATCGGTCTTGCCGATCTTTCACTACGGAGTTACCTGGCTGACCGCAAAGAGCAACGTTCGCTCCGCCTACCGGCTCTTGGCAGATTCAAGGGATTGACTGCGGGGCAAAACATGGTACAGACCAGCTTTGCCTCTCATTGACGCACTCTAGCCCCTCCTCGGGCAGCATCGAGCGCCCGGAGCGCCAGCTTCCAGACTTCGACCGCGAGTAGCACGACCACGGCGCCGAGGACGGGCACCAGCAGCTCCTCGGGAGGCAAAGCCGTCGTGTTGAAGACCACTTGAAGGAACGGCACGTAGACCACGGCCAGTTGGAGCGCCACGGTCAGGAGCACGGCCCCCAGCATCGCCGGGTTGGACAGAAGCCCGATCCCAAGCAGCGACTGCCTCTCCGAGCGCACGCCTAATCCAATTGCCAGTTGGCAGAAAATGAGTGTCGTGAACAGAAGGGTCTGCCAGTGGGCGTCCCCATTCCGGTAAGCAAGCTGGCCGATGCTGATCGAGACCAGGCTCATCAGGACCCCCAGCGCGATGATGAAGGCGACCATTCCGTGCCCGAAGATACTTTCAGCTGGCCCCAGCGGTGGCCGGCGCATCACGTCCCGCTCGGCCGGCTCGATCCCGAGGGTGAGGGCCGGCAGCCCGTCGGTTACCAGATTCATCCAGAGGATCTGAAGAGGCAGGAGAGGGAGGGGCATCCCGAACAGCGGCCCGATAAGCATGACCGCAATCTCCGAGATGTTGCAGGTGAGGAGGTATTTGATGACGCGGCGAATATTGTCGTAGATAACCCGCCCCTCCCGCACGGCCACAACAATTGTCGCGAAGTTGTCGTCAAGCAGTACCATATCCGCAGCCTCTTTCGAGACATCGGTCCCGGCGATCCCCATTGCCACCCCGATGTCGGCCTGCTTGAGGGCCGGTGCGTCGTTCACGCCGTCGCCGGTCATTGCGACGACGTGGCCCGCATCTCGGTAAGCTCGGACGAGCCGGATCTTGTGTTCGGGCGAGACCCGGGCGAACACCGAGACCTCCACCGCTCGCTCCAGCAGTTTCTCGTCGGACAACCCCTCGAGCTCCTGCCCGGTCAGGAAGCGCTCGTCGCTGGAGATGCCAATCTCCCGCGCGATGTGGCGGGCGGTGAGCGGGTGGTCACCCGTGATCATCACCGGACGAATGCCAGCGGCCTTGCACAGCTCGACTGCCCCCATCACCTCGGGCCGCGGAGGGTCGATCATCCCGACGAGTCCTACCAGGACGACCTCCCGCTCGACCTCGGCCGGTTCCGGCCTTGCGATCGGTTCGCCAAGGGGGCGAACGCCGATCCCCAGGACCCGCATTCCCCCCTGGGCCAGCTGGTCATGGGACGTAAGCATTCGCTCCCGCCAGTAGGGATCGAGCGGCTCGAGTCGCCCCTCGACCCAGACGTACTTGCAGATGCCGAGCATTCCGTCCAGTGCGCCTTTGGTCACGCCAAGATAGCTCGGGCTCGGCGTCAGGCGGGATCGCCGCTCCCAGAACTGCCTCAGGCTCGGCGATATCTCCTCGGGCGACCGCGGCATTCGGTGAATGGTGGTCATGCGCTTGCGCTCGGAGTCGAAGGGCAGCTCTGCTACTCGGGGAAAGGAGCGGTCAAGGTCAGGCTTCAGAATGCCAACCTGGCTGGCGGCCAGCACGAGCGCCGCCTCGGTCGGATCGCCAATCGCCCGGTAGTCTTGCAGCGAGCCCTCTTTGGCCTGCTCGTCGGGTTGGAGCAGCGCATCGTTGCAGAGCGCCCCGGCGACGAGCAGCAGGTCGAGCGTCGGCAGGAGGTCCGGCCGTGAGCTTTCGCCTTCGGCCGGTACCAGCGCCATATGTGGATGATCAGGTCTCTGGACAAACCGCACCCTGTGATTGGCCACATCGAGGACGGTCACGGTCATCCGGTTCTGGGTGAGTGTCCCGGTCTTGTCCGAGCAGATGACGCTTACCGAGCCAAGCGTCTCGACCGCGGGGAGCTTCCTTATCAGCGCCCGGCGGGCGAGCATGCGCTGGGCGCCCAGCGAGAGAGCGATAGTCACCACCGCAGTGAGCGCCTCGGGTACCGCCGCTACGGCCAGACTGACTGAGGCCAGCAGCATTTGTTGCCAGTCCTCGCCGCGCAGCACTCCCATGGCGAACACCACGATCACCAGTCCCAGGGCGGCCAGTGCAAGCACTCTGCCCAGCCGGTCTAGCCGCCGCTGTAGCGGGGTCTGATCGGACCCAACCGACTGAAGAAGATCGGCGATCTTGCCCAGTTCGGTCGCCATCCCGGTGCCAGTGACGAGCATCTCGCCGTGGCCATAGGTTACGGTCGTGCCAGAGTAGGCCAGGTTAGTGCGCTCGGCCAGCCCTCGATCGGCCTCGAAGACGGCCTCGGCCTCCTTCTCGACAGCATTGGACTCGCCGGTGAGCGCGGACTCCTGGACTCGCAGGTTTGAACTAGATGCAATCCGCCCGTCGGCGGCGATCACGTTGCCGGTCTCGAGAAGGACTACGTCCCCAGGGACGATCCCGCCAGAGGGCACCTCGCGGACCTGACTATCACGCCTGACCCGCACCCTTGGCGTAGCCAGGCGCTTGAGCGCGGCCATGGACTGCTCGGCTCGGTACTCCTGACTGTAACCGAGGGCCGCATTGAGGACAATGATCGCCAGGATGACAACGGCATCGAGGAGGTCGCCGAGGAAGACCGAGATGATCACCGCAGCGACGAGCACGAGTGTCAGAACGCCGGTCAGCTGCTCGACGAAGATCTGGAGCCGGGTGCGGCCGGCACGCTCGGCGATCTCGTTCGGGCCGTAGCGCTCGAGGCGTCGCCTGGCCTCGGTGTCAGTTAGCCCGCTGACCAGCGCCGTGTCGAGCTTCCGCTCGACCTCTTTGACTGAGAGGCGGTACCAGTCGGAGGCAAGCTCCCGCTGCGGACTGCCCCGCGGGCCTTCACCTGGCGATCGCACCGGTGTCATCTCTCATGCTTCACGTCCTCTGGCAAACCCGGCTCAGCAGCCAACGTAATTATAGCACTCCGCCCTTTTTTTTCGCAGATATAGTCGTTACAATGGTAGCTGTAGCAGATGTTTATCCCTAGACGATCACACCTTGGCAGATACCGGCAGATCGCCGTTACTTCGGCCACACATGGGCTGGGGTTTCTGGTTAGTGAGTTCGGCCTCGGGTGGATGGTCCCCCTTCATTGGGGGATCCTCGGCCATCCCAGGCGCGAGGCCCCTTACACTCGCCCGGAACACCTACGCATGGCCCTGGAAGAATTGGGCGTCACTTTCATCAAGCTGGGCCAGGTCCTCAGCACACGCCCGGACCTCTTATCATCCGCGTACATCGCGGAGCTGGCCAAGTTGCGGGACAGCGTCCCTCCGGTGGCCTCCGACGCCATCGTTAAGCGGGTCGAGGAAGAGCTCGGGGGACCGATTGGGAAATGGTTTAGCAGATTCAATCCCGAGGCGCTGGCATCGGCTTCTATTGGACAGGTCCACGATGCCGTCCTCCTGACCGGCGAAGCAGTTGTAGTCAAGGTCCAGAAGCCCGGCGTGGAGCGGCAGGTGGAGGCAGACCTGGGCATTCTGACCGAGCTAGCTGCCCAGAGCGCCCGCAGCACTTACGGCGCCATGTACGATCTACCGGCACTGGTGGACGAGTTCGCCTGGACCCTCAGGGAGGAACTCGACTACGTCAGAGAAGGGCGCAACGCTGACCTGTTCCGTCGCAACTTTGCCGAACAGCCGTGGGTGCGGGTTCCTCGCGTCTTCTGGGAGCTGACCACTTCTCGTGTCCTGACCATGGAACGGATCGACGGGATACCGATCGGGCAAGCGCTTGCCGTGGGCACCATTCTGGACAGGAAGGCCCTGGCGACCACCACCGTTGAGTGGATACTCAAGCAGGTGTTCGAAGACGGCTTCTTCCATGCTGATCCCCATCCGGGTAACTTCTTGCTGATGGAAGGTGACGTCCTGGGAGTGGTCGACTTTGGCATGGTGGGCCGCATCGATGAGGACGCCCGGTACAACCTTCTCAGGCTTGTACTGGCCCTTACACAGAAGGATAGCTGGAGTATCATGGACTTTATGGCCCAGTTGGGCATAAGGGGCCTGGCGGTCAACCGGGCGGCCCTTGGACGAGAGATCCAGCGGATTGTTGAGCGCTATTACGGCCTGGAGTTAAGAGAAATCCGGCTTACAACGTTGATCGAAGACGTCATGGGCATGGTCCGCCGGCATCACTTGGACATGCCAGCGTACCTGGCGGTGTTGCTGAAGACTTTGACGATGCACGAAGGGCTGGCCGAGAGGATTGATCCCCATTTCCGCCTTGCCGAGATTCTGGAGCGGTATGCCCAGAATACCTTGACTAAGATCAAGACTGCCGAGATCTGGGGGAAACGCCTTGCTCGAGGGACAGTCGACGCGGCAGCCCTGGGGACTGAGCTTCCTTCAGCTCTGAGGCGGATCCTGGTGCTGCTGGAACGGGGCGACCTGGAGGTCTCTCTGAAGCATGACGAGCTGACTCACGCATTAAAGAGTTTTAACAGCATGTTGCGGCGGCTGACTGTGGCAGTGCTGGCCGGGGCATCCGTCGTGGCATGGGCCACGCTACGCCGCCGGGAAAATCCGGGCAAGAATTATTCCAAAGAGACAAGAGAACAAAGAGGCAGAAAGAAAACCTGATCTTGCACTAGGGCGTGGCTATAGGCCCGCCATCGTCGTCCAGATAGGGGCGCAGAACCTCCCGCTCAGAGGGACCGAGGTAGTCGAAATTGACCTTTCGCTCGGTGAACTCCCAGAAGTAGGGCTCGGTGGTACCGAACAGCAACTCCTCCCTTAGCCTGGCCCTCTCGGTGCTCGGGGCATCATGGAGACGGATAATCAGGGGTACGGCGAGTGCAGCGCCCCCGTTGGTCAAGAAGTGGCCAGCCAGCACACCGTACATCTTCCGGACCTGGAAGGTGCTCGCAGCCTGGCCGTGTTTGATCAGGTATGGCTCCATGTCCAGGAACGACTCCATTACTCGCTCCAACAGAGGCGAGCCGCATTCCTGGGCACGCCGGCAAAGCATGTTAAGATCGTAAGCTACGGTGTCTACGATAAACCTTACGCCAGCCTGCTGGGCCGTCAGGGCATAATACTTGAAGTAGAACAGCACATCCAGGACCCGATCGTCGCAATGCGCCAGCAGCGTCTCGGCCAGTAGGCGGTACTGATGCAGCAGGTGGTAAACGGTCAGGCTGTCCCTATCGTTTATCCCCGACCTCAACATGGTGTTGAGGAGCATCAAAGTCGAATTCGGTACCTGGCCCCGGCCAAGCTCAAGGGCTGCCTCGGCGATGGAACGCCCGCTGCTGGCAACGCAGTAGGTTACATCACGAGCCTTGTTCAGAGATAGTACGTAGATCCGGTTCAACAGGTCCAGGACCTCTATTTCCACCGGATGTACCTGGGACGCGGCCCCCTCGGCCCGAACCCGGAGGTGATGGCAGCAGATGCGCTCCAGGGCAACCACCGCGCTCACCGCGACGTCGGTCTCCATCTGGGCAACGGAGGTAGTGGCAATACGGCCAATCTGTCCCATGCGTCGCATGATGCGTCTCTCAGCCTCTATGGCGCCGGCGTTGGTCTGCATCACATCCAGAGTCCGTTTCTGGAGCCGGGAGACCATCAGCTCCGGTTCCAGGAAGCCAAAAATGTGATTGAAGTAAGGCAACAGGCTCATGAAACAGGCGGTGGCCAGGACCAGGGCCACCAGAGTACCCAGCGTAGGGACGAAATCGGGCTTGATAGTATTGGCCACCCACAGGCTATATACAATGGACCCAACGAATATCGAAACGATAACGGTGTTCATCCGGTCTTCGATATAAAGCTGTATGAGGCTATGGGAATAGCGGGCCGCGGCCAGTTGCACCACCAGCAGCACGACCATTATGGTGATACCCAGGACCGCCGCAAGGCTTTGCGCGATGCTGGTCAGGAGATAACGGCCGGTATCCGGATTGCTAAGGAACAGAACGCCTTGCAGGCTATCCGAGGTACTTGAGTTGTGAAAGTCCAGGAACGTGAAGAACAGCCAGAGGGCCAACGAAAGGACCGCCGTCGTACCGATAGACAGAGCCCATCTTTTCATTTCTTCTCTGCTGCCAGCTTCTGGGTGATCATCTCCCGGAGGTCCTTCTTGGATACCTTGCCGATGTTGGTAAGCGGGAACTCGCTCACCAGCTCCAGCCTCTCGGGCAGCTTGAACTTGGCTATGTCCTTGCTCATCAGGAAGGAGCACAGCTCCTGGAAGGTAAGCGAGTAGCCGGGCTTGAGGATGATGTAGGCACAGATCCGCTCTCCCATATCCGGGTCCGGCATACCAATCACGGCTACATTATGCACACCCGGATGAGTGAGTACCAGGTTCTCTATCTCTTCCGCACTGATATGCTCACCACCCCGGTTGATCATATCCTTGCGCCGGCCTTCTACTACCAGGCCACCACCCGGACCGCGCCTCATCAGGTCACCGCTCAGGTAGAAGCCCTCGCTGTTGAAGGCGCTCTTGTTGTGTTCCGGGGCCTTGTAGTAACCACGCAGGGTGTACGGGCCTCGGGTGATCAGCTCACCGATCTCACCGTCCGGCACCTCTTTACCATGCTCATCGACCAGCCTGATTTCATCACCCGGTGAGATGGGAAGACCCACTGTCTGGAGCCTCATGTCCAGGGGGTCATCCAGCTTGGCGAAACAGAGCAGTCCCTCGGCCATGCCGAATGCTTCCATGAGTGTGGCACTGAACGCCTCTTCGATCTTGGGCTTCAGGTCAGGCTGGAGCTTCTGAGCACCGCTGACCAGGAGCTTGAGAGAGCTCAGGTCATATTTCTTAAAATTAGGATGATTGATGAAGCGAATCAGCAACGAGGGCACGGCAGGGAAGACTGTTATTTTCTCTCGCTCGATGAGCTGCATGACGTGGTCTACGTCCGGATTCGAGCAGAGGACGGTCTTGCCTCCCAGCATCATGACTGGCTGCATCCCGCAAACGATTGGATAGTTGTGCTCTATCGGGAGGATTACCAGATAGACCGTGTCCTTATCGTAAGGCACGATGGGATTGACAGCCTTGGAGTTATAGATATAGTCGTTATGGGTCCTCGGGATGAGCTTGGGCAGGCCGGTAGTGCCACCGGACAGCAGGAAGATGGCTACCTCCTTGGGATCCGGCCTGACCTCTTCCAGCCTCTTTAGCGATACCCGCTCCTCGATCGGATCAGCCAGCAGCTTGTTTAGAGAGATAGACCCGGCTGGCTCTCCCTCTCCATGGGCGATGATAAACTCGACGCTTGGTACCTTCGCCTGTACCTGCTTGGCCAGCTCACCGTAATCGAAGTTCTTCACCCTCGACGGGATGAAGTAGGCCCTCGCCTCGCTTAGCTCCGCAAAGAAGCCCATTTCGTGAAGCCGGTGCGGGGGAAGTGCCAGAACGGGGATAAGCCCGGCCTTCTGCAGTGCGAAGTAGAGGATCGCGAACTCGGGCACATTAGTTAGCTGTACCAGCACCCGGTCCTTGGGCTTAAGCCCGATATCGAGCAGATGGAGCGCCAGCCTATCG
>Ga0209514_10003504_pt1 | contig 22302 bp, 20 predicted proteins | sample Subgrocontami58m_FD_187452 | JGI IMG/M metagenome (GOLD analysis project Ga0209514, IMG submission 187452) | Subsurface groundwater microbial communities from S. Glens Falls, New York, USA - GMW37 contaminated, 5.8 m (SPAdes) (version 3) | ecosystem: Environmental > Aquatic > Deep subsurface >...
GATCTCGCTACACTCGCGCGAGAAGTAGAGAATCATGTTGTAGAAGAGTCGCGAATGCCTGATGCGCTATACGCCGCGCTTGTCGCAGTCGGTAAAACAATCAAGGCATTCATGAGCCGATATTCTGCGCCGGAGAGCGACATGCTCGCCGAAGAAGAACGTATGGCATATGCGCTCCAGAACGAACGCGCAGAGCTTCTGGCCAAGGATTCGCGTCTCGCCGAAGAGCTGGAGCGGGCGAAGTCTGCGCTCGCGAGAGCGCGCGAGGCGCTAACCGCACATGATGAGACGGGCAGAGAACTGCGCCGCCGCACGCTGGACTTCGCGCAGTCAAAGGCACACGAAGAGGGTACGGTGGCTAGATGCGAGGCGCGCGAATATGAACTCACCATATTGAATGAAACTCTGGAACGCGACAAGAACGAAGTACTCTCTCTAGCCGGTATAGCCTCTGTCTCATATACTCCTCCCTCCGCACCACCAGTAGAGGAGCGCAGAGCACAGGAAGACCGCAGGCGCACTATGGAGCGAATGAAGATTCGTTTGGAAGAAGCGGGGGGTACCGGCGAAGATATTCGCAAAGAACATAAGGACGTTTCAGAACGCGAGACATTCCTCGCTAAGGAGCTGGACGACCTAGCGAAGTCGGCGTCCGGTCTCGGCGCCTTGATTGACGATTTGGATACAGAACTGCAGAAGAACTTCTCAGAAGGCTTGGCTAAAGTGAACGCATCGTTTGGCGAATACTTCGCGCTTATGTTCGGCGGCGGCTCGGCGCGCCTTACTCTGGAGGAGCCTGACGAACCGGAGGAGTCTGAAGAATCCTCCTTCGCTGAAGCTACGGAGGACTCGGAAGATTTACTGGAAGAAAAACAACGTCTTGGGATAGAAATATCAGTAAATCTTCCTCGAAAGAAAGTGCGTTCACTGATGCAACTCTCTGGCGGGGAGCGCGCACTCACGAGTATCGCGCTCATATTCGCGATGAGTCAGGTGAACCCACCACCATTTTTGATACTAGACGAGACCGACGCCGCGCTTGATGAAGCGAACAGCCGCCGCTATGGCGATATGATAGAGAATCTCGCGAAGAAGAGCCAGCTCATCGTCATTACCCACAACCGAGAGACCATGAGCCGCATCAGCATCCTTTACGGCGTCACGATGGGCGGCGACGGCGTCAGCAAGCTGTTATCAGTAAAATTTGATGAAGCTGTAGCTGTTGCGAAATAACTACACAGGCACGAAGTCCAGTTCTTTTTCGGGGATGCGAGTGGGCTATCCACAATACAATGCGGTCGCACTATAGTTTGGATAGGTATCCACGAGATATGCCTATAGGTAGAAGTCTTGGATACCCCTATCAAATTTGAAGAAATCACTCAGAGCATGTTATGCTCTAGGGTATATGTATACAGCCATCTATAAAAAAGTACGTTCTGGGTATGTCGCATGGCTCGAGGAAATCCCCGGCGTAAATACGCAGGGTTCTTCGAAGATGGAAGCCAAAGAAAATCTCGCGGACGCGCTTTCGGAGTTCCTTATCGCGCGGCGCGAACTCACGAAACGCGAGCGTTCCCGAGGTGGCTCAGTCGTTCGCGAGCGATTTGCTCTAGCCTAGCATCATGAAGCGTGCGGATTTCATTCGGCATTTGCGTATCAGCGGATGTGAGTTTGTGCGCGAGGGAGCAAAACATTCGGTGTTTCTGAACCCAATAAATGATTTTATGAGTACGGTTCCGCGCCATAACGAAATCAAATCATTTCTAGTTAAAAAGATTTGTAAAGATCTTGGTATACCCGCTCCACGTGGTAAATAAACACACAGACCTGACTTTCAGTGAACTATCAACAACTTGTCACTATAGCGACAAGTCTTGGATACCCACTCCCAAGGTCAAGTTCGACGAAGCCGTCGCCGTCGCGAAGTAATGCTACTATTCGCGCGAACGAGAGAAGAGTTTTTTATATGCAAGACCCAATAGGGAACCAATGACGAAGTAAAAAATGATATACGAAATAACCATCGCCGCAGGTTCGATAAGTGTATCCAAAGATCCTCCGTCGAACTGCCCACCTACTAATTTAGTCACATCACCCTGTATGATTGAATAGGGGTAAAGCATAAAATCAATTACCGATACGGCCAGCCTGTTTTGACTACACAGGTCTCCGTTGCAATACGACGTAAAAACGGTCGCTAAAAAGGCCAGAACTAAAATAATACCTGCGCCCAGAACCGTAACTACTCCCCCTCGTAGCCAATATCTTTTTTCATTCATATCAGTATTATACAGTATTATACTGGTACAAAATCCAATTCTTTTTCGGCGAGGCGCGCCCCGTTAGAAATCAGATTTCTAACGGGGCGGGCGGCTTTAAGCAGGTACAAAATCTAACTCCTTTTCTGCTAGGCGCGCAGCTGTAAGCTTCACGCGGATGGGGTCGCCGAGGCGGTACGATTTCTTCGTGCGGCGGCCGATGAGGCGATATTGTTTTTCTTCGTATTCAAAATAATCGTCTCCTACAGCACGGATGTTAATCATGCCGTCGGCGTGTGTCAGGGCGAGTTCTACATACAGGCCACGGTCGGTCACGCCGGAGATAACCGCATCAAACTCTTCGCCGATTCTGTCGGCGAGAAACTCCACCTGCTTCATCTTGATGGAATCGCGCTCGGCGTCAGAGGCGGCGACCTCGCGCTCGGAGGAGTGGAGGGCGAGCTTATCAAACGCCTGCATTTCTTCAGTCGTTATCGGCTTGTCCAGCACTAATCCTTTAGTGCTGGATGAACCCCCGGTATGCGCTTTAATGAGTCTGTGGATAACGAGGTCTGGGTAGCGGCGGATTGGGGAAGTGAAGTGAGTATAGAAGTCAAAGGCGAGACCGAAATGTCCGATATTGCGCGTCGCGTAGATTGCCTTACTCATTGAGCGCAGGGTAGCCGTCTTAACGAGATACTCCTCCGGCTTCCCTTTTACTGATTCCATAAGTTTGTTGAGTTCTGCTCCTGTCACATTGCCAGCTCCTGAAGTTTTAAGGTGATAACCCATAATGCGAAGCAAATTTGCGAGACTCTCTATTCGGTCTGTGTCCGGCTCGTCGTGCACGCGGTAGAGCGAGGCGAAGTGGTGACCGCCTCCGCCAGCTGGCGGAGCGGTGAGCTTGGAAAGATGTTTCGCTACTGCCTCGTTCGCCAGCAACATAAAGTCTTCAATGAGCAGGTTAGTCGCCTTGCGCTCTTTCAAATGCACTGCGATCGGCTTACCCTCCGCATCCAACTCAATCTTTACTTCAGCAGTATCAAATTCTATTGCGCCTTTGGCTTGGCGCCGCGCGCGGATTTTTTTAGAGAGGTCAAGCAATAATGAAAGTTCTTTGTGCATGACACCCTTTCCGGCGTCTAAAACTTCCTGCGCATTCTCATAAGTGAAGCGCTTATTGGAGTGGATGACAGTTTCGCCGAACCATGTGTCTTTAATATTCGCATTGTTGTCCAGAGTGAATACTGCCGAGACGGCGAGACGGTCTTCGTCTGGTTTTAGCGAACACAAATCGTTTGAAAGCACTTCCGGAAGCATGGGAATAGTACGGTCTACGAGATAGACGCTCGTCGCGCGCGCGACTGCCTCTTTATCAAGTTCAGTACCTGGCTTCACGAAGAAAGATACGTCAGCAATATGGACGCCAACCTGGATGTCGGAGTTCGGAAGTCGGACGACGGACAATGCGTCGTCAAAGTCTTTTGCATCAAATGGGTCTATCGTGCATGTCGGTACATTTCTGAAATCACGCCTGCCGTTCTCGTGACAACGCGCCGCCTCCGCAATAAGCACAGCGTGACCTTCGGACTCAAGTTGCGTTGCTTCGGCGGCCACAGCGGGAGGGAAGTCAGAGGAGAATCCCTGTCCGAGCGCGAGTGCGCGCATCTCGGTCTCGTGCACGCCCGCCTTACCGATAACCTCTTCTATAGTGCCAAGCGGGTAGTCCTTATCGGCATCCCAATTACCGAGCCTTACGAGCACCTTGTCGCCTAGTTGTGCGGTGCCTCGGTCCAGAATGACAATAGGGACATACATCTTTTTATAATCAGGCGTCATGAGCGTCAGACCGTTTTCTTCAACCAGTGTCCCAACAAATGTTTCGCGGGCACGCGAGACTATCCCTACCACCTTGCCAGCCTCGCGTGGCGGCATCCGCCCCGAGGGGTCGGTATATTTACCAGCCGGAACGACCTTCACGATATCGCCGTGGAGCGCGTGCCCGCTCCACTCCTTCGGTATAAGCAGGTCTTCTTCCTGCCCTTCCACAGAAAAAAATCCGATGCCCTTGCGGGTCATCGTTATTGGACCTTCATATAAATTCTCCGCCATTTGCCTAACTTTAGCACTTCTGCTATAGTCTCGCCATGTTGATGATTCGATTTCAGCGCATCGGCCGGACCAATGATCCGGCATTTCGCATTGTCGTTTTGGAGAAGGAACGTGCCGCCAAGACGGGTAATATCGTTGAGCTCCTCGGCACCTACAATCCAAGAAGCAAGGCGCTCACGCTGAACGAGGAGCGGGTCAAGCACTGGATATCTATGGGCGCCCAGCCGACAGGCTCCATCCACAATCTTCTCGTGGACAAGGGCGTCATTACTGGCAAGAAAGTGAACGTGCTTCCGAGAAAAACATCGCAAAAAAATACAGAACCGGCATCTGAAACTGTGTCTAGCTAGAATATTCCTATGGAACCAGAGCAAGCTTTTCTTGATTACGTTATAAAAGCCATCGTCAACCACCCGGAAGATGTGGTGATTACTCGTACGGTTGATAATCTCGGTGTCCTGCTAACGCTTACGGTCCATCCGGATGATATGGGAAAGGTCATTGGCAAGGGTGGAAAATTCGCAACAGGAGCCATCCGTCCTCTCCTTCATGTGGTTGGAATGAAGCATAATGCCCGCGTCAGCTTGAAGATAAACGAACCCATCGGCGGCAAGCGCCTGTCCGGCCAAGGCGAAGCAGAAATAAAAACAGTTGACCAAGTTGTTGAAGAATTATAGTCGTTCGTGGTTCTAAAATTTGGATAGCGTTACGCTTTGCTGCACTTGGCATCACTATCCAAATTTCAGAAACCACTCGCTTATGAAATTCCACTTAATAACATTGTTTGAAGAAGCCTGCGATGCATATTTGAGTGCGTCTATCATCGGGCGTGCGCGAAAGGAGAAAAAAATAGTCATTAAATATCAGAACCCACGCGACTTTGTCGCTGGGAAAGAGGGAAGTTATAAAAAAGTGGACGAGCGTCCCTACGGCGGCGGTCCGGGGATGGTAATCGCCGCCATACCAATAGTGAGAGCTGTCATGAAAGGTTTACGAAATCCTTCAAAAAAGAAAGCCGTGATTATTTGGATGAGTCCAACTGGAAAGCAATTTACAAATAAAGATGCCGACGCGCTCGCGAAATATACCGATGTTGTGCTCGTATGCGGGCGATATGAAGGCATTGACGAGCGCGCGAAGAAGATTCTAAAAACATTAGCACCGGTGAAAGAATTCGCGGTTGGCGAGGCCGTTTACACGGGCGGGGAAGTTCCAGCTCTCGCGATAGTTGATGCAGTAACTCGTCGTCTCCCGGGCGTGCTCGGTAAAGATGTGTCGGTAGAAGAACACCGCGTAGCCTCAAGCGCCGTCTACACCCGCCCCGAGACCATTTTGTATAAAGGTAAAAAATACAAAGTCCCCGCTGTCCTTCAAACCGGTCACCACGCGAACATTGACAAATGGCGTAGCGAGAAGTAATACTCGTTACAGAATCCCGGACGTTTCCGGATGATAAGGAGTCCTTAATGCAACAACCTCTCAAAATAGAAGGCGCTGTGCCAGGGTCTTTCATCGAAATAGCCCCGTCTGGTTCTGGAGATTGGTATCTCAAGATCTGCGAGGGCGTCGATTCCGACAGTATGAAAATGGGAGCGAGGGCAGAGTTTCAGCTTCCGGTCGGAGTTAAACTCTATGGTCCTGGGAAAACGACTAACAACGCTCAACTGAGCACAGAACTTATGGCCGTACTCGCCGAATTTTATAACAGCCACAAAAAATGAAGTCCGGCTCCAGCCTACTCTATTGTCAGAATCTGCCGTTCTCAACGCGAGCTGTTGAGAACGGCTTCGTTTTTTTATCCCCAGCCTGCCCGAAGGGGGGTTGCGAATCTCCCTATTATTTCCGACCGTCAAAGATAGGGATATCCCAATAATACTGCTATAGCAGAAAATAGGGATACGGTTTAGTAATTACACCAATGCTGCTCGTTAATTTTCACGACCGTGAGAGTTAACGAACATCTAGAAACGCATTGACAACTGGCGCAAGAAGAGTTAGTATATTCTTGTAGTTCGCAGTACCTTCCACAACCATTACAACCTGAAGGAGAGTTATCGTGTTAAAAAATTTCGTGTATATAAAGATGTTGCCCATCTTCAGTAAACTCATACTGATAAACGAAACGTGTCCATACCAGCCTGGCGAATATGGAAAATATTCGAACAAGGGAGAAGCTGAAAAACACCTTCGTGAATTGGGATGGGTACACATGTGTCACGGGCAATCCGATTACTGGGGAGCGCGTGGTATGTTTGGAGATATAAGTGTCACCATGACTGCAGAAATAAAAAAGATGTCATACAGGCAAAGAAACCAACTTCCCCGTAACAAAAAATAGGTAACTTTCCCAACATCAAATCATAGCCCCGCCGCGGCGGGGTTTTTCTTTATCCACACCAGGGGTTGCGCAAAATTGGGGGGTCTGATACATTAGCGATACAAGATACGAGTGAGTAATGGAGGGCGACGGGCGGGAAAGAAAGATACATACGGGAATCGAAGAAAAACGCATAAGCGCAAGCGGATTTATTTCCGTGCGTTTGCATTTGTGTATTTCACATTAACAACTTCACGCCACCTTGCATGCGTAAATCACTAGTTCAAAAGACCTTCGGTGCGTATCGGGCGCCAAAGGTCGCTTTTCCGGACCTCGTCGGACATCAACAATCTTCGTTCAATTGGCTCATCAAGGACGGCCTTACAGAGCTTTTCAAAGAATTCTCTCCCATCAACGATTACTCGGGGAAGAAGTTTGAACTCCGATTTGAAAGTTTTGAGATTGGCGAACCGAAGTATGATGAAGTGTTTGCGCGCGACAATATACGCACCTACGAAGCGCCTGTGAAGGCGACTGTGAAGCTTATCAACAAGACATTCGGCTCGCAGAAGTCGCAAGAGATATTCCTCGCTGACATGCCGATGATGACGCCGCACGGCTCCTTTATCGTTTCGGGCGTGGAGCGTGCCATCGTGCCGCAGCTCGCTCGAAGTTTCGGGGCGTTTTTCGTATCGGAGCTCATTCGCGGAAAGCCTTTTTTCGGCGCCAAAATCATTCCTCTTCGCGGCGTGTGGATAGAGTTTGATTCGGAAGCGGACGGCGCCATCTTCGTGAAGATTGACAGGAAGCGCAAGTTCCCAATCACACAGCTTCTCACTGTGTTTGGAGGCGGTTTGGGCGAGGCGGTGATCAAACACTTTGCAAAGAACCAGCTCGCTCTCTCTGCGATTAAAGCTACCCTAGAGCACGACGAGGCGAAATCGGTTGAAGAGGCATACATAGAAATACATCGCCGCATGCGCGACGGCGACCTCGCTACGCCAGAAAATGCGAAGAACTTCGTGCAATCTCTTTTTTCAGCTGAACGCTATGATTTAGGCAAAGTCGGACGGCATCGTCTTAATGCGCGTTTCCTGCTCCCCGTGACAGATAAGGCGCTGGAGAAGCGCACGCTCGGACTCGCGGATTTCGTCCGCATCATTTCAGAAATTACGAAACTGAACGCTGACCCTTCGGCGCGCCCAGACGACATTGACCATCTTGGATTCCGCCGAGTGCGATTTGTCGGCGAGCTCCTCCAGTCGCGCATGCGTGTCGGCATGAGCCGCATGAAGCGCAATATTCAGGACCGCATGTCTACGATAGAGAGCGAAACCACTCTACCGATGGCGCTGGTGAACCCGCGTCCCTTCCATGCTTCGGTGCACGAGTTTTTCACCGCCAACCAGCTCTCCCAATTTATGGACCAGCAGAACATTCTCTCCGAGCTGGAGAACATGCGAACGCTCTCCGCGTTAGGCCCTGGGGGCCTAACGCGGGAACGGGCGGGCTTTGAGGTGCGCGACGTGCACCCTTCGCACTATGGGCGCCTCTGTCCTATTCATACGCCGGAAGGCCAGAACATCGGTCTCATCCTCCACCTCGCGACCCACGCGCGCACGAACAACTTCGGCGTCATAGAAACTCCGTATGTCAAAGTTTTGAAAGGAAAGGCGACTGATGAGATTGTTTATTTGAACGCGCTTGACGAAGAGCTAGAATACATCGCGCACGGCGCAACCAAGCTTGACGACTCTGGACGAATCAGTACTGAATCAGTTGAAGCGCGCCATAAGGGCGACCCGATTATCGTCCCGCGAGAGACGATTACGCTCATGGACGCCTCCACCTACCAAATGTTCTCCATCGCGACTTCAATGATTCCGTTCGTTGACCACGACGACGCGAATCGCGCCTTGATGGGTTCAAACATGCAGAAGCAGGCGACGCCTGTGCTCATCCCCGAGATTCCGCTCGTCGCCACCGGCATAGAGACGCACGCTGCTCGCAGTACCGGCCGACTCGTGCTCGCCGAAGAATCAGGCATCGTCGCGCATGTGGATGCGAGAAAGATTATTGTAAAAAATAAAGAAGGGAAGTCCAAAGAGTATCATCTCCAAGGCCTTACTCAGACCAACCAGAACTCCGCATTCATGCAGAGACCTTCGGTCACGCTTACTGATAAGGTGAAGAAGGGCGACGTGCTCGCCGACAATTCCTCTACCGACCAGGGCCAGCTTGCGCTCGGTCAGAATGTGCGCGTTGCGTTCATGAGCTGGAACGGCGCGAACTATGAAGACGCCATTATCATATCCGAACGACTCGTGCAGGATGCGAAGTTCACCACGGTTCATATTGAGGACTTTGATTGCGTTGTGCGCGACACGAAGCTCGGTCCCGAGACGACGACGCACGACATTCCGAACGTCGGTGAGATGCGTTTGAAGAATCTGGATGAGGAGGGAGTTATCCGCATTGGCGCGGAGGTGCGTCCCGGCGACATTCTCGTTGGTAAGGTGACGCCGAAGGGCGAGACTCAGCTCACGCCCGAAGAGCGCCTCCTGCGCAGTATCTTCGGCGACAAGGCGAAGGATGTGAAGGACACCAGTCTCCGCATGGAGGGAGGCAAGCGCGGGCGCGTCATCGGCGTCCGCGTATTCAGCCGCGAGAAGGGCGACCAGTTGGAAAGCGGAATCATCAAGAAAATGGTTGTCACCGTTGCACAGGTTCGTAACGTCTCTGTGGGCGACAAGCTCGCCGGCCGGCACGGTAACAAGGGTGTCATCTCGTGCGTGCTCCCCGCTGAAGACATGCCATACGATAAGGACGGCAATCCGGTGGACATCATTCTCACCCCGCTCGGAGTCCCCTCTCGTATGAATCTCGGACAGATTCTGGAAATGCACCTCGGTCTCGCGGCGCACACGCTCGGTTATCAGGCAATCGTCCCGCCATTCGCCGGCGCGACCGCCGATGAGATTCGCGATGAGCTCGTAGCGGCTGGCTTTGACCGCGGTGGCAAGATGCATCTCTATGATGGACGCTCCGGAGACGTATTCGCTCAGACAATCGCCGTCGGTTATATGTATATTCTTAAGTTGCATCACATGGTGGAGGACAAAATTCACATGCGCTCCATCGGTCCCTACAGTCTCATCACGCAACAGCCGCTCGGAGGCAAGGCGCAGAACGGCGGTCAGCGCTTCGGCGAGATGGAAGTGTGGGCGCTTCTCGGCTACGGTGCCGCCTACACGCTCCGCGAAATGCTTACTATTAAGTCGGACGATATTCAGGGCAGAAGCGCCGCCTTTGACGCAATAGTGAAGGGCGAATTCATAAGCCACACAGGAACACCAGCATCGTTCGCAGTCCTTACCAATCAGATTCGCGGTCTCGCGCTTGATGTGGAACCGTTGAATCTCCCGCCCGCGCAAGACATTTAAAAATTGAAATATTTAAACATTTAAATTTCTGATTATGGCATTCACCCCACGCAAACTCCCTCCGCGCCATGCCTACCGGCAGGCAGGCGATACTTGGAATGGGCTTCGCCTCGCTCTCGCCTCTCCCGAGCGCATTCTCGCGTGGTCCTCTGGAGAGGTAACCAAGCCTGAGACCATCAACTACCGCACCCAGAGAAGCGAGAAGCACGGTCTCTTTGACGAAAAAATCTTCGGTCCGGAAAAGGACTACGAATGCTACTGCGGTAAATACAAAGGCATCCGCTACAAGGGCATCGTCTGCGATAAATGCGGAGTTGAGATTACGCGTAGCATCGTCCGCCGGGAACGCATGGGACACATAGAGCTTTGCACGCCGGTCGCACACATCTGGTTTCTGCGTTCGGTCCCGTCTCGCATGGCTCTACTCATTGGTGCCTCCGCTACGGACATTGAAAAGGTTGTCTACTTCGCCGGCTACATTGTTTCCAGAATCGCAGAGGACGAGAAGAAGCGCCTTCTTACCGAACTTGAGAATGAATATAAATCTAAGTACAAGTCGCTTGGGAGCGATAAAGAGCGCGATGCGCTGAAGGAGAAAATGACGCTTACAAAAGCCGAGATTGAATGCGTCGTCGTTGGAAAGGTTCTTGACGAACTTGAGTATCACCGCTTCTCTGTCAGATACGGAGGTCTCTTTGAAGCTAGAATCGGCGCGGAGGCTATCTACGACATTTTCTGCAAACTGGACCTGAAAGAATTGGAGAAGACACTCTCTGCGCGCTACGCGCACGCGGGTGCCGCTGAACGCGAGAAGCTCGCGAAGCGTCTCTCACTCATCGCCGGGCTCGTCAGTTCCGGTGTTCGTCCCGAATGGCTCTTCCTCAAGCGCATCCCCGTCATTCCGCCGGCGCTTCGCCCGATGGTTGCTCTGGAAGGCGGCCGCCATGCCACGAGCGACGTGAACGACCTCTATCGCCGCGTCATCAACCGCAACAATCGTTTGAAGAAACTTATTGATATTCATGCTCCGGAGGTCATCCTCCGGAACGAGAAGCGCATTCTGCAGGAGGCAGTTGACGCGCTCTTGGATAATTCTATCCGCAAGAGCGGAGCGTCAGCAGGCGCGATGACGCTCGCACAGCGCCGCCCGCTCAAGTCGCTCGCCGATTATCTGAAAGGGAAGCAAGGCTACTTCCGCCAGAACCTGCTCGGCAAGCGCGTTGACTACTCGGGACGCTCGGTTATTGTCGTCGGCCCCGACCTAGAGCTTGATGAGTGCGGTCTGCCGAAACATATGGCTCTTGAACTCTTCCGACCGTTCGTCATCGCCGGACTCCTTGAACGCGAGCTCGCATTCAACATTCGCGGCGCAGGACGCCTTATTGAAGACGGCGTTGCCGAGGTTTGGGAAATTCTTGAAGAAGCCATCGCGGGTAAATATGTACTTCTTAATCGCGCACCGACCTTGCACCGCCAGGGCATCCAGGCATTCCAACCGCGGCTTATTGAGGGCGATGCTATCCAGTTGCACCCACTCGTCTGCAGCGCTTTCAACGCGGACTTTGACGGCGACCAAATGGCCGTACACGTTCCACTCTCGGAAGAAGCGCAGTGGGAAGCAGAGAACATCATGAGCGCCAACAAAAATATCCTGAAGCCGGGTTCAGGAGATGTGACCGTGCTCATCGGCAAGCCGATGGACATCATTCTCGGAGTATACTGGCTCACCAAGGCGGTTGAGAAGGTGAAGGGAGAGGGCGAACACTTCGCGTCGCCGAACGCCGCGATTCTCGCATCCGAATATGATGCGATAGACCTGCGTGCCAAGATTAAAGTATTGCCTGTTGCCGGCAAGGAGAAATATGCGACATTTGAAAATCATCCCTTTGAAACGACAGTAGGCCGACTTCTTTTCAACACCGTTCTGCCGGCTGACTATCCGTTTATCAATGAGACCATCAACCGGAAGGTGCTTGCGCGTATCGTGAACGACTGCATTGTTCGCTACGGGCTCGACGCCGTTCCGGGCATCGTGAACAAGGTGAAGCGTTTCGGATTTGATTACGCGACGCGCTCCGGCATCAGCTGGGCGATCGACGATGCGACGGTACCGAAGGATAAGGCGCGCATCATTGACGAAGCCGCCACCAAGGTCGCCAAGATCGAGAGCGACTACCAGAACGGTCTTTTGGCCGAAGAGGAGAAGCGTCGCATGGCAATTGAGATATGGCAGGGCGCGAAACAAGAAGTTGAAGGCCTTGTGATGAAGGAACTGGATCCGATGGGTTCGGTTTCGGACATGATCACCTCCGGCGCCCGCGGTTCGGGCGGCAACTTGGCGCAAATGGCAGGTATGAAAGGTCTCATCCAAGATACCTCCGGCAGAACGATTGAAGTGCCTATCATCTCCTCGATGATCGAAGGATTGAATCCAATTGAGTACTTCATGAGTACGCACGGCGCGCGGAAAGGGCTCACCGACACTGCTCTCGGTACCGCCAAGGCCGGTTACCTCACGCGACGTCTCTTTGACGTCGCCCAGGACTCCATAGTGACAGAAAAGGACTGTGGCACTAATCGCGGAGTGAAAATTAATCGCGTGAGCGCGTCCGGTATTCAGATTAATTATGCAGAAGCTCTGCGCGGCAGAATTCTAGCCGAATATGTAAAAGATCACGATGGAACAGTTTTATTTAAGAAAGGACATTACCTTTCGGCTCTTGATGCCGAAGCCCTTGATGCTTCTTCGGTTACAACAGTTGTTTCTCGCTCTCCGATGTCCTGCGAGACGCGCTACGGAATCTGCCAGACCTGCTATGGTATGGACCTCACGACGCAGGAGATGATAGACCTCGGTGAGGCCGTCGGTACGGTGGCGGCACAAGCTATCGGTGAACCGGGCACCCAGCTCACGATGCGCACCTTCCATGCCGGCGGTGTCGCAAGTGTTGGCGGCGACATCACGAGCGGTTTGCCCCGTGTTGAGGAAGTGTTTGAAAAGCGCTCGCCGAAAAATCCTGCAGTTATCTCAAAATCGGACGGCATCGTTGCAGAAATTAAAGAAGAGGACCGCGAGAAAGTCATTGTCGTCGCTCCTACAGCTGGGCAAGGGAAGAAAGATGGTTCAGCGTACGAATATCTCGCGCCTTATCCTCGCGTTCCGCTCGTGAAAGAGGGTGATCTAATAGCAAAGGGACAGATTCTCACCGACGGCTCCGCCGACCTGGACGACCTGTTTGAATATGCTGGCCGCGCGATGGTGCAGGAGTACATCATCACCGAAGCATCAAAGATTTATGAGATGCAGGGCGCGCCAGTGTCGCGCAAACATCTTGAAGTGATAGTGAAGCAGATGTTCTCGCGCGTGAAGATTACGGACGCCGGCGACACAGACTATTCGGTCGGCGACGTTGTTGAGGATTGGGAAATCGTGAAGTCGGTGAAAGAAATGGAGGACGCAGGGAAGCTCGTGCCGCAGTCGCGCGAAATAGTGCTCGGCATTAAGGAGAGCGCTCTCTCTCGCCGTTCGTTCCTCTCGGCGGCATCCTTTGAACAGACGACGAAGATTCTCATCAACGCCGCGCTGCGCGGCTCGGTAGACCGCCTGCGCGGATTGAAGGAGAACGTCATTCTCGGACGCCTCATCCCGTCAGGCACCGGCTTCAAGGGGAGCAAGAAGTATGAGCATATCGCGAAGCTTCAAGCCTCGCGACCTGCTCTGTCTTCGCTCCCGTCTCGCACCACCTCCTTCGCCCCACGTACCCCCCGCGCGCTCTAGCGATACATAGGGCTAGCGATACATAGGACTGTCCTATGTAAAAGGGAAGAATCTCCCTATCTTTGACGACCGTCGGATATAGAGAGATTTAACAGAACAAGATATAGTGAGTATAAAAAGTAAGACGGCACGGGAACCTTTCCACCAGGTTTCCGCGCCGTTTTGGTCAGAATGGCAGTCAGATTTTAAGCAACGTAGCGCCGAGGACCATACCCCATATAATCAGGTACATATCAGAAACGGTCCATTCTGATTTTGTAGTACCCATAACATGGTCAAGCACCACGCCGATTAAAGCTCCTCCGATTAGTACTGCGATGAAAATCCACATGACAATATCTCCTCTGCATACTGCTACGAGTCAGGACATGATCCCCAAATGGGGCGAACTTACTGCAGACAGGTTAGCATATATAGATTTTTTGTCAAGCACACTCGTGGCAAGGTAGAATCGAACTACCATGGCGAAGGATACGGTGGCGGAGATAAAAGAGAGGTTGAGCATACAGGACATAATTAGTCCGTATGTGAAGTTGAGGCGGGCGGGGAAGTCGCTCGTCGGTCTCTGCCCTTTTCATAAAGAGAAAACGCCGAGCTTTCATGTGAGTAGCGAGCGCGGGAGCTGGCACTGCTTCGGCTGTGGCCTCGGCGGGGACGGCTTCTCTTTTATTGAGAAAATAGAGGGCGTAGATTTCAAGGGCGCGTTGAAAATTCTTGCAGAAAAAGCAGGCGTAACTCTGGAATACAGAAGTCGGTCGCCGGAGGACGGAGAGAAGAAAGATAGATTACGCGCGCTAATGAGCCGCGCGAGCGAGTGGTACGCGAGTAAGCTTGCTAGCGGTCCAGCTGAAAAATATGCGAAGAAACGCGGAATTACTGAAAAAACGATAAATGCGTGGCGTCTCGGCTACGCGCCCGACGAATGGCGCGCGCTCCTAGAAGCGCTTACTGCCGATGGATTTAAAATTGAAGAGTTGCTTTCCGCGGGATTAATTAAAGAGGCAGATGGGAAAAAGGGCACTTACTACGACCGCTTCCGTAATCGGCTTATGTTCCCGATACGCGACAGCGCCGGGCGCGTCGTTGCGTTTACAGGCCGTACTCTGGAGGACGGAAAGCCAGAGGACGGAGTCCAGACTGCAAAATACTTAAATTCTCCGGAGACCGAGCTCTATCATAAATCTGAAATTCTCTTCGGTATGGATGTTGCGAAAGACGCTATTCGCGTGAGGAAATTTACAATGCTCGTTGAGGGACAGATAGATGTGCTCCACGCGCATCAGGCGGGGTTTGAAAACACGGTTGCGCTCTCGGGTACTGCATTGTCCGAAAAACATCTCTCCCTCATGAAGCGCTATAGCGAGAATCTTATGCTTGTTCTTGACGCTGACTCCGCGGGTCTTACAGCCACAGCGCGCTCGTCCCAACTTGCCCTTCGGCAAGGCCTCAGGGTGAAGGCGGCGCGATTACCTGTCGGTAAAGACCCTGCCGACCTTATCAATGAAAACAGTAAGGACTTTGCGAAGCGCATAACAAACGCGAAGCCAATAGTTGAATTCTTCCTCGCTGAGATTGCCGAGCGCGAGAGAGACCCGCATCGGCTCCTGCGTTCTGCCGAGGCGATCGTGCTTCCGCTCATATTGGCTATGCCGAGCCCGATGGAGCGCGAACATTTCATACAGGCGACCGCCCGCGCACTCGCGCTCTCTGGCGAGGCGGTTCGCGAATCGCTCAAACGCCTGCCGAAGCAACCAGCGGCCATCCAAGGTTCGACCTTCGCCCCGAATTCTCAAGGTCGAACCTTTTTGGCCGCTAGGTCGGCGCGAGATATCCGCAGTGAACAGCTCCTTGCCGTTATGCACGCCTATCCCGATACACCTCTTGCGAAGCGCGTAGAATTAGAGTATTGTAGAATTACTGAAGCCAAGTCGCTCACTTCAGAAACCTCGTCAGAGCCGGCGTTGTTCAAGGCAGAACAAACGTTCGGAGAGAATCCATCTGAAGATGCCGCAGACGAGCTTCTCCACGCCTTTGAAGAAGCGGTTATCCGCGAGGCGTATCAGGAGGCAGTAATGACATTACGCAGAGCCGAAGCCGGCGGAGACACAACTGCGGTTCAGGATGCGCACACAGCATGCGCAAAGCTTTCTGCACGCCTCTCCTCATTTGAGTTTTGATTCGTTTTTATTTTATTTACCTTTCGGCATGGCAAAACCTATTAAAAAAAAGAAAAAAGTTTTTAAGAAAATCGCGAAGAAGCGAGTATTTAAAGACATGCCAATGAAGAAAAAAACGAAATCAAAGCGCTCAAAGAAGCAGATCGTACGTTCCGCCTCTCGTAGCGCGAAGGCGAAAGCGAATTCGCAGAAGGCTCTCTCGGCAGAAACTCTCATTGAGAAAGGCAAGGAGCGCGGATACGTCACCTATAGTGAAATTCTAAAATCGTTTCCGCATGTTGAGGGCGATATCAGCTTCCTTGAATCGCTCTACGAACGGTTCTCTATCGCCGGCGTTGACGTGCTTGAAGGAGGGATGCTTGAGGACGCCGCCGACGAGTATCTCGCCACGCGCAATATTAAAGACCGCCATTCCACCGGCTACGATTCCATACAGATTTATCTCCGCGAGATTGGCCAGTATCCGCTCCTTACCGCAGCCGAGGAGCGCGGACTCGCCCAACGCATTGAGAAGAGCGATGCCGAAGCGCGCAACATCCTCGCGCGGAGCAACCTGCGTCTCGTCGTCTCTATCGCGAAGAAATATGTCGGCCGCTCGCCCGACCTCACACTCCTAGACCTTATTCAAGAAGGGAATCTCGGTCTCTTCCGCGCGGTGGATAAATTTGATTGGAAGAAGGGGTACAAGTTCTCCACCTACGCGACGTGGTGGATACGCCAGGCGATTACGCGAGCGCTCGCTGACCAGTCGCGTACTATCCGTATCCCTGTCCACATGGTGGAGACTATCGCCAAATATAAGCAGGTCTCGCGACGCTTGTCCCAAGCACTCGGTCGCGAACCGCAGGCAGAGGAGATAGCAGTGGAGATGGGCGTGGAGCCGGAAAAGATTTATCAAATAGAGAAGATTAATCAGGATACGCTCTCATTGGAAAACCCTATCGGCTCGGACGATGACGAGAAATCCACACTCGGCGACTTCATTCCCGACGATAAGATACCTTCGCCTGTTCAAGAATCCTCGGAGCGCATTCTCGGAGAGCAGGTGCGCACCATATTGAACGACCTCTCGCCGAAGGAACGCAGGATTCTGGAGATGAGGCACGGCCTTATGGACGGCATCTATCACACGCTTGAAGAGGTAGGCAGAGAGTTCGGCGTCACGCGCGAGCGCATCCGCCAGATTGAAGCGAAGGCGCTTGAAAAAATCCGCAACCACGACCGCGCCCGCCACCTAAAGTCGTATTAAAAATAAAAACGCATGGGAATCTCCCATGCGTTTTGAGCGTTGTGCCGATTCAAATCATGGAGCCTCCGTGATAAGTGTGCCAACCACAGAGTCTTCCACCCTTGTTTTTGTTGCAGACCGATTCTTCGCCGTAGAAGAGTTCCCCAAATTCGCAATAGCGCGATTTTTCAGGCGGATTTTGGTAGACGAAGTCTCCATGTACGAACTCAAACGGACCGCGACCTCCAAAGAAGTTTTTCTTCGTGTAAGCATCGCGAAGTGCTGCCTTGAGACATGGGATAGCGTCCTCCTCATACTCGCCGAAGTATTGCATCATCCAGACCGGATCCTCTTCGTACGAGATGATCATGGTGCCGCCACTTCGCGAGCTCAACTGCGTAACGTGATACGTATCGATGACTCTCCACGGGCCACGAATATATTCGATCGTTTTGGAACCAGGTAGCCAAAGGACCGATTTTTTCTTTGAGCTGTTTGCGTACCCTGCGTTCATTCCCTCGAAAAATACATCCTTCATTTCAGCTAGGAATTTCGGGGTTTTCACAAGCTTTTTAAGATAGTCCGTCTTAACCATTTCCAATGCTCCTTGTGGTTAGATTTCAATTCAGAATGGATTCCCAAACAGGGAATCCTGCCAGAACTTCAACCTACTATTATCATACACCATCTCCACCTCTTTCGTCAAGGTATCCACAATACAATGCGGTCGCACTATATTTTGGATAGTTCGTGTAACGCGGGGAAATTCAACTTCGGATATACTGCGTCCATGAAGAGGGAAAAGAAGAAAGTCGCGAAACGCGAGAGGATTCCGATTAAGCATTGGAGCCATTCGTCGTTGATGGCGTTTTTGAGGAATCCACTCGCGTGGTACAAGCGATATGTGGAGGAAATTTACGATACTCCAACAACGCCTGCCGCTGTCATCGGGAGCGCCGGGCACGTGGCGCTTGAAAATTTCTATAACGGAATAAATAAAGAGACTGCGATACAGAAGGGTCTTGAATACATGCGCAACATCGCAGATTTTGAAATTAATTTTGGTGGAGCGAATCCGCAAGCTGGCGGAGCGCGGGCTAGAAAAAAGAAGAGAAAGAAAATGGAGGCTGATTATCTGCGAGCCATTTCATATTACTTACAGAGGCCGCCGAGACACAAAGTGCTCGGCGTGGAGGTTAAGGGTGTTGTTGACGTAGAAGAACTCCCGCTCCCCATTAAGGCTGTGTCTGACTTGGTAGTGGCGTCAAAGGTGCAGAAGGGCGCAGTGGACATTGTGGACCACAAGTTTGTCGCCTCGTTTAGTAAGGGAGGTCCCGCCAAATCGCTTTTCGTCATACAATCAATATTCAACTACTACACCGTCCGAGAACTCTTCGGTAAGCCGGTGCGGAGGTTTATCGTATATGAATGTAAGAAGACCAAGAACGCCGACGGCAGAGCACAGATGCGGCGGTATGAAATAGACTTCCGTAAATGCAAGGAGGATTTCAAAGTTTTCCATCGTCTCATCAACGACGCAACCGAAGAAATCTCGCGACCGCGCAAATATCTCCCGAATCCGTCCGATATGTTTGAAGGCGACAACTCGTTTGATATCTACAAGTTGGAATTATTGGACGACAGAGCCTGATCCACGAGTTGTTTTACCGCATCATACGGATAAGCACCGTTCATCACTACGGGAGTCCGCCGGCCGGCGGAGCCGTTCACGAGAATAATTGAATATGGCGTACCGGTCGCGCCGACGTCCAGCGCGTTTTGGCGGTCCGCCGTGATGCGTTCTTCAATTGTTGAAGAGGCGTTGGAAAAACAATTGGCGAATGCATCTCCGGATATTCCTATTGAAGAAGCGATTTCTCCGTAGCGAGAGGTATCAACAGGCTGATTCGCGAAGAGTGCGTTAGAGAATTTCCAGAATGCCTCATTACCGGAGGTGGAAGCGACACATTCGGACGCTTTAGCGTGCGAACGCGCGTTCGGGTGAATCTCGGAGAGAGGGAAGTGGCGGAACACCCACGCGACTTTTCCGTTCACTCCTGCGTTCGCGATAATCTGGTGGAGCGTATCGTGAAAGCCCTTACAATATGTACAGTCAAAGTCGGAATATTCAATAATCACTACCGGCGCAGCAGGATTGCCGAGGATGTGGTCGGACGCGCTCACAGGTCGCACAAGAGTCGGGTCACCGATGTTCTTCGCAGGAGCTTTTGGCTGAGAGACATACACAGCTATAGCTACGATAATCCCGCCGGCAATAATCGCTAACGGGATTGTAAGAGAAGTTTTCATAATTGTAATGCGTGGGTCATCGCGGGCATAGCAGATGCCGTGCCGTTCCAGAGTGACGTGTCAATTTTAATATCGCGAATGTCGCTAAGGTCTTTATATTTCAGAATGCCATTCGCGAGCGCGTAGTCGTAGAGCTCGCGCGTAATGCGTACGTCTTCAATACAGTATTCAGCGACTTTTTCTTTCTTTCCCTCCTTCCACCAGTCGCCCGCTTTAAGCCCGTCGCCTGACTTACCTCTACCGAGCGTGGCCTCGGCGAGCGCCTGGAGCCTGATGCGTCTACCCAAAACTTTTTGCACTTCTGAAAGTAAATCCAAAGAGCGTATGTGCGAGAGGTTTCCCGGATAGTAGCGATTGAGAAGCGGGATATCAAAGCTATCTGAATTGAATCCGATGAGCATATCCGCGCGCTCCAATATCGGCCAGAGTGTATGAAGCTCTTCTTTAAAATATGAAGAATATTCGCCCGTGTCTGAATCGTGAATAGCCACGACCGTGAGCTCCTGCTCATTCACGTCTATGTGTCCGCGCACAACCGAGTCGGAGATAGATTCTATATCAAAGGTGATGGCGCGCATAAATCTAGATTACAGAGCGCAGACGCGTCGGAAGATCAGATATCGGAAGGACAACTTCTTTGCCGGTTGCGAACGTTTTCATACGCACTGACTTACTAGCGACCTCGTCTGCTCCATATGCGACGAAGTATGGGATCCCGCGCTTCACAGCGTCTTTAATCTGGTCGCCGAGTGCGCGAGCAGTTAGGTTAACGAACACTCGTCCGCCTTCTTTGCGCAGCGTGTAGGCGAAGGCCTGCGCCGATGGAATATCTTTCTCGCTCGGAGTGCCTATATAGAGTTGTGATTTACCGAAGTTTAACTTCGGTAGGAGGCCATGAGTGTCAAGAAAGTCTGCGAGCGTAACATCGCCGAGCGCGAAGCCGACGGCGGGAATTGGCTCACCGCCTCCGCCGGAGGCGGATCCGCCTTTTGCGGAAAAAAGAGAAACAAGGTTGTCATAGCGTCCTCCGCCGAATAGTGCACGCGGGTTAGCCAAATTCGTATCGTATACTTCAAAGACCATTCCGGTGTAGTAGTCAAAACCGCGCGTGATGCCAGAGTCAAAGACTGCATTGCCTACCCCGCGTTTCTTAAGTTCCGCGATGAACGCATTCAAAGGCTTTGTATCCATGAGAGAAAGCGGGTCTTTTTTTGATATCGTCTCGGACGCAATTTTAAATTCTTCAGGACGCATCTTGGATTTCTTGTCCAAAAGCCGCAGATATTGTTTGACATCGTCGCCTGTAAGTCCAGCCGCCGCGCACGCGGCGTTCAAGAGCGCGCGCGAATTCACGCGAATTACAAAATCTTTTTCCTTAGCACCGAACGCTTTCAGTATCTCATATGCGAGCCTGACGATCTCAATATCCGCTTCGCCCTCGGCTAGGCCGACGAGGTCAATGTCCGCCTGATAGAACTCGCGCAAGCGCCCCTTCTGCGGGCGCTCGTAGCGGAAGCGATTGCCGATGGAGAACCATCGTAGCGGGAACGCGAGTTCGCGGCGCTTACCTGCGACCATCCGCGCGAGAGTAGGTGTCATCTCGGGGCGCAGTGTCACGCGACGGTCTCCGCGGTCGGTAAATGTGTAGGTCTGTTCATTTACAATTTCTTCAGACGTCTTCGCTTCATAGAGTTCGGCGCGCTCAAGAGGAGAAGCATTGTATTCTTCGTAGCCCCACTTCAAGAGTGTTTCGCGTATACGCGAGAACATTGCCTGCATACGCGCCCAGTCGGCTGGGTAGAAATCCCGTACGCCTTTATATGAGTCTGTAGAAAGTGGCTCGTTCATGAGCCAGATTATATCAGACGCCGAGCGGTTTAGCGTCCTCCTCTGGAACGTATTTAAGAATCAAGTCGCGCATCTGCTCGGGCCGCGGGATGCCGCGCATGACGAATTCCACATCTTCGGCAGCGGTCTGCGCCTTGATATTCCCAATGCCGAGAAGCGAAGAAATAACGCCGGATACGTCCGTCGTTACGTCTTGTATGCGCGAGAGAAAGAGGCTGGAAACCTCGCGGGAGAAGAATCGCCGCTGTTTGATATTCACGATGCGCTGGCTCGTGAGCACCCACGCGTTCAGAAAGTAACGGGTGAAAGCGCCCCAAGCGCTCGTCCATGTGACAAGCAGCCATACTCCGAGTCCAGCCCGCGCGAGCGGCGCGCTGTAATCAAATAGTCCGGCATACTGCGCGAGCGGAGGAGCGAACGGGAGAATCTTCGGCAATGCAAACGGAATAATCGCTATAATAAAGAACGGCAGCAGCTCGCCGAGAAAGAGGAACCAATGCTTCCTCGCTTGGAGTACGACGTGCTCGCCCGGTTCCAGTTCAAATTCTTTCATATAAATAATGTGCCGGAGAGCGCGTATGCCATCAGCGAGAACGATATGAAGAGGTGCAGAGCGATTGACGGGAATGCGACCCACGACGCGTGGGAATATTTAAGCCAATGATAGACGGCAACAATAGTGTAAACGGCCCAGAAAGCGAAGACGACATAGAGAGCCCATTCAACTATTATTCCTGCGGATATGCCGTCCGGCAGATATGTGAGCAGGGCAGTCGGCGGAGCAAACGGCTGTAACGGCTGGTCAACCATCAATTTCAGTATATCATT
>Ga0209514_10003505_pt1 | contig 22301 bp, 33 predicted proteins | sample Subgrocontami58m_FD_187452 | JGI IMG/M metagenome (GOLD analysis project Ga0209514, IMG submission 187452) | Subsurface groundwater microbial communities from S. Glens Falls, New York, USA - GMW37 contaminated, 5.8 m (SPAdes) (version 3) | ecosystem: Environmental > Aquatic > Deep subsurface >...
CCGAAGCTCCGGCAACCCCCTCTATCTCCCCCTTTGAAAGGGGGAGAAATATGCTCCGCACCGAAAGGTTTCGTTCTTTCAAAAAAACATATATCCCACGTAGCCTTGGCGAAGTGGGAGAGTCCCACGTAGCCTCGGCGAAGTGGGAAGGAGGGTTCATGACTGGGGTTTTACCTCTTGTCATTCCAGACCACACGCTTTCTCTTTATATCGAGTCTGTTCAAAAACCGATTTTCTCCTGTGACGGACAATGTCTCGCAGGTGTAGTGAAAGTTCACCCTGAAAATGACTTTGTCCATATTCGAAAAATTGAGGATGGAAAATTTGTAGAAAAATTTTCTCATCGCGTGCAACAAGAAATTACCTGTATAGCCTTTTCCCCCACCGATCCACGAGTCATTGCTATAGCGATCGAAAATGATGTGCTCTTTTACAGGATAGAGGATGAAAATCGTTTGGAATGTTTCAAGACTGTGCAGCATGGATATCGCGTTGCCTCTTTCGATTTCTTTCCTGATGGAGCATCAGTCCTCATTGTTTCTCGATACGGATCCATGCGAGTCGTTCCTCTGAAGGAAGGAAAACGGTCCACACGTCTGCGATACCGCGGAATCGTGAGGGGAATATTGATGGCTCGAAGTGGTGAATATTTCCTTTGTGTTAAGGGGGATGGCACAGTTTCCACAAACAAGCGCTTGGTCTGGAATTGGTGGGTCGAAAAACAACTCTGCGACGTGAAAAATGATTGGAGCACAAATACGATTGCTCTTTCTCCTGATAGTCGAGCGTTTGTTTTCAAAAACGGAGATATAGAATTGGTGGTCATGGATCTGAAAGAAAAAAAATCTCACACGATCGCGCTAAAACTCCATCGTGACTTTTCTATTCAGGCAATCGCTTTTACGAGTTGTGGAAGATTTCTTCTTGTGGGGACACAAAAAGTGATTCGTGTCATTGATCTCCTCACACGCGAGATCATCAAAAGCATCCAAGGATTCTCCCAGATCGTTAGCGTCACCTGCTCTCCAAACGGAAAATATGTGGCTGTGTGTGGAGTAGCTCACGGTGAACAAAATCATGGTTTGGTAATTCTAGATTTCGGAAGATGTCAGCTTGGAACGCTAAGCGAAGAAGAAGAAGCTATACTTGTCTAGCAGAGGATACAAACGCAAACCATCCTTCACTTGGGTGGTTTTTTCTTTACTGACAAGAGGCACGAAGAGAATTAACAGGGATGATGGGAAAATGAGAAATGATGAGAGCTTCTACAGCTTCGTGAAACGCAAGAAGAATTTCTCCGGGTAGAGGCGGACGTAATTGATCGGAAAACGACTCACCTATGGCAAATCGAATGAGTTTGAGAGTGGTTTCTTCCATGGGGCGCGCAGCAAAATACTGATCCGCATCTTGCTCCCTGCAAGAAGTGCAAACGATTCCCCCTTTCAGCGCATGCCAATAAAATTCTTTTGGTCGAACGGGTTGTCGGCAACGAAGACAATGATGAAGCTCAGGGCGATATCCCAAAAGCGCCAAAAGTTTCAAAGTAAAACTTCCCAAAAGATAAGCAGAACGTTCGGGTGAAAGAGAGGGAGCAGTATCAAGAAACGAAAGCCATTGATGGAGAACCTCGTAGAGAACGTGATCGGCTTCATGAGGTCGCGTTCCCATATCCATAAGACTCATCGCATTTTGTGCAAGAACCATTTTTTGATAATCAGACTGCACTCCCAAAAAAGCCCGCTTACGCTCCACCCCGGTGAGTGTTGGATATTGCCTTCCTTGCACTAAATGAGCATGTACTTCACCGAGTGTTTCTAAATGAGGAGTTAATTTTGCCAAAACTTTTTGCCCTCCGCGCGCAAGAAATTCTATCTTTCCATGTTCCTTCGTATACATAGCATACCAGCGATCCACTTCCCTGTGATCGCGCATGGAAAGAATAATGCCGGTTGTGGAAAAAAGAGTGTTCATGGCTCTTTATAATGATCGAGAAACGCTTGCGTGATGAGCATGGCAGCAAGAGCATCTTCAGCTGCGTCTGCTCCTTCCTCGCGTTGAAGACGAATACTTTCTGCTGTGGTAAAAGCCTCGTCTTCCTCATAAACAGGGATGGAAAGCGTTTCTTGTAAGCGAGCAATGAATGTTCGTGTCTTTTCTAATTGTTCAGTTCCGTGATGCCCTCCTTGTGAAAGAGGCACACCTACAACGACCATGTCTATTCCTTCTGTTTCAATCTTCTTTTGAAGACAGGAAAGGATATCTTCCACATGATTGGAAATGACATCCAAAGGGACAGCTACACGCACCGCGGTATCTCCAAAAGCTAATCCTATTTTTTTATCTCCGTAATCAATCCCTAAAACTCTCATAAAAAAAGGGGGGTCAAAATCTCCGCATGATCTTCTTGTATCACGATCGTCACTTCAAAATGAGCACTCACTTGGCAATCTTCCATGAGGACGGCCCAACCATCTTCCGCTGTGCGCACACGACAAGATCCAAGCCCGACCATGGGCTCTAAGGCTAAGCACATCCCAGGAACAAGTTTTACATCTTTATACTGATGATTGGTAAAATTTGGAATATAGGGCGGTTCGTGAATATCATGTCCTACTCCATGTCCACCCAAAGCTTCCACAATGCCATAACCATAGGGACGAATAGTAGATTCGATCGCTTGGCTGATATGGGAAAGATTTTGACCAGCACGTGCTGCAGCTATTCCTTTAAAAAGAGCTTCTTGTGTCACTTTTATTAATTGTTCTGCTTGAGTGGTTATCTTCCCTACCCCTACCGTCACGGACATATCCGTACACATACCCTCAAACCAACATCCTAAATCTAATCCTACAATATCTCCTTCCTGCAATATTCGTTCACGATTTCCCAAACCATGAACGACTTCTTCGTTGATAGAAACGCAAAGAGCGCTTGGAAACGGGATATCTTCGGGAGAAGAATGATACCCTTGAAAAGAAGGGGTGGCTCCGCTTTTGTTTAAAAAATGTTTCGCTATGACATCAAGATCTTTTACCAAAATACCGGGGTGAACCGCACTTACTATTTCTTTCATGGTTCGTGAAAGGATAAGACCTCCTCGACGCATGCGATCTATTTCTTCCGTTGTTTTTATGAGGGCCATACATTAGGAAGTATGAAGAGCTTGCAAAATGCGCTGATGAACTTCATCCACAGATCCTATTCCATTAATTTCATACACAATTCCTTGTTGGCGGTAGGATCGAATCACTGGTTGGGTATCTTGTTCATAAATCTCGAGACGTTTCACAATAGCCTCTGGAGTATCATCCGTGCGCTGAATCAATAATCCCCCATCATGCAAAGGACAAGGATCTTCTTTTTTAAGCCCCAACTGTATACTTGTCACATATCCACACAGAGAACATGTGAGACGATCTCCCAAACGACGATAGGTTTCTTCTTCCGGAATTATGATCACAAATACATGGGTAGGTTGTTCAAACGTGAAAGACTGATACTGCTCCTCGTTGCGAGGAAAGCCATCTAAAATATATCCTTGCTGCGCATCAGGTTTTGACAAGCGATATTGTAAAACCTCGGCAGTCACGAAAGCAGGAACAAGTTCGCCTGATAACAAAATTTCGTTGATTTGCGAACCTAAATCAGTCTTTGCAGCCACTTCATCTCGCAAAAGTTGACCCATAGAAAATACGGGGAGATGGAGAGAAGAAGCTAATAGCTTTGCTTGAGTACCCTTTCCGCTTCCCTGGGGTCCGAGAAAGAGTATTTTAAAAGGAGAAGGAGATGTCATAAAAAAGAAAAAAGGTAGGTCTATTATCCCACCTTTTTTTTGGAAACGGAAGCGAATTAAGAAATATCGTATTCATGCATGGTCAGTTGAGATTCTACTTGCTTGACACAATCAACAATCACTGAAACGACAATGAGAATAGATGTTCCGCCAATAACCATATTAGCTGTTCCTGTAAACTGCTGCACAACAAGAGGGAGAACCGCAATAACAGAAATAAAAGTCGCTCCTGCAAGTAAGAGGCGATTTGCCACATCCTTCAGATAATCCGCTGTGTTTTTTCCAGGACGAATTCCAGGAATAAATCCTCCATGTTTTTGCAAATTCTCTGCCATGCGATCTGGATGAAAAATAACGGCCGTATAAAAATAAGAGAATGCAAAAACGAGAACAAAATAGGTGACACCGTAAACGAGTTGATTCTGAAAAACTTGAGAGAGCCAGATGGCCGCTGTTTGCAACCACTCGGTACGAGCATTCATAAAAAATTGAGCAAACGTTGTTGGGATCAAAATAAAAGAAATAGCAAAGATGATCGGGATCACTCCGCCCATGTTCAATCGAAGTGGAATATGTGAACTCACACCACCTGCTAAACGAGATCCGCGCACCTGCCGTGCATATTGTACAGGCACATGACGCTGTGCTTCATTCATGATAACAACGCCGGCGATGGTTACAACTGTCACGAGAAGGAAAAGAATGAGCGTGACCAGTTGAGAATAATCATAGACAGCAAAAACCTGTCGTAAAAATCCCGGTAATCCAGCAATGATGCCTGCAAAAATAATGATGGATGTACCGTTTCCTACTTTTCTCTCGGAAATAAGTTCACCCATCCACATAAGAAAAATGGTGCCGGCTGTCATGCTGATCATGGCTAAAAAAATAATGAAAAAATTGCTATCACTCCATAAAGATGCTCCTGTTTGACGTTGTAAAAGAAGGAGCATGCTATAGGCCTGCATGAGAGCAAGTGGAACGGTAAGATATCTTGTGTACTGATTTATTTTTTGTCGACCAGATTCTTCTTTTTGCATTTCTTCTAATTGAGGAAGAATCATGGCAAGCAACTGAAAGATGATGGAAGCAGTAATATAAGGGGCAACCCCTAAGGCAACTACAGAAAAACTCTCTAATGTCCCCCCGGAAAAAATATTTAATAATCCCAAGAACGCATTGTTATTAAACAAAGCACTCATGGCTGAAGTATCAATACCCGGAACAGGAATGTGCGCGGCAATACGGAAAAAAACCAAAATAGCAAAAACGAAAAGAAGACTATTCCGCACGTCTCGAATACACCAAAGACGTCGAAGCGTTGACATATATTTATAGAGTGACTGATCCGCCCGCTTTTTCTATTTTTGCTTTTGCTTCGGCGGACAAACGACACTCTTTTACTGCTACTTTTATATTGAGAATTCCCTTCCCTAAAATTTTCACAGGACGAGAAGAAGAAGAAATCAGCTTTTTTTCTTTTAAGGTACGAGGAGTCACCATCTGCCCTTCGGTAAACACTTTTGCTAAAGATCCAATATTCACAACTTGGCAAACTTGAGCCAATGAAGTAAATCCACGCCGTTTTGGTATTCTAAGCATTACCATACGAAGACCTTTTAAACGAAGGCCCGATTTTCCTCCAGAACGAGAACGTTGACCCTTTGCTCCACGCCCGGAATAAGTCCCTTTCTTCGAAAGACCTCGTCCAACACGAACAGAAGATTTACGAGATCCGTTTTTTGGATGAAGGGTGTGTAGAGATAAAGCCATACGTGTTTAATTTGTTTTTGAATCAACTTGTTGCTCTACTTTTTGAACAACGCGCTGTTTCTTTTCTTTTCCTTGCAAAGCGCGCAAAGCACTGATGGTAGCCTTCGCGATATTGATCTTGTTTTTTGAATTGGTAATTTTTGATACTGCATTCGCGACTCCTCCTAATTCTAATAAAACGCGTACGGCTCCTCCTGCCTTTAGCCCTGTTCCACGAGGTGCTGGTTTAAGCAAAATACAAGCAGAACCATACTTCATACGAATCATATGTGGCAAGGTTTCATTCACGAGCGGAACTTGTAGAATGCATTTTTTCGCTTGACGAAATGCTTTCTCAATAGCGACTTGTACGTCTCCGCCCTTGGCAATACCAAAACCTACGCGCCCTTTACGATCTCCGATCACCAATGCACAACGAAAAGACATCCGCTTCCCTCCTGCTGTCACGCGTGTCACACGAGAAAGATCTAGAATTTTTTGCTCAAATTCTTTTGCTTCCGGGCGATCTTTTTGTGATCCTCGACGACCAGAGCGTTGAGGTCTCCCCCCTCGTCCGCTTCCAAAATGTTTTTTCTGACTATCATTTTTTCCTTGTTCTTCCATATAATTATATCGTTAATCCTGCCTCGCGTGCTCCTTCTGCAATGGCAGCAACACGTCCATGATATAAATAAGATCCACGGTCAAAAACGACTGCTTGCACTCCAGAACTCTTTGCACGCTCAGCAATGACTTTCCCTACCTCTCGAGCAATTTCTACGGGAAGCTTCCCTTTTGTTTCTGAAATATCTTTATCAGAAGCAGAAACAATGGTTTTCTTAGCTGTATCATCAATCACTTGCGCGTAAATATGTTTTAAACTTCTTTTAATACTCAAACGAGGGCGCTCTGCTGTGCCCTTCACACGAGCACGAACTCTTCGTGCACGAATGATTTGGTGTAGTTTCTTCTGTTTCGTGATGTTTGCCATACGATTATTCACCCGTCTTTGCGGTTTTTCCGGCCTTACGACGAATGACTTCTTCTATATATTTTATTCCTTTCCCTTTATACGGCTCTGGTTTACGAATACTGCGAATGCGTGCAGCAGTCTCTCCAATGAGTTGAGCTTCGATCCCACGAAGAGAAATAATATTCCCTTCAATAGAAGCTTCAATGCTGTTAGGAAGAACAAAGGAAACGGGATGTGAAAAACCTACGTTTAAGATAAGATTTTTCCCAGACACTTGCGCTCGATACCCAACACCATTAATCTCCAACTTCTTTTCATATCCTTCTGTCACACCCTTTATCATATTTGCCAATAACGCGCGCGCGGTTCCCCATTGCGCACGCTCATTTAAATCACTTTCATTGTGAACATGAGTAGCGATCACTTTTTTCCCATCTTTTTCATCAAAAGAAAAAACAATGCATGAGTGGAATTGATTCTTCAATTCCCCTTTTGGTCCTTGTACGATCACTTCCCCATTTTCTGGAAGAGTGACATTCACTCCGGAAGGAATAAAAATAACTTTCTTTCCAATGCGTGACATATCAAAATGATTAGGCGACTTCGCAAATTATTTCTCCACCTAACCGACGTGCTCGAGCTTCTTTATTCGTCATAAGTCCGTTGGAGGTTGAAAGGATGGCAATTCCATAATCAGTCAGTACTCTGGGCATTTCAGTTGATTTTGCGTACACACGAAGACCTGGTTTGCTCACACGACGCAAATGGGTAATCGCAGGCTGGTGATTCTCTGTGTAAGAAAGGGTGATTTGTATCACGGGGTGTTTCCATTCAGAAGACATTTCCACCTTCTGAAGGTAGCCTTCTTTTTCTAAAACTTTTGCCACACCAAACTTCAAGCGCGAATAAGGCACTGCTACGGTTATTTTTTGCGCATCCAAAGCATTACGAATACGCGCGAGCATGTCTGATAAAGGGTCCGTCATCATAATGTTCTAATTACCAACTTGATTTTCGTACACCAGGAATTTCTCCCCGATTTGCAAGTTCGCGGAAACAAATACGACATAATCCGAAATCTCTCATAAATCCCCGATTACGTCCACAGCGCCAACAACGATTTACGTGTCGCGTTACATATTTTCGAAAAATCCGAGATTTTGCTTTTTGATTTTCTGTAGCCATACATGCGTTAAACTTGCTTCAAAGGGAACCCGAGGTGCCTTAAGAGGGCTTCGGCTTCTTTATTGGTTTTTGCATTTGTTCCAACAGTTACCTGCAACCCATGAATTAATTCGATTTCATCGCTTCGAATCTCAGGAAAAGCAATGTGTTCTTTAAAGCCTATGGAATAATTTCCTTGGCCATCAAAACTTTTTACAGAAAGGCCTTGGAAATCTCGTACGCGTGGACAAGTTATTTTCACCAATTTTTCTAAAAAATCCCACATGCGCAATCCACGCAATGTCACTTTTTCTCCCACAACCATTCCCTCACGAATTTTAAAACCTGAAATGGATTTGCGCGCCTTGGTCTGTACTGGTTTTTGACCTGTAATACGACACAGTGTTTTCTCGGTTGTTTCTAAAAATTTTGCATCTTTTAATCCTGCTCCAAGACCAATGTTCACTGTGATATGCTTCACAGTGGGAACGGCGTGAACATTCGTGTAACCAAAATCTTTCTTCAATTTTGGTACCACTTCTTTTTTATAATATTCTTTAAATGACATACATTTATTCTATATCTTCACGTGTTCCTTTTTTACAAATCTGACGCACTTTTTTTGTTGAACCTTCCACTTGAATCTTTTTAAAACCTACGCGTCCCTCGACACCTGATTTTGGAGAAATCAAACGTACGTTTGAAAGATGGATGGGAGCAAAATATTCTATCTTTTGGCCTTTCTGACCACCACGTTGTTTTCGAAGATGTTTGATTGTCTTGTTCACACCTTCGACAATAAGACGTTGAGAGAAAGGAAACACTTGTTGGACCTTTCCGTCCTTCCCTTTGTTTTTTCCGGTGGTTACACGGACGTGATCGCCTATTTTAATCTTCATACAATAAAGGGTTACAAAACCTCGGGCGCTAAAGAAATGATTTTTGTAAATCCTTTTCCTCGCAACTCTCGTGGAACAGGGCCAAAAATACGTGTTCCCTTTGGTTCTTTTGTCTTTGGATCTATGATCACGGCCGCATTTTCATCAAAACGAATATACGTTCCATCTTTTCGACGTGACTCTTTCTTTGTGCGCACCATGACAGCCTTCACAATATCACTCTTCTTTGTTGCACTGTGAGGAACGGCTTCTTTGACAACAGCTGTCACGATATCTCCTAAAATCGCGTAATGTTTGCGATATCCCCCGTGGACACGAATCACCTGTAATTTTTTTGCCCCTGTATTATCAGCTACATGAAGCATTGTTCGGTGTTGTACCATAAAACCTATTTAAGCGTATAAAACGCGCCATCGCTTATCTTTTGATAAAGGTCGACATTCTAAAAAAGTCACTTTATCTCCTTCGTGATACTTTCCTTTTTCATCATGAACTTTATAACGAAGACTGCGCACGTACTGCTTCTTATAAAGAGGATGTGTCAATGTGCGATCTACTTGTACAACGATAGTCTTTTGTGATTTCGCTGATACAACCATTCCTATAAACTTTCGTTGAAGTTGATGTTGTTGTGTAGGAGACTTGGACATATTACTTTTCTAGAGCCTTTTGTCTTAAAAGAGTCTTTAATTGAGCGATCTCTTTTCGAACCTTGCGTACCTTCCTTACCTGTGACAGTTGATGGGAAGAGATTTGAAAACGAAAATCCATTCTTTGCGCTTGACGCTCTTGAATCTCCTTCAATAACTGTGTTTCGTCCATAATTTTCATTTCTTTTTTGTTCATATACTTAACGCACTTCTCGCGTCACTATTTTAGCTTTTACTGGCAACTTATGAGCTGCAAGCAAAAGAGCCTCGCGTGCTTTTGATTCTTCAATGCCATCCATTTCAAACAAAACCGTTCCTGGCTTTACAATGACAACGTAATGATCAACAGCTCCTTTTCCTTTTCCCATTGGCATTTCTGACCCTTTTGTCGTAATGGGTTTGTCAGGAAAAACGCGAATCCATATCTTTCCGCCACGCTTGACAGCTCTTGTCATTGCTCGTCGTGCTGCTTCTAACTGACGTGAGGTAATCCACGCGCCTGTGAGAGACTTCAATGCATAAGAACCAAAAGCTATCGTCGTTGTTCGCGTCGCTGAGCGCTTGTTTCGTGCGCGGCCTTTATGCCATTTACGATGTTTGACTTTTTTCGGCATTAACATAAAACCTTCCGTTTATTCATGACTCGCTAAGCGCGCTTTTTCAAAAATTTCTCCACGATTAATCCATACTTTTACCCCGATAGCTCCATAAATTGTGAGAGCCATGACGTGAGCATAATCAATATCGGCGCGTAAATTTTGTAAAGGAATCTTCCCGGTAGCAATGGTTTCGGTACGCGCTATTTCTGCTCCATTTAAACGACCTGACATGGTTACTTTTATCCCTTCCGCTCTCGCCTTTAAAACACGCTCAATTGTTGTTTTCATTACTCGACGGAATGGCATGCGTTTCTCGATGTCAAAAGCCATTTGTTGTGCGACAATTTGAGCCGACAAAGCTGGTTGTGAAACCTCTTTTACATTCATCTGAATACTCACTTTCTTTCCGCGATAAAATCGATTTCTTATCTCCTTTGTTAATTCCTCGATACCTGACCCAGCGCGTCCAATCACAACACCTGGCTTTGCTGTGTGAACCCAAATTTTTATATCTTGTCTGGATCGTTCCACCTCTATCCGTTCCACTAAAGCTTCTTTCAGTTTTTTTTGAAGATATTCTCTAATTTGAATGTCTTCTTGCAAAAACGTTTTGTAATTATTCTTTGAAAACCAAACGCTTTCCCACCCACGGGTGACACCAATTCGGAATGCTTTAGGATTTACTTTATGTCCCATAAAAACTTATCGTAATAAAACTTCTGAAACTACTTTCCTTTTTGTACTTTTACTTTTTTTATAAGTGCTTTTTTGATTTGGGTATCCGCGCCCTGTGTATCCAAGAGAATTGTGATATGTGCCGTACGCTTTCTAATAGGAGCAGCTCGTCCAAAGGCGCGTGCGCGCCATCTATGCAAAATAGGTCCGCCATCCGCTGTGATATGTTTAATGTATAAGCTTGCTGTATCTTCAATATGAAAATTATGCTTGGCATTTGCTATGGCAGAATTCAATACCTTTAATACTAATCCTGCTGCTTGTTTTTTGGAAAAAGAAAGCTGTTTTTGAGCCTGTTCAACTTGCATGCCTCGAATGACATCGATGACATAGCGAATTTTTCTTGGTGAGGTTCGTAAATAACGAGCTTTTGCTTGGACTTCCATACAATATCTTGTTTACGTAGTAGCAGGTTGTTGTTCTGCTTCTTTCTGTAATTTTCCTCCATGACGCACAAACTTGCGCGTTGGAGAAAATTCTCCCAACTTGTGTCCGACCATATTTTCTACAACACGCACCTGAATAAAATCTTTTCCGTTGTGAACACCAAAGGTAAACCCCACCATTTCAGGAGTAATCGTTGAACTTCTTGCCCATGTCTTAATGACCGTTCTATCACCTACTTTCAACTTTCCAATCTTTTTCAAAAGCTTGGGATGTACGTAGGGTCCTTTTTTTAAACTTCGTGCCATACATTTATCTATTTACTTCCTCCAACGAAACGTCCTGAACGACGTCGTTGTAATATGCGACTATCTGTTGATTTCTTTCCGCGAGTTTTCACTCCAAAAGCTGGTTTCCCTGAAGGTGTCTTAGGATGTTTCAAACCAATGGAGTTGCGTCCTTCTCCACCGCCATGTGGGTGATCTACTGGATTCATTGCTTTCCCTCGCACCGAAGGACGAATACCTCGATGACGCATGCGTCCCGCTTTCCCCCATCGAATCAACCGGTGATCTGCATTCGAAATTTTTCCAATCGTCGCCATGCATTGTTTTGGAATCATGCGCGTCTCTCCTGAAGGAAGACGAAGAATTGCGAATGAACCTTCTACTGCCATCAATTGTGCTGAAGCTCCTGCCCCTCTTACACATTGTCCACCTTTCCCGGGTGTAAGTTCTATATTGCAAACCTCCATACCAACAGGAATCATTTCAAGTGGAAAACGATTTCCTATACGTGCATCCCCTTTTTGCAAAGAAGATACAATAGTATCCCCAACTTTCATTCCATCCGTTGCAAGAATGTAACGTTTTTCTCCATCAAAAAACTGAAGAAGAACAATTCTCGCTCCACGATTAGGATCATACTCTACTGTCACAATCTTTCCTGGAATGTCGTATTTATTTTGTAAAAAATCAACTAGACGCAAACGGCGTCGTGCTCCCCCTCCCTGGTGACGCACTGAGATCTTTCCGCTGTTTGTTCGTCCAGCGTGTTGCTTTCGAGTGATTGTAAGCTTCTTAAATGGTTTTTCATTCGTCACATCACTAAACGTATCTACACTTGAGTTGCGTCTTCCTGCTGTTGTGGGTCGATAGTGTTTAACTGACATATCTCGTAATTCTTATACTCCTTCGTACACATTAATGGTTTTACCTTTTGGAAGAGTAACAATGGCCTTCTTCCAATTTTTTCTATTCCCTTGTCGACGACCAACACGAACAAACTTTCCTTTCTGGTTTTGAATACAAACGCTCGTGGGTGTCACTCCATACATGCTCCGAATAGAAGATCTCACTTGTAGACGTGTGGAATCCGCGTGAACAACAAAAATATATTTACCTAGAGAAGAAAGAATGGAAGCTTTTTCTGAGACAAGAGGACGTAGGATAATCTTCTCTGCTTCTATACTAAAACCTCTTTTCCCCTTTTTCCCAACAATTGTATCAGAAATTTTTTCTTTTTTTTCAATGCCTTTCACGGCCTCCTCTTTATTCTTCTTTGAAAAAGTTCGTTTTAATAAATCCATAACACTTATTTATGCAAGCGCGCAAACGCCTGTAAGGTTTTTGTATCTATCACCACAAATTCTTTAGCTAAAAGATCTACAATATTTATCGCCTGAACAGGAATGGCTTTGATCAAAGGTAAATTTCGCATAGCTCTCGCAAGAACAATTTGTGGAGAATCTAAAACGACTAAAGTTTTTTTTCCTGAGCATGGCAATTGTTCAAAAGTTTTTACCGCTTCCTTTGTCTTTGATCCTACATTTTCAAGTGAATCAACAATAATCAAAAGATTGTGCGAAACTTTATCGGTCAAAACCATACCCAGAGCTTGTCGTCGCGAGGCTTTGTTCATGCGCACGGCAAAATTTCTTTCATTGGTTGGACCGAAAGTGACTCCTCCACCCACCCAAATTGGCGAACGTCTTGATCCATGTCGAGCACGACCTGTTCCTTTCTGATTCCATGGCTTCTTCCCACTTCCAGCTACTTCTCCACGATCTTTCGTGTGAGCAATCGCCACGCGATTTTTTGCCTGTTGATAAATAACTGCTTCGTGAACTAATGCTCGGTTCATCTTTACATCAAAAAAACTCTTATCCAATTCTATGGAACTTTTCTGATCACTGTTGAGATGAAAAACTGTTACTTTTGCCATACATTTTTTCCTTCTCGAGTTTTAAGAACCACGAGGCTCCCCCTAGCCCCTGGTACAGCTCCCTTTACTGCAATGATCTGTTTATCTGTATTAACAAAAACAATCTCTAAATTCTTTACTGTTACTTGTTGTGTTCCCATATGACCAGCCATACGTTGCCCTTTTACAACAGGCCCTTGACGTTGGGAAGCAATCGAACCCGGCATGCGCATTTGGTCTTTTTGCCCGTGACTTGCTGGTTGTCCAGCAAAATGATGACGTTTCATGACCCCAGCAAAACCACGTCCTTTTGATGTGCCTATAACATCGATCTTCATTCCTGGTTGAAATAGTGATGCTTCAATAATATTTCCACGCTCTTGGTCAAAATGAGAAACACGGAACTGACGCAAAATTGATACTTGTGGAAGATCTTTCAAATGTCCTGCTTGCGGTTTCTTTAAATCCTTTACTTCTTCAATACCTAATTGCACATCCACAAAATCTTCCGTCTCATTTTTTTGGACAAAAGTCACTACGTTTGGTTTCGCGGACAACAATGTCACCGGAATAACCGAGCCGTCCTCCTGAAAATGTTGTGTCATCTCTATCTTTTTTCCTATAAAAATAGGCATACATTGTATTGGTTCCCCTTGGAACATACTTGCTAAAAAGAAAAAACCAGAAGGTCTCACTCTGTTTTCTTTTAAAGTGAAACCCTCTAGCCTTCAAAGCAATCTTCTTTCTTCTCTGCTGTGTATCTGTTTCTTTGAAGGAATGTTCGTGTAAAGAATTCTTATTCTCCTATCAGTATTTTTGAAATCTTTGGAAGGTTTTCCTGAAAAAAACGAGAAACACGATCTATCTTCCACGTTTCTTAAATACCGCTTCTCACCACATACCTTTCCACTTCTTTTATGTATGAAAAAATATGTGGTGAGAAAAAATATCATGTTTTAATTTCGACGTCTACACCAGCGGGCAAATTTAGACTTGTAAGGGCATCAATAGTCTTTTCCGTTGGTTCCACAATATCGATCAGCCGCTTATGAACTCGTATCTCATATTGTTCACGAGAATCTTTGTGAACAAAGGTGGAACGATTCACAGTATATTTCCGTTTTTCCGTTGGAAGAGGAACTGGCCCTAATATTTTCGCGCCAGAACGTTCTACTGTTCTCAAAATCGTTTGAGTCGCTTGATCAATAATCTTATGATCATGTGCACGGATCTTGATACGGATATGTAATTTTTCTTCTGTCTTTGTTGTAGTCACACGTCTTAAAAAGAACTCAAGGAGGGGTAATGAAACCCCTCCTTTTATTATTTCTTACTTTGTAATTTTTGTTACAACTCCAGCCCCTACTGTTTTACCACCCTCGCGAATAGCGAAAGACATCTTTTCTTCCAAAGCTACAGGTTGAATAAGTTTGATCACAAGTTTCACACTATCACCAGGCATTACCATTTCTGTGCCTTCTGGTAATGTCACCTCACCTGTCACATCTGTGGTGCGAATATAAAATTGTGGTTTATACCCTTTAAAAAATGGCTTATGGCGACCACCTTCTTCTTTTGTAAGAGCATAAACCTCTGCTTCGAACTCGATATGAGGAGTGATGGAACCAGGAGCTGCCAAAACCATTCCACGTTCAACCTCTTCTTTACGAATACCACGCAATAAAACACCTGCATTATCTCCTGCTTGTCCTTCATTTAAGCTCTTATTGAACATTTCGATACCTGTGACAATTGCTTTACGAGATTCTTCTTTGATACCTACGATTTCAACTTCACTATTAATCTTTACAGTTCCACGTTCAATACGACCTGTGACAACTGTTCCTCGCCCTTCAATTGAAAACACGTCTTCAATAGGCATGAGGAGCGGCTTGTCCATCTCGCGTTTTGGCTCAGGAATATACTCATCCAATACCTTTACTAATTCCATGATTGGCTTGATTGCTTCTTCATCTGTTGGGTTTTCCAATGCCTTTAATGCGGAACCGCGAATAATGGGAGTATTATCTCCATCATACTCATATTTCTTAAGCAAATCACGCACTTCTTCCTCTACCAAATCAATAAGTTCAGGATCATCCACTTGATCTACTTTATTCAAAAAGACCACTATGGTTGGGACTCCCACCTGGTGAGCCAACAAAATGTGCTCACGTGTTTGAGGCATGGGGCCGTCAGCAGCTGAAACTACCAAAATAGCACCATCCATCTGAGCTGCACCTGTGATCATGTTTTTGATGTAATCTGCGTGTCCTGGACAGTCTACATGTGCATAATGTCGCTTATCTGATTCATATTCACAGTGAGCAGTAGCAATCGTGATTCCACGTGCTTTTGACTCTGGCGCTTTGTCGAGATCATCGACGCCTTTTTTCTGGGCATTCATCCCCTTTGAGTTCAAAGTGGAAAGAATAGCAGCTGTTAATGTGGTTTTTCCGTGGTCAACGTGACCAATGGTACCCACGTTAACGTGCGGTTTGGTTCGCGCGAAAACTTCAGCCATATTTTTAGCAAAAGAGCCTCTTTAGCTCTTATTTTAGATAAAAATTATTGTTGTTGAATTGATGACGGAAAGTATAACAAAAGCCCAATAAACTTGCAAGGTTTCCACCCACACCCTCTTCTTACTCAATGGGTTCCAAATAAAATTGCTCCTCTCCACTTTCTCCCATATCTTTTTCTGTTGAAAATCTTGGTTCTTTTGTCTTTTTAATATTTTCATCTTCTTGTGCTTTTGTTTGTGTAAATGTCTGATATTGACGCTCTAATACCTCTAATTCTGCCGCGGACATTTGTGATAAATCCCATGTTTCAGATGAGCTTCCCGCTCCTTTCATAAATTCCCAAATATCGTTTTTTGTATTTGTATTCGGTTCTGATTCGATAGTTTGTCCAGAAACAAGACTGTTTTGTGAAATCTCTGAAGTTTGTAAAAGACCTTCGTATTCAGTCAATGACATCAATACATAGGTTTCTTCACTATTAAAATCAGTCAAAATCACCCGATCCCCTGTCTTACGGATAATTTCAAAAATTTTTTTCATATGACCAGTCATAACGGTGGCATTTTATCGAAGCACACATCTGTGTCAAGGCAGATTCACACATGCCCATTATTCGTTCCGTACAAAAAATAAAAAATTTTGCTATACTATCCTTACATTCTTATGGAAATCATTTCTTCCTTGGCTCTAGTTCTTCTTTTTTTCGTCCTTTTTCTTAGCATTTTTGCTTCGTGGTGGTTTATCTCCATGCTGATTCCCCTTTTTCTAAAAGGTGGTCCCTTTGTTCCCACCAACTGGCAACGCGTGGAACAAATGATCAGGATTGCTCATATCACTCCTCAAGACCATGTGATTGATCTTGGGTCTGGGGATGGACGTATCCTTCTTGCTGCACTTCAAGCTGGTGCAAAAAAGGCGGAAGGATATGAAATTCACCGAGGACTTGTGACTCTCTCTCGATGGATGGCAAAAAAGAAAAATGTACAAGATCGCCTCACCATCTATTGTCGCTCATTTTGGAAAGCTGACTTAAAAAATTGTGATGTCATTTTTCTCTATCAGCTTCCTCTTTCCATGAAACTCCTTAGAGAAAAAATATTAAAAGAGGCAAAGCCTGGGACACGCATCGTATCAAATGGTTTCTGTCTTCCCGGATGGACACCCCTTCAAAAAGAAGGAGATATCTATCTCTATCAAATTCCGCAAAAAGAAAACTGAGAGGTCATTCCTCTCAGTTTTTTCTACGCTCTCTTTCCTCCCCTGGCTTCGATAATCGTCTTGGAAACATTCGATGGCACAGGTTCATAATGATCAAATTCCATGGAATAACTGGCACGTCCTTGGGTAATGGATCGCAATTGAGTTGCATATCCAAACATCTCGGCAAGAGGAACAAAAGCAACAATTGCCTTTAACCCAGAGCGGTCGGTCATCTCTTGAATTTGACCGCGTTTTGCATTCAAATCACCCACCACAGTTCCCATAAAATCTTCTGGGGTCACGACATCGGCTTTCATCATAGGCTCAAGCAAAACAAGTTTCGCCTTCTTAACCGCATCTTGAAAAGCCATAGAACCAGCAATCTTAAAAGCAGCTTCAGAGGAGTCTACTTCGTGATAACTTCCATCGATCAAAGTAACTTTCACATCCAAAATAGGATAACCAGCCAAGACGCCACGATCTGCTGCCTCGCGAATACCTTTTTCAATAGGATTAAAATATTCTCTTGGGATCACGCCACCCTTGATAGCCTCAACAAATTCAAACCCTTTCCCTGTTTCTATTTTTTCTACCTTCACCGAACAATGTCCATATTGTCCTCGTCCGCCTGTTTGTCGAATATATTTCCCCTCCCCTTCTGCAGAACCAAGAATAGTTTCGCGATAGGAAACTTGGGGCTGACCCACATTTGCCTCAACATTAAATTCGCGACGCATACGATCCACAATCACATCCAAATGGAGTTCTCCCATTCCTGAAATAATCACCTGGTTTGTTTCTTCATCTGTACGGACACGGAAGGTAGGATCTTCCTCTGCAAGTTTTTGCAAAGCAACGCCCATTTTTTCCTGATCTGCCTTTGTCTTTGGCTCGATAGCAATAGAGATAACGGGTTCTGGAAATACAATGGCTTCAAGCAAAACCGGATGATCAGGATCGCACAGTGAATGGCCAGTAAACGTGTCCTTTAACCCCACGGCCGCAGCGATTTCTCCTGCATAGACTTCTTCTACTTCCTCGCGACTATTAGCATGCATACGAACAATGCGTCCAACGCGTTCACGGCTACCCGTTGTGCTATTGAGTACATAAGATCCTGCCTTCAACGTCCCGGAATAAATGCGGAAAAACACAAGTTTTCCAACATAAGGATCTGCAGCGATCTTAAAAGCCAAAGCGGTAAAAGGTTCGCTATCATCTGCTTTGCGTTCCAAAGAAATGGAAGAATCTTCGGGATCAGAACACTTGAGCGGAGGAACGTCCAAAGGATTTGGAAGATAATCTACGATCGCATCAAGCAACATTTGCACACCTTTATTTTTCAGGGCTGATCCGCACATAATAGGAATGATCTCTACCGCGATAACCGCCTTGCGCAAACCACGCTTTAACTCTTCCGATGTCAATTCTTCTCCAGCCAAATATTTTTCCATGAGAGATTCATCAGCTGTCGCTATAGCCTCCACTAATTTATCTCGGTATTCTTTTGCTTTTGCACGATATTCTTCTGGAATATCAATTTCTTCAATCTCGCGCCCAAGTTCATCTTTATAGATAAAAGCTCGTTGAATTAGTAGATCGATGATGCCGACAAAATTACTCTCCGTCCCGATGGGAAGTTGGATAGGATAAGCCTTCTTCGTCAAACGACGGTGAATCGAATCTACGTCTTTAAAAAAATCCGCACCTGTACGATCTAGCTTATTGATAAAACAAATACGAGGAACTTGATAATCATCTGCATAACGCCAATTCGTCTCGGATTGTGGTTCCACACCCGCCACTCCATCAAAAATAACAACCGCTCCATCTAATACGCGCAAGGAACGTTTCACTTCTACGGTGAAATCAATATGTCCTGGAGTATCAATCAAGTTCATGCGATGCCCTTTCCAAAAACAGGTGGTGGCAGCGGCAGTAATCGTGATGCCACGCTCTTGCTCTTGCTCCATCCAGTCCATGGTTGCTTCCCCTTCATGAACTTCACCGATTTTATGCTTCTTTCCAGTATAAAAAAGAACGCGTTCGGATACGGTTGTCTTTCCCGCATCAATATGCGCAATAATTCCAAAATTGCGCGTTTTTTCCAATGAATACTCGCGTGACATAAAAAATGATTAACGCGCAAAATGAGCAAAAGCACGATTGGCCTCTGCCATACGCTGCACGTCTAACTTCTTTTTGATAGCTTCGCCTTCATTATTGGCCGCAGCAATAAGTTCATTGGCCAATCGATCAGCCATAGTCCTCCCCTTCCGTGCACGAGCGGCAGCAATAATCCAGCGATAAGAAAGCATCACTCGACGCTCTCCTCGCACGGGCATAGGAACCTGATAGTTCGCTCCTCCCACACGACGACTCTTCACTTCCAAAGAAGGAGTGGCGTTTTTGATGGCTCGATCGAAAATCTCTATGGCATCCTGTTTTGTTCGTTCACTAATAAAATCAATAGCATCATACACGATACGCTGTGCGATCGATTTCTTTCCGTCTACCATGATGTAATTAATAAATTTAGCAATAAACAAATTGCCAAACTTTGGATCTGGCGCGATGACGCGCTTAGGAGCCTGTTTTCCACGCATAAAGCATTGGTGCTGGTGAGTTTCTTCCCTGCGTGCGCGAGGTACTTCCCACCGAGCAATTTATAAAGAAAAATTATTTTTTAACTTTAGGACGTTTAGAACCGTAGAGTGAACGACTGCGACGACGAGCATCGATTCCTTGTGTGTCATATACACCACGAACGATGTGATAGCGCACACCAGGCAAATCTTTCACACGTCCACCGCGAATCATCACGATAGAGTGTTCTTGAAGATTGTGTCCCTCCCCTGGGATATAGGCGGTCACCTCGGTTCCATTGCTCAAACGGACACGAGCAATCTTGCGGATAGCAGAGTTTGGTTTCTTTGGGGTCATGGTGGTCACTTTGACACATACTCCACGCTTAAAAGAACACCCTTTCTTCAAGATGGTGCGCTTACGGTGAAGAGAATCCATGGAATACTGCAGAGCAGGTGATTTGCTTTTCACCTTTGTTCTTTTACGGGGTTTTCGAATAAGTTGTTGAATGGTTGGCATACCAAAAAGTCAAGGAAAAATTAAAAATCAGCGCGGCTAAGATAACATATCCCTTTGATAAACGTCAATCAGTCGCGGCTGATTTTTGTTGAAAAAACTCACCAAAAATAAACGAAATTAAATGATCACCGAAGAACGCACTCCCGTGCGCTTATCCAGACGATGAGAACCACTTATGCGTAAATCCACCTGATGATCCTGATTGTACCAAGATGCGCAAGGTACAAAAACGGTGACTCGAAAAAAAGATCCGATAAGACCTGTCATGTTTTCTGTGTCGTTTCTCCAGTTATCAAGAGGTTGTCCTGTTTCCTTGAGATGAATCATAAAAGCCATGACCCAATCTTCGGGAGTTAATCCAGATTCTTGGAAGTAAGGAGAGTTTTGATCATCTTGGAACTTCTGAAGAGTAAAAAGATGTTCACCGAGAGTTTTACCTACTTCCAAAGAAGGACGAGGGATTCCTTTTCCATGGGTTGTTCCTTTCCCTTTTCGAGGAATAGGAGCAAAACCAAGAGAATCTAGATCTTTAGGATCTGAAGGTTGAAAAAGATGAATAGTCCAACCGGGAAACTGTTCGTTGGTTTTAAGAATCTGTGCCTTGGTCTGACTTTGATGATCACCTACTGCAAAAGATCGTGGGTAATAAACAAGATAGGGAGACTCACCAATGTCTGCTCCTTGATAGTCTTCTATAGCACAAAGAGGTCTTTCGATATTCAGACCAAAATGGGAATGACCCTCCTTGTGTGCAACGAGAAACCGTTCGAGAGTAGAGATAAGAACATCAAGGCTCATACCAAAAGGAACGAGGAGAAGTTTGGTGAAACCTTGGTCGTGTTTAGTGGAGAGTTCTTCGCGGCGTTCAAAGAGACGGGAAGCGATTTGTTCAAGCGTGGGGATGAAGTACTGCTTTCCATCTATACCCATGATCGCTTCGTCTTTGAGAATGCCTACTTGTTCAAGAAGTTCCACTTGGGAAGCGTATTGTTTTTCAAGATGATAAAACTCTTGTGCATATTCGAGAGCTTCAAAGATTCCTTCGCGAGGTTCTTTTTTGACAAGAAGATACTCAAAGCGTTCAAGAAGATTGGCAAGTTGTTCAAGATCTGGAGTGGAGAGTTTGCTTGCAGCTTCTTGAAGGTCTTGAGGTTTAGTAAGTGCTGCCCTCGGAATGTTGTGAACCTGCACAAAATCAATAATCTCTTGTCGCAAGGCTTCAAAGTGCACACGATGTTGTTTCGGAATGGAATCGCGGACGCTGGAGACAGAATCCATGATGGCTTCGTGGAAAGCAACGGAAGGAGTGGATTCAGATGAACGGGAAAAAGAAGGCATAGGCGCCTACGAACTGAAAATGAAAAAATAAAACAGATCGCATCGGTCGCCGACGAGAAAATTACAAAACGAAAAAGAAGGTTCGCTGATAAAGAAAAAAATATTGAAGGGGGTAAGAAGGGAAAGAAATACGAGGAGCAAAAGAATTTGAGGACCGTATGTGGCAATCTTCATGCGAAGCGCTTGATACCGTGGTGCATCAAGCAAGGCATCCAACAATTTTGATCCATCAAGCGGATGAATCGGGATCAAATTAAACATCATCAAAAACAAGTTGATGAGAACGAGGAGAAACAAAAATACCACCAACAGATTCGTGGGTGTAAAAAAGGATTGGATAAGGAGAAACCGCAAAAGAATGGCAGCCACGGAAGCAAATAATAAATTTGATGCCGGCCCGGCAAGAGCCACAAGTACACTGTCCCATTTTGGATGACGGAAATTATAGGGGTTAAACGGCACAGGTTTTGCCCAGCCAAATCCAAAAAACAAAAGCGGAATAAGCCCCAAAAGGTCAATGTGCACAAGAGGATTGAGTGTTAGACGATTTGCCCGTTCGGCTGTGGAATCCCCGCGCCAATGTGCCATGAGTGCATGACTAAATTCATGAAGGGTAAGGGCGCATAAAATCGCCATGACCCATACAAGAGCCAAAAAAGGATTCTGAAACAAGAGAGAAAAAATTTGCATAAAATTATTCAGAAACACGATGAATATCTGCCCCAAGCCCTTTTAATTTTTCTTCCAAACGCTCATACCCACGATCCAAATGTTCAATCCCGGATAAGACAGATTCCCCTTCCGCGACAAGCGCGGCCACAACCAAGGCGAGTCCTGCACGAATATCGGTTACCACAACAGGAGCCGCTTGCAAAACCGTCGGGCCATTGATCACGGCGGAATGGCGAAAATTCATTCCACGGAATCGACAAGGAAGCTCTCCCAAACACTCGTGGAAAAGAGTGATGTCCGCACCCATTTG
>Ga0209514_10003507_pt1 | contig 22293 bp, 22 predicted proteins | sample Subgrocontami58m_FD_187452 | JGI IMG/M metagenome (GOLD analysis project Ga0209514, IMG submission 187452) | Subsurface groundwater microbial communities from S. Glens Falls, New York, USA - GMW37 contaminated, 5.8 m (SPAdes) (version 3) | ecosystem: Environmental > Aquatic > Deep subsurface >...
CGAAGCCACCGCTCGAGGTGAGCGAAGCCACCGCTCGAGGTGAGCGAAGCCACCGCTCGAGGTGAGCGAAGCCACCGCTCGAGGTGAGCGAAGCCACCGCTCGAGGTGAGCGAAGCCACCGCTCGGCATGAGCGAAGCCACCGCTCGGCATGAGTGCAAAGATGCTATAAGACAATCCAAAATGGGTTTTCAACCTTGGCCGTGAAAGCAGCAAGCCACTGTGCGGCGAGCGCTCCATCAATCGCGCGATGATCAATCGATAACGTGAAGTGAATAACGTTCGCAATCTTGACTTGGCCATCCACGACGACAGCCTCCTGCCTTGCCGCACCAACTGCCAGGATCCCCGATTGTGGTGGGTTAATGATCGCAGAGAATTCTTGGGTTCCATACATTCCAAGATTGGTAACCGAAAAACTACCGCCCTCAATTTCATCCTGGTGCAACCGCCCAGCACGGGCACGGGCAACTAGTTCGGTCGTAACTAGACCCAATTCGGCAAGTCGTAAATGGTTAACTCCTCGAATTACTGGAGTGACGAGACCATTAGGCGTTGCTACTGCCATTGCAATATCGACATCATCAAAGCGACGGAGTTCCTCAGGAGTCCAAATCACATTTGCATCTGGCACATCTTGGAAGGCGGCGGAAACCGCTTTGATAATGAGATCATTGACCGAAATTTTGGCTGTTGCCCATTCGTTCCACTTCTTGCGCAGATCAAGCAGTTCGTCGACTCGGCACTCTGCCACCAGATAGAAATGTGGAACCGTTGATTTGCTCTCAGCAAGGCGCCTAGCAATCGCCCGGCGCATTCTCGTGTGTGGGATCGACGTGTACGAACCACTCGGTTCAGGCTTGGCAAGCGTCTTGGCTTGAGCGCCACTCGGCGTGACGGCCTGGCTCCACGATTCAATGTCACGGCGAACAATCCGCCCGCCAGGACCAGACCCTGAGAGTGTGCCGATATCAATGCCGCGCTCTCTGGCTAATCGTCTAGCCAACGGACTGGCGAAAAGTCGTTGCGCTAGAAGAGATTTTTCGACGGTGGACACCGAAGGCAGTGGAATATTTATCTCACTGGGGGTGATGCTATCGGGGTTGATATTCTGTTCCGCAAGGAGCGCGTCGATCTCAACCTTTCCTTCTCCCGGACTCAAGAGCAGAGCGATCGGCGCGCCAACCAGAGTCGATTGGCCGGGCTGCGCTAAATGTCGGCCAAGAATGCCATCTGCTTCTGCATTCACTTCGACGAGTGCTTTATCTGTCTCGACTTCGGCCAAAACATCACCGGCAGTAAAAGCCGCGCCTTCAGCCACCAGCCACTTTGAGATGATCGCCTCTGTGGCGTTTGCCAGAACTTCTGGCATCCTCATGATCGTCGCCATTTTACTTCGTCCCACCAAAACCAGTGCGAATGAGATCCAGTCCAACGACGATTTCTTCAACACCTGCGATTGCCGCGCGTTCCAAAACTTTGGAGATACTTGGCGATGCTTCGCCGCCAGTGACTCTAGCTACCGGTTGATCAAGCCAATCGAAGTAGCGACGCTGAATCTCGTCGGCGAGCCAGCTACCGTATGAAGTTCCTCTGGCACCCTGCTCGACGATAAGAACATTATTCGTCTTGCGGATGCTCTCTCCGACCGTTTCCCAATCGAAACTAGCCTGATCGAGCCAACGAAGATCAATGACCTCAGCATCTATCCCGACTTCTTCGACGGCCGCCAATGATCGTTTCACCATTGATAGATAGGTAAGGACAGTCACTTCTTTTCCTTGACGGCGAATACACGCTCTGCCAAAGGGCAGTTGATAATCGAGGTCTTCGGTTGGGATCTCGCCCATCTCGCCATAAAGATCTACATGTTCAATAACGAGAACCGGATCATTTAGCGTCAGTGCCGCATTCATCAACCCGATGTAATCGGCTGGTGTCGAGGGCGCCACTATCCGCCAACCGGGACTCGTGGCAAAGATGCCTGCTGGATCCATCAAGTGCTGCGAGCCGTAACCACTGCCCATCGCGACTTTCGTCCGCAGCACTAGAGGGACCGGGTTCTGTCCGCCAAACATGTGTCGTGCTTTGCCGATTTGGTTGAAGACTTGATCGGCGGCCACCCAGAGGAAGTCCGGATACATAAATTCGACAACTGGGCGATAACGACCGTCGAGGGCCATCCCACCGCTAAGACCGACAAAAGCATTCTCACTAATTGGAGTACCCAAGATTCGGTCGGGGTATTTCTTGGCTAACCCTCTAGTCGCACCATTAGTTCCACCATTCAACCTATGAATATCCTCACCCAAGATAACGACACGTTTATCGATCTCCATGCGTCGATCAAGAACTGACGCTATGACATCAACAAACTTCGACGTCTCTGTGGCTCCTGTATAAGACATCGGCTCCAGAACGCGTGCGCCCGCTAATTCACTCGTGTCGCCGCGAACGCCGACGTTGACGAAGTTTGTATCGGGCCATAGTTCTGGACGGATACGTCGCTTACCTGCCAAATCTGGGTTGCTTTCAAGCAACTCTGCCACTGCTGCGGCATTGGCTTCGACTGCCTGTTTCCGTACTGAATCAACGCCTGCTTGATCAATAAGTCCGAGCGCGATCATCTCGTTGGCTACTCGGAGGAGTGGATCGCGCTTACGCCACTCCGCTTCTTCTTCTTTTGTGCGGTAGCCAAAAGCACTCCCTGGGAAGGGGCCGCTCTGGTGGAAGTAGCGATAGACCTCGGCTTCAATGATGGTTGGGCCCCCACCGAAACGCATCCGATCTTCGGCCTCTTGCATTGCAAGGTAGACCGCTAGCGGATCCATCCCGTCAACGCGCCAGGAAGGAATACCAAAACCTTGACCCCGGGCGGAGAGACGAGGCTCTCCCGAGGCTTCATCGACGTTGGTCGAGACCGCGTAAAGATTATTTTCGATAAAGAAGCAGAGTGGGAGTTTCCAGGCGGATGCAAGATTCATCGTCTCAAGCACCGAACCGATATTTACTGCGCCGTCTCCGAAATACGTGACTGTGATGTCATTTGTGCCCGCTTTACGCTGTGACCACGCGTTGCCAGCCGCTAGCGGCACTCCGCCACCAACAATCGCATTTGTGCCAAGAGCTCCCGCCTCAAACCACTGTAAGTGCATCGAACCGCCGCGCCCTGCACAGTAGCCTTGAGCTAGCCCAAGGATTTCAGCCAAGGTCCGTTGCAGAATTATCTGAATGTTTGCATCGGCCAAGTTCGTTAAATCAAGCGTCCCATTAGATACATGGTTGATCGCTTTCGCCAGAAATTGGTGATGGCCTCGATGCGAACCATTCACAGCATCTCCAGATGTCAGTCCAATAACAGAACCGACAGCGCCACCTTCTTGTCCGATGCTGCTATGTACTGGGCCGTGGACTAAGCCTTCGCTAGAAAGTTCCAGAACTGCTTCTTCGAAGGCTCGAATGAGGTGCATCTGGCCGAGCATCGTTGCTAAAAGTTTCGGGTCGGCATTCTGCCAATCCTCAGGTGTAGTGGTGAGCGCGACCCAGGGCTGCGCCGGCTCCAAGTTGACTTGATCGGTCATTTTTCTGCGCCTTCCGTTCCACCTGAAATTGCGATTTAGATAAAACCTCGAATCCGTACTCTAACGGTAGATTGAGTCCAATTTCAATGTTTTTAACCATTTAATCGTCAATATTCTTGACTTTCACCCGCTATTGGATCCAATATACCAATATCTTCGATGGAGGGAACGAGATGGCGAGCAAGACATCCGCAGGCATTCCGGGTCTGCGCGGTACAGAGCACATTGGCTTCACGGTCCCTGACCTAGAGCAGGCAACGCGCTTCTTCGTCGACGTGATCGGTTGTGAACTTGTCTATTCGCTCGGACCATTCAGACACGACGGGGACGATTGGATGCTCGAACATTTAAATGTCCATCCAAGAACGATCATGCGCGAACTCCGCTTCTTCCGTTGCAAGCAAGGGCCCAATTTCGAAATTTTTCAATTTGAACCAGCCGAACCAGCAGCACCAGAACCGAAGAACAGCGACATAGGTGGGCATCATCTGGCTTTCTATGTTGATGATTTTGATGAGGCGCTCAATTACCTACGTTCGCAAAACGTCAAGATCCTCGGCGAACCTACATATAGTAGTCGGGCAAGCGAAGGGCAGCGGTGGGTCTATTTCCTTTCTCCTTGGGGGATGCAGTTGGAATTGGTCAGTTATCCAAACGGCAAGGCGTATGAGAAAGAATCCGCGGTTAAACTCTGGCATCCGGCCCATCCAGCCGAATAATCGGATTGGGCACTCTGGAGGGAGAGCAATGGCGGTTGGTACGGAAGGTGATCTTGCAACTAGCCACCGCATTGCCGCAAACCTCAGACGTGAAATCCTCGCTGGAAAGTACCCACCCGGAACTCGTATCCGTCAGGAAGATATCGCAGAGCAATTCGGTGCAAGTCGCTCACCTGTCCGGGAAGCTTTTCGGATGCTCGAAGCCGATGGGCTAATCACATTGGTTGCCAATACCGGTGCCTGGATATCGCAGTTGAGCTTGAGCGAATGTGAAGAGATGTATCAGATCCGCGAGCGGGTCGAACCTTTGCTGCTGCGCACGAGCATGCCGAATCTGACACAGGAGAATCTAGAACGCCTACAAGCACTCGCAGAACAGATGGAAGAGAGCCAAGACGTCGAGAAGTTCTTGCAGTTCGATCGCGAATTCCATCTCCTATCTTACAGCGGAGCATCGACGGCCCTCTTGGGCGACATGGTGCAACGGCTATGGAATACGACGCAGCATTATCGAAGGGCGTATACGCGACTACTGGCGACCGATGGTTTCAAGACTGCCCATTACGAGCATCATCTTCTGCTTGCAGCGATAAGTCGAAGCGATACCGAAGATGCCGAGCGGATTCTCTATGGTCACATTCGACGGACTCGCCTAGAACTTGCTAACCACCCAGAGGTTTTTGCTTAGCACCGGCACCCAAATAGAGTCTGGCAACCTCAGGATCAGTCAGTAACTGCTCGCCGGTCCCAGTCAGTGCAACTCGGCCAGCCTCAAGTACTGCACCCTGGTGCGAGACAGCCAGCCCAGAACGGGCGTTCTGCTCAACCAGAAGGAGGGTTCGTCCATCCTTAGCCAACGCTTTGATGCTTTCGAAAACTAATTTCCGTGACTTTGGATCTAATCCAATCGAAGGTTCATCCAGAAGGATCAACGCAGGATCAAGCATCAGAGAGCGAGCAACTTCGACTTGCTTCTGCTCACCACCTGAAAGTGAGCCGGCAGCAGCACTCCTCCGCTTGCCAACGATTGGAAATAATTCCACCGCTTGCTCAAGACGACTCTTGATCAGTGCCTGGTCCGAGAGGATGAAGGCACCCATTAGGACGTTCTCCCACACGGTCATCGCCGGGAAAAGGCTACGATCTTGAGGTACGTGAACGATGCCAAGACCCAAGCGCGCCCTTGAAGTCATCCCGCTGATCTCTTGCCCGCGAAAGAGAACCTCTCCACTCTTGACGCCAAGCAGACCACTGATGGTCTTCAGTACCGTCGATTTACCGGCACCATTAGGCCCGATCAAACAGACGATCTGGCCCTGCTCAATCGTCAGGTCGACGCCTTTCAACACCAAGCCTGCGCCGTAGCCTGCAGTCACTCCGGAGATCTGAAGAAGAGTCATTTTCTGCTTTCCATCCATCTCAATCGCCAAGGTAAGCGTCGAGAACAAGTGGGTTGGTCTGAACCTCAGCCGGTGTGCCTTTGGCAATCGTCGCACCACGATCTAGAACGATCACTGGATCACATAGACGCATCACCAATTGCATGTCGTGCTCGACAATCAAGAAGGTAACGCCTTCCTTATGCCGGGACCGGATGTGGCGCTCCATCGTTTCGATCATTACCGGATTGACGCCGGCAGTCGGCTCGTCGAGTAGTACCAATTTCGGACTGCTCATCAAGACCGCCGCGAACTCGAGCAACTTTCGCTGCCCGTATGAAAGTTCTGATCCGCGAAGATCGGAAAGGCTCGAGAGTTTGAACTCTTCGAGCATCTCACCAGCTCGATCGCGATCCTGTTTGGAAACGCGGGTTTGAAACAGCCCGCGCAGCGAGTAACTACTGGCGACCACAAGATTCTCGAGCACTGAAAGATCAGGAAAGATCCTTGCCTGCTGAAAAGTCCTCGATAGTCCATCGCGATAAAGACTTGCTGGACTTGGCTTTTCGACGCGTTTGCCGTCGAAACTTATTGTGCCAGCGTCTGCCTTCAAGTAGCCGGTGATGATATTGAAGGCAGTCGTTTTGCCTGAGCCGTTTGGTCCAATTAGGGCGGTTATCGTCCCCTGTTGAACCTCGAGAGTGCAGGTGTCAACGGCGGTGATGCCGCCGAAGCGCTTGGTCAATCCATGTACTTCAAGGAGCGCGCTCATCGAGACGCCTCCTGCTCTTGGGCAGTCAGTGCTGCTGAAATCTCTCGAAGTTTTGCCTTGGTACGCAATCGGTCGGTAATGGTCGGCAGAATTCCCCGAGGCAGGATCAGCATGATCACCAAGAAGATTGCCGCGTAGGCAAGTAGGTAGAACTGGCTTCCGCCAAATTGGTAGGCAAAAGTTTGTTGAGCGGGAACGAGGATGAAGGCGCCAATCACGGGCCCCCACAGGGTGGCTCGGCCGCCGAGGAAAGTCATCAAGACCATGCCGATTGTGATCAACGGGTCAACCGCGAATTGCGGATAGATGTAGCCCCCGTAGTAGGCCCAGACGCCACCGACCATCGCGGCGATTCCCACACTCGCTGCGAAGGCAACAATCTTCACGAAAGTTACCGGAACTCCCACACCATGTGCTTTGTCTTCATCTGCCTTGACGGCAGCTAGTGAAAGCCCGATCTTCGAGCGGCGGAAGTAGAAAGAAATTCCCATCGATAGAAGAAGGAGCAGCAGCATCGCGTAGTAGAAGGGCCAACTGAAATGCGAGATGGCAAATGGTGGAACAGCAATTCCCTTCCCTTGCGCACCACCCGTGACGGTACGAAGATTAAACGCGAGGGTTTGCGCGACGAAAAGAAGAGTGATGGTGACAATCGCGAAGACGTCGGCCCTGGTTCGCATCGCGATCATGCCGATGGGAATACTGAGTATCGCCACTGCGATGCCAATTACCGGCAACATGAAAAATGGTGCGTACCCGCGGCCGACGCTCTTCTCGAAGATAATCGCGATGCTGTAAGCGCCGATCCCAAAGAAGGCGGCATGGCCTAAGGACGGGTACCCGGCATAGCCGCCGATGTAGTTCCAAGAACTTGCCAGCGCCGCGTACATAAGTGTGAAGATCAAGAGGTTTAGAACCCATACTGGTTCAATCCCTAGGGGCAGCAGAGCCAGCCCGCCAAAGAAGATTACCGCGCGAAGTATTCCAGCCTTGGTCATAGTGATCCTCTTACTCGTGCGCCAAATAGACCCCGTGGTCGCAGAAGCAGAACCAGTAAGAGGACGATGAAAAAGGTGAAGTCAGACCAGATTGGCGAGGCCAGTGCGGAGACTAGCGCAGAGCCAACGCCCATGATGAGTGCTGCGATGACGGAACCGCCGATGCTGCCAAGACCGCCCAGAACCACGATTGTCAGAAGTCGACTAATTAAGTCGTAGTGACTGCCGGGATTAAATGGCGAGATCAATCCGAAGACCGAGCCAGCTGCAGCTGCCGTTGCAACACCGAGTCCGAAGCCAAAGGATGCGACCATCTTTGAGTTGACGCCAAGCAGCTGTGCCGACATCGGGTTCTGGACCGTGGCTCTTACTGCCCGGCCGAACTTGGTCTTTTGAAGGAGCAGGTAGAGCGCGGCAAGCATTGCAAGGGACAAGAAGAAGGCATAGAAGCGAACCTCGTTCACCTGGTAACCACGAATCGTCCAGCTGTGGTTCTCATACCCAGGTTGGATCGTGCGGTACGTAGTTTTGTAAATGATCGCCAGCAGTCCTTCAAGGCCAAGTGCGACCGCAAAGGTAACAAGCAGCGAGAGCTCGGCCATGTCGTCTTGGCGCAGCGGCCGCAGTAAAAACCACTGCGTCGCCGCGCCAAGCACGAACATGACCGGTGTAGTGATCAGGATTAATACGAACGGATCTATCCCAGTCATTTGGAACAGACTGAACGTTAGATACGACGCCAAGATAACGAATGCACCCTGTGCCAGGTTGATGACTTTCATGATTCCGAAAATCAAGGTCTGGCCACTAGCCATCAACGCGTAAACGCCTCCGGTAAGTGCTCCAAGAATGATCGCTTGAATTAGTGAGTGCATTGCATCCGCTCTCTATCTCTCCTGTTCTCTCTTATCCGCCCCAGTTAGGTTTTGGTGCGACTGGGGTGGCGGCTGCCTTGGCGGCCGGGAACACAGTTACGAGTTTCCCGCCCTGCCATTGGATGAGCAGGTATTCACCCTGTGGTTGGCCAGCTGCGTCCCAACTCAAGTCACCGACGAGAGTGGGCCAAACACCACTGTGCAAGGTCTTGATGATTGTTGCGTTATCGACCTTGCCGGTTGCCTTGGCAACTTGCTCAACCAATGCACCAGCGGAGTACGCCTCAGCAGAGGTGCTGTCGATGCCGTACTGGTCGCCGCCGTACATCGCGATGTACTTGGCGATGAAGTCTGCCGAACCAGCTGCCGGCGAAGCGGGGTACCAGTCGCCGCTGCTGAATACACCTGCAGTGTTGTTTGCACCCACCTTGCTTGGGAATTCTGTCGGCGAGTTTGCACCGTTCGACATGAACAGCCACTTCGGGTTGAACTTCAACTGGATCATTGCTTTCACTTGAGCGAAGGCGTCAACCGATTGGGTGCCAGAGACGACGACATCAGGGTGTTTCGCGGCGAGGGCAGACATGATCGGTGTCATGTCAGCAGTCTCTGACGGGTAGACCTGGTCGTAGACGGTCTTGATGCCGGCCGCTTCGAAGCGAGCCTTTACGTTGTCGGCGATAGGAGCCGCGAATGGGTCGTCAAGCTTTGCATAAGCGGCCGTCTTTGGACGCTGTGCTGCAGGTAGCGAAAGGATGTAATCGGCGAATACATCGCCACCCTTCACGACCGGAGCTGGCTGTACGAAGAATAGATTCGGGTTCTTCTCCAAGAAGACCTTCGGTCCGCCACCTGCTGGCTCGATGAACGAGTAGTTGTAGCGCAAGGCCACGCGTGAAGCCGGGATGGTGAGAAGGCTCGAGAATGGACCGAAGACCAAGTCGACCTTGTCCTGCGTGATCAGGTTCGTGTAGTTGGTCACGACCTGGTCTGGGCTGGATGCGTCGTTAACAATCTTCAGTTGAACCTGGCGACCAAGCACACCACCGCGCTTGTTGACGTCGGCGGCCCAGAGTTCGTACCCCTTCTTTGCCGCAGTCCCTGGGTCAGCGAAGTCGCCAGTCAGAGAGAGGGAGATACCGATTTTGAGCGGGGCCGCTGTCGGCGCCGCGCTGGAAGAACTTGAACTACTTGAACAGCCGGACACCACCATTGCTGCCGCCGCCAAGAATGCTGCGGTGCCGATCATGCGCCGCCTAGCTGCCAAAGGCTTGCTTTTTCGTAGTTGCATTCGTGCTCCTAAAAGGTTGGAAGCCAATAAATTCACTCGGGCGACAACAGTCAGACCGACCAACTCAGGGGAAGGACCGCAATCGTTTGCGCTCACCTTGCCCCTTCATTAGGCCGACTGTCAAGGGGGGTTGCCGAACCTTTGCCTGAACCGTTACCCAACCGATACTTAGGCGCGGGCTGGTCCGGTCGATCCTCGAATGATCAACGAGACTGGAAGCATGACTCTCGCTCCTGCGGGAAGCGTCCCGTCTATCTCATTAAGCAGAAGCCGTGCCGCCTCGACGCCCATTTCAAAGTGGGGCGAGCGGACCGTCGTGAGGGGAGGTTGAAAATCGTTGGCAAAAAGCATGTCGTTGAACCCCACCACCGAGACATCCTCTGGACAGCGGAGCCCGTGTGTTCGAAGTGAGTGATAGGTGCCAAGTGCAAGCAGATCGTTCCCCGCCACGACAGCTGTGATCTGATCAAGATCCTTGTCGAGTAATCCGTCCATCGCACGCTGTCCAGCGTCGATGCTATATGCGCTCGTATCAACTAACCGGCCAAATATCTTAAACTTCTCACAAGCCGCAACAAACGCTTCGGCTCTGATTCGACTTGTTGAGAATCCAACAGGTCCAGCAAGATGAACTAAGCGCTTATGTCCCAGTTCAAGTAGATGTGTGACAGCAGCAAAAATCCCTTGTGAATCATCGCCAGTTACGGCTGGATAGGGCACATTTGAGGCATCTCGATTCACCATTACCGCGTGTATCGAGCGCTCATGCGCCTCGATCATGAGTTGATGATTGTTATGTCCAGTAGCGACCACAAAACCATCGACCTGCCGCTCCATTAGTGACTCAAAAAGTATCCGCTCGGTTGCATCGCTTCCATCTGTGTTCACCACTAGGGAGGAGTAGCCACGCGGTGCAAGGTAACTATCAATACCACGCACCATTGGAGGAAAGATCGGGTTTGTAAGATCGGGGACGATGATGCCGATCGTCATCGATCGGTTAGTGCGCAGCCCGCGCGCCACGGTATTCGGCGTGTAGCCGAGATCTTTCGCAACTTTGCGTACTCGACGGACTGTGCTCTGGCTGACCTGGCCCTCAGTCTCTTCGTTCAAGGCGCGCGAAACCGTGCCGGGGTGAACCCCAGCAACTCTCGCCACATCTGTGAGCGTCACCCGCTTGCGCATTGTTGAACGATAGCGCCCTGGCCGACCTCGTCCTGCGTACGAGCGATCTTTCACTTTAGATTCGAGTCGGAGGTTGACGATCGCTCATGATTGCGCCAATAATGGTTCTTTGCCGCAATCGATTGCGGTACTTTGCCATTAGGGGAGCTGAAAATGACAGGTTCCAGCCCAGTCAAGATCGGATGGATCGGCACTGGTCGGATGGGCTTTGCCCTAACGACTCGGCTCCTCGACGCTGGTCAGGACGTGACCGCCTACAACCGGACCAGGGTGAAGGCGGAGCCGTTGGCGGCCAAGGGCGCCAAGATCGTTGATCGACCGGTAGATCTGGCTGACTGCGATGTCGTGTTCATCATGGTCTCCGCCCCGAAGGATCTCGAGGCCGTGATTTCTGGGCCTGGCGGCCTGCTTACCAATCAGGACCAGGCTCCGCGAATCATCGTCGACTCCTCGACAGTCTCCGCAGAAGTGTCAGCGAATATTCGTAAATTGGCCTCGGATCGTGGAAGTCAGTTCTTGGCAGCCCCAGTAAGTGGGAATCCAGCCGTGATTGCCGCAGGAAAACTGACGGTGGCAGTTTCTGGCCCGCGCGAAACTTTCGATGAAGTCGAACCTCTACTTAATATGTTCGGTCACGGAGTCACTTGGGTTGGTGAAGGTGAAGTTGCCAGGCTGGTGAAAATAGCGCATAACATTTTCCTCGGCATAGTCACTCAAGCGTTGGCTGAGATCACGGTTCTTGCCGAACGTGGGGGCGTTAGCCGTCAAGCGTTCCTGGGATTTCTAAATGATTCCATCATGGGCTCACCATTCTCCCGCTACAAAAGTCCAGCCCTGGTCAACCTCGATTTCACGCCCACCTTCACGATGCCTTTACTGAGTAAGGATTTCGATCTTGGCCTTGCCGCAGCACATGAGTTAGCGGTTCCCATGCCAATCACATCGGTGACGGCGTCCATCGTCGCATCAGCAATTGGCGCAGGTTACCGAACCGAAGACTTCGCAGTACTTATTCTGGAGGAAGCCCGACGCGCAGGCATTACGCTCGTGTCAGAGAACGCAAAGGTGCTGAGCGGATTAGAGGTACCAAAGAATGAGTGATGACGGTTTTTTACACGCACCTGGACATATGGGCGTCGACTACGAGTCTCGCGTTGATTTTGATCGACTACGCAAGTATCGGATCAACCGGGCTAAAGCGGCTCTAAACTCAAGTGAGTGCGGCGCTTTTCTCCTTTTCGACTTCTATAACATTCGTTATACCACCCAGACTTGGATCGGTGGAGCTCTAGGCGACAAGATGACGCGTTATGCGTTGCTTACACGCAACGGCGAGCCGATGCTCTGGGATTTCGGTTCCGCAGTTCGCCACCACAAGTTGTACTCCCCTTGGCTCAAGTCTGAGAATAATCGGCCAGGGATGTTGGGAATGCGTGGTGCGGTCGCGCCTTCCGCTGGTTTGATGGAGTCCGCAGTGCGTGAAATCAAAGCACTCCTTGAAGAGGCGGGAGTCGCTGATTATCCAATTGGCGTAGACATTGTTGAACCGCCGTTCCTTTTCGAAATGCAGCGCCAGGGTTTGAAAGTCGTTGATGCCCAGCAGCTCATGCTCGATGCGCGAGTGATCAAATCGATAGACGAAATCATGTTGCTAAATCAAGCTGCTGCAATGGTTGATGGCGTGTATCAAGACATCTCCGAGGCACTCAAACCCGGGGTTCGTGAAAACGAGATTGTCGCCCTGGCAAACAAGCGGTTATACGAGATGGGTTCTGATCAAGTCGAGGCCGTCAACGCCATCTCTGGCGACCGCTGCAATCCGCATCCGCACAATTTCACCGACCGAATCATTCGCCCTGGCGATCAGGCCTTCTTCGACATCATCCATTCATTTAATGGCTATCGAACCTGCTACTACCGGACCTTCGCAGTCGGAAGCGCAACCGAGAGCCAACAAGATGCCTATAGACGCGCGCGCGAGTGGATGGATGTCGCAATCCAAACCGTGCGAGTAGGCGTCGGCACAGACGAGATCGCTAGCGTGTGGCCAAAGGCCACCGACTTCGGGTTTGAAAACGAGTTGGCTGCTTTCGGGCTTCAATTCGGCCACGGACTTGGACTCGGACTACATGAGCGACCAATAATCTCAAGACTAAATAGCCTTGATAACCCCATTGAGATCAGAGCCGGAATGGTCTTCGCGTTAGAGACTTACTGTCCGGCCTCTGACGGAGTATCGGCTGCCAGAATCGAAGAAGAAGTCGTGGTCACCGACTCAGGCGTTCATATCCTGACGAAGTTCCCGGCGCAGGAACTCTTTATCGCCAATAAGTACTAGTCGCTAGCGCGGAGCAGGTCGCGCAGCGCGACCCTTCTTCGGTTCCTCTGGTTTCAACACGAGTCGTACCTCTCCGCCGCCTTGAAGGGTCAAAATGATTTCTAAAGCTGACCCCAGAACCCTTCGAACGCCAAGAATGCGATGTCCAACGGCAGCCTCGACCTCGAAACCCACCTCCGGCGAACGGAAAGCGTAAAGGCGAGCGAGCGAGAGGCGCAGACGTCCGCGTGCTTGATCTGTCAAGCTAGCCATTCTGTGAATGAGTAGTTTGCGGTCAATGGTCGAAGGAAACGTCAAGTCGGCCACACCTCCAGCGATACCCCGCTCTGGCCATGCCAAAACTGGGTAGTACCCCGTAACCTCTCCTGAGCGCAGTCTGTCGTCGTCCGTACGCAACCAACTGACCGGCACGATAGGCACGACCGTCACAAATCGATCCAGTTCGGAGTGGTTTTCTGCCTCTGCCTTCGCCTCTGCTTCTTTATCCATCTGGCAGTCGTGCGTGATCACCATGACTGCTGTGTAGCCGATCGGTGCGGTCAGGGTCGGCTCGTGAGAACTCGCAGCAGTGAGCGGCAATCGCGCCCGGTCCAACGGAGACCAGATGGGAGTAAGCGGCGGGGATGATGACTCAAGACGAACCACAGGCGCGAAACAGATATCTCCCTGTTGGAGTTCTTCCGGCTCGTCCTGGCGATAGAACTCGGCGCTGGCGCTCAGCGTGTGCCCTCCGGCTCGAACTTGCGGCGAGTGGAACCACCCTGAACGGGCGCTGCAAGGTCGGCCTCGGCTGCTTCGTTCAAACCTGTCGACGTTGCGTCGAGCTGCAAGCGTCGAGTAGGAACATGCCCGCCTACCCCTGCCTCGATAGCTGCCAACATGAACTCGCGCGGGGTGCCGAGCCCAGCGCCCGATGTGTTCTCTTTGACCTCCAAAAGTTCGTCGGGACGGCACTCATAAGTCCTCATCAAGCGCAGTAGTGTTTCCCACCGGATTTGCTTGGTCAGGCCCCGCTCGATTCGGGAGAGTTCATCTGCACGAATCCCCGCTTGGCCCGCAACCTCCTCCAGAGAGCGATCACCTCGCAGTAAACGGAGGGAAAGCAAGAGCGCACTCTGGCCGTCGCGGGCGACTTCAGTTTGGGTGAACTCAGTAACTGGCGTGAACACTCTCATCGGATTCCCCCTGGCGATAACCCGTATCCTGCCGGGCGATACCCGGTAATGCAAGGAGTCGGATCCTTTGGTATCCCTAAGAGCTCTTAACTATTAATCGTTGCCGTTCTCATCTTGATTGACGCTGACCTGAGCGTTCACGTCGACGCTGTTGCTGTCGTCGCCAACTTGTCCATCTTCGTCGTCGCCAACTTCTCCGTTGTCGCCCTCTTGGTTGTTAACGCCCTGCTCTTGGTCCTCGCCTGAGCCGACACCTGCGATTGTGGGTTGGGTACCAGCACCGCCAACAGCCGGGGAAGGAGTGGCTGTGGCAGTTGGGGAAGTCGTGGGATCTGGTGTGGCAGTTGGGGAAGTTGTCGGTGCCGGAGTGGTGGTCACTGCATTTGCCGTACCAGTGAAGGTTGAAGCAGCGAAGGCAACACCACCGGCAGCAAAGACTGCGGAGGCGCCGATGGCGATAAGACGCTTGGCCATCCGCGGTACGCCACTGCCTGCCGTGGAGATGCCATTATCTGACGGTTTGCTCTCAAATGCGCCGACTTTTTCGAACCACTCTGGCTTCTCCACGGATCGGACACTAAGGGTCGAAGAGAAGCACTCAAGTGGAGGTCTCTAGGAGTTTTCTGTGGATGCTTGGTCGTTACCGTCGCCGCCAGCAGCGGCACCAGTGATCGAAGGTTTTCCGCCGGTGACCGCAGCCTGAGCGACTCCCGCAGGCCCTTGTGACGCAGCAACGGCGGTGCCTCCTGTGACTGCTGCGGGGATTGAACTGCCACTCACGGACGAGAGAGCCTCAGATGAAGAGGTGCTGCTTGTCGATTGGGCGAAGGCGAAACCGCCGACAGCGATGACCGTCGCAACACCAAGAAGTACGAAGCCCTGCGTTAACCGGGCGGTGCGAGCGCGAGTGCTCGACGGGGCAACTGAGTCTGGAGCGCCCTCAAGGGCGTCAACTGTTTCGAACCACTCTGGCTTTTCCATGGGCCAAACGTTAAAAGACGAAGAAGAGCAGAGGCTGGGAGAAACTTCAGAGAAATCTGTGAATGAAAACCGCATTGAACTGGCCCTCCCTGACTGAATCCCAGCCTGAGATACTATCATTGCTGATACTATTATTAATGATAGTATCAGCGAGACAGAGTTAGGGTAATGGAGGATTCATGGCCGGCTTCATTGGGCGACGCGAACAGTTGGCCACGCTCGATGCAATTCTCCAAAGGGTTGCAGCAGATGACGACAGCAAACCAGGGCGCGCAGTACTGATGCGGGGCAGGCGCCGCGTTGGGAAATCCCGTCTTGTAGAGAAATTCCTCGATCTTGCTGGCGTGCCATACGTCTACTTCACCGCCTCAACACGCTCGACCACCGAGGAATTGCAGCTCTTTTCAAACGAAGTGAGCGCATCGAATCTTCCGAACAGATCCACCTTCACTGATGTAACCGTCGGCTCTTGGGAGGCAGCACTTCGGCTCCTGGTGTCAACTTTGCCAAGCGATGGGCCAAGTGTCGTCGTCATAGACGAGATGCCTTATCTCATGGCTTCAGATGAGGCTTTCGAAGGAACCCTGCAGAAGATCTTTGATCGCGAACTGTCACGTCACCGCGTACTTCTCATTGGAATCGGTTCGGATCTGGCAATGATGGAGGCTCTCAACGAGTACGGGCGACCTTTTCATCAGCGCGCCACTGAGATGGTTGTCCCGGCGCTCAGCCCAGTTGAAGTCGCGGAAATGTTGCAACTGGATGCGGCTGATGCCTTTGATGCCTATCTCATCACTGGCGGTCTCCCAATGATCTGCAACGACTGGCAACGTGGGTTGTCACTCTGGAATTTTCTTGGCCAATCGCTGGACTCAGCGGCCTCTGCCCTCGTCGTCAGTGGAGAACGTTCTCTTGCTGCAGAGTTTCCGTCTGAAGCGCAGGCCCGAGAAGTATTGTCGGCAATCGGAGCCGGCGAGCGTAGCTTCAACAACATAGGAAGAGCGGCAGGAAACCTACAACACGGCTCGTTGCAACGCGCATTAAAGAAGCTAACTGACAAGCGAATCGTGATTGCAGAGCAACCACTATCAACCAAAGCGTCGAGAGAAACTCGCTACCGGATCGCAGATCCATATCTGCGGTTCTGGCTCAATTTTTTGGGCCCACACCTTTCAGAACTCGAAAGAGGAAGAGGTGATCGCGTGCTCGGACGCATCCAAACGTCCTGGCTATCTTGGCGCGGGCGGGTCATCGAGCCGATTATCCGTGAAGCAATCGATCGTCTTCCACCTACTGTTCGCCCTCACGGGAATGGTGTTGTAGGTGGGTACTGGACGCGATCAAACGATCCGGAAATCGACATTGTTCTAGCTGATAGAGCCCCGATTGCCAAAACCATCCTCGGGGTGGGATCCATCAAATGGCTCGAGCAGGCACCCTTTGACAGCAACGACCTAAATGAACTCATTCTGCAGAAGTCACAACTTCCGGGGGCCAAGAAAGACACACCATTGTTGATCGTCTCTCGTTCGGGTTGCCTTGTGCCTGCAATGCCAGGCATGCGAGTTTTATCGCCGGAAGACCTACTTAACGCATGGAAATAAAGCCGAAAAAACAACACCGTGGCGGTAAAGATCGATCGAAAGCATCTACTTCCTCAAACCACTCCGGTTTTCCCATGGCATGAACGCTATGGCCAGATTTAAAGCGCCAAGCAGAAGAAGCCTAAGAAAAGCCCGGCGGGCTTAAAGGCGACGACCGTCGACTCCGAAGAGGTGAAGTTTGCTCTCGCGGAAGCGGACTCGAACCCCTGCACCCTCCGTGATCCCACTCAACCCTGACGCTTCAACGACCGCAGTAAGCGAGGTACCCCGAGCTTTTAGTGTCACGATCGCGCGTGGCCCTAACAATTCTATGATTTCAACAACGCCAGCGAAACCTTCGTCACCGCCGACGCTGAGGATCACATCTTCAGGTCGCACACCCAAAGTTGTTTCACCAAAGTGGCTCGTCGTAATTTCTATCCCCACACCTCCGGCAAATGTGAAAGCCCCATGATCGATTACGCCCTTGATCAAATTCATCCTGGGGCTGCCGACAAAGCTGGCCACAAACGTGTCGACTGGTTGTTCATATACATCTACCGGTCTGCCCTGCTGACAGATCACACCATCGCGCATAACCACCATCACATCGGAGAGCGTCATCGCTTCCTCTTGATCGTGCGTGACGTAAACAGCCGTCGTGCCTAGTTGGCGTTGCAGGCGGAGTAGTTCGGTACGCATCTCGACCCGCAATTTGGCGTCAAGATTTGAAAGCGGTTCGTCGAATAGAAAGACCTTTGGCTGACGGATGATGGCCCGACCAATGGCGACTCTCTGCTGCTGGCCTCCGGAGAGTTCTTTAGGTTTGCGGCCGAGCAGGGGAGTTATCTCGAGTGCCGCCGCGACTTCATCGATTCGCCCTTGGATATCGGCCCGTTTAGCACCGCGAGCCATCAATGGAAAAGCAATGTTCTCGGCCACGGTTAGATGTGGATAGAGCGCGTAGTTCTGAAAAACCATTGACACATCACGATCTTTAGGCTCCAAGTCGGTGACATCTAGATCACCAATGAAGATGTGGCCATCAGTGACGGTCTCGAGCCCGGCAATCATTCGTAAGGTCGTTGTTTTGCCGCAGCCAGATGGTCCGACCAGGACAGTGAACTTTCCATCTTGAAGTTCAAGATCGATTCCGTGCACGGCACCAACATCGCCGTACTTCTTCACAACTTTTTTCAATCGAACAGCGGTCACGGTCTGGCCTTTCAGAACTTAACAGCCCCGCCGCTTATACCGCGGACGAGTCGACGTTGGATGAAGAAGCTGGCAATTAGAACGGGCACTATCGAAACCAGGATGGCGGCACACATAGAACCAAGTTCGACACCGCGAAACGTGTTGAAGCCCGCAATCCTCACTGGAAGCGTCGCGGCATTTCCAGGAGCGAGAATGAGGGCGTAGAAAAGATCGTTCCACGAAAGGACGAAGCCAAAAATCGCCGAGGCACCCATCCCTGGGGCTACTTGAGGCAGAACCACTTTGCGAAATGCCGCGAATCGACTCAGGCCATCTACCATCGCCTGCTCTTCAATTTCTTTTGGTGCGGCATCGAAGAAGCCAATAAGAAACCAGGTCACCACTGGCATGACGAAACTCAAATGTGCGATAACAACGGCGGCAAGTGTGTCATTGAGTCGTAGCCGGAATGCCATATCCAAAAATGGAAAAACTAAGACTGCTGGCGGTAGGACTTGAGCCGCGAGAATGCCAAACCTGGTGGCGGATCCGCCGGTCTTATAGCGACTGATCGAGTACGCGCCCATCGAGCCAACCACGATCGAGATGGAGACTGTGATTACTCCGACTAGGGCGCTCCGCCCCGCCGCCTGCAGGATCCCCGAACTTATAACATCGCGCCAATTGGCTAGGTTCGGACGGAAGACGATGAGAGTTGGATCGTTGAGTTGGGATCCAGTCTTGAATGAGCCAAGGAGCACCCATAAGAACGGAAGGAGAACCACCAGGCCGGCGACCACAAGTAAGAGCGAGCCGGCGTGGCCCCAAGGATTGAAGCTTTTAGTTCTCCGAGCGCGTGGAACGACGAGAGTGGTCATGAACGACGAGACCTCTCAATCCGTCTGAAGAGGAAGACGACGATGGTCAACACGATGGCCAGCAGTAGATATGACATCGCCGATGCATTGCCAAGACGGAAGAACTGGATTCCAGTCTGATACGTGAAGTATTGGATCGTCTGCGTCTCGATTCCAGGACCGCCCCGAGTGATTGCATATACGTATTCGAAGACTTTCATTGCATCCAGGCTTCGAATCAAAATAGCAACGACGAGGACCGGCGCCAACATCGGCACGGTGACTCGTCTGAAGGTGTAGAAGGCAGAGGCGCCATCGACACGTGCTGCCTCAAAGGGTTGTTTGGGGAGACCTTCAAGACCGGCCAAGAGCAAGAGCACCATGAAGGGCGTCCACTGCCAGGTGTCGATCAGGATTATCGAATAGAGAGCGTTGCCACTGCCAAAAAAGTCATAAGTAATTCCTAGGTGACCAAGTACCGCAGGCAGTGCCCCCAATTGTTGGTTGAGCAAGAAGCGGAACATGAGACCAACCGCAATAGGTGTCACAAACATTGGAGTCAATAAGAAGGAGCGAGTGAAGTCACGGACCCGCTTCTGCCGTTGCAGAGCAAGAGCGATCATGAGTCCGATACAGAGTTCAAGCGTGACGGCAAGAAATACGAAAGTACCGGTTACTTTTAGGGCACTCCAGTAATCAGAGTTGTGCAGTACGTCGTTGTACTGACTGAGCCCAACTAAATGCGTGTCCCATCGATGGGTGATTCGGTAACTCGTCAAAGAGAGATAGAAGGCATAGAGGAGGGGGTAGCCGACAGCGCCAACGAACAATGCCAAGAGCGGCGCCATCATGCGTGCGCGGAATGACATACCCCCTCCTTTCTATGCGAACCTAGAGATCCTTACGGAATTACTGCCCCTGAATTTTGTTCGCCTGTGTTTCGGCTGCTAAGAGCGCGGCATCGACACTCTTCTGGCCAGCAATCGCAGAGTTCAATTCAGTTCCAACTGCGTTGATCATTTCATCGCAGCTTGAGCCGTGGCATAGAGGTTCGGCATTGCCAAGAATCTTGCCAACGGTTGCTAGGTAATCTGCACCGCCACCTGTCGCAGCGACCGCAGGATCGGTTAGGACGCTTGTGCGGACCGGAGCTCCGCCAGCACCAACTCGTGCGGCTTCACCCTCCTTGGAAGTCAACCAAGAGATGAAGGCCCAAGCGGCATCTGACACCTTTGAATTGGCCGGAATTGCCCAATCCCAGAGTCCGAGAATCTGCTTGCCGCCAGGCATCGTCGCAAGTTTGAACTTCCCAGCAAGAGCGCCCGCTGGGCCACCTTGCTTGTTGAGCGTAGGCAGCATCCAGTTGTAGGAGACCATCATCGCTGCCTTGTCACTCGAAACCGCGCGAAGCGCTTCGTCGAAGGCCCAGTTGAGCGAATTCTTTGGCGCACTCGTCTTGTACATCTGAATATAGGTGTTGAGCGCGATCTTCGCTTCTGGGGTGTTTAGGTGGACCTTGCCATCACTGCCATAGATAGAACCACCTGCTGCATCGAGGTAGTTGCCCCACTCTTCAAAGGCCTTGTAACCGCGTTGTGGCTGCATCGCGATACCCGCTCGCGTTGGTGTGGTCAGTTTCTTCGCCGCCGTGGCGAGTTCTGCCAGGGTTGTCGGTTCTGGTAGGCCCGCCGCCGCTAGCAAGTCAGTGCGGTAGATCAGACCAAGGCCGTAATTGTAGAAGGGCACCCCATACGTCTTGCCATCAACTTCACCAATCGAGCGCAGCGGCGCGGAGAAGTCTTGGTAGTCGTAATTTGGAGTGTTCTTGATGTAATCATCAAGCGGCTTCAAGAAACCAGCCTTGGCAAAATCGCCCATCCAAGGGTTATCGATAATCGCCATGTCATAGGTAGGCGTTGGTGCCTGGAAAGAAGCAACGATCTTGTCGCGAATTTGATCGTAAACAATTGACTCGATGTTGACCGTGATCTTTGGATACTTCTTGTTGAACTCAGCAAGAAGACCCTTGACGATGTCAGTGTCGGGCACTCCTTCCATTAATACCCGCACGGTACCTGCGGTATCGGCCGAAATCCCAGCGCTAGCCGTTGGTGCGGCGGAACTGCTCGATGAGCCGCTGCTACACGCAGATACAAGAGCCAAGATCGCGGCAGCACCTGCTGCGATCGCACTCTTGCGAAGGGTAATTGCTTTCATTTCATCTCCTCTAGTTCGCTTGAAAAATATCTTGCTAATCCATGAAGGCGCCGCCATTGACGGCGATCGCTTCTCCCGTAATGAACGCGGCATCCTCGCTAGTGAGGAAGCCAACTACCTTTGCAACATCTTCTGGTTCTTCAAGCCGAGCCATGGGAGTATCGGCGATCCATAACCTCGTAACTTCATCCGCACTGATACCGCGGAGTTCTGCTTCCCAGGCAAGTTCGCGCACTTGCATGGGTGTTGATACATAACCTGGACAGACACTGTTCACGCGAATACCGTGTGCCGCCAATTCGAGTGCCATCGCTTGCGTAAGGCCAATTACGCCAAACTTGCTCGCTACATAGTCGGAGAGGAACGGCACTCTGCCTTGCTTGCCAGCCATCGATGCCATATTGATGATCACTCCAGGAGTGCTCAATTTGATCATCGCGCGTGCTGCTGCCTGACCCGCTAGAAAGACTCCTTTGAGGTTGATGCCAACTGTGAAGTCGAACATTTCCTCGGTGATCTCGGTAAATGGCGCCATCTTCGACACACCTGCGTTGGAAACCCAGACGTCGAGCCGACCTTCGGTGGCCACAACAGAGGTGGCTACTGCAATCGAGTCGGCAGCCACCGTCACATCGAGCTTCAACGCCCGAGCAGATGGTAATGCCTTGGCAGTGTTCTCCGCGGCTGCCAAATTTAGATCCGTAACGACAACGTGGAAATCGCGCTTGGACAACTCGCGCGCGATCGCAGCGCCGATTCCAGATCCAGCTCCGGTTACAACAGCAACTTTTTTCATGCTCTACCGCTCTTCGCTAAGGCGTGTGAGATTCCACTGCTTGATGATTGAAATTCAAGGAAGTTCTTGTACCGCTCATCGTAAATTACGCGGTTGGCACTATTTGGCTCGATGGGATCGCTGAGTTGAACAAAATGATTGACCTCGCTCCACGTTGAAATATCGCCAGTGGCTATTCCTGCGATGACTGCTGCGCCAAGCGATGCACCAGGATGGCCGAAGATTGGCGTCAATGGAACGTTTAGGACGTCTGCGAGAATTCTTTTCCATAGTGTGGAACTAGATCCACCATTCGTCACTCGCGGAGAATTCAATCGGAGGCCACGACTGACGAAGATTTCCATGTGTTGG
>Ga0209514_10003509_pt1 | contig 22291 bp, 19 predicted proteins | sample Subgrocontami58m_FD_187452 | JGI IMG/M metagenome (GOLD analysis project Ga0209514, IMG submission 187452) | Subsurface groundwater microbial communities from S. Glens Falls, New York, USA - GMW37 contaminated, 5.8 m (SPAdes) (version 3) | ecosystem: Environmental > Aquatic > Deep subsurface >...
GTGATGGTCATGGGTGGCAAAAAACTACATGGAGCCACTCTGGAGGCCCCGTACATCATCCGCGCGGTAGTTTCCATGGCCATGTGCGCCATGATAGCCCATGGCCAAACTACTATTTTGAATGCCGACACTTTATACCGCGGTCATCCCAAGTTTGCTGACAATCTCAAGAGGTTAGGTGCTAAAATCGAAGAAATATGATAAATATTGCAGTCATGTATGGGGGCAGATCGACAGAACATGAGGTGTCAGTGATTACGGGGCTGCAAGTAATGCATAATTTGGATAAAAATAAATACAATGTCATGCCAATATATGTAACCAAAGACGGGCGTTTTATCAAAGGCAATAAAGATTTTCTCAAACCTGAGTTTTATAAAAATCTAGAAATAATAGATAATCCAACAGTCCACCTCGGAGGTGGGAGTGTTCATTCAGAAAACTTTTTGATTAAAAAACAAGAAAGAATTGACTGTGCCGTGTTGGCCTTTCATGGAACATATGGCGAAGACGGCTGTGTCCAGGGACTTTTGGAAATGGCCAATATTCCTTACACCGGTTGTGGAGTGCTGGCTTCGGCTCTCGGCATGGATAAACTTGCGCAGAAAAAATTGTTTTGTGATATTCCCCAAGTGAAACTTTCTAGAAATTTTCCTTTGTTTGTCAAACCAAGTAATGGGGGTTCAAGTATTGGAATAACCAAGGTCAAAAATGCCAAGGAACTAAAAGATGCGATTGAAGTAGCAAAAGCTTATGATTCGCGGGTAATTGTGGAAGAATCGGCCGAAGGATTTATGGAAATAAATATTTCGGTATTGGGAAATGGTGATAAATTAATTACTTCAGTCTGCGAGCAGCCAATACCTTTAAAAGAAGTCCTGACTTATGACGATAAATACAAGTCCGGCACCGCCGCTAAAATCGCAGAGTACGCCAAAATCGCATTCCAAGCTATTACTTGTTGCACCCACGAACTTGCCCCATACAGGCGCGGCAAGACGATGAGACCTATCCTACTCTTAGTAAGAACTCTACCCTCACTCAATCTGAGTTACCTTTCTCTCTCTGTACACTCGTTACATACCAAATAATATTCTTTATGTTAATCGAAACCTCAACCTCCACATTAAATCAGCATACATTTCCTCCTCACGTAAATATGGCAGGATGGAAAGAAATCCCCATCCAACCAGTGCCAGAATCTGAAGATCCTCTTGTTCCATTAAACCAATTTCACCCCCGAATCAAAGTTGACCCCCAATATTACAAACTAGGCATCCAAGGAACTAGCGAAACGCTGTATGCCCGCAAATCGGTGGCAGAGCGGCTAGTTCAAGCCGCCGAGACACTTCCGGAAGAATTAGCCCTCCTTATCTGGGACCCCTACCGTACCGTTGAGACCCAACAGAATCTCTACGACAAACAATACGCCATTGTTTTGGTTCAACACCCAGACTGGAGTCCAGACCAGCTTTCTGCCGAAACCCAACGCTACGTCTCCGCGCCTTCCACCGACCTCACCAAGCCATCACCACATTTAACTGGAGGAGCCATCGATCTCACCATCTGCGACGACTCTGGCGTTCCTTTGGACATGGGGACAGAATTCGACCACTTTGGACAAGAAGCCGCCACAGATTACTTTTCCCAAGCTACTGACCCCAAAGGCCAGAACATCAACAACCATCGTCTTCTTCTCCTTCAAGTTATGACAGCAGCCGGATTTACCAACTACTGGGAAGAGTGGTGGCACTTTGATTACGGCAACCAATTCTGGGCCAGAACAGGGGAACATCTTCACGCCATCTTCGACCCAGCCACCTCCCCAGAAAGTACCTCCCTTCTTCCTGCCCATTTTCTAGAAACCGTTGTACCAAAAATAGGAGGAAGAGTATATGGTTCCACAATCGCTTTACCCCAATTTAAAGGCGGTAAGAAGGGGGTCCGTCTCCTGTCTATGGCGAACCTTCCCCACCAACCAATTGTTGACTTTCCATGGGCCGAATTCATCATCCCTTTCACACCTCTCACAAGTTCCAATTTTTCAGAGACTTTCATCACACAGATTGATCAAGTTACCATATCTCATCCTTCTTCAAGTCAAGCGCATGCCGCTGAAAGAATCCAAAATTTGATATGGGGAACCACCGACGCCTATCCTTGGTACGTTTACCACCCAGATAGCCCTGCTGCAACTAAACTTATTGCAAGAATAGATGGGGAAGTCATTGGATTCTTATTAGGATTTTGGGGGCAGAGAAACGGAAATTTCTGGCTCGAATCTCAAATCATAGCAGTTGCTCCAGAGTACCGAAAAGGAGGAATTGCCAAGCTGCTCAAACTTCAACAGCAAAAAGAGGCTTTTCAAGAAGGAGTCTCATCAATCCACTGGACCGTTGACCCACTTCAGAGACCAAATGCCTACCTTAATTTCAACACATTGGGAGCCATATCCACAAAATTTGCCAGAAGTCATTATAACTTTACCAACGATTTAAACAAGACTCCCGCCTCAAGACTTACTATAGAATGGGCAAGTAATCCTCAAATTGTTGAAAAGACAAAATATACATTCTCAAAAGTTGTCGAGCCAACTTACTTTCGATCTCCCGCATGGGAAAATCCAAACCCACCACAAGGAGACATCCTCATAGAAATTCCTGCAGACTGGACAGTGCTTCAAAATAAAGCAGATAACCAAGTCCACGCTCTTCAAATCAGAAGTAGAACAGATCGTCTATTTTCCAGACTAATTGGAGAGAATAGCGGCCAGTTTACAATAGGCAAAATCATAGAAGAAGAAGGCAGATTCTTCTTAGTCGGCAAATCCTCTAATCAGTTGACACCTTAGTATATATTAGTATATAATAATCCTACTGCCTCACTTATGGCAATTATCGCAGAAACAGAACCCATTTACAGCATTAATGGTCACCTTGTACGCAAGTCACAAGCAACTATTCCAGTAACTGATATAGCCGTTCTTAGAGGACTAGCCGTTTTCGATTTCTGGATTACGTACCCCCATCATCGCTCCCTTAACCTCGACCATCAACTTGACAGACTCCGAACCTCTTCCACCTTAGTAGGCTTAACTTTCCCCTGGACCAACGCCCTCCTCTCAAACGAAGTCCAGCAAGTACTAGAGGCCAACAATACCCCAATAGAAAAAGCAATTAGATACGTGATTACAGGAGGTTCAGGACCAGATTCAATTACCCCAGCTAAAGTTCCCAATAGAATTCTATACATCGAACCCCATCAGCCATACTCAGCAGAGCTTTATGAGAACGGCGCCGCTATAATCACCCATAAATTCACCCGCTATATCCCAGGAGCAAAAAGCACAAATTACATTGAGGCAGTAAAACAAACTCAAATTGCAAGAAGCCAAGGGGCGATCGAGGTCGTTTACTACTCAGACGGTCAACTTTATGAGGGAGCCACCTCAAACGTTTTTATTGTTAAAAACGGAAGGATTCTTACTCCCGACTCAGATATTCTCCCCGGCATCACCAGAAAATTCCTCCTGGAAAACTTAGACTTGCCAATAACCGAGTCTTCCGTAACTGTTTCTGATCTAAGATCAGCAGACGAAGTCTTTTTAGCAGCTAGCAATAAACAGATTATGCCCATTACCAAAATCGATGGACAGCCCGTTGGGGATGGAAATGTTGGATCAATAACTAAAAATGTTATGCGTCAATTTGATCAATTCACTCAAAAATAATATGTCATTTCAGAAAACATTAGAATTAGAACAAACTCTTAGGTCATTGACTTCAGTCGTGGCTGTATGGAGAAATAACCTTTACCTAGACAGAGTTACTGCCATGACAGAAGACGGCAAGGCAACTCAAACGCGATTTCTACCAAACGGAACATTAGAAAAAATACAAGGAAAGATTACTTACCGCCGGGGAAAAGAAGATGGTGGATACCCAGTAACTGAAACAATATTTATAGATGAAAGCGGAGATATCACAAAACTAGACTCAAGACTGATCTAAACATTTCTTATCTTCTTTCTCAAAATCTCGACCAACCAATTGATGGCATATTTTGGCCAATCGATGACCAAATCTCTCGCGTGTAAATATGCTACATCTTGTCCGCCAAAACCACGCTTGAAAAGCGATACTCCATAAAAACGGTGCGATTTTTCTCCCTCTGGCGCCACTCCCCAAAAATTATATCTTTTCATTCCCCTTCTCTTGGCTTCTTTTATTGCCTCCCATTGAATTAAATAGGCCCCTGGATATTTTCGCCCCTCTTGAGAAGAGGCTCCATAGTGATAATCGGCTTCGTTTCCATAATAAATCACCATGGCTTGAGCAAGCTTTATTTTTTCCAGCCAAGCTGTGTATAATATACATTGTTTGTCCGCAACAAAGACCTTGAATTGTTCTTCTAAAAACTTTTTGCTAAAGGGAATAAATCCTTGCCGAGCGGCAGTCTGCATTTGTAAATCATAAAAATCCTGCATGTCTTGAGGATTAGTACTGGTCGTGATTTTAATATCACTTTTTAGAGCTTGTTTTATTTCATATCTAGTCGCTTTTCGCATACCTGTTAACAATTCGTCTTCAGGATTAGTTACATCCAGTTGACGTGTCAGCTCGGCATGTAAATGCATTGGCGCACTCCTAAACCCTAAGTCTAAAAATAATTTTGAATTCTCAGGTGTTTCCAAAATCTGAGGTCTCACCCTCACAAAAGCGCAATTATATTTATTGGCTAATTGGATAATTAAAGATTTAAATTCCTTGACTATTTTGGTATTTTGCCAATCGATCAGTGGTCCGCCTGGCACAGTTAAATAAATCCCTCTTTTTGCTTTTTCTACAATGGCAAGCATTACTCCCACCAAACGATCCTGATCATAAAAACCAATCCGACTTATTTGGTGCCCTAAATTTTTGTGAAATTCACCCCAATTCCAACTTTGCAAAAAATTAGCCTCTGATCGTTCCAGCACAAAACTTTCCCATTTATTTTTATCCGTTATTTCTTGGGTTTTAACCATATTTTTATTTGTTCTGATAACTCATAGGCTTGCTTTTCGGAAAAACTTGGATAAGTAGGCAAGTTTAAAATCGGCATGTTTGGCATTTTATACCAATCACCCAACACCCATTTCTTCTCCAGCTTTGCCCGCAAATACAGTTCACGGGCGTTTGGATGAGTTACGGTAAAACGTAAGTATATATCACCATCTTCCCTGGGGGGTAAAATCAACTCCGTCTCTGCCAACTCTTTAAAATATATCTGGGCTATCTTTTTGCGGTGTGTATTAAATCTCCGAAGTTTTTTCAACTGGTTTAATCCCAACACTGCTAATTTAGCAGAATATTTAGCCGGGAAATAACTCGGTTTTAGCCCTCTTTTTTCTTCCTCATATACCGCCTTTGATAATAAACCCAACTTTTGTGACACCCAGAGCCCCACTTTTCCAAATCCCACATTATAGACTGGTAAAAACATCCAAGTTAGAATCGGATGTAATAACTGTTGGGTTACCCAACCCCTACTATTTTCCGGCAAATTCTTCTCTATCTCTTTTAATTTTTCAGCAATTTTTTTGTTTTTGGTTATTGCCACTCCCCCAAAGACGCTACTCACTACTTTATCTCTACCCAAGCTAAAAAATGCAATATCACCAAAAGTTCCTAATAACTTATTAGCATAAGTGGCTCCCAGAGCATGGGCACAATCTTCGATCAAGATTAATTTGTGCCTTTTGCAAATAGCAGATATTTTTAATAAATCGGCGGTCTGACCAAAAGTATGCTGGACAATCACCGCTTTGCTATTTTTAGTAATCTTATTTTCCAAGTCGCTTGGATCCGTGTTGTAAGTTCCTGGTTTTATTTTTACATCGATTGTTTTTACACCAGCCCAATGCACGCTATTAGGAACTGCTATACAAGTAAAATCCTGCACCAACACTTCATTCTCTGAAGATAAGTCCAAAGCTTTAATAATCGCCCATTCGGCCGATCTGCCACTGTTAAACAGAACGGCAGTAAATCCTGGGAAATAACTCTCAAACCAATCGACTAATTTTTGTTTGAAGTTTTTATCTCCATCTGTCAACAAGACTTTCATGGCTAACTGAACGTCATCCCATTCTAGGTTTGGAGATAAACCAATATTTACCGGTCTGTTCATAGATCAAATATCATTTTTTTAACTTTAGTTGGAATTCTGCCTTCAACCAACAATACATCACCGGTTTTTAGAATTTTACCCATTTCTTTTATATCACCCCGGCCGCCAAGATCTTGCCTTGCCCAGTCGCTTGTCACCCATACTCCATCTAGTCCTACCAATTTCTTTCCTATCTCACTATGCACCTTTTTTGTTTTATTACCCAGTTCGATAATTCCCGGTGTCACTACATATTTTTTGCCCGAAAAATTTAATTTTAAATAATCAACTGCTGTCACAAAACCTTGTTGGTTCGAATTATATGACTCATCCATAATTATTATTCCATTCCTTGACTCCTTCAAAACAGGCCACTTGTTGGCTGCTTTAAATTTTTCCAGACCCACTTTGATCTCCCTTTGGGAAAGTCCCATTAACTTTGCAATCTCAATAGCCCCTTTTTCATTACCAACCCTGCCAGAAGCTCCGTATATTACCGATTTTATGTTCATCTTCCTTGCCCATTTGATCAAATCTTCTTCCCCAGCCTTTTTATTAAATACCGCCACTCCTTCTGGTTTTAGCCCTTCTACTATTTCAAACTTCGCCCTTTTTAAATTTTCCATACCCCCAAATAAATCTATATGTTGAGAGCCAATTCCAGTTATCCAGGCTACATCCGGCTGCACCATTTGACAAATTTGGGCAATTTCTCCCCGTTTGTACGCTCCCATTTCCACCACTACTACTTCCACTCCCGGCTTCAAATCCGCCAATAATCTTCTGGCTATGCCCAATAATGTATTTTCTGTCCCTATGGTCTTTACTACTTGCCATTTCTGTTCCAGAATGTCCGCTACAAGTTCCTTAGATCTACTTTTTCCAAAACTGCCGGTTATTGCTACTACTTTAGGATTAAACTTTTCTATTATCTTTTTCGCTTCTATTACGTCTCTAACTGTAACCCTATTCACTGTTGATTTCGTCCACCATATTCCTAATATTACTCCCACTGCTGCTGCTACCGGCATGAAAACTATACTTATCCACCCCGCATTCATTCCCCCAACCACACCTGTTAATAATATGGCTGTTCCTAACATTCTTTTTGCCCGCTGAGTGTAATCCGGTTGACGCCATTCCCATTTCCCTAATAGTTCTTTCCATCCCTGATTAAATCGGATCCAACTCCACATTCTATCCCATCGATATTCCTTTACTTGCCACCAATATGTATGCCGCCAAGCTGTCAATATTGCGATTAACAATCCAACTAACCAAATTCCTAATTTAAATGTTGCCACCATTTCTCTACCTCCTGGGCCACTTCTTTGGGATGAAAATACGGCAATTTGTGACCTCCCATGTTTTTAAATAACACCATTTTTGCTTTCTTAATTAACATTTTGGCTTTCTGTCCGTCGCGGTATGATACCACTCTGTCCATCTTGTCCCACAAGATTAACACAGGTATTTGAACTCCAGGTAACTGCGGCATTAATATTTCCCCCACCACTTTTCTAAACACATCTTTCATTATTCCTTCTGCTTTTTCATAATCATGTTGTCTTGCCAACCTATACAATATGTGCCGGTAAGCGAAGGCCCAGGGTAAATATACCATTAATACTTTGCCAACTTTAGCCATCGCCCAAAAAAATATTCTCTTTACGGGATTTACCCTAGATATACCTCCGAGAGCACACAGCACTATTCCCTTCAAACCTTGAGATTTACCTAAAGCCATTTTTGTTGCTACCCGTCCTCCAAACGAATGTCCAAATACAATATATCCGTAATCCTTCCACAGCTTTGGCACTTGTCCCTCAATATAATCTGCATATTCTTGCACCCCCCAAACTTCCTTGGGTGCGGGTAATGTCAAGCCTGGAAACCTTAAATTTCTGGTCTTCCACCCTTTCTTTTCCAATTCCTCTTTTAATGGTTCCAATTTTTCCGGACTCCCTCCCCAACCATGCAATAAAACAATTCTTTTATCCATTGCTCAATTATAACCTAAGACTCCCAGTACCTCACTTTTACTTTAATTTAATGGCTCTGATTGCTAAAAACTGGGGGATTTCGCGGAAGGACAGGTTTTCGGCCTTAGCGTTTGGACCCGGCTGGCTCACTTTGTAAGTCGGTATTTCCAGCATTCTGTCAATCACAAAACCATGGTCATTTAATGTATTCACATAGTTTTGTAATGGCCGGTGAAAACTCACGGTGACACCACTTGTACCTTTCGAATATGCTTTCATGGGGACAGCTAGAGGTGTCAAATAGCGGTCGATACGCCGGTATTGGAGTTTTCGTCCCTCATCCCAACCCCAGCCACTCTGCCTGGGAATCCGAAATGCCGGATGATTCATAAAAATAATTAGTCGTCCTCCAACTTTTATGGCCTTGGCCACAGCCTTTATTACATCTTCCAAGGGATCAATGTCTTGGATAGACAACATCATTACTGCGGCATCATAACCAGATAAATTTAGACGGCGGGCATCCCCAACCAAAAAACTGGTATTATTAATTTTTCTATTTTTGGCAATTTTTATGAGCCTTTCACTGACATCAATACCTGTATACAAAGCTTGTGCAGATACTATATATTGTGCCAATACACCCTGACCGCAACCTATGTCTAAAATCTTTTCTCCAGATCTCACTGCCAGCAATTCCATGACCGCAGGAATAGCGAGCCTTGTGTGGTGGATACTGCCCTTGTCCCCCACCCAACCGTCATACCAATCAGCGACAGGATTCCAACCTTGGGGTGATTTCATAAGGGATATTATAACTCACCCCGCCTGACGGCTCCCCTCTCTTAATTTAAGAGAGGGGCCGGGGGGTGAGTTATTTCTTCATTTTTATAATCTCCTTTTTAAGATTCCCTATTTCTTGTATCAGATCATTCCTTTGTACCCACCAGACATCGTGACGTTCCATGACCAGCTTTGCCGGCTCGTTCTCACGGTAGTCATCACCCATATCAGCATCAATCCGCCTCTGGGTAATAATCTCCATAAAGGCTTCGTTTTCTTTGAGCTTTTGCTGCAAATATTTTAATTTTTCTTCGAGTTGAATTTTGGTCATTTTTTGATTCTACAATTAATCCTTGACTTGCTACAAGCCCCCTGCTATAATGCACAATATCGATTGGTTATATACCAGTCATAGGGGGGTTTAGACCTGAAAGGGTCTTTTTTATGGTTGTATAATAAAACGATGTGGTGTTTTGCAAAAATCAATGGAAAATTGGCTGAAATATATTTCGATAAGAAAAACGGAAAGTCGAAAATCCGTGGGCATTGTTATGTAAAGATTTCTGAATTTAAGACAAAGAAAGAATTGTCTTGGATCAAAAAAGATACCGAGAAATTTAAATTTGTATACAAAAACAAGATATATACGCAAAAAATTGTGTAACTCACGTCTCAATGATATATCATTAGTTTATGAAGAAATTTGTTAAATTACTTGGGTTGCTTGGGATAGTTTTGGGAATTACTGTCAGCCAAAATAATCTCAAAGTTATAAGAATAATTGACGGTGACACGGTCGTTCTTTCTGACAAAAGACATGTCCGCTTGATCGGCATTGACACGCCCGAAATTGGCAATTGCTTTGCTTTTGAAGCCACAAAATTAACCAGTGATTTGTTACTAAATAAAGACATTATTTTGGAAACTGATACTGACAACTTGGATCAATTTGGCAGAACCTTGGGTTATGTTTTTGTAAATAATACCTTGGTAAATAAAAAACTCCTGGAAATGGGGACTGGCGAATATTTTCAGGATAACCAAAATACAAAATATCAAAAAGAGTTTATTGCCGCTGCGGCTCTCGCCCATGACCAAAATATTGGCATGTGGAAAACTTGTGGTCCATGCGATATTAAGGGCAATTATGACATTCATGGCAAAAGATATTATCATCTCCCTACTTTCCGGCATTACAACCAAGTTGTAGTTAATCTGGACAAAGGCGACCGCTGGCTATGTGGTGAAGATTACGCAATCAAAGCGGGATATACCCGGGCGAGGGAATGATTTTGCTTAGTCATTCGCTTTGCGTCATATTATCTATTGACGTGGGGGAACCTGCTTACTATAATTAATAATGTAATTATGAGAGTTTTTCTGCCCAAGAGATTTTTTAAGTCAACTCTGGCTATATTTTTGATTGTAGCCTTATTGAATTTTCTTTTTTCCCCATTCTTCGTAGCCAAGGTTCAGGCGGGTAGTTTAACTTCTTCAAAGGTCACGATTACGGACTCTCGAGCAGGCATAACAGGAGTATCGAACACCTTTGCCTTCACGACTGCGGTGACTGGAACCATTGGTATCGTTGAATTTCTGTACTGTACTACTGCTTCCGGCACGTGTACGACCCCGACGGGACTGGTAACTACCGCTGGTGTTCAGAGTACTGTTACCGGACTTTCGGCAAGCACCTCAGCCTTTGGTACCAATGGTACCATTACTCTGACCGTTACCACTCCTGCTTCAATTACCTCGGGAACAGCCATCTCCGCCCTTTATACTACTCTTACCAATCCAACGGGTGCCGATACGACCTATTTTGTCAGAATCACGACAAAAACTTCTGCCCCTGCTACAATTGACGGTCCGACATCCGTGGCCTTTGCCATTTTGACCTCGACTTCTATTGCGGTGACTGCTTCGGTTGACCCAACCTTTACTTTTACCATAGCGGGAGTAAGCTCAGGTGGCACGGTCAATGGCGCAACGACCAACATCACCGCCACGGCCGCCACTATTCCTTTTGCCACACTGGTTGATGGTACGGCCAAGATTGCTGCTCATGATTTAACGGTGACGACCAATGCTCTCGTCGGCTATCAGGTGACGGTAAAAGCTTTGGCAGATCCACCCCTTGCCGATGCTGCCAACAACTTTGATAAGTGGACCGGCACCAACGCTTCGCCAACTGTCTGGCCCTCACCGGCTGGCACGGCTGCCAATGTCAATACCGCACTCTTTGGTTACACTACCAACGATGCAACCCTGGAATCCGGCACCGTTGACCGTTTCACTTCAGCCGGCGGCCTGAAATGGGCAGGAGTCAACAGCTCTGCCGAACAAGCAGCTTACAGTGCCACAGGTGTTTTAGCCCAAGTCACCCGTGTTGGTTGGGAAGCAGAAATTAATGAGTTTCAGCCTCCCGGCTCTTACACAGGCACAGTGATCTTAGTTGCTACGCCAACCTATTAAGAATGAGACATGGTATACGCACATTCCTTCCGGTAACCGCCTTTGTTATAGCAATTATTCTCTTATTTTCTGTCTTTCTTAACTTCACCTCTGCCCAAAATACCATCTCTTCTCAATCGCTTGAGGTTTCTCCTCCTTCCCAGGAACTTCAAGCAGACCCTGGCCAAACTATTTTTGTCAAGGCAAAGGTCAGAAATAAGAACGCTGACAGTATAAATATTAAAGTCAGGATTGAGGATTTCACTGCTACCGGCGAGGAAGGCCAAGTGGCTTTAATCGAGAAAGGTCCGCAGTCTTTAACTTCCTGGGCTGTTCTTGAATCAGACACTTTTCCTCTAAGGCCCGGTGAGGCAAAAGAGGTAGTGGCAAAAATCAGCGTGCCAAAAGAGGCAGCCGGAGGACATTACGGTTCCTTTGTTTTCTCAATTGGAGGAGGTGGAGCAGCCCCGGGTACAGCAGCTGTGGCTCAAGAACTGGCTTCACTTTTTTTAATCAGGATTTCGGGTCCGGTCAGTGAACAGTTACAAATAGCCCAGTTTAGCGCCCCTGCCTTTTTGGAGTTTGGACCAGTCTCTTTTGCGCTTAAGTTTACAAACTTGGGCAATGTCCATATCAAACCCTTTGGACTCATTAATATCACAGATGTTTTCGGCAGAGTTGTTAAAGATATTGTTGTCAGGGGCGAGACAAATATATTGCCGGGGGCTTCCCGAATAGTAACAGTAAGCTACGGCGAAAAGTGGCTTTTCGGACCCTACAAAGCCCAAGCAGTACTCAATTTCGGAAGCCAAAATGAATCATTAACAGCCACCACCACCTTTTTTGTCTTTCCGGTCCGAATAGCGGCGGCGCTGCTTTTGCTTCTGTTTGCTCTTTATATCTCCAGGAAAAGACTTAGTAAGGCAATCAAAGTCCTGGTTGGAAAGTGATACAATGAAGTTGTGAGACACTTAAGGTTACTGCTTCTTCTTATCTTCACATTCAGTTTGGGATTTGCCCTGCACTGGTTTATGACAAGCACCCAAGTTCAGCCCGTCAGTTTACTCAAGCAAAACGTCCTCGGTCAAGCAAGTAATGATGAGTTTATTACATACATAGACTATGATGGTAAAAAGTTTAAACCAAGTACCGTTTATATTAAAAAAGGTAATTACATTGCCATTACCAATCAAAGCAAAGAAAAATTGATGTGGCTGGTGTCTGATAATCCTGATCTAAATACAGTCAGAGGTTATGGGGAAAGTGAAAGACTGCAGCTGACGCTACTCAAAGAAGGTACTTACAAAGTGACCAATAGACTCAATACAAAATCCTCTCTAGAAGTTGTTGTTGAGCCTTAGAAACCGCCCGCGAGTAGAAGAATTGGAAATCTGCTATCGGTTTTGCTTAAAACGATTTCTTTAGTTTCTAAACGAGTGTCATTAGAGCTTGCTAAAAATTTACCCTGAGAACCCCTCAAAGAGTATAATTTCCAGCCCTGTTTTGGAGAATTACCGGTATACCTTATCACCATCCGTCCGTTGCGGCGTGTCACTTTTAATCCAATTGCTTCTCTAACCGTGGCTGTTACCATTAGCTCTTTTTTAACGCCTAAGAGCCGGTTATTTGTTTGAATAACTCTATAAAAGTATAAAGCCATTGGTATCAGGACAATCAAGATTAAAAAGTAGCTAATCCGTATCGTCAAAACCTTCTTTATTAAAATGAATGTCAAGATAATAATTAACGCAGCTAAAAGCAGATCAGGGGAAATATAGAAAAAAGTGACAGGATAGACAATGACCGGAGCAACTTCTTTTAGAGAATTTTTATAGCCAAGCCACAGCTCTGCCTTAAATTGACCCACTAAGGGTTTAACAGACCTAAACTTAACTTCAAAACCTTGAGTATTATCTGGTAGGATAGATAGATTCTGTTCGTTAAATTCTAAGGTTCCCATGACCTGGCCTCCACTGTTTTTAATAGTTATATATCCTGTTGGTTGAGCAGTAATATTCCCTTCGTTTTTAACTTTAAACCGGAAATCTTGCGCACCTGTTAAGGGATTGAAAAAAGAACTAAAATTTTCTAATTTAATTTCCGAAAAAAGCTGCGGCCCTATGGAAGCTCCAGTGGCTACCTGAACAAAAAGAGGCGTGCCAATAATGATTGGCGGATTATCACTTTCTTCGGCGGTAAAAAGTTGGCTAGAAAATGCCACTACCTTATAATATTCACCGCTACGAGTATCCCTTGGCGCAGTTACCGACCAATTAACGGGGTAACTATCATTGGTACTATCGATAACAAATTTATTTTTTGGGAAACTCATCCAGGCCTGGGAGTAGTAGAACTCATTTTTCTGCTTGTCCCAGTCAAAAGCCAGAGGATAAACGGTCATTTTGGAGGAATTTGAGGTAATAAGATTGGTAGTGGCGCGGTTAACTTGCCCCGGGATTGTTAACACAGTATGATCGATTGGTTCAATATTTAGGCTAAACCCGTCACCGGCGGCAAAAATTGCAGAGGGAAAGAATATGGTAAAAAACAAAATTAGTTTCATCCTTTGATAAGTTCGTGCAAGGCCTTAATAACTCTTTTTCTAAACACTAGGCTATATACGGCGATTGCCGCGATTAAAACTACCACTAATGTTTTGGTAGCTGGAAAACCATAAAAGCGAGTAGTGGAATAGATGTAGTCTCCGTTTTCTAAAGAAACTGAAAGTGTAGCAGTATAAATCCCGCCGTAAAGATTTCCCAGATCAAAGGCTCTTTCCCAACGCCTGATTTTGCCCGGTAAAATAGTTTTTTCCTCAAGCTCAAAAGTTTTCTCAACACCAAATAATGGTTTAATAGTTAAAGTGGGTTTAGCTGTAAAATAGTTTAAAGAAGTATTTTTAACTCTGATAGTTGTTTGGATCGGGCCTTTTTTATAAAGCGCTTTATCAAAGTTGAAAGTAACAATGTCAGCCTGGTTTTTTTGCACCAAAACTCCGATATTAGCCAAAGCCAAAACTCCGATTTTAGAATTGACTGGAACCCCAGGAAACATTGGCGTAAAAAAGATCATGGCATAATAACCTCCTATTGGTACTTTATCGGGAACTGCGATTTTGATATTGAAATCCCGCTCTGTTTTGGCAGGTAAGATAGCATCTTTCTCATCCAGGCTAATCCAATCCATTAGAGGAGAGGTTGTTGGTTGATCTGTAACTCTGACACCATATTCTTCATCAGACGCATCAAATCCTTCAATAGAAGCTTTAAGCGGTAAGGGGGTATCTAGCAAATTCTCCACTTTAATTTGATAATTTTGGGTTGTTCCCGGCTCTAACTTTACCTTCAGGATAACCGGAGAAACACGGATCATCTCTTGGGCGCTCACCAGGATGGGAAAGGAAAAGTTTAATAAAGTTAAAATTGATATAATAATTAGTAGTTTGATCATATCTTTAATAGTTTGATGCTATCAATACACTGGGACCACAACATAAATTACTGTATTGGTATAGGCACCAGCCTTGGTGCTTGAATCTCCGCTGACACGATAGGTAATGGTAAACTGCTGATTAGTGATAGTCGGATCCTCAATCACGGCTGTATGATCAGCCACCGGGTCTCCCGGAGCTGAAGTGGTAAAACCGGCATGTTTTGGTCCACCATTGGTAAACCGGTCTGCTGTTCCCCCTGCCAGATTATTATCATCAGTGGTATAACCAAAACCAGTGCCAGACCAGACGGTAGGCGCTGAATTGGGACTTGCAAAGGCAAGAATAGTCTCTGACCCAAAAGTCAAAAGTCCAGTATTCCTGCCATAAATAGTGTAACCGTTATAAGCATTGGTAGAGGTAGTTAAAACTGTTGTTTTGGTGCTGTCGGTATAGGAATTACCAGAGTTTAAGTTATTAAAAGTCAAAGCAGCGGAAGAAATGCCGAAGGTGAGCGATGGGTTTGAGGCAGCAACAGCAGCAGATTCAGGTCCATACCCACTTTCAGTAAAGTTGCCCCTTTTAGCTTTAACTTTTATTTTATAGGTAATGTTAGCAGAGAGGGTTCTGACAAATTCACCGCTTGCCCCTCCCCAATTAGTATAAGTTTGCCAATCCTCAAGCCCCAAGACAGTACCAACAGTATTATCATTTTGAATATATTTGGTGGTAATAAAATTATCATCCGAGATGGCTATGGCAAATAATGCATCAGTGGGGTTACCACCGCTTTGGATAATGAATTTAAGCCGGTCATAATTAGTAGCCGGATTGGACAAAGTTGGGGCTGGCGGAACATTGGCCTGCATGGTATAGATAAGACCCCCTCCGGCTTTAAAATTGGTTGAAGTTAGTTGACCAGTTTCTATTTCACTGGCTACTCCGAAAATAGAAAAGTTAGTTGAATCAGATTTTGCTGTACCCCCGCCGCCAAAAGTATAGTCTTTGAGTTCATAATTGGTGCTGATGGGACCGGCGCTGGCCGTGTCGGCCAGAATACTACCAATAAACAAATAAACAAATAATCCAATAATCCAATAGTTTTGAGTTTTCATACTATACTTTAGTATAGTATATTGACCGGCCTTTGCCACGGGCAAAAATAAGTCCCAACTGTGCTAAGCGGGATAAATCCCGTGAGGCAGTAATTTGAGAAACCCTAAATTGTTTTTGCACTTTTTTATTGGTGATTGTGATCCCTGGTTGACCCATAATGGTTAAAATTTCTTTTTGACGATCCTTGAGATTCCAAAAAGAAGCTGGCAGGTCTGTTTTGGAACGGCTTAAAGCTATATCTTCCAGAGCCTTTTCCAGTTGGGTAGCAACCCCTTTGGCAAAGTACTCTAACCACAAGGTTAAGTTAGTCTTCTGTTGAAAAGAGACGAGATCACGGCGAAAGTATTCTTCCAAAACCAGCAGTCCCCGGAAATCGAAGCCAGCCTTATAAAGAAAAAGCAAAGCCAAAAGACGGGCAGTACAGTCATTGCCAGCGGTAATCTGGGCTACTCCTGCCTGGACAACCGGATTTTCAGAACTTGCTTGAAGATAATCTAAAACTTGTTTTAGTTCTGCCTCCGATCCCCGCAGTCGTCCGGAACAGGCAAGACCATGAAGAGTGGTAACAACTTTAGGAGTAACACGATCGGGAGAAACTAGCCAATTTTGGGAAATATAATCAAGCGCTTTTTTATAATTTAGTACCTCTTGCTGGTCTTGGGTTAAGCTTTTTTTGCTTTGATCGGAGGTTAATAACTTAACCATTTCTGCTTTAGTCAAGGGATTATCAGACAGAGTGAGCGACCAGTAAACTCTGTTAATCATTGCTTCAAAGCGGAGCCTCAATTCTACCTTTAGGGATAAAGGCGTCAGAAGAATCTTCTGACGCAAGTTTTCAATTCTTTGCAAAGACTCTACTAAGGAAGAAGAAAGATTATACGATAAATCTGCCATACAATTAAACTTATCATAATCTTATCAAGTTGTCAAGAAAATAAGGCTGAAAGACCCTATTGACAAGTAATTAAAAATATGATGTGATTAAGATAAGATAATTTACCTAGGTAATTACCTATGCAAAAGCTTATACCAATTGGCGAGGCAGCAGAATTTTTAAAAGTATCTATCGATACGGTACGCCGCTGGGACAAACTGGGTATTTTACACTCTACTCGACCCGGCGGCAAAATTCGTTGCTTCGATTTGGAAGAACTAAAAAAGGTGAAGTTCGGAATCAAAGTAAGTACCCCAAAAACTAATCGTTTAAAAAAAGTGGGTCCACTTGTTGTAAAGATTCTGCTTTTATTACTGACTATCCTGACTATTTTATTCTTACTTTTTCCGCAGCAGACAGCACGTTTGCTGACATCATTTATGTGAGGAGTTAAATTTATGAAGAATGCCTGCCCAAAATTGATTTTTACTTTATTACTTCTACTCCTGTTAAGCTTTCCTACCCAAGCTCTGGCAGCAACCGGAATCTTAAAGCAAATAAATTTTCAGGGGAAGGTGGTCAATACCAATGGTACCAATGTAACAAACGGCGATTATTCTTTTCTTTTTTGTATTTACACCGTAGCGAGTCCTACAACTGCTTGTACGGCAGGGGCTAATAACGATGCAGTTTGGCGCGAATCAAAAACTCTCACCGTTACTGACGGGATTTTCAGAACCCAGCTTGGAGATACTACCACTCTTCCAGGGTCAGTGGACTTTAATACCGACAATATTTATCTTGGCACTAACTTTAACAGCGATGGGCAGATGACGCCTCTTGTCCGCTTCACCGCAGTACCGTATGCCTTCAACGCTCTTAAAGTCGCGGGCCTAACGGTTACCGATACGACAGGAACGTTGACAATCCCCAATACCAAAACTATCTCTTTTGCCGATGCCTTTACTACTTCTGGATTAAACCCATTAACACTAACTACTACTGGATCAACTAATGTCACTCTGCCCACGACTGGAACTTTGTTAACCAATACTGCTGTCTCTGCCCAAACTATTACTTCAACTCAGACTTCAGGAACAGTTTTAGGTGTGACTGATTCCACTGCAATTGGCGCCGCGATTGTTGGCCAAGCTATTACTCTTTCTGGCACTGGCGCATTTGACCAAACCGGTCTACAGTTTAACCTTTCCAATGCAACCGGCACAAATTTAAATGATATTGTGGGGACAGGATCAACCTGGAAAGTCAGTAAGGCAGGTGCATTAACAGTCGCTTCTTGTGTAGGTTGTGGTGGAGGAGGCTCTACATTACAGCAAGCATATGACGCTTCATCGGGAAACACTGTTTTAACCACTACCGCTAGAAACATAGCCTTTACTTTAGGTGAAGTAGCCACTCCAACCTCACTTACTTTAGAGAATCAGGATACGGCCGGAGTTTCTGCCCAACGTATATTTAATTCTATTGCCTCTGGTACTCTAACAAACGGTTTATTACTAGAACAAACTGGTGTAGGAACAATGACTAATGCAATTCAAATTGCAGAAACAGCAGGAACCATTACAGACGGAATCTTAATTACTGGAACTTTGGCCAACATCTTAAATTCAGCCAGCATTGATATTACTGGTGCCGGTGCCATAACGGGCGCAACGGGGATAACTTCAGCCACCGGTAATGTGGCCATCACTGCCGGAGACTTAACCTTAAACGCTGTCACTAGAATCACAAATGCTGGTGTTGGTACATTTATCACAGGTACTGTCTTGGGTTCTCAAACCTTTACTACTAACAATATCGTAGACTCAGGAGCCTTAACTATTGCAACAGGCGCAAATGGAGCATTGACACTTAATCCCAATGGTACCGGGATCCTTGTCCATACCTTAGATGGTACAACTTCTATTAATGATGCCCAGTTCAACCGGTCAGGTACCTTAACTGCAGCTGATGCTTTAGCTGACATATTTGCCAACCGTACAGTGGTAACTAACTCAGTAGGTTCTCTAAATGATACTGCCAACTTTGTCCAATTCACTTCTGCAATCACAGGGACCGGTACTGACACAGGTTCAGTCTTAGGGTTAACCCAATCTGCTGCCGGAGCCACAGGAGATGTTCTGGCTATCTCAAACTCCGGAACAGGTAAGGACATATCAGGAACATCTAATCTCTGGAATATATCAAAAGCAGGAGCCGCCACTTTTGCGACGGTTAACGGCAACACCATTACCACAGGAACTGGTGTTTTAACACTTGCTGCAGGCAAGACTTTCACCGTTTCAAATACTCTTACTTTGGCAGGAACAGACGGATCAACTCTTAATGTTGGAGCAGGCGGAACTTTGGGGACTAATGCCTTTACAAGTACTGCTTATGCTCCTTTAGCTTCACCTACTTTTACAGGTACAGTAACTATTCCTACTCCATTTACTATAGGAGCTGTTTCAATGACTGCAACCGGCACTCAATTAAATTATCTTAATGCTGCAACCGGAACAACCGGAACTGCAACCACTAATCTGGTATTTTCAACATCCCCAACATTAGTTGCTCCAGTCTTGGGGGCTGCGACAGCCACCAGTGTCAATGGTTTAATCATTACTTCTACTGCTGGAACTCTAACCATTCCAAACAATGCTTCTGCCGCCCTTATTCTAAGCGGAAACTTCGGCACCACATTAACCTCAACGGGTACAACCAATGTGACTTTGCCAACCAGCGGCACACTGGTTAATTCGGGAGTGACAACACTGTCATCGTTAACTACTGTTGGATCATTAGTCAGTGGTACAATCATTGGCTCTCAAACTTTTACTACCAACAACATTGTTGATTCCGGAGCATTAACTATCAAGTCAGGAGGAACATCTGCCCTAACTCTGGATACGAGCGGGGCGGCAGCTATCAACATTGGCAATACCAATGCCACCTCTCTGGCTTTAGGGAATGCCACCACTAATCCAACCCTCACCCTGACTGGTTCTGGACTGACGACATTAGGTGGCGGTCTTACTTTCTCCGGCTCAACAGCCAGAACCATTACCGGCCCCAACACCGGGGCAGCCAATGCCTTAACCATTACAACTTTCGGCAATATCTCCGGCCTGACATTAAATACTGCTGCCGGTTCATCGGGAAATTCAGGAGTAATTACAATCGCAACAGGAACAGTTACCACCTCTGGTACATCAGGAGCAGTGAACATTAACTCCGGCGCTTCCAACACCAACACGCTTAGTACCGGTGCAATCACTATCCAATCCGGAGCTATTACTACTTCCGGAACATCAGGGAATGTTGGCTTGGAGGTTGGAACCGGTGGAACTTTAGGTACTATTAATATAGGTAATGCTACAGCAGCGCCGATAAATATAGGTACTGCCGCTACAGCTAAGACTATTCAAATAGGCAATGCGGCAGTTGCCAACACTATCACTATTGGTAACGCCTCTGCTACTGGAGTTTCTATCACAGACGATAACTGGTCTATTACAGCAGCAGGAGCAGGAACGTTTGTATCTGTAACTTCACCCACCTACACTGGAGCTGGAGTGGTTACTCTCTCTTCCGGCGGATCATCGGGACTCACTTTTGACAGCGCATCTGGAGATATTACTGTTGCCGCCAATGATGGTTTAACTTTTGCTGCCACGACTCTGGGAAATAATGGGTCAAGAAATGTCACGATCAATTCCGGAACAGGCGGAACTACTGCAACTCTCATTGTGAAACTGGATACATCAGGCACGGTCGTAACAACAGACACAACGACACTCAATAACGCTGTCGGAGTAGCGCTAAATACTACAACAATAGGACAAGCAGTAAGAGTTGCTATTAACGGTGTGGTGACGGCAACAGCTGATAATGCTGTGACCGCGGGAGATTATATTGGACTTGGTACAACCACAGCCGGACGGGCAAAAAGCCTTGGGACAACCTATCCTTCAACTGCCGGCATTCAGGTTATTGGAAGGGCATTGGGTACCCAGGCCACCCCGGGTTCAACATTTCTTCTGATGCTTAATGGAATTGACAATAATGTTTCTGCCGGAGCAGCCTGTTCAACCTGTGTTTCGTTTGCAACAGGAACAGCTGACAATACTACAGGAACTAATAACTTGATTCATTTAACAAAAAGCGGGGTTGATAAGTTTATTGTTTCTAATGCAGGTGGTTTAACCATCAATGGCACCGATTCAACCATTGTGAAAGAATCCACCGCTGATTTTGCTTCCGGCACCGTTGGTTCTAGTCTTACCAATACGTCCGGACAAAATCGAATTGAAATGAGTGAGGGAACAGTACCAACTTCGGGCCAGGGAACTATTACTACAACCAGTCAGCCGGCAGTCAACGTCAACATCGGTGCAGGATCCATGTCAATTAGCCGTCCTGATGGTAAATATGTGGTTCTTCACGGTGGAGCTGTATTAACGAGTGCAATTTATGATTCTGTAGCTAATACTTTTTCAGCTGGTCAAACTGTTGTAACTGGTAACGGCACAGGTCTTGGGGCAGGAGCATTGCTTCTGCCTAAAGCTGATGGTAAGTATGTATTCATTTTGGGAGCCGCTGCTCAAACTGTGGCTGCTACCAGCCTTATAGATCCAGTAGGAACTGTTACCAGCGTTGCTGGACCACCGCTTATTACGACGCCAGTGACTGGGGCAGGAACAGTGGCTTTTAAACGCCCGGACGGTAAATACTTAGTGACAGTAGGAGCCAGTACTCCCGGAGGTGCAACCCAGATTTTTGATCCGGTACCAGCCTCTGCTAACTTTGTGGCCGGGCCTGCTGCAGCCGGTGGCGCAGTTTGGTCTATAGGAGCGCTAGTCTTGCCCAGACCTGATGGCAAAGCGCTGATTGTGGCTGGTGGTTCAACTTCTAATACCAATATTTACGATCCATATCTAAACACTTTTTCTGCTGGGCCAAGTCTTGATGGTAATCAGGCGGCCGGCACGTGCGGCATAAACAACTTAGGTTCAGTCGCCCTTCGCCGCGGCGATGGTAAATTTGTCATATTATCAAGAGCAACTGTTGCCGCTATCTATGATCCTGTCGCCAACACCATGACCTGTAACACCGGCGTTACCAATGTGGCTGCTATGGGTGACGGAGGACATGCTATTCCTCTGCAGAACTTCAAAAAACTGATCTTAGCCGGAGGCAACACCGCTACTGCTTTTGTTTATAACCAAGATACGAATACGTTTTCTTCCTATACCGGTACAGCTCCAACTGCTATTACCGCCGGTGCTCATTCTATTTTGCGACACGACGGTCAGTGGCAAATTATTACCGGTACTACTACAACTACTAATAAATTTGATACCGGGTTACCAATGTTTGATCCGTTTCCTTCACAAGTAACAGCTGCTGCTCCGTCTGCTGGTGGTTCCTGTACCGCCGGTACCCATTCATACTATGTAACATTTATAGGTTCTGTTGAATCAGAACTGAGTAATAAATCTA
>Ga0209514_10003513_pt1 | contig 22271 bp, 18 predicted proteins | sample Subgrocontami58m_FD_187452 | JGI IMG/M metagenome (GOLD analysis project Ga0209514, IMG submission 187452) | Subsurface groundwater microbial communities from S. Glens Falls, New York, USA - GMW37 contaminated, 5.8 m (SPAdes) (version 3) | ecosystem: Environmental > Aquatic > Deep subsurface >...
GTCCCCCTCGGTGCGGGCGGCATGCCGCGCCTCATCGAGCCGCTCGAGAGACTCGGCGAGTTCGCCCAGATCGAGGGCGGCGCGGCCGAGGAGGACCAGCGCTCCCGCGCGCGGCCCGGGGTGGTCTCCGCGGCCGGCGAAGCGGCACGCGTCCTCCGCCCGCACACGCGCTGAGGCGGGATCTCCGAGGGCCAGTTCGACGCGCGCGAGGAGCAGCAGCGGGCGGATCCGGGCCGGGATCCCCAGGAAGACGCCCATCTCGGCGGCCTCGCGCAGCCGGTCCGCGGCGCGATCGAGCCGGCCGCGCGCCGCGAGCCACGCCCCCAGGTCGCAAAGCGACGCCGCGGCATCGCCCAGGCGTCGATCCCGTCGTGCCGAAGCGATCGAGGCGCGCAGGGCAGACTCGGCGCGCCCGTCCTCGCCCAGGGCGGCGTAGTGACCGCCGAGGTCGGCGAGGAGGGCGCCTGCGGATTCCCGAGATCCGGCCGCCGTCGCCGCGGCGAGCGCCCGAGCGTATGCGGCATCCGCGTCGACTGGCTCCGCGAACCAGGCTGCCGCGGCGAGAGCCGATGCCACCGCCGCCGAAGCCTCCGCGAAACCGGCCTCGGAGCACGCGAGCCGGGCAGCGTCGCGGGCCTCCGCCCCATGTCCGAGCGTGCGGAGGATCCGGGCCCGCCACGCCAGCGCGCCGGAGCGAACCGCGGGTCCGGCATCCTCGTCCTCGATCACACGCCCGCAGGCATTCAGTGCGGTTTCCGACGATCCCGCGTGGACCAGCGCGCCCAGCCACTCGAGCGTGACTTCGCCGGTCCAGGGTTCGGTCGCGCGCCGACCAGGGTCCTCCGCCGGCCATTCGAGCGCGCCGCCGTGCGGCCCATCGTCCTGCGGCGGCTCTTCGCGCGCGTCGTCGTGCGACTCCGTTCCGGTGGGCGCGGCCGGCCGCCCGGGAAGGCTCGCCGCATCCCTCCCTGGCGCAGGCTGCGCCAGGAGGAGCGCGCGTTCGTACACGATCGCGGCTTCCTGCCACAGACCCAGGGCCGCAGCCTGGCGCGCGCCCTCCACGAGCGCCGTGCCCGCCGCGGCGGTCTCGCCTCCGGCCAGGGCATGGTGCGCGATCTCCGCCGCGCCGGCGACGGCCCCGTCCGCGGGCGCGAGCCGCAGCAGGGTGGCCACCCTCCGGTGCCGCTCCGCCCGCTCGTCGGCCGGGAGCGTCCGGTAGACTTCCTCCGCCATGGAGTCGTGGAGGAACCGGTACCGCGCGTGGCGGCCCTGAATGCGGTCGCGCGCGAGCAGCCGGCGCTTCTCCGCCTCGTCCAGCGCAGCCTGGGCGGCGTCGACGGAGCGACCCGAGAGCTGCGCGAGAGCCTCGGCCCCGAGACGCCTCCCGTGCACCGCCACCCACGCGGCGGCATCCCGCGCCTCCGGGCCCAGTTCGCCCAGCTTCCGCGCCGTCAGCTCCGGGAGCGACGCGGGCAGCGGAGCGTCTTGCGGCGAGCCGGGCTCGAATCGGGCGCCGAGCAACTCCTCGACCACGAGCGGGCTTCCCGCGGCGCGCGTGCCGAGACCCATGTGCTCCGCCGCCTCGTCCCCGAGTTGGCCCGCCATCGAGCGCGCGAGCAGCTTGACCTCCTCGGGATCCAGGGGGGGAAGCGGGTGGAACCGGGCCAGACGCCGGACCCTCGCCCGGCGCAGCCACCCGGCGGCAGGGCCGGCCGAGTCGGACCGCGCAGCGGCGACCAGGGTCAGCCGCGGGGGGCGGTCCCCCGGACGCTCCTCGGCGAGGCGCTCGAGCACCTCCCCGATCGCCGCCAGCGTCCCCGCGTCCGCCCGGTGGAAGTCGTCGAGCGCGACCAGCAGCGGGATCGACCGCGACGCCTCGATCAGCAGGTCCGCCGCGCGCGCTGAGAAGTCGATTCCCGATCCCGGCGCCGGGACCTTTCCGCGCAGGAGGAGGTCGAGCACGTCGGCAAAGTCGGCTTCGAGGCGCGCCCGCGTGGTCGCGTCGACCACGTCCTCCGCCAGGTGCGTCCACTGCTCGACCAGGTCGGCGAGCGGCTCGAACGGCGCCGCGGGCGTCTCCGGACAGCGCACCGCGAGGTAGGAGACGCCCGAGAACTGAGCCTGGCTGCGCAGCTCGCGCAGCAGCCGGGATTTTCCGCCGCCCGGTCCGGAGGTGAAGGCGAGCAGCGGCGGGCGCGCGCTCCAGGCGGCGGCTCCGCACCAGCGATCGAGATGCGAGCGGAATTCCGCCAGCGCCGGGTCGCGTCCCACCAGCCGGCCCCAGGGCACGAACTGGCGCTGGACCCGCCGGGTGTCGGAACGCATCGGGGTCCCCACCCGCTCGAGCGCCTCCGCCACCTCCTCGGCCCGGGCAAAGCGTTCGCCCGGCACCTTCGCCAGCAGGCGCAGGATGGTGCGCGCCAACCCCACCGGGATGCGCGAGTTGATCGTGCGCGGATCCGGTGCGTCCATCGACAGGTGCCGGCGCAGCAGCGACAGCGGGTCGTCGGCCGAGAACGGCAATCGTCGGGTCGCCGCCTCGAACAGCACCACGCCGAACGAGTAAAGGTCCGAGGCGATCGAGGCCGGGTGGTTGAGCAGCACCTCGGGGGCGGTGTAGAAGTGCTGTCGCCGCATCCGCCGGGAGCCGCGGGGCGGGGCCATCCATTCGGCAAGGCACGGGTCGAGGAGCACGACACGCCCGTTCTCGCCGGGCTCCACGCGCAGGTTCTCCGGCTTGAGATTGCCGTGAAGAAAGCCCTGGTGGTGGAGGTAGGCGAGCGCCGCGCAGGTCCGGCGCGCCCAACGGGCGAGCGCATCCATGCTCTCGCCCGCGGCCGCCTCGAAGAAGCCGTCCCCGGGCACGTACTCCACCGCGAGGGTCGCCATGCCGGTGGGTTCGTCGCGGGCGAATTCGTACCCCTGCGCGAGATTCGGGTGGCGCAGGCGGGTCCAGGCCCGGAAGACCTCCTCGACCTCCTGGTTCGGCACGCGGGCGAAGCGCTCGGCCGGGAGGAGCTTGAGGGCGAGTCGGCGCTCGCCCTGGAGGTGGTCGGCGACGAGATAAGTGGTGCCGAGGCCCCCCTCGCCCAGAAAGGCGAGCAGCTCGTACCGGTCGTGGATCCGCGGGAGATCGGGTTCGGGGTTCACTTCTTGCGCTTTGCTTTCTTCCTGCTACCGGTGTGGACGCGCGCTGCGAGCAAACCGGCCACGGCTTCCGTCCAAGCCAGGTCGGCGGCGGAGAAGCCCCCGGGCGCGACGGTCTCCGCGTAGAGGATCGCGGCGACGCCGTCCACCCCGACCAGCGGCGCGCAGATCACCGAGAGCGGGGACGAGACCGTGGCGTGCGGATCGGAACCGGAGAACCGGGCGGCCTGCCCATGGCGCGCGACCTCCGCGACCAGGTCGCGCGCGAACGGCGCGTTGGCGTCGAGGTCGTCCCCGTGGACGGAGCGTCCGCGCACGAAAACCGGGGCTTCGGCGCCGCACGCGAAGGCGGCCACGCGACCGGCGCCGAGGGCCTCGCCGACCCGGTCGAGGACCTCCGCCGACAGCACATCTTCGGCCTTCCCGGACCCGGTGGTGCGGGCCAGCTCGACGAAGATCCCGAGGCGAAGCGGGTCGAGAGACGGCTGGGTCAGGAGCCCGGCAAGCGGGTCGAGGCGCGCGTGCGGCCCGGCCGGCGCGTGCGACCAGGCCTGCCAGCGGTCTCCGCCGTCCGCCCTGGCCGCCGCCGCGGCCTGCTCCGCCCGCCGGATCAGGTCCTGTGGCTCCGTTCTTCCGTCGGGCGAAGTGGCTGCGCCGATCGAAACGCGCACGCCCGGTCGGCCCGCGGCGCCGTCCATTGCCGCGACGGCCTGCCGCACCTCCTCGGCCCGGTTGGCCGCCGCTTCCGCCCCGGTCGCGGGCAGGACCACCGCGAATTCCTCGGCACCGTAGCTCGCGGCGAGCGCCCCCGCGGGCAGAACGGATTCCAACACCCCGGCGATGGCGCGCCGCGTGCCGTCCCGCCACGCCGCCCCGAGGCGGCGCGCCGCGTTCCGGAGCCCCTCGACATGACACAGAAGCACCGACACCGGAGCCGGCCCTCCGCCCAGCGCGCGCGAGAGGCCGTGCAGGAAGGCCCCGCGGGAAGCCAGCCCGGTAATTGGGTCGAACACCAGACGCGCCAGCAGATCCTGGTGCTCGAAGGCGCGGCGGAGTACCTCCCCCGCCTCGCGCGCCCGGTCGAGCGCGCGCGCGACCAGCAACCTCCCCGGCTCGGTCACGTCCGCGTACAGGAGCAGCCGCCCGCGCCTGCCCGGGGGCCCGTCGGTGCCCGGCAGGACCGGTTCGCCGCAGGCGGGGGCGTCGTCGAGCCCGACGTCGAACCGCACACACACGAATCCGAGTACCCCGCGCGCCGCCTCGCCCCATCCGGCGAGCGCTTCCGCGACCAGCGCCGGCTCGGTCACCGAGCGGGCAGCGCTGCCGCGCAACACGTCCTTCAGCAGGCCCTCGGGCCGGGCCAACAGCGCCGAGAACGAAGTCCCCGCGGGCATGGTCCGGCGGCAGATCTCCCGCGGCTCGCCTTCCGGCCCGAGCCAGAGCAGGAAACCGCGCTGGCCGCCGGTGGCGGCGAGGAAGAGGTCGAGGCCGCGCTCGAGCAACGCAACCGGATCGGCGGAACGGAAGCCGAACAGCGGGGCGACCGCCTCCAGCGCCGCTTCCGACCGGATCGGCCGGGCGGCGGTGTCGGCCGCCGGGGGCGGCGCCCCCGCGCGAGGCGGCGGCAGGTCGAAGAATTCCTGTGGGTCGGTCACGCGCGGGTCAGTCCCGAATCTTCTTCAGTCCGGAGGAGAAGCGAAACGTCTCGTTGCTTCCCTTGGGGTAGACCAGCCGCTTCACGAACTGGTAGGGACGCTGCAAGAAGATGCGATAGAGGCGCGCGCCCGGTGTCTTCCGGTCGAGCGCCAGTCGCTCATCCTCGGTCACCAGGTCCGGCCGGTACTTCTCCTTGAACTTCAGGAGATGGTAAAGGTCCGCCTGGCGCAGCCGCCGGTAGATCGCCGTGGTGAGCCGCCGCGCCCAAAGCGGCTCCGTCACCACGCCGACCGAGACGTGGAAGTCCAGCAGGTAGGGGTGCCCGTCGTCGCCGACGATGATGTTCCCCTTTTTCGCCATGTCGTTGTGCGCCACGCCGCGCGCGTGCACCTGCCGAACGATCTCGAGCAGCTCGTCGAAAAACGTGTCCGGCAGCGTGTACTTGCCCACCTCGTACTGGTGCTGGCGCAAGTTCCGTCCGGGGATGTACTCGTGGATGTAGCCGTTGTCTCCCACCATTCCGTGCAGGGAGGGGATGCCCCGGATCCCCGCGGCCCGCGAATACATCCGGAATTCGCGGCGGGAGATCCAGCCGGAGAGCGGCTCGAACAAAAAGCCGAACAGGTGCCGGAAGCGCGAGTTCTTGAGCACGTAGAGCCTGCCCTCGCGCTCGATGAGCCAGTTCTCCGAAAAGAAGTCCCGCTTCATGGTCTTGACGTAGCGATACGTCAGACCCTGGGCGACGACTTCGGAAGGGGGGGCAGGCTCGCGGGACATGCGCACGGCTCTCGCATTGGGGTACCTCATTCTACCCCGCGCGCGACGCCGTACAAGGATCCCGCGCGCTTCCGCGCTTCCGCCCGGCCGTGGTCGCTGCGCTTTGCCCGGGTCGGTCCGGAGTTCCGGTCGGGGATTGACGGGCAGCGAGACTTTGCCGCGGAGCGGCCGATGCGGTATCATCTCCCGGTTCTCGCCATCGGGGGTTCGGGATGCTCGCACCCAAGGACATTCTCTTCGGCCGCCTCGCGATCTCCATGGGATTCCTGACTCGAGAGCAGCTCGATGAGGCCGTGAAGTACCAGAAGGAGCGGGCCCCCAATTGTCCGCTGGGTCTGGTGCTGGTCGACAAGGGATTCATCCAGGCCGAGGATCTGCAGGAGCTCATTTCCGCACAAAAGGAGGCGTTCCAGCTCGTGGACCCGACGCGCATGCAGAAAATCGAGGATGCGATCTTCGGACAGATCGCGGTCAAGGAGAACCTCCTGCAGCAGGATGCGGTGCATCAGGCGCTGCGTGACCAGGCGATCGAGGTGGACACGGGAGGCAAGCGGCGGATCGGGGAAATCCTGGTCGAACTCGGGCTCCTGTCGGCGGAGCAGGTCGAGTGGGTGCTCGCGGTCCAGCGGCGCCGGTTCGTGGTCTGCTCCGGCTGCGGGGCGCAGTTCAACATCGAGAAGCTCGAGCCGGGAAAGAAATTCAAGTGCGGCAAGTGCAAGGCAACCCTGGAGGCGCCTATGGAGATGGCGCCGCTCCCGCCCCCGCCGCCGCCTCCCAAGCCCGAGATTCCCGAGACTCCGGGGCTGGACTCGCTCGGTCTTTCGCTCGAGGATTCGGCTTCCGCGGCGGGGTTGGGCGATCTCGAATCGCTCGAGAACGGCCTGACCGCATCCCTGAGTTCGTCCACCATCCCCGCGGATCTGGAAGAGCTGGACAACAAGCCGACCGGGTCGACGCCGAGGCCCGCGGCGGTCGCGGCGTCTTCCGAGGACGCGGGTCCGTCCGGGGACGAACCCCGAGCGGAGGACGCGACGGGCGAGGACGAGGCTTCGGACGAAGCGGGCGGAGGCGGGGAGCCTTTCGCGGATTACCTGGCGACGCTGGCGGGAGAGGAGGCGCCTGCGGGCGAAGCGGGCTCCACGGGTGAGGAGGTCTCGCCAGAGGAAGCCGGGGCGGGCGAAGCGCTCCCGGCGGAGGAACCTCCGCCGGAGGAGGATTCGCTCCCCGATCTGTCGGAGGACCTGGAGGACTTGGAGAGCGCGGGGACGATGGCGATGCCGACGGCAGGAGCGGGCACGAGTCGGCCGCGCGCGCAGGAGCCGGTCGCGGAGGAGGAGGGCGAGGAAGCGGTCGAAGCGGGGGACGAGAAGCTGGACTTGGAGGACATGCGCACCATGGCCTTGCCGGCGGTCGGCTCGGTGGGGAAGCCGGCCGGGAAATCGAAGCCCGCGGCGGCTCCGCCCGCCGAGGATGTCGATATCGAGTCGATGCGGACGATGGCCTTGCCCGGGGTGGGCCGCGCGGCCGACGAGGCGGAGGGCGTCTCCGTCGGCGATGCCGACGAGTTGATGGAAGGCATGACCACGATGCCGATCCCGTCGATCTCGGCGGACCTCGGGGTGGAGGACATGCGGACGATCGCGACGCCCGGGCTCGGTCGCACCTCGTCGAGGAAGATCGATCCGAACGCAACGATTACGTTTCAGTGCAGCTGCGGAAAGAGCATCACCGCCCCTGCGAAGATGGCGGGCAAGGCGGGCAAGTGCCCGAAGTGCGGCAAGAAGATCCTCCTGCCGAAGGCGCTGGCGCGTCAGGTCGCCGGGTCCGAGTCGGGCGTGGTGGCCAAGCCGCCCTCCGCGGCGCGGTCGGAGGCGCCGACCAAGGCGCGCGCCAGGTTCCCGCGCAAGGAGCGAGCCGAGTCCAGGTCCGCGGAGCCCGCGACGGACGGGAACCGGTGGCCGGTGACGTATGTGGCGGGATCCCTCCCGGAAACGGCCGATGCGGGAATCCGCGGTCCCGGCACGTTTGCGTTGGACGATGCCGGCGTGAGTTTTTCCGGCGGGTCGAAGAGGCTCAGTCTCCTCACGTTCGTCGGGGCCCCGCTCTGCCTGGCCGCGGGAGGCGGCGCGCTCGCGTTGGAGCTGCTGCCCATGGCGCCGGCGATCGCCGGGGGTGCGGCCGGGGCGGTGGTGCTGGCGCTAGTGGACTTCCTGATGCATCGCCGGAAGGGCGGGGCCGAGCTCGCCCTCGACCGGACCGCGGTGCGGGAGTACAAGTCGGAGCCGAAGCCCAAGGTGTCGTTCGCGCTGAACTCGCCCGATCGCGGCGCGGTCTGCGTGACGTTCGTGCCGCGGCCGGCCGATCGCAAGCGGATGCTGCAGATCCTGTCCGAGCGGTTCTAGCCATAGCTAGAGACGGTTTCGCCCGGACCCAGCGTTTCCGGAGTCCGAAGAAGGAATCGCGATCCATGAAGAATACGTGGTTGGCGGCGTTCATCGCGCTCGGGCTCGGAGGTGTGGCTTCGTTGGGTGGGGCGGAAGAAACGGCGTGGATCGAGGTCCGGCGGGGTCCGGCGGCAGCTCCGCGCATTCGGATTACCGTGGCGCCGGACGGACGCGCGACGGTGCAGGTGCAGGACGCGATGGTGGAGCGGACGCTCTCGCGCTATCGCATGAACTATCTACGCATCCTGATCGATCGGCTGAAGGTGATGGAAGGCGGGGCCGATCCGGGCGTGCCGGGGGAGGGCGAAGAGGTGCACCTGGTCGTGCGGGACGGCGGGCGCGAGAAGGAGCTGGTCGCGCGCGCTGCGGCTCCGGGCAAGGCGCCGGTGGCCGGACCTGCGGCGTGGCGGGTGCTGGAGGACGGCATCCGCTGGGCGGCCGAGGCTGGGCTGGACGCGGCGCAGGCGGGCGTGCAGGCGGCCGAGCGCAAGGCGGCCGCGGGCGACGCTGGGGGCGCCGGCGTCCTGGCCTTGGGTGCCGTGGCGGAGCTGCGCGACCATCCCGGCCCGTATGCGCTTTCGCGCTGGACCGACTTCTACTGGTGGCGCATCCCCTGCGAACATCCGGTGCATTCGCTGCTGCCTGCGGCGCTGGACCAGGCTGCGGCGGCGCGCCAGAAGAGGCGGCCCGGTGGGCCGTCCGGAGGCGACGCGGCAGGAGACGACAAGACGCCGGACGAATTGGTGGCGCTGGCGCGGCGGTTCCTCGACGCGCAGCGCGAGATCGACCGCGACGCCCTGGCGGGTCTGGAGCAGCGGCTGATGTTCTTCGCGCCGGGCGAGAGCGAAAGCGACTACGCGGACCCGTGGGAGCGTGCGGCGACGCAACACCCGTCGCGTCCCGATCAATGGGGAGAGGGCCCCTGGGCCGGGGCGAAGCTTCCCGAAGGCTGGGAGGAATCGCGGCTGGGCGTTCCCGAGGAGCCGAACGTGGGGGTGAGCTTTGTGCGCCGGTGCGCATGGGCGGCCGCGACGCCGGAGCGCGCCGACGCGGGCGAGCCCCCCTTTCCCGCCGGGGCGCGGCTCCTGGGCCGGCAGGTCCTCGCGACTCCGGCGGACGCGACGGCCGGGGTCGCCGACTTCGCGATCCTCAGCCTCGCGCGCGACGTAGGCCTGCAGGAGACGCTCGAGCGCGCCATGGCGGGACAGGGCGCGCACCGCGTGCGTGCGTACCATTGGCGGCGCCTGGCGCTGCACGCGACGGACCTGATCTACCGCACGGCCGGCGACGAGGTGGTGCGCTGGGTCGCGGTACAGAGCGGGGGGCGCGCGGTGATCCTGCGCGCGCGCGCCAAGCTCGCCGCGTGGCGCGACCTGCGCGCGCCGCTGGCGCGGCTGGTCGCCTCGCTGGAACCGCGTCCGCTCGCGCCGTGCACGGCGGCGGAGCCGGTGTGCGAGCAGGCGTTCGGCGCGCTCAAGCTGGAGCTGCCCGACGCGTGGACGCTCACGGACGTGCCGGGGGCGCCGGCGGGGGGCGAATTCCGCGACGCGCTCGCCGCGGCCGCCGACGGCGCGGCGGGCGGCTTCCGGCTGTTCGTACGGGCGGCCCCGTCCGGGAAGCTGGCGGTACCGGCGGGACTGTGGTCCACCTTCGCGCATCCGCGGCGCGACTCGGACAAGGCCGCGGGCCCTGCCCTCGTGGACCCGCGCGGCCCGATCGCCCGCGTGTGCACCGCCGGCAAGGGACTTGCCGTCCTCGAGCGCGGGGAGCTGCCCTTCGCCGGAGAGAGACTTCCTTTGCTCTGGTTTTCCGTGTCGGACGGTTCCGTCCAGGCCGTGGTCGGGCTGGTGTGCGCCTCGAGCGACGAGGCGTCTTTGAGCCGGGCCCGCGCCTGGATCGAACGGATCGCGGGGAGCGCGCGGTAAGCAAGGCGAGCGGAAATCGACTTCTTTCGAGCAGGACGATGAACGAAGGGGATCTCGAGAACCGGGAGGTGCGAACGTGAGCTTCCATGTGCGCGTGCGGACGCCGGAACGCGGCGCCTCGACGACGGAGTGGATCCTGATTGCGCTGCTGGTGGCGATCGGCACCCTGGCGGCCGTGACGTTGTTCGGGCGACTGCTGGCGGCGAAGTACCAGGCGTCGTCGAAATCGCTCGACGGGGGCACGCCGGAGAAGTCGAAACGGGTCTTCGACCTGCGCGCCGGGACCGGGATCCCCGGCTACATGCCCGACGCAGCCAACCCCATCGGCACCGATCCGAACGCGCCGCCCGTGCCGCTCTACGGCAACGTGCCGGGACGGCCGCTGAACCCGCCGGCGCCGGACGACTTCTACATCAATCCGCTGGGGGGCGGGACCGCGGTGGGCGGGATGTCCGGGCCGCTGGACAACGCCCATCTGCCCCCGGTGCTGACGTTCCCTTCCGCGGTCGGCACCGAGTTCCGGCGCATGGCGGGGGAAAGCGCGGCGGACGCGGCCGGTCGCGAGAAGTTCGCGTACGTGGTGCGCAATACGAGCACCGGCGAGGTGACGCTGGTCGGCGAGGAGTTCCTCGGCACCAACAACGGCGGCGCGCCGTCGGCGCCTCCCGCCCTGGGGCCGAACGAGACCATCGTCGGGACGGTGCACACGCATCCGAACGCGCCGCAGGGCGATTTCACCGCGCCCCAGTCGAGCCCGGACATCAACTTCCAGCTCTCGCGCGGCGACCCGATCGCGTTCGTGCAGAGCGGCGGGGACACCTTCGCCCTGGCGACCACGAACGCCACGCCGGCCGGCTCTGGGCCTGCGGCGGCCGCCCATTGGGATACGGCCTACGCCGCCTACCTGGCCGCGGGGCACAACATCCGCGACGCGCGCCACCTGGCGTTGCAGGACACCGCGCGGGCGTTCAACATGGCCTTCTATCGGGGTGACAGCACCGGGCGGCTGGTGTTGAGCAATTAGTCAGGTCAGCCCGTTCTAGCTAGGGGGTTCGAGTAGGGGCCGGTATCGATCAGCACCGGTCGTTCTCGATCTCGCAGATTTTCTGCACGCGGCGCTCGTGACGTCCGCCTTCGAAGGCGGTTTCGGTCCACGCGCCCACGATTGCCGCCACGTCCTCGGGTGCGAGGAACCGGCCCGGGAGGCAGAGCACATTGGCGTCGTTGTGCTGACGGCTGAGCTTGGCGATGTCCACGTTCCAGCATAGGGCGGCGCGGATCCCCTTCACCTTGTTCGCCGAGATGGCCATGCCGATGCCCGAGCCGCACACCAGGATGCCCCTCGGGCACTCCCCGCTCGCGACCGACCGGCCGACGGCCAGGGCGAAGTCCGGGTAATCCACCGACTGCTCGCCGCCCGTGCCGAGATCGACCGCCTCGTGGCCGGCCGCACGCAGGGTCTCCAGCACCGCCTTCTTGGCGGCGAATCCGGCATGGTCGCATCCCACCGCGAACTTCATCGTTATCTCCGGCTGCTCCAGGCGACGGCTTCCTGCTCCGCCTGGGCGAGCGGTCCGTCCAGGAACGAGAGGATCTTCTCGGCCACGCGCCGGTAGGATTCGTACCCGCCGCCGATCGGGTCCTCGATGTCGCGGCCCGAGGGGTCGAGCGTGCGCACCCGCGACCCCGCCTCGGGGGCCCACTCCCCGAGTGTCTGCTGGTGGGAGCGGGTCATGACGTAAATGTGGTCGCTGGTCTCCAGCAACTCGCTGGTCACCCCCTGCGAGACGTGCCGCGAGAGGCCGCCCCCCATGGAGGCGACCATTTCCGCCGCCATCGGCGAGCAGGAGGTGCCGGTGAGGGCGTCCGTGCCGGCCGAGAGGACGTGGATCCCCCGTTCCGGCAGTGCGTCCTCGGGCACGCCCAGGCGCCGGGCGAGCCGGTGGCGGAACAGACCCGCCGCCATCGGGCTGCGGCAGGTGTTCCCGGTGCAGACGAAGAGGTGGGTGCGGTAGTCGAGGTCGGCGAGCAGGCGCGTCGGGATCGCTCCGTCCCGCAGCACCTCCCAGCCTTCGTGCCCGATCCGCACCACGGTGGAAGCCGTGCCGATGCGGCAGGGCCCGCCGTCGATCACCAGGTCGACCTTCCCGTCGAACGCTTCGATCACCTGGCGCGCGTCGATCGCCGGCCGCTCGCCGCTCCGGTTGGCGCTGGGGATCACGACCGCGCCGCCGGCGCGCGCGAGGATCCCCGAGGCCACCGGGTGGGAGGGAATCCGGATCCCGACCGGCTCGGAGTCGGCGCCCCGCGGATGGCGGAACACGACGGTGAGCGGTCCGGGCCAGAATCGGCGGATCAGGCGGGAGGCGAACACCGGGACGTCCGAGACGTGCGCGATCAGCCCGTCGAGGTCGGCGAGGTGGATGGTCAAGTGCTTGTCCTGCGGGCTGTGCCGCACCTCGAGCAGCCGTGCCACGGTCTCGGCGCGATCCCAGCGCGCGGCGATCCCGTACACGGTCTCGGTCGGCAAGACGACCAGCCCGCCGTCCCGGAGAACGCTCCCGGCCCGCTCGAGCGCCTCCACGGAGGGCGCTTCGGGAGACACGGTCAAGACCTCGGTCTTCACGCAAGAACCTCCACCATGCATTCAAGCACCGTACCGGGGATGGGTCAAGCAGCGGCTCTTCTTGACGTGAGGCCCGGCGCGCTCGAAAATGGCGGCATGGAAATCCAGGTGCTGTACTTCGCGTCGCTGAAGGACCGCGTCGGGCGGGGGGAGGAACGGGTGAGCGTCCCCGACGGCACCGACCTCCAGTCGCTGGCCCAACTGCTCGTCGAGCGGCACGCGCCCCTCGCCGGCGCGCTCGGTCACGTCCGTTTCGCGGTCAACCGGGAATTCGCAGCACCGGACACGCGCCTGCGCGGCGGCGACGAAGTCGCCCTGATTCCGCCGATGAGCGGAGGCGCCGCATGATCGCGCTGGTCCGCCGTCCGATCGATCTCGCTGCGATCCGGGCCCACCTCGCGACGCCGACCGCGGGAGCCGTGGTCGAATTCTCGGGCGTGGTCCGCGACCACAACGCGGGCCGCCGGGTGCTCCGGCTGGAGTACGAGGCCTACGAGCCGATGGCCCTCCTTGAACTGGCCGCGCTGCGCGATCTCGTGCTCCTGCGCTGGCCGGTCGAGCGGGCCGGTTTGGTTCACCGGCTCGGCCGCATGGAGATCGGCGAGGCGAGCGTCGTGGTCGCCGTGTCCTCCGCCCACCGCGCCGCGGCGTTCGATGCCGCACGCTGGGCGATCGACACGCTCAAGAAGTGCGTGCCGATCTGGAAGAAGGAGTACTTCGAGGGGGGCGAGGTCTGGATCGAAGGGGACGGGGCGGTCGCCGTCATGCCGGCGGCGGAGACGACAGGGGTGGCACGGCCTGGCGCTTGATCCCCGAAGCGATCTCCAGCGTCGACATCCCCGCCACCCGATCGAGCGGCGGAACCTGCCGGCCTGCCCGCCCCAGCGCTTGCAGCCGGCGCTGGCGGCAGCGCAACGCCGACTCTTCCATCGCGCGCAGCCCCGACGCCCGGTTCAGTTCCAGCGCGGTCAGCGCGAGGTAGGCGGCGCATCCCAGCCCGCCGAACGCCGCGAGCAGCCAGGCCAGGGCCTCGCCCGAAAGCGACACGGACGACCCTCCCGCACACTCCACACCGCCGGCGCAGACCGCCCCGGTAATGCCTTGATCGGCCGGGCAACCGGCGGGACTTGAGTGCGTCTCGGGGGGCGGAGCCGGCTACTCGCGATGCGCGAACTCCGATTCATCCGCCATCTCCTTGCGGAACAGCCGGCTGGCACGCACCAGGAACGAGCGCTCCTTGCGGCTCAGTTGTTCGATCCCCGAGAATTTGATTTTCTCGAGCAGCTCGTCGACGCGCCGGCGGACCTTGACCATCTCGCGCTTGCGGCGGATGTGGCGGCGCCGGAGCCAGACCTGGAAGGCGCGGTGGACCCCCGGTTCGCTGCGGATGAACATCCAGCCCGCGGCCAGGCCGCCGAACACGAGAGCGAGGTGGGGCAGGCGGCGGATCTGCTGTGCCCGATCTTCGTCGAGGAGGAACAGGCAGGCGATCGCCTGGACCACGAGGACGAGCCAGCAGAGGTGTTTGCCGCGCAGCACGCCGAAGTAGGTGCGGTCGGGGAGCAGGACGGCGATGGCGAGGAAGACGGCCATGACTACGCCCGAGGCGCCGAAGGCCTCGCCGGTCTCGGCCACGAGGCAGCTGAAGACCGCGCCGCCGATCGCCGTTGCCAGCGTGTAGAAGAGGAACCGCCAGGCGCCCCAGCGCTGCTCGAGGTCGCCTGCGACCAGGAGCAGGGCGGCGGTGTTGAACAACAGCAGGAACAGGTTGTCGTGCAGGAACGAGTAGGTGACCATTTCCCACAGCCGGAAGTCGCGCAGCACGTGCGTCGCGTAGAGCCCGAAGTGAGTCTTGAGCTCGCCTGCGGAGTGAGTGCGAAAGAGGATGGCGGCGGCGTACAGGACCCAGTAGAGCACGAGCACGACCTGGAAGGCCTGCACCGGCCAGGGCTCGCGAAGCTCGCGATGGGGCTTCGAGTGCTCCTGCTGCTTCATGGATGACACCGCCGTGGGGGAGAGCTGGAATGCGCGAGCATTATAGCAGGGCCGCCGGGGATTGCAACCGGGGCGAACGCGGGGGGTGCATGACCGCAGTTGCGGGGGGCCAACTGCAGAGCGCGCGGTCCGCCGAAGGAGGACCAAACTACGGATTTCACGGATTTCACGGATGGACGGCCGATGCGAGTCCGGTGAACATCAGGGACGGTCAAAGCGACACGCCACGGTCGCGCGCAGTTACGGTCATGCACCCGAACGCGGGAACGCGGGCGAACGCCCCCAACGCCCCAACGCCCCCAGCACTAGCTGAATGCCGCCAGCCCGGTGACCTCCTGGCCGATGATCAGCGTGTGGATGTCGTGGGTACCTTCGTAGGTCGAGACCGATTCCAGGTTGCACATGTGGCGCATGATCGGGTACTCGTCGGTGATCCCCGACGCGCCCAGGATGTCGCGCGCCATGCGGGCGCACTCCAGCGCCCAGTGGACGTTGTTTCGCTTGGCCATCGACACGTGGTAGTGCCGGGCCTTGCCGGCGTCCTTGAGCCTGCCGAGCTGGAGGCAGAGGAACTGGGCCTTGGTCAGCTCCGTGATCATCGTGCAGAGCTTCTGCTGGACCAGTTGGAAGCCGCCGATCGGCTTGCCGAATTGCACCCGGGTCTTCGAGTACTGCAGCGCGCAGTCGTAGGTGGCCATCATCGACCCGACCGCGCCCCAGGCGATCCCGCCGCGCGCCTGGGTCAGGCACATGAGCGCACCTTTCAGCCCGTCGGCCTTGGCCAGACGGTTCTCCGCGGGAATCCGGCAGTCCTCGAAGATCAGCTCCGAGGTGTCGGAGGCGCGCAGGGAGTACTTCCCCTTGATCTCCTTGGCGTGAAAGCCGGGCGTGCCTTTCTCGACCAGGAACCCGCCGATCGAGCCATCGTCGGTCCGCGCCCACACCACGGCCACATCGGCCATCGAGCCGTTGGTGATCCAGCGCTTGGTGCCGTTGAGGACGTATTGCTCGCCCTTCCGGGTGGCGCGGGTGAGCATGCCCGCCGGGTTCGACCCGAAGTCGGGCTCGGTCAGGCCAAAGCAGCCGATCTTCTCGCCGCGAGACATCGGGGGCAGCCACTTCTTCTTCTGCTCCTCGTTGCCGAAGGCGTGGATCGGATACATGCAGAGGGAGCCCTGAACCGAGACGAAGCTGCGCACGCCACTGTCGCCGCGCTCGAGCTCCTGGAGAATCAGGCCGTAGGCGACGGTGTTGAGCCCGGCGCACTCGTAGCCGTCGAGGTTGGCGCCGAGGAAGCCGAGCTCGCCGAGTTCGCGGATGAGCTTGGTGGGGAAGGTCCCCTCGCGGTAGTGGTGCTCGATGACGGGGAGGATCTTGGCGTCGACGAAATCGCGGGCAGTCTTGCGGACCATTTTCTCCTCTTCGGAGAGCAACGAGTCGAGCTCGTAGAAGTCGACACCCGCGAACGAAGCCATGGCGTTCCTCCTGAGGGTGATGGGATCCGGGGCAGCCGACACTATATCCCGACCGCCCTAGGCGGATCAACGAATCGGCCGATGAGCTGCGTGGCGGTCGCGCCTGCGTGAGTCCGATCGCTGCCCGCGGACCGGGGGAGTTCGACGGGCCGCGGCCGCGGGACCGGCGCGCGTCCGGTCCGGCGGCTGTCGCGGGCCCGAAAACGATAAAGGGGCGGCCCGGAGTATTCCCGGGACGCCCCTCTCGAGATGGGTCCGAGCGTGGGACTACAGGCTCTCTTTGAGGTCCTTGCCGGCCTTGAAGCCGACGGTCTTGGAGGCCTTGATCTTGATGGTCTCGCCGGTGCGGGGGTTGCGGCCCGTGCGGGCCTTGCGGGCGCGTACGCCGAAGGTGCCGAAGCCCACCAGCTGAACGGTCTTGTCCTTGCGGAGGCCCTTCTTGATACCTCCCAGCACCGCGTTGACGGCCTTCTCGGCCGCCGCCTTCGTCGTTCCTTCGATCTCCCCGGCCACTTCCTGGATGAGTTCCTGCTTGTTCACGAACGATCCTCCCAACATTCTGAAATCCGGTCGGTTGCCAAGTTAAGATTTTTTTTGAACTGCGCGCGGCCCAATGGGCGCGTATTATATGGGTTCGCGGGTCGCCGTCAAGAGGGAATCTTGAAATATTGAGCAAAAATGCGGGTTCCGGGGCGATGACGTCCGGAAAGCCACCTGGATGGCCCCTTCCGGGGCTCAGCAGGTGCGGAAATGCACGATATCGCGGATCGCCCCCTCGCGCGCCTCGCGGAACACCGCCTCGACCCTGAGGCCCGGGCGCAGCTTGCCCACGTCCTTCTCCTCGAGGAAGTACTGGAACGTGTTGTGGGTGCCGTCGAAGCGCACCATGCCGTAGCAGTAGGGGATGGGGCGGGTCTCGCCGGTGAACGGATCGATGAACGGGAACGTCACCTGGGTATAGGCCACCAGGGTGCCGGTCGGGGGCACCTCGACGATCTCGGTCATGCGCCGGAAGCAACCGGCGCAGGCGACGCGCGGTGGCACCAGCGTCCAGCCGCAGGCGGCGCAGCGGGAGCCGAGGATCTTGCGGCCCGCGAGCGCCTGCAGGAACCGGGTGCCGTGCTCGCCCGCGGCGTAGCGGTAGTGGAGCACGGACGCAGCTTCGACGAAGAGGGGCTTGTCGTCGGCCATCACTTCTCCCGCGCGAGGATCATCACCTCGCTCCAGTACGACCCGCCGAAGCCGGTGGCCAGGGCGGTGCGGACGCCCGGCACCTGGCGATCGCCGCCCTCGCCGCGCACCTGGATCGCCGCTTCGGCGACGCGGATGAGCCCGGTGGCGCCGATCGGATTGGTCGAGATCACCCCTCCGGAGGGGCTCCAGGGGATGTCCCCCTCGAACGCAGGCGCGCCCGAGGCGAAGAACTTGCCGCCCTCGCCCAACCCGCAGAAGCCGAGGCTCTCGGCCCATTCGAGGCAGGCCCAGGAGCAGGGGCCGTAGATCTCCACCACGTCGATCTGGTTGCGTGGATCGGCGATGCCCGCCTGGCGATAGGCCTCTTTCGCCGCCGTGGTGAGGGTGTCGAGGAACACCGGCGTGTCGCCGCAGAGGTCGCCGAGGTAGGTGTGGTTGTGGCAGGAATGGACGCCGGAGATCCAGGCGGGCGGTCCGGGGAAGCGGCCCACGGCCTCTTCGCTCGCGAACAGTACGGCGCAGGCGCCGTCGCTGGTGGGGCACATGTCGAGCAGCCGGATCGGCGTCGAGAGCATGGGCGAGGCGAGCACGTCCTCGACCGTGACCGGCTTGCGCAGGTGGGCGTGCGGGTTGCGCATCGCGTTCGCCCGCGCGTACACGGTCGCCAGCGCGGCCTGCCCGGGGGGGATCGAGTGGCGGTATTGGTACGCGGTGGCCATCACCGCCAGGCCGCTGACCGCGCCCGCGAGCGTCGGCCGCTCGTAGATCGGGTCGAAGGCGGTGACGATCCCGGTCGTGGTCTCGCCCGCGGACTCGGAGAGCTTTTCCCAGCCCACCGCGAGCACGCGATCGTAGAGGCCCGAGGCGACGGTGTAGTAGGCGGCGATCGCGAGCGAACTGCCGGTGGTGCCGCCGGTCGCGACCTTGAAGCCGGGCTTGCCCCACAGCCCCGCTTCCTCGGCCGGCCATAGGTCCGAGAGGTGGATCCCCTCGAAGTGCTCCATGTTGCCGATGACGATCGCATCCACCGCGCCGAGGTCGGCGTGCGCGTTCTCGAGCGCGCGGTCGACGGCCTCGCGGACGAGCTCGGGGATGCTCACGTCCGGCCGCTTGGAGCGGTGGTGGGTCTGTCCGGTGCCGACCACGGCGACGCGCTTGCCCATCAGTCCTTCCCCAGGATCCACACGCAGTGCGCCTGTCCGAGCGCGCCGTTGGCTCCGTGCGCGAGCGCGAGCGGCCGGTCGGAGGCGGCGAGGCGCTCGGCGGCCTCGACCACCCGCACCAGGCCCGCGGCGAAGCCGGGCCAGGCGGCGAGCGCGCCTCCGGACGCGTTGTAGCGCGCGCCTTCGGACTGCTCGAGGAATTCCAGGCTGCGGCCCGGGTCGCACAACCCGAGGGATTCGGCCCAGTGGAGCGTCTGGCACGAAGAGCGGTCGACCGTTTCCACCGGGCCGATCTGCGCGCGCGGGTCGGTCACGCCCGCGCGTCGGTACGCCTCCGCCGTCGCGCGGCGCAGGGCCATGGAATCGGCGAGGTCGCGCGCGCCGGGCGAGTGTGCGTCGTAGCACATCCCGACGCCGCGGAGCCACGCCTTGGGGCCGGGGAATCGCCGTGCCCGCTCGCGCGAGGCGAGCAGCAGGCAGCAGGCGCCGTCGGCATCGGCGGCGATCTCCAGCGCGGTGAGCGGGTCGGCGACGGGGGCACTGCGGCCCACCGCGTCCGCGTCCGGCTGGTCCCGGCGCAGCGCGTTCGGGTTGGTTGCGGCGCGCGCATAGCTTGCGGCGGCCGCGCGCGCGAGCGTCGTCTCGGGGAGACGGTGCGCGTCGAGCCAGCGCCGGGCCTGGAGGCCGAGCGCGGCCTTTTCGTGGAAGCCGAGCGGACGGAGCGTGATCGGGTCCCAGGCCGCGTTGCCGATCGCGGCCTGGTCGCCTTCGGAGAGCTTGGCGTGGGCGATGACCAGGCAGGTGTCGAAGGCGCCCGAGGCGACGCGCGCCCAACCGTAGGACAGGGCGAAGGCGCCGTCCATGGAGACTTTCGATTCCGACTTGAGCGGCGCGCCGATCGCGTCCTGGATCGACATGTTGGAGATCGTGCGCCCGTCGTGGAAGTCGCTCGAGGCGCTGATCATCGTGTCCACATCGCGCGGGCCGGTGCCGAGCCGGGCGTGGAGCGCTTCGACGACTTCGAAAGCGAGTTCCATGTAGTTGGCGTCCGGGCGCGCCGCGGCATGCCGCGTCTGGGCCCAGCCGACGATCGCCACCGGTTCCATCTCAACTCCTCGGCGTCCGGAACCACTTGACGTCGAGCATGTGGCCGCGGCGTGCGTCGGCGAACACCGGCTCGAGCTCGAGGCCCGCGCGCAGCAATTCGAATGGGGTCTCGCCGATCAGGTGGAGCAGGGCGGTGTCGGCTCCCCGCAGGAGGATGGTGGCAAAGGCGTAGGGCACGGGCAGGACGTCGGTGGCGGCGGGCTCGCGCACGACGGTCCAGGAGACGAGCGTGCCGCGCGGTCCGACATCGAGCCATTCGGTTCCGGCGACGCGGCACTCGGGGCAGTGGGGGCGAGGGGGGACGCTGACCTTGCGGCATGTGGGGCAGCGCAGGCCGACGAACTGGGCGCGGTCGCGCAGGGCGGCGAGGAAGGCGCTTCCGGCGCGTCCCGCGCTCCAGCGGTAGGGGATCTTGATCCGTCCCGGACAATCCATCGCTTCCCTCCCCAGCGAGGGCGAGAGTGTAGGGAAGGAGGCGCGGGGTGTAAAGGAAATCTTCACTGCGGGGAATTCGGACTCCTGGTCCGGCGTGCGGAGATCGACAATTCCCGTCGATCCCGGGCCGACCGGGCGACACTTCGCGTCGTTCTTGCGCCTGCGCCGTTCGCCCATCGGCGGCAAGGCTTCAACCAGGACCGCGGGTTGCGGGCCATTCCCCCTCCCGGCACGGTCGTTGCAATCCCGACCGATCGTGATGACCGTTGCCGGGACCCCAAGTCACCCGGCGCCCCCTTTCGGTGGGACGCAGATGCTTGCCGGATCGACTCGCGCCGCGCCCCCCGCTCCTCCCGCGCCGGGCGGCGCCACGCGCGCGGGCGCTCGACTGAGCGAGCGGCTCGCGCGGGCGCTCGAGCACCCGGAAGCCCCAGCCGGCGCGGCCGTGGACGCGCTTCTCCGGGAGGCTCGCGAGCGCCGCGCCAGCGACATCCACCTCGATCCCGACGAAGACGGCTTGCGCATCCGCCTCCGCATCGACGGGGCGATCATCGAGGCGGCCCGACTGCCGCGCGCATGGCAGGGCCGGTTCGTGGCGCGAGTGAAGGTCCTCGCCGATCTCCTGACCTATCGCGAGGACCTCGCACAGGAGGGGCGCATCGCGGGGCACCCTGCGGCGGGCGACGCGGTCCTGCGCGTGTCGGTGATCCCTTCCCTGCACGGGGAAAAGGCGACCCTGCGCGTCCTGCCGGGCTCGCGGGTGATGCCGGACCTGGCAGAGCTCGGCTTCGACGAAGCGACGCAGGCGCGGCTGCGCACCCTGAGCACCCGTCGCAGCGGGATGCTGCTGCTCACCGGTCCGAGCGGCAGCGGCAAGACCACGACGATCTACGCGCTGCTGAGCGAACTCGTGCGCGGCACCGCTCAGCCGCGATCGGTGGTCACGGTCGAAGACCCGGTGGAAATGGCTCTGCCCGGAGTCGTCCAGACCCAGGTGAACCGGGCCGCGGGACTGGACTTCGCCGGATCCCTGCGCGCGCTCCTGCGCCACGACCCCGAAGTTCTGGTGATCGGCGAGATCCGCGACCGGGAGACCGCCGACATCGCCGTCGAGGCCGGGCTGACCGGGCACCTGGTCATCTCCACGATCCACAGCGGCAGCGCCCCTGGAGTCTTTGGCCGGCTGCTGGACATCGGGATCGAGCCGCACGCGATCACGTCAACGGTCATGGCCGTGCTGGCCCAGCGCCTGGCGCGCCGCCTCTGTCCGGACTGCCGCGGCGTCGGCGTCGCGTCGTGCGAGGCCTGTGCCGGCACGGGCCTGCGCGGTCGCACGGTGCTGTACGAGCTGGCGCCGATGGACGGCCAGTTGCGCCGGGCGATTCTGCGCCGGGCCGACGAGTCGGAGATGGCCGCCGCGATCCGCGAGCAGGGGTGCCCCGCGCTCGAGGAATGCGCGCGCAAGGCGGTCGCAGCGGGGGTCACGTCGTGGGAAGAAGCCCGGCGCGTGCTGGCATGACGACGCGGGCGACGCGGCCGCCGAGGGGCGGAGCGGAATGCGAGGGACGATGAACGGCCGACCCGTGCGCTACCGGGAGCTCGCGCTGTTCAACCGCGCGCTCGCGGAGATGCTGCGGAGTGCGGTTCCCCTGCCGGTCGCGCTCGCCCGGGCCTCCGCGGAAGTCGCCGGCCGCGGACCCCGGCAGCTGCTCGCGGAAGTGGAGCGGGCGGCCCGCGACGGGGCGAGCCTGGCCCAGGCGCTGGAGCCGCACCGCGATCGCCTTCCCGAGCTCTACCTCCGGATGGTCGCGGCCGGCTCGGCGGCGGGCAACCTGGCGGAGGTGCTCGCCCAGTTCGCGGCCTACGCGGAATCGCGGCTTGCCTTCGAGCGCAAGATGGGCGAGGCGACCGCCTATCCCAAGCTCGTGCTGGCGTTCTTCGCGCCCATTCTCGTACTGCTGGTGTTCGTGGTCGGGCCTGAGCTGATGCGCATGACCGAACGGGGCGGGATGGTGCCGGGATCGCCCGGGCTGTCGCCGGGCCAGTACGGGGCGCTGAAGTCGATCCTGGCGGCCGTCGATGCCGCATCGACCTGGGCGGTCGCGAACCCGATCGGAGCCGCTGGAATCGCGGGGATCGCCCTCTTCGGGGTCCCCGCCCTCCTGCGGGCGGTGGCGGGTCGCCGGTTGCGCGCCGCCTTCGGCCGCCTGCGGCTCTCCCTGCCGTTCGTCGGACCGATCGCCTACCATGGCACCCTCGCCCTGATCCTTCGGGGCCTCGGGTCGCTGGTGCGCGCGGGCATCCCCCTTCCCGAGGCATTGCGGCTC
>Ga0209514_10003518_pt1 | contig 22238 bp, 26 predicted proteins | sample Subgrocontami58m_FD_187452 | JGI IMG/M metagenome (GOLD analysis project Ga0209514, IMG submission 187452) | Subsurface groundwater microbial communities from S. Glens Falls, New York, USA - GMW37 contaminated, 5.8 m (SPAdes) (version 3) | ecosystem: Environmental > Aquatic > Deep subsurface >...
AATTTTCTGCACCGCTATACCCTTAAGAGATTGTTTCACAATCCAGACCCGTTTTTCAAAAGTTAATTTGTACATAGAGCTCACCGATATGAGCTCTACGCATGTTAACTAAAAACGTGATAGCACAGTGCAATTGTTACAGGTGAAGAATTTAAAAGCTCAAAACCAAATCCAGAAGTATTTAATTTAGCAGTAAAAAAACTCAATATCCCTAAAAAGAACATTATTGTAGTTGAAGACTCTGTGGCAGGAGTTATGGCTGCCAAGCGAGCAGGATTAATGTGTGCCGCCATAACCACCACATACACCAAAAAAGAATTAAAAAATGCAGACATAATTTTCAGTTCATTTAAAGAGTTTCAAGCACAAATAGAAAAACTCCTGAAAAAGAACTAACACTGCCACCACCCTTAAATACATCTCCTCTTTTACAAAAGGTATGAAGATTATTATTCCTGGTGGCGGGGGCTTTTTTGGCAGGAATTTTGTTCGTGTGTGGAAAGAAGAAGGAAGAAATCCTGCTGACCTCATAGTTATTGATAAAAACAGTCATGGTTTAGATTATGTTAAAGAATTTGGCGTAAAAACAATTCTTGCAGACCTTAGCGAAACAGGCAATTGGGAAAAAGAGTTTGAAAAGCAGGATATTGTGCTTTGTTTGAATGCTCAGATTTCTGGCAAAACAAGAGAGCCTTTTGAGAGAAATAATGTGACTGCGGTAAAGAATGTACTTGCTGCAACAAAAAAAGCAGGCATTAACAAAATTCTGCATTTTAGCAGTGCTGCTGTGCTTTCTGTGCGCAAAGATGATTATGCGTCAACTAAGGAAGCAGGACAAAAGCTCGTTGAAAAAAGCGGTTTGCAGTATGCGATTTTACAGCCATCCATAATGTATGGTTTGACAGACAGTAAAAACATTGGCTGGCTTATTTCATTTGCAAGAAAATGTCCTGTGTTTCCCATTCCTGGGAGTGGCAAGTATCCACGACAACCAATATTTGTTGATGATGTATGCAGGCTTGTGATAAAAATGCTTGACAACATGCCTAAAAACAAAGTATACAGCATAAATGGCAAAAGTATTGTATTCTTCAAAGATATGATTAAAAGTGTGCTTCGCGCAATGGGTGGCTTTAGGTTTGCCATGCATATTCCTGTGTGGGTGTTCAAGTTGTGCATGGTGATTGGCAATAAAGTAATGAAAAATGCGCCATTTACTCCAGACCAATTAGACAGTTTAACTTCAGGTGATGTGTTTCCTGACTATCCATGGTGGGATGAGTTTGATATAAAAGTAACGCCGTTTGATGAAGGTGTGAAGAGGATGCTTACCGCAGAAAGCGACCAAAAATGAAAATCAGAAAGTTAGTTAGAGACAAAATCCCTAAGATTATTCGCGCAGACGGAAAAATTCCTATTACACATATTGCATCAGCGCCCGAATTTAGAAAAGCACTGCTTGAGAAATTAAAAGAAGAAGTTAAAGAGTTTATGCAAGAACGCAACACTTCAGAACTTGTAGATATCCTAGAAGTTGTCTATGCTTGTGGATTGGAGTTGAATACCTCGCCAAAGAAACTTGAATTACTAAGAAAAGAGAAAGTTACGAAGAGGGGTTCTTTTACTAAAAGAATAATTTTAGACAAAGTGGGAGAAAAAAATAACTCTTAACTAAGCATCTTTCTGTTACGCATAAACTGTTTTCTGTGATTAATAATAATTTTGAACAGGTTTACTGCACACCCAAAGATTGTTCAGTTTAGCATCTTTCTCTTAATCATTCCCAAAAATGTTTTTATGCCACCGATTATGCTTTAGCCTTTAGCATAGAGTTCTGCACACAGGTAAGTTTATGAAAAATCATGGCGGCTTTCTGTTACGAATAAACTATTTTCTGTTATTCATAACGAAGCCATACTTCCTGTATGCTGAAAGGGAGTTTAAACTGTTTAAGCAAGTCAGTTATTTTTTTCAGATCAGCAATACTTACAAGTAATTGATTTGCACCGATTTTTTTAGCATTTAGCGAAGAAATAATTCCAGGGGACTCATATTTTTTTTTGGACTTTGTTGTGCAGCATCCATAGAGAGTTCTTAACAGCAGCATTTTCTTTTTTTGAGAGAGCTGACTAAGAGAGTAATGCACCAAACAATACTGGCTCAATCCATCTGGCGCAACAGCATACCTGCCATATAGAACTATTCCTGTGCCGATCAATTCATTGTTCAAGTTTTTCCATTGGGGTTCGTGCAGTGAGCCACAAATTGTTTTGAGTGGTACGCGTATGTTTCGTAGGCTCCAGGTATTTTCAGCAACAATCTCAAACTGAACAAGAGTTTCTTTAACAGTTGTTTCAACAAATTTCTTTTTGCCAAGATTTTTAATATCTATAAAGAGATCAAGATCGCTTGTCTCATCAAAGTCACCTCGTGCAACAGAACCAAAAACAATTATTTGGGAAACCTGTTCTAAGATTACCTCTTTTTCTAAAAGTAATGAAACAAAAGTAGAAGCGTATGCTAACAACAAGTGCTGTTTCATACTTGCTCACCCAGCAATTCTTCAACCAATTTTTTTAGCTCAAAAACATTTTTAACTGCTTCTTGAACAGTTTTTTCATCTTTGGATTTGCCATAACAAAGTTTGTCGCGAAATAACTCTTGTTGAATCAGAAGTTCAAGCAAAGAATCTTTTTTCTCAAAGACTTCTTGAAAAGTATCTTTCGCGCGCTTTGGAGAGGCAAAGAATTTATGATTAACATTGAACCCCGGAGATATCAATTCTTTTTTATGCAAAAATAGAGCAAATAAATTAGTTGATGCTTCTGAAGCTGCAAAGCCGATTATTTTCTGGCGTCTCAAAAGTAATCCAGCACGTATTTTCTCAGAAATATCTTCCAACAGCTCTTTAACGGCAGTTTTGTGTTCTTCAACAGACGACATGAGATAGTAAATAGCTCACGAAGATATAAATCTTTCTGTTACGAATAACCTATTTTCTGTTATTAATAACCTATTCGCTTGTATTCACCATATATTTAACAAGCACTCAATTCAGCATCTTCCTTTTTATCATTCCCCAGAATGTTTTTATGCCGCCAATTACGCTTTGGCCTTTAGCATAGCTCTCTTGCGTATAAATGACTTTGATTGGCACTTCTACACATCTGAGTTTGTTGCGGCGTATTTCATGAATCATTTCTGAACAGAATTCATAGCGATCTAGTTTGATATTGATTTTTTCTAGCGCGCTTGCAGAAAATGCTTTGAAGCCTGACTGACTGTCTGAAACCCAGAGCCCAAACAAAAAAAAGGTGATAATATTAAGACCGAGATTACCTACCTGTCTTATCCATGGCATGCCTTTTGGGTTAAGCATACGTGAGCCTATCACAACATCAGCATTGCCAGCAAGTATTGGCTGAATAACACTCTCAAGATCAGCTATTGAATGCTGTCCATCAGCGTCAAGAGTAACAACCACTTCTGGATTTTGTTGTTTTACGTATTCTAGTCCTGTTTTTGTTGCAGCACCTGCACCTCTATTGATGGCATGAATTAGCACATGAGGAGTGTACTGAGCTGCAACTTCTGCTGTGTTATCATTACTCCCATCATTTACTACAACAAGATTTGTGTAGCCTTTGCTTTTTAAATGCTCAAGAACAGCACCTATTCGTTTCGCTTCACTGTATGCTGGAATAACAATCCAAATACGACTCTTGTCCATACATAAGAAGGCTTTTCTAGGCTTTTAAAGATTGTGAAATAAGAAGGAGTTTGTGTTTACGCAGAATTTATACTAAAAATTTAACTAGCACTTTTTGAAAACACACGCGCAGGTGGTGCGCCCATGCTTTGATCATAACCTGCTGGTCTACTAAACATTGTCATGCCAAATTTTTCTCTGGCCGTTGAATCAATGTATTCACGAAGTTGAACCAGTTTATCTGCAGAAAGACCAGGAGTCCACACTAAACTTTTGTATTCTCCAGGCACTCCTTTGTAAAAAAACTGTCCTGTTGAATAATCGGGTTTTTCAAAGAAAAGTTTGACAAGACGTTCTTTGTTTGTTTTAGGATCTATTTTAGGAGAATTTCTCGGAGCATTACTTGCCTTAGGATCTCTGCTTTTGTCAAGACTGTCATTATATACAAAAACATCACCAGAATCGCGTACTGCACGATCATAATATGGCGCGCCAGGATATGGAGTGCACACTGTAACATCAAAATCATCAGGCTTTGCTTCAAGTATCCATGCAAGAGTATCCATTGCATCTTCTTCTGTTTCGCCAGCATGACCAACCATAGTAAATGCTTTATAACGAAGCCCTGCTTCTTTTGCAATCTCGCGTGCTCTAAGATTAAGCTCTGGCGAAGTATTCTTGTGAATAACATGCTTCAGAATAAAAGCAGAACCTGACTCTACACCAGTACATACTTCAACGCATCCTGCATTTTTCATGTAAGTTGCAATTTCTGGAAATTTCACAAACAATTCAGATTTAATAAACGCTCTCCATGCATAACGAACTCCCTGTTCTCTAAGTTCAATCATACCTTGACAAAGATCAATAGTTCGTGCTCTATTAAGATTAAATTCGTCATCAAAAAACATAAATGACTCTGCACCATGGACTTCTTGCATGTGTTTTAATTCTCTAATAACATGCGCTGTCCCTCTTGTTCTAACTTGTTTGTACATCTGGCTATCTCTTCCTGAGCAAAACTCACAACCAAAAGGACAACCACGTTGAGTCATAACATTGAATGCACGCGTACTTCTACCATCAACAGATATTGAGTACTTATAGGTCTCCATTTGGAATAAGTGTCTCGCAGGTAGTCCAAGATCATCTAATTTTGGGACAAGTGGTGCAGTATACCATTTTGAGCCTGTTTTTTCAATATGATCGCGTACAAATGCAGGATCCATAGAGTAGTTTACTGCGCTTTCTCCATCACCATCATAAATAAAATCAAATTCTTCAAGTGGCTTAAAGTTAGGATCAAACTCATACAGCATTGCATTAAGCTTGTCAGAATCATTTTTAAGTGAAGAATCTGTTCTAGTCCACTCTGCGATCTTGGTTTTGCGCAATGTTGATACCATGCTAGGATGCGCTCCTCCAATTACAATATGTGCTGCGGGTTTCATTTTACGAATCAACCTGTTAATTTCTGCAGCATGCATAAATTGAGGAGATGTTGCAGTTATACCGAACGCATTATAATTTCTACGCGCGCATCTCATTGTTTCATCACGCCAATCTTTTGGATTAGCCATATCAACAGCAAGATCCAATAATTCAACAGAATATCCTTTGTCTTCAAGAACTGCACCAATATCTGCAAGACAAAGTGGCGCAAAAACTCGTTCCTCTAAAAGAAAAGGTGATTGAGGATTAATTAGTGCTATTGCACCTATTTTTTTGCGTGTGAAAACATCTTCAATTCCGCCCATAGTCCATTTTTGTTATGTGCTTCAAATATATAAAACCATACTATCACTAATTCAGTTTCATTTGCACAAGAAAGTGTGTATCAATTCCTTTTGTTAAAGCGTCTGCATTTATCCCACTTACAAGTTTCTGTGAAACAATATCATTACAAAGCGAGGTTGCAGCTGCAGATCCATACTTGTGATTAAGATATAACAATAGTGAACCAATACCGTTTTCAATATGGTCATACTCGTGTCCAACATGTTTTTCCGGACCTTCAATCATTTTTTTCTGCTTAAACCTAATAGAAGGATCATGATATGGATTAAGAGTGTGCTCTCCTTGGTGAAAAATAAAATCAATAAGTGGCTTTAGCTCTGTGTTCACGAAAAGTAAGTGCTCATGCTTTTTTTCTCCAGGAATCCTTTGCCAATTATTATAAACCTCTGCAGAAGTAAAAGGAATAGTTTGGTATAATACTTGAACAAAAAGAAATGAGTCTCTGTTATCATGGGACAGCCCAAGATAGTTTACTGGCACAAATGAAGAAGTTCCAAGACTTAATTTTACTTTTTCAAATACTTTAGAGCGAATGAATTCTTTATCAGGAACATCTTGATAATCATAAAAACCTGCTGGCGAAAGATATCTGTTTGCAAGATGATCGCCGCTTCTATATCCTATTACAAGATGTTTATCTGCAGTTTCAACAAGAACAATCATGCTAAGCGCTGATTGTGCGGCAATAAGCCTATCATCTACTGGTTCTCCTTTTGCAACCAAACCTGAGGCAAAATGTCGTAATGCAAAATAGTCACTAAACGAAAAGGCATTTGTAGTAAACACCAGCTGTTCTCCCTGTTCAACAATCTGCGCAGTTCCTAGAATCTTTCCTTCACGAACTTTTTCCAGAGCTTTTTCAGTATTGAATTTCTCTTTTCCAGTCAACAAGTCTCTTCCATACGCATCAAAAAGTCTTGGTGAAAGAGCAAGTTTTTTTTCAGCATGGTTAATTAATATATCTTCAAGCTTTCGTTTTTTCGCATCAACAATAGTAAGCATAACCTGCTAACTAAACAAGGTATTTATAAAGTTGCCACTTAATTTTTTCCACTTGTCTGTGACACTGAAAGAAAAATATGCTGAGCTATTACTCAAATCCACAAACTTCATAAACAATCACCTGTTTTTTGCGTAAATGGTTAAAGTTCTTGTTATTGGAGCCCCACCGTTAACTTTATCACGCCACTGTGCAAATGCATTTAAGCAAGAAGGTCATGAAACAAAATATATTAATTACCGATTTCTTTATTGCCACAAATTTAAAATTACTAATAAACTATTGAGTAAGTACCTGATTTCAGTGTGCTCTCATTTCAAACCAGACCTTGTTTTTGTGGTTAAAGGAGATTCTCTATTGCCAGGCACTGTTGAGTCCATGAAAAAAATGGGCGCATATACCATGAATTGGGTTATTGATGAGCCCACAGGAAAGTATTATCCTGTAAAAATAACTAATCTTCATGAGTATGATCATGCAATTTCATTTGATAAAGCATATCTTTCAGTAATAAAACAACTTGGAGCACCAAAAGCAGATTTTCTTCCCATAGGTGCTGATGAAACTCTTTTCAAAGAGATAATTCCTTTGCAAAAGAGAAACTATATTTGTGATGCTTCATTTATTGGAACATTCTGGCCTGAAAGAGAAAAATTGTTTCTCAAAATAGCAGACAAAGAACTAAAAATCTATGGCCCGCACTGGAAGAAGAAACTAGCTAAAGATAGTTTGTTACAAGGAAAAATTCAAAAAAAAGTTTTAAATGGCACGAAAATGTGCAAGTACTTTAACTTGAGCAAAATTAATCTAAACCAGACTCATCAACAAGCAATTGATGGAGGAATTAATTTGAGGATTCCAGAAGTGCTTGCCACAAGAAGTTTTTTATTGACGAATAACTTAAAAGGACTTGATGAATTATTTACTCCTGATAAAGAATTAGTGGTTTACAAAGATACTGCTGATTTTGTGAAAAAAGTGGAATATTATCTTATACATCCTGCTGAAAGAGATGCAATAGCTGAAGCAGGCTATCAACGTTTATTAAAAGAACACACCTTAAGACATCGTGTCAGAACAATTCTCAAGCTTGCAGGCTTAGTCCACTAAGTTTAAAAAGAGAGGATTTGGTGCGAAGACATGCTTTCAAATATGATGAATATTGCAGGAACTGTTTTATCCAGTGTAGGAATAACTAAACTTTTATACCACAAAAATGCAATGAAACCAAAAATTCTTATGTATCACGATATTGCTGAAGAATCAGCATTTTATCCTTCAGTATTAAATGTTACACCAACTTGTTTTGAAAAACAGCTTAAATATCTTACAAATCACTATAATGTAATTTCATATCCTGAACTGATTAATGGGTTGAAAGGTAATATTACGCTTCCAAAACATTCAGTTGCACTAACATTTGATGATGGATTGCAAAGTCATGCAGAAAATGCTGCACCGCTTCTTGAGAAGTATGGCTGTACTGGAACATTTTTTGTGGTAGGCCAATGCTTTGAGCAAAAACCACTGTGGCTTCATCAATGGTATTTTTTAACAAAGAATGTTAATGAAAAAGAAGCTTTGAAAGAATTAAGCAGACACACAAATCATCCTGTCAGAACTGTGAGAGAGGGAGTTCAATTATTAAAATATTCCTGTAACCCAAAGCAAAGAAATATTATTTTGCGCGCGCTGATGAAACAATTTAAAGTCAATTGGACAATTAAGAATCCATACCTTAATTTTATCCAAATCAAAAAAATGCAAAAAAGAGGACATACAATAGGGTACCACACTAACACTCACACCCCGATTGCAGGATTGAATTCCAAACAAATAATTGAAGAAGTAATAACCGGCAAAAAAACTGTTGAAAAAAAAATAGGACCAATTAAACATTTCGCATATCCATTCGGAGAAACAACATCGCTTGGAAATGCAGAAGATATATTAAAAAAAAACTATTCTTCAGCAGTCACTACAAATGAAGGATTTGCGAATAAAGATGTTTTTAGACTTTCAAGATTATCTGTTGTTGAAAGCAACGACCTGGCATTTTCTGCAGCACTTGAAGGCATAAGAGGATGTGCAGCGAATTTATATCAAAAGGTGAAAGTATGGAGATAAGTAAACAAAAAACTACGCAAAATAATGAAGCAAAACAATATTTTTCTGAAAAAGCAGCCGGCTACTATGAAGAGCATTATAAAAACATCACAAGCAAAACAGTCTATCCTTCACTATACCTCCGTCACCAATATGTCTTAGAAATGCTAAACAACAAACCAGGAAAAGCGTTAGATATAGGCTGTGGCTCTGGAGCAATGGTTAGGGATCTGCTTGATCGTGGTTTTGAAATTGTTGCTGCAGACATTTCCGATAACATGCTTGAAGCAACAAAAAAAACAGTTTGCAGGCATTCAAGAGCTAAAAACGTGAATTTTACTGTTCAAGACATTGAAGCTCTGACACTTCCTTCAGAAACATTTGATTTAATTATTTGTCTCGGAGTTATTGAATATTTGAAGACTGACGAATTTGCACTTAAGGAAATTGCACGAGTATTAAAATCAGGAGGCTGTGCATTCATAAGCACACAAAACAAAGCAAGTATTGCAAGAACAGCAGTAGAAATAGCATTTGCAGTATTACCTAAAAGTATTGTTAATAAAATAGTTGTTATCAAACAGCATCACTGCCATGTTCCGTGGAGACTTGACAAACAACTTGCAGATGCTGGTTTGCAAAAAATTGATTTTGCATATCATCACTTTTATCCCATGCCAATACCTTTAGACAGGATTTTCAAAAGACTTGCTGTCTGGCTTGGAAAAAAAATGGAGCTGTGGCATAAAAAATCATGGGCATGGATGTTTGCAACAGGATATATTGTGAAAGTCAAAAAAGTTTTATAATTCAAATGAATCTCCCAATCGGGGCAGAGCCCCGGGGTAAAGAAAAAATTTAAGTGCCTGTGCAAATGATTATTGTTTCCTGGAGAAATTCGGTCCGCAATATTTATAAGCACACACAATGCGATTAAAACATGCATAATCTTGCAGATATTGTGAAACGGTTTTCTGGGAAAAAAGTGCTTGTTGTAGGAGATATAATGCTTGATGAATTTATTTTTGGGGATACAAATCGGATAAATCCTGAAGCGCCAGTTCCTGTTGTACTTGTGCGACGCAAGGAATTTCGCCTTGGCGGTGCAGCAAATGCAGCAGCTAACCTTGCAGCTCTTGGTGCACAAGTTACCCTAATAAGTCAAATTGGCAATGATGAAACAGGAAAAATACTCACTCAACTTCTTGATGTAGCACAGATTAAGCACGTACTTGTAGCGAGAGATGATATGATTACTATTAAAAAAACAAGAATCGTGGCACGAAACCAACAGGTAGTTCGTTTTGATGAAGAACTAATCTGTCCTCCATCAATTGAGGCACTAAAAAAAACAATACTTGCTACAAGCTCAGTGCCTGCTGATGCAATATTATTATCAGATTATAATAAAGGATTTGTAGTTAAAGAAATTGTTGATACACTGAAGTCTCGAGATGTTCCTTTATTCGCAGATGTGAAAAGTGCACATGCAGAATTTGTTAAAGAAGCCTTTGCAGTTGTTCCTAATATTCATGAAGCAATACAATTTGCAGGATCAGGCACTCCTGAAGAAATAGTTGCAAAGATATCCTGTGCGCTTAATACTAATGCAATTGTAAAACTCGGTGACAGAGGTGCTATTGTACACGCAAAGGATTCAAAAACCTCATTTTATGTTCCAACAAAAAAGCGAGCAGTACATGATGTAACTGGCGCAGGAGACACGTTTATTTCAGGATTAATACTTGCGCATCTTGCAGGAGCAAAACTAGAGGAATGCGTAATCATTGCTAATGAAACTGCAGGTATTGCTGTTGAAAAAAGCGGCACAGCAATAGTCCAACAAGAAGAATTGTTCGCTTCTTTAAATCAAAAAAACAATAAAATTGTTTCAAAAGAAGAATTACTTATCAAAGTGCGTGATCTTAAAAAAGAAGGGCGAAAAGTAGTATTTACCAATGGGTGTTTTGATATACTTCACGCAAGGCATATTCGCATACTTTCGCGTGCAAAAGATTTTGGTGATGTACTTATACTTGCGCTTAACTCTGATGCATCAATTCATAAATTAAAAGGTGAAGGAAGACCTGTGAACACTGAACAAGAACGCGCAGAAGTTCTTGCGGGTCTTGGCATAGTTGATTATGTTGTTATATTTGATGAAGAGTCACCAATAAGTCTAATTGATGCACTTCGACCTGAATTCTTTGTGAAAGGCAATAGTGTTTCTGAAGCTGGGAAAAAAGAAATTGACTTAGTGAATTCATACGGAGGACAGTTTGTGCTTACAGGATCATTAAGTGATACTTCAACAACAAAGACTATTGAAAAAATACGACAGAACTAAATCGTAATTGGTTAGTGTTCTGAAGTTGTTTTTGTTCTGTATTCTGTAGCATTGAAATCTTTATATTCTTGGTATATACTTAAGATATATTAAGATGAAGCGCATTAGACAGGAAGTTTCTAAAGAAATTACGGCAAAAAACATCGGCGGATATTTTGAAAAGATAGTAACGCGATTTGGCAGTGGTGCCAAAATTGATGCTCTGAAGGAGCATTTTGGGAAAAAGGTGATCGTGCTTGTCATCAATTAAGCAACATAGAATTCGCGAGTTGGAAGAAGAAAACCAGCGATTGAAGAAAAAGCTCAAGGAAATTGAGGAAGAATTTGAAAAGCATAAAGAGGAGTTTGAAGAGCACAAGAAAGCGTAATCATTCAGTTGTTTGTAATGGTTGCACGTGGCGTGCATACCAACGAACCGAAGTGAGTATGGGTGAGCGTAGCGCGAATCCCTGAGAAACCACAGTTGAACATGGTTGCACGTAGCGTGCATACCTTCAAACCAAAGTGAGATGGGTGAGCGTAGCGCGAATCCCTGAGAAACCACAGTTGAACATGGGTGAGCAAGGGCGAGGGACGGTTGCAATCTTGGCGTTCAGCAAGTTGCAAACTCCGAAACCGCAGTTAAGGCTGCCTTTAGTGAGCATTATCTATTTTTTATGTGAGAACCCGACGAGATTCATTGCAAATTGGGTTTGCCTTTTGTGAGGTATTTCCAATTTGCAATCTTCGAAACCGTGTTGAGACTGCAGATAGGAGGGTTCCTTCATCATTTTTTGCAGAATGCGAAAGGCGTCCTATGACAACTGAATTTGGTGCAGTACTCTTGCGTCAGTTGTCATGCTCAGAAGGCTCACCTGATGTTGCATTTTTACGATAGCGAAAATCAGCCCTTGCTCACCCAGTCGTTTCATGAAACTGAATGATTACGTTGAAGAGTTATCATTTAATTAATAAAGGTTTCTGCGAGGAGTATATTATTGCTTATCCTAAAAATCCCCTAAATTTGCTTGTTTTGATAAGTATTTAGTTGATGAAGTAGTACGAACTGGTTTTTTCTTAGCTTCTAATGTTGCAGGCGCTGATTTATCAGCAGTTGCTTCTTCTGTTTCATTCTTGTGCTTTACTCCTACTGGTTTGCCATCAATAAGCAAGTGTCCATATTCTCCGTCATAGCCTGGCTGGAATTGTAGCGATTGATTTTTGTTTTGTTGCATTAACTCGATAATTGGTTGCGAAACAATTCCTGCAAGTTGTTCTGGAGTTGTATTCAAGCTTACAGCATATTCAGTGCCAAATGCTGCAATAAGTTTGTTGAATATTTCCCATACTTTTTTGCTTGCAACTGGAGAGCCTATGGCTGCTGCAATTAGTTCTGATAAAGGCATGAGTTTGACATGTGGTTTTGGATTGGGCGGCAATTCTCCTTCCGGTCTATCTGCTAATTCTTCAACTCTGTTGAGCACTCCAATAGTAAGTGGTCGGTTGCAATTTGGGCAAATGTTTTTGTGTTGCAGTGATTCTTTTGGCGAAAACAATACTCCACAATTTTTGTGGCCATCAAAATGATATTTTCCTTCTTCTGGAAAAAATTCTATTGTGCTTGCCAGTCCTTTGCCTGTTCTTATCGCATCAACAATAGTTTCATACTTTAATTCCTTTAGCTCAAACTGTGTTGCTTCTCTGCCTATTCTCCATGGCCAGTGACTGTGGCTATCTGAAAAACTCACAATCTGTATCTTGTCAAGTTGTTTAAGACGCCAGTTCATTGGAGGGTCACTACTAATTCCTGTTTCTATTGCATGAATGTGTTTTGTGGTATCTTGAAAGCAGTCTTTGAGTGTGTTAAATCCTGATTTTGAGCCAAATAAACCAAAATATGGAGTCCACACATGCGCTGGAATTATTTCACATCTCTCATCCACTCCTCGCACAAGATCAACAAATTCTGGACTGGTAATGCCAAAAATTGGTCTGCCATCATAATCTATACGACCGCGTTTGAGTAATGCCTCTTGCAAACCTTTGACTGCATGCAAACTTGGCAACAAGACAAGGTGGTGTATTCGTCTTCCTTTGCCACCCCAAGAATATGCCAAACTTATTTCTGTTGTGCACATAAAATTTTGGTCATATGCCATGTAGATTCCATTTGAGTGTTCATCTTTTAGCTCTGTCTTGAGCTCTTCAAACCACTTAGGATGTTGTGCATCGCTTGTGCCAAGCAAGGTAATTCCTTTTATTTTGCTATACTGCGCCAGATTCTTTATTGTTATTGCATTACTGCATGCGCGAGAAAAACGTGAATGCGTGTGCAAGTCAGCAATAATGTTCATGAACAGCTGTGAACAAAAGAGGTATTTAAGGATTTGTTTCAGAAAAAAGTTTTTTGAAATATACAGGCATTAGCACCTATTGCCCCTTAGTTTAATATGCAGGAAAAATGTGTTCGGTCAGATACAAGTTGCAATTAATCCTCTAACATCTGCACAAGAAGTACTAGACTAAGACTTCTACTCTTCTTCAACAATATTTTCAGGTGATTCAGTCGCTTGACTCTCAACAGGTTTTTCCACTGGCATTATCTTGTCTATTTTTTCTTTTATTTTTTTCTTTAGCTCTTCAATGCCTGTGCCTTTGTCTGCTGATACGTGAACAACTCCTTTTTTTGTTGGTTGTTCTTGAATGTCTGATTTGTTTGTCACATATATTCCTGGTTGCTTGAATTCTTTTTTTATTGTGCTAAAGAGTTTTTCTTGGTCTGCTAAAGTATAACCGCAAATCTCAGTTGGGTCAGTTAAAAATATGATTAAACTCGCCAGGTGTGTGAGCGCGAGAATAGCATGTAATTCTGCTGGCTTTCTTTCAGTAAGTGGTCTGTCAAGCAGTCCTGGTGTGTCAATTACCTGGTATTTTACTCCTTTGTATTCATAATAGCTCATCATAAGTTCTTGAGTTGTAAACGGGTATGGTGCAATTGCTGGCTCACTGCCTGTCAAGGCTCTGAGAAGTGTTGTTTTGCCGACGTTAGGATAGCCTGCGATTACAATGGTTGGCAGGTCTTTAATTACTGGATACCTTTTCATTGTTCTTCTGCTGTCTTCTAGTATCAAAAAGTTTTTGTTGATTTGCTTAATAACTGAAGCAACTCTGCCATAATATTGTGTGCGTATTGGATTTATGTGGTCTAATTGTTGCACGCGTCGTATTTGTTGAATGTGTCCGCTTGCCATTCTATTGGCTTGTTCTTTCGCCCACTGTACTGCACCAAGACTTTTCTTAAGCATGCCATAGTCTACAGTTGCTTTGACAAGTGCATTGTAAAATGGAGGTAGTCTGTCAAATGAAGGGAATGACTCTAGTATTTTACCCAACATACGTTGAAATGTGTTATTTACTTTACTGATGCGCTGTATTTCTATTTGTTTGCTTTTGTCAAGCCGTGTTTTTCCTCGCCCCATACCTCCACGCATAAGGTCTGTTGCATCTTTTGCTGCGCGAAAAGCTACATCAAGATAGTGATCAGAATTGCCTACACTTGGCAGTGATTGAAAGTCAGGAGAGGGTTGCATAATACACAAAAAAGGCAGGGCATTTATAAACAATAGTGTGCACAGTACGTGCTCAACAAACAGTGTAATCAAAACTGTTTATTCTGCACTCAAAAAAATTTAGTTATTAATTCTTTGAGCATGGAAATCAGAAATCCTATAAAGCCAATAACAAGTATGCCTATGCCTGAAACTTTGACTATGGTTAAGAATTCTTGGTTATTTGGTTTTTTTGTAGAACGCAGAACGCGTTTGTATTCTAAAAGCCAGCTTTTGAAGCGAGTCATGAGTGTTGGTTTATCTTCAGGATTTGTTTTTTGAGAATGCTGCTGTGTTGGTTGAGTTTTAATTTGAGGTGTTGTTTTTTGTTGCAAAATTGTTTTTTGATTCTTTTCTTGAACAGACTGTTCTGGCAAGACTTGTTCTTCATTTTCAACTACTGCATCTTCAATAATTTCAGTATCTTGACTATTTTGTGTTTCTTTGGTTTCTAAATTTTCCGTATTTTGATCGCTCATGGCTAATAATGTGAAGGAGTGCTTTTTAAGCTTTTGTACAAAAAACGTGTTATGCTGAATAAAACTGCCCAAGAGGCAGCTTTCTACTATATTTCATAACTACTACCTGAGTTCCTTCATATTCTTTTGTTAATTGATTTCTGACTTTTTCTATGACCGCATCTGGAGTTTTTGCGCGTACTTCATCAGCAAGTGTTCCATCTTCACATTTTTCAGGAATAACAATAACTCCAATTCCGCCTGTCTTTTGTCCAGGTATTGAACCAAAATAAGAACTTACACAAAAACCAGGAACATTAGCTTTAGGTAATTCATTTTTTCGGAAGTTGTCAAGCAACTTGTAAAGCGATAATGATTTTTTCACGTTATCCTCTAAGCTGTCAGTTGTTTTCAGTCCACAAACTCTATTCCTAATTCACTGCTGATTTCTTTTTTGTGAATTGCTGTGCTGGTTTTTTCTTTGCCAAAGATTTGCGGGCTTTTCACTCCTGTAACAATAAGCATTGCACGAAGTGTTCTGTCCATGTCTTCATATACCTGAGCTCCCCAGATAATGCGCGCATCTTCGCTAAGTCTGCTAGAGATTGTTTCAACAACTTTACGTGCTTCATTAAGTGTCATGTCTTTGTTTCCAGTAACATTAATAAGTGCTCCATTTGCTCCAGTAATATCAACATCAAGGAGAGGATTATTGATTGCTTTTTCTACTGCTTCAACTGCACGATTTTCACTATCACTTTCTCCAACGCCAATAAGCGCAACTCCTCCATTAGTCATGACTGTGCGTATGTCTGCAAAGTCTAAGTTAACAAGTCCTGGTCTTGTGACAAGCTCTGCTATCCCTTTTACTGCGCTCGTTAGTATTTCATCAGCAACTTTAAATGCGGTGTGCAAAGGTAGGTCTGGAGCAAGCTCAAGAAGTTTATCATTTGGTATAACAATAAGTGTATCAACTGTTTGTTCTAATTTTTCAAGACCCATGAGTGCGTTTTCATAGCGGCGATTGCCTTCCATAGTAAAAGGCATGGTAACCACTCCAACAGTGAGCGCGCCCATCTTCTTAGCTATTTCTGCAACAATTGGTGCTGAGCCAGTGCCTGTGCCTCCGCCTAGTCCACAAGTTATAAATACCATGTCTGAACCTACCATTGCTGCTTTGATTTCGTGCTCATTTTCTCTAGCAGCTTCTTCTCCCACGCGTGGCTGGCTTCCTGCGCCAAGCCCTCTGGTTATTTCTTTGCCTATTAGGATTTTTTTGTCTGATGTAGTATACAATAAGTCTTGCGCGTCAGTGTTAATAGCAATTGTTTCTGCTCCTGCAATTCCAACTTCTGTGATGCGATTAATAGTATTGTTGCCTGCACCGCCACAGCCTATGACTTTGATTGCTGCACGTTGTTTCGCAAGGAGTTCTTCAAGCTCTGTATCAAGAACATGATGAGTTTTTCTTTCTTGCGCGAATTTTGGATTAGTTATAACTTGCGCAGGCTGTGTTGGGTTGAGACTGTCCATAGTGTTTTTTGTTAGGTAGTTTGTATTTAAGCTTTGTTGTGCTAAGGTTTAGGGTTTGCAACAGTTGTTTTCTGCTCTTCTGTTGCCTTTTACTCAGCTTTAATTTTTTGTCTAAATTCTATTGTTTTTATGTTGAGTATTGGTGCAAGCTTTTTTGTTACTTCTACAGCAATGCTTGCAGGAATATTGTGTTCGCTTTGCACTATTGCAACACCATTGCTCAGGCTAACTTCTGCATCAAAATGCATTTCCTGATGCAACCATGACTTGAGTTTTTCAAGTGTGTCTTGCAATATGCGTTTTACTGTCAGCTCATAAGTTACTTCTTTGCCTGCAAGAGGATGATTGAAATCTACAACAACTCTTCCCCCTGAAACAGTGCGTACTGTGCCCATTGCACCATCCATGTTAAGAGATAATCCTGGTGTTGGCTGGATTTTTTGTTTATGAAACTGGCTTAGTGGAATCATTTGCAGTAGTTTTGGGTTTTTTTTGCCAAATGCATGTTCTGGAGCAAGACTGACTTTGTAAGTTCCTAATTCTTTGCCTATAAGAAAGTCATCAATGCCTTTGATAATCTGCGCAGTTCCTATGCAAATGACTGCTGGATGATAGTGTGCTTGTTTACTGTGCAAGCCTTCTGTTTTTGCTACTTGCTCGCTTGTTGTATCAAATAATTGTTTGGTGTCTGTAAGTCTTCCTGTGTAGTCAACTTCTACAAAATCATGCTGTTGAATTACCATACACAAGAGGTGCAGGTTTGGGGTTTAAAAAGATGATGGGTTTTTTATGGGGGTTTGAACAAAACCTTTTTTCGCACAAACCTTTATAACCTGCACAGTGGTTTATGTGTCTGTATTCTCAAGATTTACCGCGCATGGTATTTACTTTAGAGGATGCGTGGAGTAAAAATGCAGTTTTCTGAGTTTCATTTACCTGTTGCTGTAATGAGAGCTGTGCAAGCTTTAGGATATAAAGAACCAACTATTATTCAAGAAAAAGCAATTCCCTTGATTCTTGCAGGCAAAGATGTGATGGGTAATTCTGAGACTGGTTCTGGCAAGACTGCTGCATTTGGTTTACCTCTTATCAGCGCGATTTCTCCAGGCAAAGGAATTCATGGCTTGATTTTAACGCCAACACGAGAACTGTGCGTACAAGTGTGTGATGCATTAAGAGGTTTTGCAAAACATCTTCCTATAAGAGTTGTTCCTGTATTTGGTGGCGTGGGTATTGGTCCTCAGATTAGTGCATTGCGTACTGCGGATATTGTTGTTGCAACTCCAGGACGTCTTCTTGATATTATGGAGCGTGGTTTAAAGTTAAGTTCTGTTAGTTATGTTGTTCTTGATGAAGCTGATCGTATGCTTGATATGGGTTTTATTGATGATGTTGAAAAGATTTTGCATCAAACAGCCAAGCATCGCCAGACTGTTTTGTTTAGTGCCACATTACCTCCTAAATTACGAACTTTGGTACATAAGTACATGAAAGACCCTGTTGCAGTTCAAGCAAAAACACATGTTGACACAAACTTATTGGCTGAGCGAGTGTATGTAGTGTCTCAGCAGGACAAGTTTGGCTTGTTGACTCATTTTTTAAAACATGAAACTCCTGGTATTGCTCTTGTGTTTTGCGCAACACGCCGTAGTTGTGATAAAGTTGCAAAGAACTTGCGTTTACAACATGTTGATGCAACACCTATTCATGGCGGTCTTTCGCAAAACAAAAGATTGCAGGCAATTAATTTTTTGCACAAGCGCGGTATTGGTATTCTTGTTGCAACTGATGTTGCTTCTAGAGGTTTGCATATTAGTAATATTTCTCATGTTTACAATTATGAGTTGCCTCAGACTTCTGATGATTATATACACCGCATTGGTCGTACAGCTCGTGCTGGAGCAAAAGGTGATGCGGTAACTCTTATTGCACCACAAGACACAAATCGTTTTAGAGGAATGTGTAGAGAAATTGGCCGCCAGATAACTTCTGCAACACTTCCTGAATTTGAAAAAGTTGCTATGGTTTCAGGCCCTAGACCAGAAGGCCATCATCGTGGCAGTGGTCGTCCAAAACAGTTTTGGAAAAGACACAGATAAATTAACCAGAACTATATTTTAATTTCAGAGCTAATTGAACTATGCTGATTATCAAAGCAAGGAAGTTACAAATAATAACTGGCCAAGCGATTATGAGTGTTCCATATATTAACCAAAGAAGACAATTAAAAAAGTACAGTAACAGCATTCCTAAAGAAATGTCGTCAACTTTTCTTGTTTTAATACACTTAATTACCTGAGGAAGCATTAATGAAGTGCCAACAATCGCTGCTGAAAAACCAATGATTTCAGTAACTAATATCATTTCATTTTCTTGCGAAGCTTAGTGAGTTCTTGATAGTCTTCTTTTGATGCATTTCCTTCTTTGCATTTTGCTTCTAAAACAGCACGCTCATCACGATATCCTCTGCGTAATTTATCCATTGTTTTCTTGTCTGTAGGCATAATTTCCTCCAATACACTCAGAACTGTGAGAGTATTCAAGAAGCAATCTAAGGAGGTTTATTATAGTTTCGGCAAAAAAAGAGTTGTAAGCCTCGAACGTGCAGTGCACTTCGAGACTCCAAGAATCATCAGATTATTGAGAGCCTCTGGTATGCTTCAGAAGTATTGTTTGGAGCACTTTAAGCTTCTTGCTCCTGAATATTTTGTTGATATGTAGTCGTGGTATAAGTAGTTTTCGGTAGTGCGCCCACCAGTTTCTCGTGCAATGCACGAATGAGTTTATTGTTCTCAAGAATTTTTTGTTCAATAACAAACCCGTATCCGAAAATTCGGGTTCTGAAGTATGCTGCAAGCTTTTTGTGACCCTGCTGTCGTGCTTCTTGCAGGACGCGTTCGTATTCTGCTCGTGTCACGCGAAAGCGTAGTTCAAATAATCGCACCATTCAAGAATTGTTGAAGTGACTGAAGTATTTATGTTCTTGATTTTGCTACTTTGTGCAAAAGCGCTTTTGTCGGGATGAATTCAGAAATAGTAATAGGGTTATCTTCCTCGTGCGTTTCGTTCTTGGCACTCCTGTAATTTCTTTTCTGCTGCGAACATATCTTTAATTGCTTGTGTGAGAATGTCAAGTTCCATTGCAAGACTTGCTGCTTGTGCGTTGGTGATTGCTCCTTCTTTTGATGCTTTGAGGAGTTGTTCTGCAAGTGCGTTGTTTGCTGCGTTGAAGTTTTCTGCTGCTTCGCCTCTAAGGACTTGTCTTGTAGTTTCTTGAAAATTATGGACACTCTGTCGCACTGGATCCAAAAGAGGGTTGTTATTGTTCAAGGCGTCTTGTTGGCTTGCAACAAATGATTTTGATTGAAGTGCATGCCATGCTTGTCGGCGTGCGTCTTCCAGTTTTTGAGTGAGTGCTTGTTCGTCGCATGGTGGTGGTGTTGCGGGTGCAGGTTGGGTTTTGCAACGGTATGCTTTCTCAAGGAGATGTTCAAGTTGTGTGAGCGTGTTGTCTGCAGTCCACAGGTCTTCAAACGCATTCCATCGTGGATCGCCTGCGGGAATGCCAAATGACCATGCATCGCCAAGCCAACCTATATTATCAAGTCCGGGGCGCGCAAGTTCATCAGGTATTACTGGTCGTGCAGTTCCGATTGCTGTGGCATCGCGGACATTTTGTAGTTGTTGATGCATTGCGCGAACTTTTGACAACCTATCGAGAATGTCTGTTGATGCACTGTTGTCTACTGGTTTGTTCAGTGCGTTAAGAGCCTGGTTAATTTTGTTGAACGCTTCTGATGCGGCGTCTGGATTTTGGTCTTTAACAGCATCAAGTTGTTGTTGTAGTTTTTCCAGTGCTTTTTTGTAGTCTTCAGGACTTAAACAAGGATTTTTGGGATCGTGACCCTGTTCTCCGTTGATGCAGTTTTGTATTTCTTGATAATGTTTTTTGAGTCGTTCATAGCTTTTTTGCAGTTGATCCAGTGCGTTTCGTATGTTTGGAGGTGCGTTTTGTTTTGCGTTGTTAAGACGATTTATGTTTGTCTGCACGCGTCCGTTATTCATGTCGAGCATTGATTGCATGAAGTTTGCAGTGGGAAATGCAGTGACTTGTCCGAGAGCATTCATGAACATTCCGTTGCTATTCAACCATTCTGCAACTGCTTGATGTTGGTTGTTGATACTTTGGAGAAGGTTTGTTTCTATATCTTCAAGTGCGGGGCATATATCTTTCTTTGGCGGTGCACACGCAATCAGGATAAGAAGAAAAATCATACTTGCAAGAAGTAGTGTTTTGTGTGAGTGTTGGTTTGTCACCTGCATTTAATCAGGAAAATATACTTTCTATTTAAATGCTTCTGGTGCCTTTTCTTGTAGGTCGCGCAATAGTTTGTGATACTGCAAAAATGCATCGTTTAGTGTTCTTCGTGCACGGATTGAGTTTTGTATGAAGTATTTTGAAAAAGGTTCGTACTCTTGCATTGAGTTACCTTCTGCTTGAATCACTAAATCAAGATTTTGTATGCTTCCTTTTGATTGATAAAGAATGTGAGCAAGTTGCTTTGCGGGTAGGCGACTGAGTGATCTGCACGCAAGAACGTACAGTGCAGCAGTGTTTTCTGTGGTTGGTGCGGTGTGATGCTGTTGCGCGAGATCTGCGAGCAAGAGTTCGTATAGTGTTTTGACAAATAAGTTAAATCCTATGTTTGTTTCGTCAAGATGGCTCGTGACAATATCAACCATCAGCAATCCACAGCAGGCGGCGAGGATGTCTGCGTCTGGTGTGTCTCGCGGTAAGCGTTCTTTAGCAAGCATTGTTCCACGCGTGTAAAGCGTGGCTTGTAATTGCTGCAGGGATGCGTACTGCGGAGGACCAATAAGGTTCTCTAATGCTGCAAGTTTGTAGGTTGCGAGAGGATTTTTTAGATTGTCTTCAGCTACTGCAGATTTTGTTGTTCCTGGCAGTTTGTTAAGTAGGGTGTGTACTTCTTCCGGAAGCATTGATGTGCAGATTTGAACTCGATGATCGTTTTGAAGATCTGTGATGACGCGTGTGCGTGCTTCTGTATCACGTTGCTTAAATGTGTATTCTTCATTGCTTAATGCACACTGTGCTGTCAGAGCAGCCATTCTACACGCCTTTAGTCGTTGTTTCAGTTCTTCAGCAGACGATAGCTCTGCAGAGTTCAGCGATTGTTCGAGTTGTATCGTGCATTGTTGTAGCTGTTCAGTTGCAACATAGACCTCTTTCAATGTTTCTCGTTTCTCTTTTTCACCATAGACTGCTGTTTGAATTCTCAGTAATTCCTTTGAAGGTTGCGGAGTTGTATTTAATGCCTGCAGCTCTGTAACTTGCGTTGCTAACTGGTTTAGTTCTATAATTTCCTGCCAGCATAGCCCGCCAAGTCCTATGCCTGCAGTGGTTAGGGTTGCTGCAATAATCTTGGTCAGGTTCATGATTCACCGTTTGAGTCTCTCTTCGATTTGGCGAAGGAGATTTTTGTACAACGAGATTTTTTGCACTTCTGTTGCGACAGCGTCAAGAATAGTGGTTGTTGTTATGTCATTTTTGTACTTATTGTACTGTTGAAGTGCACTTTCTTGTTCATTATGAATTTTTTTTCGTGAAGAGGTTGTTGTTCGTGCTAAGATGCAGAATTGCGCCGCAGGATCTGAGGGCGCGAGTTGCCGACAAGCTAAG
>Ga0209514_10003524_pt1 | contig 22218 bp, 30 predicted proteins | sample Subgrocontami58m_FD_187452 | JGI IMG/M metagenome (GOLD analysis project Ga0209514, IMG submission 187452) | Subsurface groundwater microbial communities from S. Glens Falls, New York, USA - GMW37 contaminated, 5.8 m (SPAdes) (version 3) | ecosystem: Environmental > Aquatic > Deep subsurface >...
CTGGTGATGCGTTCAGGAACTTCGTTTTCGTCCGGTTCGGTGTAAAATTCGCGCGATGCTAAAACCTTTGCTTTGCACTCGTTTTCAATTTCCCGAACCGTTTCATACATAGCTTTTGCTTTCATGTAAGCCGATTGGATTGGGTGAAATCTCCTTGCCATTGTTATTCCTCCCTTGACTATTTGCCTTCTTGAATACAGTGTATCACCTATGGAATGTGAAGTCAAGTAGTCAGAAGGATGTTATTTTAATTTATTTTTGCGAAGGCGCTAACCTTTGCGGCACAGGCTTTGCGGGGGTGCAAACACGCGCAAGCAGAGACACTCCCGACTCCTACGGGAGTAAATATAATTTGACAGGCTAGCCCGACGGGGCGAACACAGGAAATCCCTACCTGTTGCCTGTTGATTTTATTTTAAAGGGAAATTACCAAAGGGAAGGTGGCACGACAATGAAAAAGATTCCTTTATCAGGCAAGGAAGGGAATTATACTTTAGTGGATGACGAGGATTTTAAGCATTTAAGCCAATGGAAGTGGCGTGCTGTGCGTCGCAGAAGAACCGTCTATGTAATGCGAAAATCCGGTGGGAAAGCAATACATATGCATCGTATTATAATCGATGCAAATCCAGCCCTTCAAGTAGACCACATTAACGGAAACGGACTAGACAATCGAAAATCCAACTTAAGACAAGTGACCAACAGGCAGAATCAGCAAAACCTACATATACCCAAGAGTTCCCGTTTCCCCGGGATAACTTTTGATAAATCTCGGGATGCATGGCTTGCTCGTTTTTATATAAAAGACAAAGGCAAATATATTGGAAGGTTTAAGTCTGAAAAAGAGGCTTTCCTGTCCTATTTTAATGCTATAAAAGAGTTGGGCGAAGACACAAGCATTATTGAAGCGTATTTATTGTAACTCCCGATCCCCTGCGGGGAGAGATATTATTTAGCAGGCTAGGGTAGCTCCCGATAAGCCAGAAGTCCTACTGGTTGCCTGCTAATTTTATTTTAAAGGACAAGCGATCATAAAGGACGTGATCAACAGTGAAAAGAAAAGCAGGGAACTATCTCCAACTGTCGAGAGAGATATTCCAGGACCCTAAGTTCCATGCGTTATCAACAACTGCAAAATGGTTATACGTTGTTCTGGTGGAGTTGGAGCATAAATTTACAGGAGAGAAAGAGAACTTCTTCTTCAGGAGCAATGAGGATCTAGCCAAAGATGTTGGCGTGAGCCTGCCCACACTGAAACGAGCGAAGAAGGAATTAAAGCCATTCATAAGCACCTTTTTTGTGCATTGGGTAGATAAGGAAAGTGGCAGGAAATCCAAGAAATATATCTCCGGTTATCGCATGAAGGAATGATCGGAAGTAAAGATTTGAGCCTCCGTATCGGAAGTAAAGATTTGACCCCCTATCGGAGGTAAAAATATGAGCCCCTATTTAAAACGGATCTTGATCTAAGAATTGATCTTTAAATACTTAAGATTTAGTAAGTAACATAGTCACGCTTTTTTTGAGAAGAAACGAGGTGATTCTAATGGCCGGAGGCAGACCAAGCAAATATAAGCCGGAGTACGAAGAGTTAGCATATAAGTACTGTCTGCTAGGGGCTATCGACGATGAGTTAGCCAAGTTTTTTGAAGTGGATGTAGCCACGATTAATCGATGGAAAATAGATTATCCGGTGTTTTGCGAGTCCTTAAAGAATGGCAGAGAAATAGCTGATGCAGAAGTCAGTAAAAAACTTTACCATCGTGCCAGGGGATATTCGCATCCTGAGGATAAAATATTCCTCCATGAAGGTGAGCCGGTTATCGTTCCAACCATCAAACATTATCCACCCGATGCTACATCGATGATCTTTTGGTTGAAGAACCGGCAGCGTGGCAAGTGGAGAGATAAAACTGAGCATGAACTCACCGGCGAGGTGAAAAATTCGCATGAATACACAATCATCCAAGAAAAACTCAAAGAAGATCCAGAAAGCAGAGAAGCCCTCAAACACCTCTATAGACGTAGCAAAACACTGGAGGGTGCTGGCGTCGATTGATTATGCTTTCTACTGTGAATACGTTCATAGAGGGCTGTGGATACCGGCAAGGCATTTGGAATTAGTATGCAGTAATCTGGAAGAGGTGGAGCGGGGCATACTTAAACGGCTGATGATTTACCTTCCTCCCAGACATGGGAAATCAATGTCATGCACAGAAACATTCCCATCGTACTTTATCGGCAAGAACCCTGAACGCAGGGTGATCGAAGTTAGTTACGGTGATGACTTAGCCCGTCGCTTTGGTAAGTTCAACCGGCAAAAGATTGAGGAATTCGGAAATGAAATCTTCCGGGTACAGGTTGCTAAGGATCAGGCATCGATGACTAACTTCGACATTGAGGGGCATAGAGGTGGCATGATCAGCGTTGGCGTTGGCGGCCCAATCACTGGGCAAGGCGCTGACTTGCTTCTAATTGATGACCCGATCAAGAACCGCGAACAGGCAGACAGCGAAACGTACAGGGAAAAGATTTGGTCAGAGTGGCAGAATACGCTGCGCACCAGGTTGCACCCGAATGCGGCCGTAATTCTTATTATCACCCGATGGCATGAGGATGACTTAGCAGGAAGGTTGCTCAACCCTGAATACGGCGAGGTGGAAGATTGGGAGATAGTTTCACTCCCGGCCGAAGCTGAGGCAGGTGACTTATTAGGCAGGGACATTGGTGAACCGTTATGGCCCGAACATGGCTTTGATAAACATTGGATGAACTCAACTAAAGCTGCAGTAGGAAGCAGGGCATGGAACGCGCTGTATCAGCAAAGGCCAACTCCCGCCGAAGGCAGCTTGCTAAAGCGTGGGTGGTGGCAGTGGTATGATAAGCCTCCCGATAAGTTTGACAGAGTTGTGCAGAGTTGGGATTGCTCCTTTAAGGACAGTGACGGATCAGATTACGTTGTTGGGCAAGTGTGGGGAATGAAGGGTATCGACTGTTACCTTTTAGACCAGGTGCGAGGCAGGATGGATATGCCGACAACTGTTGAAGCTGTGGAGATGGTCAGCGAGAAGTGGCCCGACACTAAACGGAAGTTTATCGAGGATAAGGCCAACGGCCCGGCAGTCATGCAGATACTTTCAAGAAAGTTAAGCGGCATCATTGCTGTTAATCCAGAAGGCGGTAAATTAGCCAGGGCATCGGCTGTGTCGCCACATATTGAAAGCGGGCATGTATTCCTGCCAAAGTTTTATTCGTGGGCGCAGGACTTCGTTGAAGAAGCCGCGGCATTCCCTAATGGGCAACACGACGACCAGGTGGATGCCATGACTCAGGCGATTAATCAGTTAATGTACTATCGGGAGAGAGAAGAACCGCAACAACTTACCGGCACCTACGCATGGGGAGAGCTCGCTATGAACGGCTATAGCGACGCACAGATCCGCCGCATGGTGAACCGTGGGGGCATCAAGTTAATTGGAGGGAGGCCGAGGAAGTGAAACTTGGCAGTCTAAATAATCCTGCTGTATGCGAATGTGATGGTTGCCAATACAGTGGTGCTTGTTACGGCGGAAGCTTGAATGGAACTGACGGCTCAATGCGATTCTGTATGTATGAAGAATTGGAAAAACGCAAGCGGAGGTGACGCACATGGCTAAAGTCACATACGAGATCCAAAAGGTTGGAACGTGGAAAAAGATTATCAAGAAGATCAACTGGAGGAAGAAGTAAGGGGAGGGCATCATGCAAGAGCGCAATAGGCTCACCGTAGCTTATTTGAAGGCAAGGCTATCGGAATACGAACGCAAGTATGATATTTGCAAGGTATGCCAGCACTGGGATACAGCCATTACGGACATTCCGTGCAATACATGCACGCCAGAGTGCAGGGAAAGCATGAAGGCATCTTTTAAGGAATAGGGGAGGGGGCCATATGAAAATAAAGGTATTAATATATGATGATGAGTACTACCCTTTTTATTATATTAGAGCAGCAGACAAAGACGATGGTCGCGGCATATATGAAATTAACGAAGAACTGTTTAAGAGATATATTGATATGAGAGACAAACTTAAAAAAATTGAAGAAGAAATAGATGCAATAGTACGTAAGTAAAAGGGAGGGAATCATATGCGCATTGACGACAACTGGTGCGAGAAGGCACTGGCTGTGCTGGAGGGGGTTAATGCTAACGGGCTGATCACCAGCCTAAGCAGGACTTATTCATATGAGGATGTGAAGGGGTTTGACTTCATAGCGTCTGTCACTACCGGAACGGATCATATCGACAACCGCGACATTCCGCTGCTCTCGTTGAAGGGTGAAGCAGGACTAAAGAATATTCACGCTACTTCGGAACACACCTTCGCGTTAATTTTATCCCTCGTAAGGCGTATCCCCGCAGCATTTGAGGATGTGAAGCAGGGGAATTGGAATAGGGATGCATGGCAAGGGAGCGAGTTGCGGCACAAGAACCTCGGCATTATCGGCTACGGCAGGGTTGGGCAACAGGTGGCAAGGATAGCGGAAGGTTTTGGTATGTATTACTCCTACTATGATCCCGCCCAACACCAATGGAATACTATTGCATGGTTTGAAAAGGTTTTGAGGTGGGCCGACATCATCACCGTCCACGTTCCGCTCGACGATACCACTCGCAACATGTTCGGCTGTGAGCAGTTTAAGATGATGAAGAAGTCGGCATATTTCATTAATACAAGCCGGGGCGCCGTAGTGCAGGAACACGCTTTAATATGGGCTTTAATCGAAAAGGAGATAGCTGGGGCTGCATTAGATGTAGTTGGCAACGAGCCCGATATTGACCCTTCGCTTAAGCAATACATTAATTGGCCAGATAAAAGCAACCTTATCATCACCCCGCACATTGCAGGCAACACAGCAGAGTCCCGCGAGAAAACACAGATGATGCTTGCCGAGAAGATTACGGCTTACGTCAACTCCCGCGCTGTACCAACCGAGGAAGATATCTGCCATAGCCACAGGAAGGCGGGGTTGTGCGATGGGGTGCTATGAAGCATATGACTTGGTTCAGCTATTGCCCGAATATAAAGGAAAACCAATTGAGGAAATCGGGTGTTTACCCAATGTCCTGATGCAAGTTTCCAAAAAGGCGGGCGAACCGATAGGATATATTCCCTGCGATGATTTTGTGTGGTGCGAAGTATGCTGGTTGCAAGATGTTGAAATAAGTGAAACAGCCAAGCAAAAACTGGAGGAGTACGTCAATGCAGGAAGCTAATTGCATCTGCGGTTCATCCTCATCCACCGTCCTTTGGGACAAATCCCAACGTGAAGCAAACGGCATCCTGCGAAGCGTGGTCATCCGTGCGCCCGACGGAAGCATCATCCACGGCAGGAACGTGTTCTGTAATAACTGCGGGCTGGTCTATATCACTCCTCGCATGTCGCAAGATGAACTAGACCACTTCTACCGCCACGACTACCGCAAAATATATTATAATGGTTCAAAAGAGGGTGAAGCAATCCACGCTCGGCATGCATATTCCCTGCTAAAAGAGGTGGGCATGGTTACCGCTAACCACCTCGACGTAGGATGCAGCACAGGGGCACTCATCGCCCTTACAGGCGGTTGCGGTATTGAGCCTAACGAGGAACATTACGCCATTGCCAAGGAGAAGGGGCTGAACGTGCAATGCACTACGGTTGAAGAATACGAAGGCGGGCCGTTCGAGCTCATCACGATGATGAACGCATTGGAGCATGTTGCCGATCCTGTTGCTGTGCTGACTAAACTTCGTTCCCTGCTAACCGGTAACGGCAGGGTGATGGTGAGCGTGCCTAACCTTTACGGCAAGGTGGTTAATCTACCCCCTGATGTGTTCCTGTCGAACGCACACCTGTATAACTTTGGCGAGGCAACGCTAACCGCATTATTCCTGCGGTGCGGGCTGAGGCCTGTCGCCTTGGCAAAGGTTATAGAGAGTATCGGAGAAAAACTGTATATGCTGTCTAAGAAGGCTAAGCCCGCCGAGGTGACGCCTTCTTTTAGTTTGGATGACGTTTCCGCAACACAGAAGCACCTTGAGGTTTGGGATCAGGTTTGGCTGATGAAGGAGTACATCAAAAAAAGCGGATTTATTTAGGGGGTGGAATTATTGACTTGGGTACATATTGAGGGCAGCACGGCGGTTGGCGCAGTCAAGGCCACAACTAACTTTGCGTTGCTGACTGAACTTATTGGGAGTACTGGGAACGCGATCAAGGCAACAACTGACGGGGCTTTGTTGGTGTCCGGCATTTCTGTTACCATTGCAAATGTCATCATCGATCCCAGTACGGCCATTGCAGTTGGTACGGTAGGACTTACTTCTAATGCCGCACAACTGGCGGCGCAGGCTTGTAGGAGGCTGCAGATACAGAGTGACCCGGACAATACGGTAGATGTATTTATTGGGGGCGCGGTAAGCCAGCCTTTACAGATGCAACCTGGTGATAACGATTGGTTTTATGTTGCTAATAAGAATTTGTTATACGCTAAGTGCGCAACCAGTACGGCAACGCTGAACTGGTTCGCCGAAACCAGCTAGGGGGTGACAGTAAATGAATAAAGGGTCTATGCAGCAAACGGGTAGCCTTGTTGTATTGCGTGAGGATGTCGCCGGGACTGAAGTCGCAGACGGGGCAACCTATGCAGTAACTATACCCGTCACAAGGGCCACGTCTGTTAAGGTGATTGTGGGGAGTGGGGCTATCCATACTTATAAGGTTGACCTGTCAAAAAACAATAGTAGTGATGTACTGATATCATCCAACCTTGACGAAGTTGCGATTGCCAGTGCTTCGCAGGGTTCTGTAGAAAGTGCCTGGATAGATGTTGATAGTCCTAGCGTGACATTTAAATACACTAATCAATCAGGCGGTGGAACGGCAAGAACTGTCTATTACTATATTTATGGGAGGGTTGCATCATAATGTTGCCAAATACTTTTGATGGGCTATTGATTAACAAAGGGGAAGATGTTGTTTTAGAAGTTATCGAACCAAACCGCAGGATTACTGCTACTGTAGCAAAAGTAGAAGAAATTATAAGCACAGACGATGTATTGCTGGATGAAAAATGGCTTACATACAAAAACAAGTGGCGCAGCGAAGGGCTTATGTAACTAACGGGTTGCGTATCTCACACAGGGAGGGGCTATATGTGTAAGATAATTGCGGAGAGCGGCGCGAACCATAACGGCGACCGTCGCCTCATGCTAAAGATGATTAAGTCTGCCGCCAAAGCCGGTGCTGATGTCGTCAAATTCCAGTCTTGGCGGGCAGATAACCTGCGCAAGGACTGGCCTGACTACGACAATGCACTCGCTTACTACCGGGAACGGGAACTAAGCGAGGATGACCACAGGTGGCTAATCGAGAAGTGCGCAGAAAACAATATCGAGATATTAACAACAGCCTTCGACTTAGGGGCTGTTTCTTTTTTGGCAAGTTTAGGCATGAAGCACATCAAGATTGCTTCGCCTGACTGCAATAGCTGGAAGCTAATCGACCAATGTGTGGATAACTTTGAGCATGTCTACATATCCACAGGCATGCATTCGTCAGCAGAAGTGAAGCAACTTGCTAAACATTTGGGCAATAAGGTTGAGAAGGTAACGGCGTTGCATTGTGTATCGCTGTACCCTGTACCACCGGAGAATGTGAACATGCTGCGAATTGCCATGCTGATGCGGATGTTCCCGAACGTGGGCTACTCTGACCACAGCATGGGAACGGATGCGGCAAAGCTGGCTGTGTCCTACGGCGTTGAGTGCGTTGAAATGCATTTCACCGTTGATCGCACCCTGCCGGGGAAGGATCAGGCGATAAGCAAGCTGCCGAAGGAGATCCGGGAAATATGCCAATGGCGGGATAAGGTGAAGGTGATGATGCTCGGCGAGAATGGCTTTCCTGATGAGGGGGCAAGGAAGTATATTGGGAGATGGGGTAACAACGCATGAGGAAGATTGCCTTGTGTGTTGCTTCGAGAGCTAACTGGGGAAGGTTGAAAAGTGTCGCCAATGCCATCATCGAACATCCCGACCTTGAACTACAGCTAATTATTGCGGCTTCCATGCTGGATATTCCAACTGACTTGCCCTGCGAACCTGCGGCAAAGGTACAATGCCAAGTGGCAGGGGACAACCTGCAAGCCATGACATTAACCGCAGGGCTGTTTCTGACACAGCTAGGGGCAGTTTTAGACAGGCTAGAACCCGATATCGTATTGATACATGGTGACCGTTTTGAAATTTTACCTATCGCTATAGCGGCTAGTTATACCAATCGCGTCCTTGCCCAAACAGAATCAGGTGACGTGAGCGGCACTATTGACAATAAAGTTAGAGATGCGGTTAGCAAGTTAAGCGATATTCACTTTCCGGTAACGGAGATGTCGCGCCAAAGGGTAATCTCAATGGGCATGAACCCCGACACAGTGGTTACCGTGGGTAGTCCTGCGCTAGACTTGCTAAATAGTGTACCAAAAAGTGACAGCCCAAGGCGAGAACCCTATATTCTGGTATTGACCCATCCCAACACTACGGATCCAGAGGGAGTCGATCCCCTAATTGAGGCAGTAATGGCTATCCCGATGAAGAAAGTTTGGGTCAATTCCAATACGGATGCGGGTGCAAAGGCCATGATGCGGAAAGTCCACGGGCTTAACGTGGAATTCGTCAAGCATCTTTCCCCCGAAGAATACGCAAGGCTTCTGTATCATGCCAAATGCGCTGTTGGAAATTCGTCTAGCTTCATCAAGGAGGGTGCATTTCTCGGTACTCCTGCGGTAATAACCGGATTGCGCCAAGATAGTAGAGAACACGGCGAAAACGTGCGTTTCGTTGGCTACAACAGGCTTGCAATCCTCAAAGCTGTGCTGGAACAGATATCGCATGGGCGATATGCGCCTGACTACCGCTTTGGTGATGGGAAGTCAGGGGCGAAAATAGCAGAAATTCTTGCGGAGGTACGTTTATGATCCTTGGAATTATACCCGCTCGTGCGGGGTCGAAGGGCATAAAAGGTAAAAACATGTACCCACTAAACGGCAAACCGCTAATCGAATATACCATCGACGCTGCAAGGAGAAGCAAAAGCATTTTGGATGTTGTTGTCAGTACGGATATGCAAGAAATTCACGATACCTATTTCAAGGAGTACGACTCGTTATTCTATTCTGTTGACAGGCCGCCACACTTGGCGCAGGACGATACCCCAATGGTTGACGTACTTCAAGATGTTATTTCTAGTAAGTGCCCTAGGTGGGCAAAGGCGGTTGTTTTGTTGCAACCCACATCGCCCCTGCGAACAGCCGAGGACATCGACAGGGCAATAAAAGCATTCATCAACAGCACCGCATCAAGCCTATACAGTGGCTATTACATAGGCATCAAGCACAAAGAAAAGCCATACGACAAGCACTCATGCAAGCCCCACTTCCAACGAAACGGGGCTATTTTTATTGCCAAACGCGAGCTTATTGAACAAGGCAAGCTGTGGGATGATGACGTGATCGAGTTTGAGATGCCCAAGTCGCGCAGTATCGACATTGATACGATGGACGATCTATTCATGGCTGAAGCAATTCTTCAAAGGAGGGATGCTCGGTGCTAATTGCCGGGATGATTACCGGAACACTTATTTTCCTCTGCGGCTTTGCGGCAGGACGACACCTAAACCTTGCACCGAAGCCGGTTGTTGAGCCTTTACCTAAACCCGAACCAAGCGAGAGGCCATATGACGAATACCGGAATGAACGCGGCCTGCTTTCCGTCCGGGCGATGAAATCCACCACTGCAAAGGGTGGTGGAAAGGGGTGACTTAGTTGGAAGAACGCAACGATGAACGCATAACGTTTCAGGGCGAGGAAGTCAGCAATCGCATTGACGATTACCTCACCAAACTAGAGAGTAACCGGGGCGAGTTGGGCGACATCTACGATGAAATGGAATCCATTGAGGAAGCGTACGCCAACAATCAGCCCATCATTGACAACCGCCCTAACTCCCGGGTGAACATCCTCCATGCCAACATCGAGGGGCAGGTTGCCGCCATCATCGAACAGAATATGGCTGTAGCGTGCAGGGGCGAGGGCCCGTCTGATGCACCGTTCTCCAACTGGGCGCGGATCGGGCTGGACTGGACGCTGCGCAAGAACCGCATCAAGCGGCTGCTCGACACCTATGTGCGCCGGTGGGAGAAGTTCGGGTGGTCATGGTACGGCATTGGCTTCGCTGCCGAGGAAATTAATGGCTTTGGGCTTGCCAAAATGTACGCCGTGCCAAGTCAAAATATTTTCATGGACAATAAGATTAACGACCAGTTCCGCAAAGAGGATGCTGGGTACATAGCCGAGGCAATCCTGCAAACAAAGGATTGGGCAGAACGGCAGGAGCGATTCAAAAGGCGGGCAAAGAATATCTTTTACGGCGGCACAGACAGGGCGAGTATTTTTCAGAAGGACAAGACCACTGACGATGAAGATGCTTTTTGGTTTATTAGATGGTGGAGTAAAACGGATGGAGTGTTAAGGTTAGAGGAATTTTCGGAGGATGGCGTTCTGCTTTACGACTCCTTCGACGATCCCGAATACAAGGACAAAAACGGCGAGCAATTACCCTACTATAAGCGCAACAAATACCCGTATTTCCTCACGCTGATGTACCCCGAGGAAGGCAAACTGTACGGCTTCGGTGACGGCAAGCTGTTACGGCCGCTCCAAGCCATGCTAAACGACCTCTACGACCAGATCCGCAGGGCAGCAAAGCCTAACCGGATCTTTTTTGATGAGGCATCGGAGGTTGACTTAGAGGACATCGAGTCCGATGATGGCGCGGTGCCAGCCCTCGACCCCAATAAAAACATCCGGGTGGTTGAGGTAGGCAAAGTCAATCCTGCGCTGTGGCAACTGTTAAGCAACATCCACCAGGAAGTCCAGCGGGTGACTCGCTTCTCCGAACTGATGATGGGGCAGGGCGCAAAGGTCAAGACTGCTACTGAAGCGTCTATCCAACAGCAGCAGGGCAGTTCCGCCATTGACCACAAGAAGATCCTGCTGGAAGAAACGCTGACCGAGATGTGCGAGTATGCACTTGACCTGATGATGGAGCACTACACCGAGGGCAAAGCGTTCCGTTTGGACGAGAACACCGATGACTACGAATGGATCGACTTCCGGCAGATGAACAAAGTCCAGGCGATGATGCCCACAACGAACAGCTTCAAGAAGCGGTTTAGGAAACGGCATCCTGGCAAGGAAGTACCCAAATGGCAGCAGGTTGACAATGAAACGAAGTCCGTTGACTTAGACATCGAGATTAGCATAGGCGCAGGACTACCGAAGAATAAGGCGTTCCTGTGGCAGATGCTTGATTCTCTCTCGAAGGTGATGGTGGACGGGCAGTCGGTCATCAAGTGGAATGAGTTTCGCGACTTTATCCGCGACTTCCTGGGTGTGCCGCTAAAGGATGACGAGGAGATAATGGGCGCAATAGGTCAGCCAATGCCTGGGCAACCGGGCATCCCCGGAGCACCACAAGCACCTATGCAGGGCGCAGACGTGGCAGGAATGTCGCCTAACGGCGCACCAATGACGAGTGCGTTACCACCCGCAGGAGGTGTGGCCTAGTGGCAACCATTGATAAGCATAACCAGATCATTAAGGTAAACTTTGGCCAGGGCAAACACTTTCAGCATGTGTTGACAAACAAGGATATTCAGCGGATGACCATGTTGGAGGGACGCTACCCCGTATCTCGCCTTCCGGTGTGTTCCGGATGTGAGCGAGTTGCTTATTGGGGACATGGTGGGCAGGGCGTATGCCCTGAGTGCGGCACAATTACTAAGGATCCTATCACGCTGTCTGAGTACATGGCAAAAGGCTACGACATTGACCGCACCGGGTTAGGGCGGGACACAAAGGATGAGATGAACAACCGGGATGTAATTCTCCCGGCTTATTAATGCGGAGGTGAAATTGTGCTATTCACGTTTAACACGCTGAAACTTGACAAGACGTATAACGACAACTCATACAAGCGCCTAGTCCCTGCTACACAGTATGGGCTAGGCGATGACTTTTACGGTGGCAGAGTAAAGTTTGTTGGGGAAACCGACACGGATGTTCTACTGCTAGTGGAGTATAAAGACGGAGAGAACCACGTTATCGACACCGCCGCTGAGCACCTGGAGAAGATCCAGCCAAGGTTTATCAAGCGGTTGTGCGATATGCGGAAGATTGCATATACCGACGAAACCACGAAGGAAGAACTTATAAGTAAGCTGCACGAATACGCCAAGCATTAAGCCTGTGCGGGGCTACCGCACCTCTACGGGAAGGACAACCCGGTAAAAAACCCGGCTAGGCAAACGTGACATACCTATATACGTTGGCGACGGTTAACAGCCAGGAGGATCTAAACATGAGTAAAATTGGCGAAGTTAAGGAACTGGAATTTGACGGTAGTTTTACTCCCGATGGCGAGGTTGAGCCAAACTTTGAGTTAGACGAGGAAGAAACAGCCGAACTGCAAAAGCTGGAAGATGAACTCGAAGGCAAGCCGGAAGAAGAAACCACCGAAGAAGTTGACGGTGAGGATGTTGTGCCGGAAAAGAAGCCGGACACCCGCACCAAGGCTGAAAAGTCCCTGCAATATAAGTTTGAGCAGGAACGCAAAAGGCGGCAGGACGCTGAACACAGGCTCCGGGAGTCAAGCACCGAAAAGGAACGGGCGAAACACTACGCCGCATTGGTTGAAAAGGGCTACTCCGAGGAGGATGCCTGGAAAATAGCAGAGGACAAGGCTGATGCCGAAAGGGAGCGCGAGGAATCGCGTTCTTTGCGTATGGACACCGAAATTGAGCGGCTTGTATCCGACCCGTTCTTTGCTGATGCCGAAACCTACGCTGATGAACTGAAAGAAGCTATGCGGGAGAACAAAAAAATCTCCGTGCGGCAGGCTTACATGATGGTCAGAGGCGAGGCCAGGACACGCGAGTTCCAGCAAGAGCAGGAACAAAAGAACCTTAACAACCGCCGCAAGGCTGAAGGAAAGAAAATTGTCTCGTCATCCCCTTCATCTGTCACTTCTCCCTACAAGTTAGACGAGGATGACAAGAAGGCGTTGGCAAGGCTCCGCAGGGCAGATCCAGAGGCAAAATGGACTGTCCAAAAGTATTACGAGATTATGAAAACGTAAGGAGCTGATTTAAATTGGCTTTCAGATTTATGCATTCAAACCTACGCCCATTGATGCCCGTGCTACCTGCGGCATCTACCGTCAGGTCTTTAATATCATCCTCTGACGCTGGGAAGCTGATCCAGGCGAGTTCAAACCACGGGCAACTTGCCATCGGCACAACGCAGGACATTACAAAGGCTACCGGTTTTATCGGCGTTGTTGACCAAGTGCCTACCGCGACAACCCAATTGGGCGCCAATGCGTTCTATGTCGCGCCGATTCTTTATGGTGACTTCATCGAGGCTGACTATTCCACCTCCGTAGCCGGCACGACCAGTCTCCTGGCGGTCACCACGAATATCGGTTACTACTTTGGGTTTAGCAATACCACAACTGTCGCGGGTGGTTCAAAGCTCGACCCGTCAACATGTGGTGCAGCTGCCGGTACAACCAGTGGATTATTCTTCAAAATGCTAGGCTTTGACAACACCCGCAAGACCATGTGGGGCGTTATCAATTCTTCGCATTTAGCTTTTGTATAGGGGGTGAAATTATAAATGGCACGTACAATTACCACTGATATTTCCAGAATGATCGTTGCCGGGCAGAAGGAAATCTTTCTGAAGAACTTCGAGAGTTTCCCTCTGGAATACCCTGGCTTTACGACTCCGAAAAAAGCCACAAAGAAAGCGGAAACCTATGACGGCATGGGGAACCTTGGGGCCACTGTTGAAAAGGTCGAAGGTAACGCAATCGTATACAACAAGGTCGAGCAAGCTTACCAGACGACCGTCACCAACAAGACCTGGGCCAACGGCTTTCAGCACACTATGGAGGCCATTAAGTATGATCTCTATGGCACGGCCAGGTCCGCAAAGGCCAAAGAGCTCTCCCGCACTATGCGCGAAGCCGAAGAAACCAGGGCAATCCTGCGCTTTGACAACGCATTTGCTACCAACCTTGCAGACGGCGCACCCCTTTGCACTAACAGCAGGCCACAGTTTAACACCGGCGGCTTTAACGATACCCTGACCACGGGGGCCCTGTCACCGACTACCCTAAACGGTGCGGTGCAGATGTTCTCGCAGTTCAAGAACCACCAGGGCGGGCCGATGAAGTGTATCCCAACCGACGGCATGACCCATGCTTACAACATGCTTACCGTCGAGGAAATCATGAAGTCCGTCCTGCGGGCGTACGAGTTGTCGAACACCAAGACTGTCACGCCTAACCTGAGCTGGCACTATAGTCACTACCTCACCTCGACCACGGCATGGTTTATATGGGACAGGAACTTTGAGCATGTGCTGATGCAGTGGTTCATGAAAACTCAGTTTGGCGAGGATGAGGACAAGATAAATACGAAGGACATGTATTTTAATAGTGTAGCCATTTACGAGTCGGGGGTTCTTCCGAACGTCGGGATTGTTGGTAGTGTAGGAACATAAGCATCGCCGTGGCTTGCGTTGCTACTGCAATTATGGTATAATTGTGGTAGGAGGTGTAAAAAATGGGAAGAGATGCTTATGGAAAGTTTACCAGATCTCCGAATGCATGCAAAATATATGGCAACGATGCGCACGTTGCTATTTGGCACAAAGGGCTTGCAGTAACGTCTTTGTTTGACAAGGAAGACGTTGGCAAGTTATCCGAACTCCCCGCGCTATCCCTAAGGGCTGGCTATGTTTGCTATAAGACAAGAACTGGCATTGGGCAAATAACGAGGGTCATAATGGAGTGCCCTGACGGTATGGTTGTAGATCATATTAATGGTAATCTATTAGACAACCGAAAGGCTAACCTGAGAATAGTGACCCAACTTGAAAACTGCCAAAACAGGACTAGGGCTAACAAAAACAGCAAAACCGGCAGGCGCGGCGTGTCGCAAACGGGCAATTTCGCCGCATGTGTTTCCGTAGATGGCAAACATGTTCATTTAGGCTATTTTGAAACCATTGAAGATGCCTCTGCCGCAATTGAAAAAGCAGGCGGCAAAAAACCACGGAAAGCCAACAAGCAAAGCGTTACCGGCGTTCGTGGCGTTTACCCTACCAAGGCCAAAGCTATGGTGCGGTATAAAGGCAAGAGGCATTATCTCGGGGCGTTTGATACCCCCGAGGAAGCCGAACGTGCAGTAAAAGAAAAACTCAAAGAACTGGAGGGCAACTAAAATGGTTGCCCTTTCCCATCCCCTTAGAAAGGAGTGAACATATTGGCATCTAAAACAGGCCCGTTTGTAGCCGATGGCTATGTTGTATCCAATACTACGGAGCGGCAAATATTCTCAAGTACCGGAGCTCTGTACCACCAGGGGGTCATACTGCCTAATACTACGCTGTTGAACGTGTTAGCGAGCGTGACATGGCCGACAACCGGGGCGCAGACGCTGGTTAATACAACTGGCATACAGGCCTTGACCAACAAGACCATCAACAACATCACTATCACCGACCCCGGCACCGCGGCAACGCTGACCGTCACATCAGGTGGTACGCTGGAGGCGATAGGGGCATTTCAGCATAAGTTCACTGCCGCGGCAAACTCGGCGGTAACAATTCCATCTGCTACCGATGCAACGCTGATGTGGACAACAGAACTTGATGGCAAGATTACCGCTAAGACTTCGCAGATCAACCCGCTTGGTGTTGCAACATGGCCCAGCACGGCGGCGCATACACTGGTAAGCACGACTGACACACAGACGCTTAGCGGCAAAACTATCGTAAACGCCATCGAAACACTGACCGCAAGCTCGGGCGGCGTTACTCCATCTACCATGACTGCTTACGGGATCGCCAGGGTCAATGTTGCTGTAGGGGATCCGTCCACAAGCCCGCTCCTTGCGTCGCTTGCTGCACCTATCGCAGGTGTTGAAAAGACCATCATCTTCGCAACTACGGTGGCTTATGTTAACACCCTGGACGTTGACTTGGGCATAGGTGTAGGCGTGGCACATCTTACCAATACCACCGATGCAAGATTTATCGGGTTCTCTACCCTGGCAACAGAGTGGCAGGCCGTGACGCTTATCGGTTTATCAACTGCGCTGTGGGGAGTTAAGTCCGTTGACAGCACAGTCGGTGGGTTTGGTACAGCAGCAGGCATTAGAAGCCTGACCGCAGCTAGAACGTCTTAACGAGGAGGGGGCAACCCCTCCTACCCTAATATGGGGGTGAAGGAATGAAAGGAAAGCACATGATGCCAAACGGCAAAATGATGGCCGATAAGGACATGTACGGCATGATGGGCGGCAAGAAAAAGCCCGCAAAACCGAAGAAGAAAGCGAAAAATAAGAAGTAATTCGGGAGGGGGAAACCCCTCCTTATAATTATGGGAGGGAAACATGAGTACGGAAGCAGAGAAGAAAATCACTGAGGTTGCACCGGAGGAAAAACCCAAGAAGAAAATTTGCATCGTCGGCTTTGCCCCCAGTTGGAAAGAAGCCCCTTTTGCTGATCCAACCTGGGAGATGTGGCTGATTAACGAAATGTATACCTTGGGACAACAGATGCCCAATATGAGGGCTGACAAGTGGTTTGAAATCCACGACATGATGACGCCATCAAAACACACGCCGGAACACATCAGCGCTCTGGCAAATATGCCCTGCCCTGTGTACGCACAGAAGAAATACGACTTCCTGCCCAACGCAACTGTATTTCCTTTGGACGAAATCATTGCCTGGATGGAAAGCAAGGGGTGGAACGGCGCGAGGTACTTCACAAATAGTATTTCGTACCTGATCATGTTTGCGGCATACTCAGGCGCAGAAGAATTGGCGATATATGGCGTCGATATGTCCACTGACAGCGAGTACAGCCACCAGAAGGCATCCGCTGAACATATGATTGGCCTATGTGAAGGCATGGGCATTAAAGTTACCATACCGGAATCATCGGAACTTTTGAAGTGCAACCAGCTTTATGCTTACCAGTCAAGCAATAAACTTCGAGTCTGGGTGAAAACACAGAAAACAGAACTCAACAAACGCCTTCAGCAATTTGCCCAGCAACAAGAGCAGGCTCACAAAGCTGCACACCAGGCAGAAATAGCCCAAGCCGAGATAAGGGGCGCAAGTCAAGCATACAATGAATGGCTGAAACGCAGTCAATAAAGGAGGTGGCTAAATGGTCACTCCACGCGATCAAATAGTCCAATACTCAACGCAGATCCAATACAGCACTAATACGACACCTACATATCTTTCCATCCTTAACGACATCGACTACCGCATTACCAACGTCGTGCCGTCCAGCGACAAGATCCGCTGGCTGAACGATGCTGTGCGGGAGAACTGGAAGTTCATGGCGTCCACAAGCATAGCCACTAGCACAAGCGTAGCAGGGCAAGCCATGTATGCCGGTTCAACCGATATGCGGTTTGATAAAATATCCTACGTTGGCATGAGCGACTCCACCGCGCGGAGCTCAACGGAACTATACACCGAGTACGCCAAGGCGGGGCAGGATGACGCTCTTTCCGGAAACTCCTACTACAAAGCCGGCGGCGGCATTGGCTTATTCCCTGTGCCTACCTCAAACGAGGAAGTCAGGGCAATTAAGATAATCTATGAACCACTGCCGACAGTCTACGCATCTACCACCGATACAACCACCGTACCGAAGATTAACCTTGACTATACAGGCGTGATTACCACCCGAGTAGTTAGGGACATTGCCAGGGCGGGCAATAACCCTGATGTGGAACTGGCGAACAACTATGATAATGAGTACCGTGAACAGCAGGGCAAGATGCGGATGGACTACTACAAGCGGAAGCAGAAGAACAAGCGGGACACCTACCCGCATTCGGAACACTATTGGAATGGGTGATGCGTGATGGCACAGTGGAGGCCGATAAGTGGCAGGAAGCGGGAAGTCATTGAGTTTAACGGGGGACTAAACTATCACGCCCCTGCAGCAAGCATCAAGGACAACCAACTATCGTACACGATGAACATGGACACAAAGGATTTCCCTGCCTTGTCTGTGCGACCAGGGCGAAGCCGTGATTTTATAGCTCCGCTTGCCTCGAGCCAAGACTTGCAGGCTTATGGAATTGCGGAGGACAGGTATCACCTGCTTGGCGGCGAAAGAGAACTGTTTGCGGTAGACGTAAAAGCAAGCGGCGCATCAACTGGCATTTACACTATAAGTACAGGGCTGAGTGGCGACTATCCTTTAGGAGGCCACGCAGGTTTTGCCGAACTTAAAACAGGACTGACAAACTACGTCGCCTACGTTAACTCAACGCAAAAAAAGTTATTCCAAACATCCCCCGCGGTCACTACGGCGGTTGACATCTCCGATACCAATTTACCTTCGGCGGCGGGGATAATCGCCGGCTTCAAGGGGCGAGTATATGCCCTATACAATAAGATACTTTATTATTCTGCCCTCAACGCCCCGACTGATTGGACTACGGCGAATGATGCGGGCAGCATTGCAGTTACCAATATGGTTGGTATTGAGTCTGCTCTAGTTGAATATAACGATAACCTGATTATCTTTGGTGCGCGGAGTATGCACATTCTCTATGGTTCGGGGCCAGGTACTTATCAGATCGTGGACTTAGAAGGGAATATTGGATGCTATGGGCCCCGAGCGTTTGTCAAGAGTTCGGGGAAGTTGTTCTGGATTGATCGGTACGGTATTTATATGTATGGCGGAGGGGAAGTAATCCGCATATCCGAATCGGTTCAGCGTTATGTAAATGGCTTTACTGACGTGCGGGCGTGGGTTGAGGTAGGCGTTACTGGTGCATACGTTGCCGGGGCGCAGGGCAAATACGTCTATTTTTCTGTGTCTGGCGTAGACTACGGCTCCACGGGCGGCAACTTTTCTTTAACTCTAAAGTATGATACTGAATTAAATGTATGGCTGTGTGAAGATACTTATTTTACCTTCATGCAATCTATGCAAGGAAGGCTCACGGGCGTTAGGCAGGGCTTTCCTGCAGCAGCCGATAACACGCTAACGTATGTTCGGGACGAGCAGTATGTATATGATTTCTATTCTACGGCAACCAGAGCAAATTCTAGTAACCATACCCCGATATCTTGGAGTTTTATCACCAAGGCGTTTAATGATGGGGTTGCGGGAGAACATAAAACAATCAGCGATATGTACGCAACATTTAAAATAACTCCATCTCGGAGTACAGGCTTTTCTATTGGCTACTCTACATTGGCAGAGGACAACGACTCTACGGCCTTCACGGGGTCGACTGTCGCGGGTTCATCTGACCCATATGTTCTGTTTACTACTAATGCCGCAGGTTCTTCAAACACGCAGAACAGGCATATCCAAATTCCTGTCGGTAAGCTACAAAACGTCCCGTGGTACAGGCTTCGCTTTGCGGGATCGGGGCCAGCGACCATCAACTCCCTTGAAAAGAACCTCCGTGTAAAGAGAAGGTGAGATAATGGCAGAGTTCTTCCGTCGTTACAGCACTCCCGAAGAAACGATTATAGTATGGCAACGCCAACTTAATTTCATCTTTAACAACCTCGGTACAGTCATCGCCAGCGGGACAAAGCAGGCCGCCATCTCCGATCCCGCATTAGGAGCAACTATAGATGCCCAAGCCCGAACAGCCATCAACAGTATTATCGATGCGCTACAGGCGTTTGACATAGTTTCTACATAGAAGGGGGTGAATAGATGCCAGAATACATATACGATGACCATCCCGAATGGGAAGGAATGTCGCCCCAACAACTGCCGGATTGGTACAACAAGGGCTATGCCAGCCAAGAAGATTACCTACTGAAAACAACAGGGAGCCCAACGCCAACCGTAACGGCAATTCCTAACAACCAACTGGAAGGGCTCTCCTCACAGCAAATTCTTCCACAACAGCAAGCATTGCTCACACCGGAGCAACAGACCATAGTGCAGAATACCGACCAACAGGTAGCGGTTCAGAACACACCTGCTCCGACGCCCGCGCCGCAACCACAGCAACCAACTACGCCAACGCAGCAACCGACACAGGCAGTAACGCCTCGGGTATACGACGAGATTATAAAGGGGTTTGGTTCACCCGAAGCATACGCAAAAGCAATTTCAGATAAGATGGGCGCTGGGCAGCAGCTTTCTAATCCCGATGCGGCAAAACAGTTCATGGCCGACAGGCCGGACTTGTTCCAAGGAGCGAACCAACCCGCGACCATAGACCCTAATTTATTTCCACGGGCAGATGGTACAGGTGCGGAAACAGGCGCAACCGCAGGAACGGGGACGGAAGCCGAGACGGGGGACAAAACAGGAATATCGAAAACGAAGGATGACGCATCCGAGTTTATACGTCAGTATGGCGACGAAATAACTTCCCGTCTTGATGCGCTGGAACAGATGATGAACAAGCCTGTTGACATCACTCAGTCCCCGTTCTATCAGTCCATGATGCAGTTAGCCGAACAAAACGGCAACATTGCCGCACAGCGCACAATGGAACAACTCAACGCGCGGGGTATCCTAAACAGCACCATAACCGCCTACAACGTAGCACAGGCGAAGCAACAGGCGATAGTGCAGGTGATGCCACAAATACTCGAACAGGCGTACAACCTGCGGCAGGACGAAATCGACAACATCATGGATCAGGTGAACCAATATATCAAACTAGACCAAGAGGACTATGATCGATACCTGTCCGGGGAAGAAGCTAAGGCGAAGAAGGAACTGCGGGAATATGAGCGGGCATGGGACAGGTCGGAGGCGACAGGGTTCATCAGCAATGACGATGCAATCATCCTCGGCGTAGCACCGGGGCCGACGTTCCAGTATAGCAAGTGGATGGCAGAGGAGATATACAAGCAGCAGAAGTATGTTGATGACCTGGCGGCAGAAAAAGAGAAGTTGAAGTTAGATCGGGAGAAAGCTGCCGAAACAGAACGGCACAACAAGGCTACTGAGGCTACCGCAGCGAAGAACGCCGCTACTGCCGCATCGAAAAAGTCTGCCGGATCTGCATCGTTAACGCCTAGCGGCTACTATAGCGGATATCCAAGCATTACACCCTCGGTTGAAGAAGAGTTGGGCATGACCAAGGAAGAAATTGTATCAGGTGCGAGGCAGGATGGAAAATCGAACAGCCAATATATTTCAGATGTACGCGACTACAATAGCGCGATGGATTCAAGCGCGGCATATAAAGCGGCTACAGATAGCATAGTTGACGCAATGAAAACCGACAAGACATATACTCAGTGGGACGCAACCGAATACGCTGACAGCCTATACAAAAACAAGTTACTGAATAAAACGGATTATGATGCGTTGATAGTATGGATTGAAGGAAGCTTTGAAAATTGGGAAAACGGCGCAAGGATAGTAGGGAAGTAGGTGTGTTATGGCAACGAGAAAGCCAATCCCAACCGCATTAGAGTTTAAGGCGGCGGTAAGCCCAACGTCCCAGGCGACCAAGCCTACGGCAACACCAAAAGCCGCAACCAGACTACCTACAGCACCCACAGGCCCTGGGTTTTTTGGTGCAACTATTCCAGGCAAAAAGACAACGCCAACCGCTCCAGCTGTACCTGGCAACTTGAATCCAGAGTTCTTAAAAAAGCACCCAACATTCGCGAAGATAGTTGTCCCGATAACTAGAGCTGTCCAAGCCGTCGATCAAACTGCACCCGGCAGAGTCCTTAACCGACTAAGCCAACGAGCAGGGGAAGCAGCAACAGGCGGCGAGTTTAACTATGAAGCCCCTGATGCCGGGAGGCTAAATAAAGCCATCGACCTGGCAGGGTTTATGCTCTCCTTCGCAACACCGGGAGGTGTAACCTCCACCGCTGCCAAGGCTGGATCATTGGCAAGTAAGGCCGTTAAGTTGCCCGGAAAGGTTGCACCTACCGTTCTTCGCGGGGGCACCCTGGGTGCCGGCATCGGACTAGGCGAAGCTGCCGGTAAAGGTGAAGGGTTTGTTGACACAACCAAGACGGTTGGCAAGGAAGCGGCGCTGTGGGCCGCGCTGGACGTGGCTGGATTAGGCGTAGGCGTAGCAGGGAAA
>Ga0209514_10003527_pt1 | contig 22203 bp, 20 predicted proteins | sample Subgrocontami58m_FD_187452 | JGI IMG/M metagenome (GOLD analysis project Ga0209514, IMG submission 187452) | Subsurface groundwater microbial communities from S. Glens Falls, New York, USA - GMW37 contaminated, 5.8 m (SPAdes) (version 3) | ecosystem: Environmental > Aquatic > Deep subsurface >...
GAATCCACGCCTCCAACGTCTTTCTCTGTTCCATCGTTACCTGCAAGGCATCGGCTGGTTTCCACATACACCGGACTATAGCAGAACCAACCAGAATTGTAAAGATATTACTGAGACACTACACTAGTATCACCACCGGCAAAGCGTTTACTGCCAATACGAGCGCGCCAATCAGTAGTCTAGCCAGCGTAGAGTGTCAGTAACTCGTACCGACTCAACGTAGCAATCACCTGCGGGCGCCGATGCGCACGTAGATCGATATGTTCCTATTCTTGGAGACCATCAGGTGCATTGTCTGGTTGTGCGAGGGATATTCTCTCAATACCGTACTTCTCAAATTCTCCAGCGTATTTGTCTCTATATCTTTCGATAAGCATTATTCTGTCAATTGGTTTCATGTGCTGAAATGCCTTTTCTCCAACTTCCCGAAGAGCATCCCTTTCAGCCAAACGATCGATAAGCTCATCCCAGAATGTATCATTTTCGAATTGCTGGATAAGCTCCATAACCGAGCGAGTGTCCTCGTACTGTCTTGTGGGCATGAATCGCTCTGTTTCTGCTGAGTATTCGATGAGAGAACCATAGCCAAAGTCTTGTGCCAGTGAAAATATCTTCTGCTCAAGATCTCCATAATCTTTGTGTTCAGTGTCTTCCTTGTTTGTGTGTGCATTCAGGACCCAGTCAGACATTTCGAGGACGTGCAGCAGGAGGAGATATTCTTTTTTGTTCAGTTCCAGTTTCATGTTCTTCCTTTTCGCACAACTATCAAGTGAGCCGCATTAGAGACCGACAAAGACCATCGGCCCATCTCCCAAAACAGCTCTACGTCTCAACAGCGGAATTGCCCGAAATCTCCCACACTTAGCCCAACCGGTCAAGCCTATTCTGGCCGACAAACGCTGCCAGCTTCGGAGACCTATCTCGGCCACCCCATAGCCGATTAACCGGGCTATTGACCCCCGTCTGCCATACCCGTCCTCCGGCAGGCGAGTCGCAAAAGAGTACCGAAACGTGCCGCGTACCCCATCTCCATGACAAGTTCCGGCAGAGCCAGAACACTATGGTCAGGGGGAGCCTGCGTGGTATTATGAGAAGATGTAGTTGAACGACCCAGGAGGTGTGACGAGGAATGACGGAACAGACCCCAGCGATCTCAGTAAGCGCTCCCGTAATGGACTTGGATGGCCTGAGCGCCGCTCAGCAGGCGGCCGTTACCCACGGCGATGGCCCATTGCTCATTATTGCGGGCGCCGGGACGGGAAAGACCACGGTGATCGCCCACCGGATCGCCCATCTGATCAATAGCAAGCAGGCCAGGCCCGAGCAGGTACTGGCGCTGACCTTTACCGAGAAGGCTGCGGCTGAGATGGAGCGCCGCGTGGACCTGCTGGTCCCCTACGGGTTTACCGACACATGGGTCTCTACCTTCCACGCCTTTGGAGACCGCATACTTCGAGAGTACGCGTTGGTGCTGGGGTTGAGCCCGGACTTTCGCCTGCTCACAGCGGCGGAGCAGGCTATCTTCCTCCAGGAGCATCTGTTCGAGCTGCCACTGAACTATTTTCGGCCGCTCGGTAATCCGCTGCGCCATGTACAAGCGCTGCTCCAACTGTTCAGTCGAGCCAAGGACGAGGATATTAGTCCCGAGCAGTACGCACGCTATGCAAAGGAACTGACGGACCGAGCGGCGGTTGCCCCTGATGATCAGGCGCTGGCGGAGCAGGTGAAGCGGGAGGTTGAAATCGCCAGGACCTATCGCGATTATCAGGAGCTGATGGCTCGGGAAGGAAAGTTAGACTTTGGCGACCTGATGATGCGGACACTCAACCTGCTGCGGGAACACCCGCTGGTGCTGCAACGGTTGCAGGAGCGGTTCCGGTATATCCTGGTCGATGAGTTCCAGGATACTAACTACGCCCAGTTTCAGATCGTGAAGCTGCTCACGGCCCTCCATCGAAATGTCACGGTGGTGGGGGATGACGATCAGTCGATCTTCAAATTTCGAGGGGCCTCAATCAGTAACATTCTGAGCTTTCGCCGGGAGTTTCCGGAGGCGGAGGTCGTCGTCCTGGCGGATAACTATCGCTCGACGCCGAGTATCCTTGATACCGCATACCGTCTGATTCAATACAATAATCCTGACCGCCTGGAGTACCAGGAGGGCATCGACAAACGCCTCCGGTCGTACAATGGTGATGGCCCGGCCGTTGAGAGTGTAGTCTTTCAGACCTATCAGGAGGAGGCCGACTGGGTGGCTGGGAAGGTCGAGGAGCTGGTTGAGGAGAAGGTATGCGAGCGTGACGATATTGCCATTTTGGTCCGGCGAAACAGCGACGCCGATCCGTTGCTCCGGGCGCTGAATATGAAGGGAATTCCGTGGAACTTTAGCGGCGCAAAGGGTCTATACGACAGGGATGAGATACGACTGGCGATCTCGTTCCTTCGCCTGCTGGCTGACCCATACGACTCCCTGAGCCTGTTTCACCTAGCCGGTTCCGACATCTACGGGGTACCGGCAATGGACCTGACCCTCTGTAACGCCTATGCACGTCGGAAGCACCGAAGTCTCTACGAGATCCTGCTCGATCTGACGAGGCGGCCTGGCGCTGTACCGGAGCTTTCCGGGGTCTCAACAGAAGGGATTGCTGCCGTTACCACCCTCTTAAGCGACCTGCACCGTTATCTGGACAAAGCGACCAGGGAGGTAACGGGACGTATCCTATACGAGTTCCTGATGGAGCAACCGGGCTACGGTAAGAGACTGCTGCATTCGAATTCTCTATGCGATCATCAGCGAGTTAGTAACCTCGCCGCATTCTTTAGCGTGGTGCAGCGATTCGGCGAGGCGTCGCCCCAGGACCGCGTGGCTGGTTTTGTCCCATATCTGACGATGCTGATCGAGGCGGGAGAGAATCCTTCCGTCGCGGAGGGCGAGACAGCGCGGGACGGGGTGGCTGTACTCACGCTGCACAAGGCCAAGGGGCTTGAGTTTGAGGCGGTATTTCTTGTCGGTCTGGTCGAAAAGCGGTTTCCCTCGATCGATCGGCGAGAGGCGATCCCGCTTCCCGATGAGTTGATCAAGGAGACGCTGCCATCCGGCGACTTCCATCAGCAGGAGGAGCGGCGCCTGTTCTACGTCGGCATGACTCGGGCCAAGCGCCACCTGTTCCTTACGCGGGCAAAGGATTATGGAACAAAGCGAGAATGGAAGCGCAGCCGGTTTCTGACAGAGGCGCTGGCACTGCCGAAAGAAGAGGAAGAGTGCCTGTGGCGAAGGACGGCAGAGGCGACCATCGGTCGATACGCGCCACCGCCTCAGAGCGCAATCGATCTTGCTGTCCGGGCCGACGTCCCGCTGAGTCTTTCACACTATCAGATCGACGACTACCTGACCTGTCCGCTGAAATACAAATACGTTCATATCCTGCGGGTACCTGTTCTCAGGGATCATGCAGTCATCTATGGCGCCGCGCTGCATCGGGCCGTTCAGGCGTACCATGCTCAGCGCCTTAGCGGGCAGACGATGTCGCTTGAGGATCTGATTGAAACCTTTGAAGCTCACTGGGTCAATGAAGGGTTTATCTCTCGAGAGCATGAAGAACGACGGATGCAGGAAGGTCGGGATGCACTCGCCCGGTTTCATGCCAGTGCCGGGATAGAGCATCCGCCGACGTTTGTTGAGAAAAGATTCCGCTTTCAGCTTGGCGACGACAGTGTGACCGGCATCCTGGACCGGGTAGACGAACGTAACGGCGAGACCGTGATCATCGATTATAAGTCGTCATCGGTACGGGATCACAAAACCGCAGACAAAGAGGCCCGCGAGAGCCAGCAACTCGCGCTGTATGCACTGGCCTACCGGGAGTCGATCGGCCGGTTACCTGATCGGGTGGAATTGCACTTTCTGACCCCAGGCGGCGTGATTGTCGGACAGGCGGTAAAAAAGGAAAAAGATCTCGATCAGGCGGTCGAGCGGGTTCGGGCGGCCGCAACCGGGATTAGAGGAGGCCTCTTTCAGGCGACCCCAGGCCGATGGGTGTGCGATTTCTGTGCCTTCAGGACCATCTGCCCAGCCACCGTCTGGATCGGGGAGCGCCAGGGATGAAGATTGGTATCGATCTGGACGATGTCCTGGCCGATTCGCTCCCGCATTATCTGCATGCGTTTAACAAGCGTTTTAGTCTCGACGTCGAGCTTGCTGACGCCGCGTGGCGGATTACCGATAGGTTTCCGCATATTCCACGTCAGGAAGCCGACGACTTTTTCACGCAACTGATCGCCGACGGTTTCTTCTTATCCAGATCACTTATCCCTTATGCGAAAGAAGCGGTGGAAACATTGGCTGACGACGGCCATGATCTGTATATCATCACCGGTCGGACCCCGCGAGATGAGCAAATCACGATGGACTGGCTGACGCGCGTCGGTGTACGGTCGTACTTTGAGGCGGTCGTACACAGGACGCGTGACCCGGTGGAACGCCACAAAGCGGATGTCGCATCAGGATTAGCGCTCAGTCTATTCATCGAGGATGAGTTGGCGGTGGCTCTTGCCGTAGCAGAAACCGCTATCCCGGTCCTGTTATTCGATCGCCCGTGGAATCAGGGTCTGCTGCCCGACAACGTATGCCGGATCGGGTCATGGTATGAGGCGCTGACGCAGATCGCCTACCTGAACGGCGGCAATGGACACCGATAGCTCCGTGATCCGCTTGCCTCTCATGCTTCACTATGGTAGCGTACAGTTGTTGATCATGAACGTAATCCGTTATCCCCGCGCGATAAGCGCACGTCGGTCATTGATGCTCACAAGGATAGCCGGTGCGAGAAGAGGGTAAGATGGACAGTGCGGTAGATGAGTCGATACGTACACTTGGCGCGCTTTTGCAGGAAGCCAGGACGGCAAAGGGCCTCACGATCGAAGCGGCCGCTGCCGCCAGCAAGGTTCCCCTCTCCTTTGTCCGGCTGATGGAGCAGGAGCAGTTCCACCTGGTTCCCGATCCATTGTACCTCACTCGATTTCTGACGGAATATGCAACGTTTCTTGGTCTTGATCCAAGGCAGCTCGGGGTGCAATTAAAGGATCAAATAAGTGCGGCCAGGGCGAGTGAACCGCCACATCCGGTATCATCAATAGGTTCGCAGGTTGATCTTCGTCGTCTACTGATGTACCTACTACCTGCGGCAGCTGTGATCCCCGTCATCTTTATCGGACTCTCCCTCTTCTCTGGGCAACCGCCGGCACTGCCGCCGGAGAGCCAGTCTGAATTACCGGCGTCTCAGGATACGATCACACCTCTGCCAGAGGCTGTAACTACTGTTCCGCCCGATTCTCACACCCCTTCCCTGAGCGCAGAACAACCGGTAGGAGTGCCCAAGACCACCCCGATCGCTGGTCCTGCAACGCAGGAGCTTCAGGGTCCGCCTGCTCGGTATAAACTTATAGCCGAGGCGAAGGAGGCGACCTGGCTTGGAGTATCAGCGGACGGGGCGGCCCGGAAGCAGGCCCTGTTGCGTCCTGGCGAGACGGCGCAATGGTCGGCGAATAATGGATTTGTGATTACTATCGGCAACGCCAAAGGGATAGCCCTTTCACTGAATGGTCGGCCGATTCCATTGAAGGAGACTCCGGGTCAGGTAATCAGGGATCTTGTCCTGCCTGGAGACGGCGGGCCGCCGCTCGCAGGACAGTAGAGTGGGGGTTGGGATGCATTCAGGAATCGCCGAGCACAGCGGGGGTTCCATTAGTCGACGCCTGAAGATCGGGATCGTTCTGAATCTCCTCTTTGCCCTCACCGAACTGATAGCCGGTCTGACGGCCGGCAGCTTGGCTCTCATCGGTGATGCGTGGCATAACTTTAGCGACGTAATCGGGCTGACCATCTCATGGATTGCGCTTCGGCAGGTGGAGCGCCCCGCCAACGAACGAAAGACCTTCGGCTATCACCGGGCCAGTATCCTGGCCGCCCTTGCCAATGGGATCGCACTGATCGGCATCACCCTGTGGCTGTTCTATGCGGCCATCAATCGGCTGGGATCGACAGTTGTGCCGCAGGCCCCTATCATGATGGCGGTCGCAGGTATCGGATTTGTGATCAATGTCGGAGTTGCCCTGTCGCTTCGGGGCGGCACCAGAGATCTCAATATCCGAAGTGCCTTTCTGCATCTGCTGAGCGATGGGTTCGTATCGCTTGGCGTCGTAGCGGCCGGGGCTATTATACTGTTCAGCGGCTGGAGCATGGTCGATCCGCTTCTGAGCTGTGTGATCGGACTGTTGGTTCTGGTCGGTTGCTGGGACATCGTGGCAGAGACGGTGAATGTCTTGATGGAAGGTGTTCCGCGCGGCGTTCAAGTGGATCTTCTGTTACGAACTGTGCGCAGCTTCCCGGAGGTCAAGGATATACACGACCTGCACGTCTGGAGCTTGAGCTCCCATGTCTATGCTATGAGTTGCCACCTGCAGGTCACTGACCTTCAGGCCAGCCAGGGCGATCGACTGCTCGACCGGATCAGCCACATGTTGAAGGAGCGGTTCGGTATCGCCCATACGACCTTTCAGCTTGAAGCCGGGGCCTGTACACTTGAGCAGGCCTGTGCCCTCAATTCTTCGGACAACCGCAGCCAGCAGTCAGCGATCAGCAGTCATTCTCACTGAAGCTTATTACTCGTCAATCCAGACCCTTCTGCGCGATAAGGAAGATCGCGCTCAGATTGTTACGGTAATGCTCGAATACTCGTCGCATAGCGAGGACCCGCTGCCGCGCCGCGCCATCGAGCAAGAGGTTTTTTGCGAGCCTCATCGCTCCGAATATCCCCTCATCCTGGACCAGGCGTCGCGGCCTTAGCAGGTGCATCGGCGCGTATCCGGACGCTACGACGCGGAATCCGACCCCCTCCAACAGGGCCCTCCACTCGCGTTCTGGCAAGGAGCGGGTGCCGACATGGATCACCGACGACAACATACCGTCGATCTCCTGCTTTTGGTCGGCCGGCATATCGTCGGGAACAACAGCTAGCTCATGAATACCGTAGCGGCCCCCAGGACGCAGGAGCCGGAACGCCTCCGCCGCGATCAGGCGCTTTCGCTCCTGGGTGTGCATGCTCAGCATGGCCTCGCCGATGACGACCGATGCCGAGCCGTCAGGTTGATTCGTTTGATCTGCAGCGCCGACGACAACTGATACATTCGGGCTGCGGGGGAGTTGTCGGGCCGTCCACTGCATTGCCTTTGCGTCCCGCTCGACGCCCACATAGCGCCGAGGCTTCCGCTCCAGGATCATACGCGCCGTCACGCCCAGGCCGGGTGCGAACTCGACTACATCGTCGTCCGGTCCGATCGCCAAGCTATCGAGCAGCGCTCGCGTTAGACCGAGACCTCCGGGGCGCAAGACGCGCTTGCCAAGTCGGGCAAGGAGCCAGTGACCAGGCATTTTCGCGACATTCAGGTCGCTGCCTGGCAGATCCGCCAATTGTGTCGATTGCTCTGCGGTCATCAACATCTCCCTTCTGCTTCGGAGGCTGACACTCAAACCCCCTTCTCTAGCCGCCTGGCACCGGTGGATCTCCGCACAGGTTGAAAAACGGCATCTACTCTTCTTACCTATCTTACGGTTTTCGATCCAGGATCTCTATAATAAAGATTTGCAGCTTCTTGAGAGCTACCTTATCTTGGCCAGCAATCATCGCTATCACGAGACCGATAACCTCCTGAGCTTCCGGAAAGTGTTGGGACGACCCAAGAGGGAATTGGAACAGGTTGACACCTTCGGCTATACGGTCTAAGTTATGAAATATCCGGGGTTCTTTCTGCCCCGCAACGCTGTTCCCTTATCCCCTCAGCCTATAAGGCCTTGAGGAAAGGAGGAAGCCATGGACGTTCAGCGGGTGATCGCAGGGCTCAACCGATGTCTGGCCATCGAATATGCGACGATGATCCAGTACCTCCAGGACAGTATGTTGATCCAGGGCCTGGAACGCGAGTACCTTGCCGGGTTGTTCAGGGACCAGGCCAAAGATGAGATGGGGCATGCAGAGCGCCTCGGTAGTAAGATCGTAGCCTTGGGCGGTATCCCCACTATTGAGCCGGCGTTGATCAAGCAGTCGCTCGAGGTGGCCGAGATGCTTGGGCAGAGCTTGGCGGCGGAGCAGGAGGCCCTCCAGGCCCTGACGGCGTTGCTGCCGGAGGTTGGGGACGACGTCCCTCTCCGTGTACTCGTTGAGCAGCTTTGTTTCGATACGCAGGAGCACATCGAGCGCTTCGAGAAGCTCCTTGCCCAGAAGCGGCTTGTCATCGCCACCAAAGAGGTGCGCTTAAAACAGGTCGGATGAGTCAATGTCTCCCCTCCAACGAAACCCTTAGGGGCAGACCGATACATTGGACCTCTGAGGGTATTCCGTTGCGTACTTCTCGATATTGCATGTCATTTTCAATCTCGGCGCAATAGATGTCACTCGACCTTCAGCTCTTCCCAGCATTCCCTTCAAGGCGCCGACCTGAAACCGATCGAGCTGGAGACTTTTCTGTACATACCAGTCGATCCCCTCGCCCCAGCCTAGAAGGCGAAGTTCTATCCTGGTCGTGCCTCCATGGGGCACAAGGGCGACTTCAAGCTGTCTTGTCCCGTCTTCACTGATCTGACGCCCTAAAATACACTCTCTTTCTCGTACCCCCATTTTTCTCCCTCCTGACGTATTCGTGAGTCTTACCCTCGTCATTCTAACGCCTTCTTCCTACTCAGTGACCGTAAAGAGCGCCATCATCCCTGCAGTAATGTGATCGTTGACGTGGCAGTGGAATAGCCAATGGCCCGGATTGTCCGGTGTCATGTCCATAGTCTTCATACTTCCCGGCAGCAGCTCCACCATGTCCATACGCATTCCCATCACGAGCCCGGTTTGACCATGCCAGTGCGGTGTGTGCAGATCGACCTCAGTGCCAATACTCATCATGTACCAGCGCACCCTTTCCCCCCGTTTCATCGTGAGTCCGGGAAGGTTGCCGTAGACGTAGCCATTGACCGAGTGCATTAGGTTGCTTTCCATAAATGCTGCATCATCCGGATTAACGGAGTCAGGATCACCGGTAAAGGCGTCAACATTGTGCGTGAGATAGTGGCTGGTATTTTCATTCACGACGGTCCACAGCGTGATAAACTCCCGGTCGATATCTTTGGGAGTACCATCAGAGTGCGCCTTCCCCTTTTTTGTGATGATGATCGGCCCGACCAGGCCGGTATTCGTATCAGCCGGCTCATCGGTGTGGGCGTGATACATCCAAAGGACGGAACTGCCGTCCATCGGGCCGGGGCCTGACCGCTTTGGAACCTCCCAGATATAGGTGTGGGTCCCGCCGGTGGGAACAGCGTCGTCAACCTTGTCTGTTCCTGAGGTCGAATCGTTGTACGGAGCACCCTCAGAGCTTTTCGCATACAGTACGCCGTGCGGGTGGATAGTCGCCGGGAAGCTCGCCATGTTCTTGAAGACGACCTGGATCGTATCACCGACCTCCCCGCGGATAACCGGTCCCAAGACACCCAAATGTTCCCATTCCGGCCCGCGAGTTTTTTCAACCGTAAAACTGGCATCGGTAAACTCTCGGTAGAGCGCCTTACGATAGACCTTACCGATACGATCCGGGCCGCTCTGGACAAAGACGTTTTCAGCCGGACCAAATGGAGTGCCGCTGACCTGGTTGATACCGGTTGGCGCATAATCCCAATTTTTCTCGACAGCCGCAACGTAGTAGGTGCGGGTCTTGGCAGCCATGGCGGATGCGCATCCCGTCAGCATCGTGAGGACCGGGATAAGCAGCAATAGGAAAACCTTCAATCCCCGATATCGACTCCACCGGTAGCAGGCGCACAATTGACGCGAGTCGTTCATAATATCCCTCCTGATTTCGTAGTGTTTCAACGATCTTCAGTGTATGCGCTGCGTGCCTTCCGACACACGGCTAGCAGGACAGCTATGATAAGCACTGCCATGGTTGTCTGGAGAAGAAGAAACGCCCCCATTTTAATATAGGCAAAGAAAGGGTGCGCGAATCGGATCAGCCAGCCGGCGGCCTCGTCTGAGATAGCAGACAGAAAGGTCAGGTGGATCAGCCAATACTTGATACGCGGCGCCATGGGAACGAACAACACCAGATGACTTAGCGTCAGAATGAAGATGCCCATCGCCAAGAGATGGAAATGGCTGATTTCGAGTAAGACCTTATAGCTGCGAGGCGGCATGAACTGCGCCTCGGATCCCCGGTAAAAGGCGACGACGGACTCGTAGTGAAGTCCTATCTGATTAAAGAAGAGTAGCGTGTTGGTTACCCAAAGGCCCGTACTGTAGAAGAGAAACCATAACATGATGAGACGAAGGAGGCGATTCTGGGTCCACTCCCCCGTAATAACGAAGCGCATCAGCGCCCTCCCTTTGCAATCAACACTTGGTAAAGGGACAGGACCTTGCGAACCGACTCGGTCATCGCCCGAGCGGTCAAGGTCGCCCCTGTGATGCCGGCGATTCTTCCTCCCACCCTCAGGTCCGGGGTGAGGCTTACCTGATCGAACTGCTTGAGCCACCGTTCATTTGGGAGGTAATCCAGGGGCTCATAGAAGGCCAGGATGAGCGTGGAGGCCACCCGCCCGTCCGGAGTGAGCACAACCATGACGGCCTCCGGCAGGGTCCGTACCGTGTGAACATCGATCATGGCATAGCCGAGCAGTTTCTGACTGCGTTTGCCGATGTGCAGTGTTACGAGTTTGGAATCCAGTCGTGTGCGTGCAAGGGTCTCGACCTGTTTCTTCTGGTCGTCCGTGAGAAAAAATGTCTGCTTCTCTATGACGTCGGCCTCCGGGAAAGCCGCCTTGATGGCCTCGTCCTTGGCGTAAAAGACTTTGGCAGGCAGGTCGCCGGGTGATGCCAAGACCAGCGCAATGAGTACCAGGATGGTCAAAAAGCGCATTCGCCTTCTCCTGTGTCTGGGGCGCCGGCTAGAAGTTGAAGCCGAGGCCCGCATTGATCTCGTCGGCAACCTTTCCCTTGTTTGCACTGATGTTGCGATAGTCGAACTTGAGCACTACGTTAGGAATAGGCTTGAAGCTGAAGCCGACATTAATGACGTCATTGTCTTTTGACTCATCGGCAGTGAAGCCGGATGGGACATCAGCCTGGGTATCGAGCCGCTCATATCGAATGAAGGGCGCCAGAGACATCTCGGTTTCGGGGAAGATGAGCGGCAAAATGTCATAGCCGGCTTCCACGTAGCCTCCCATGATGCGGCTGCTGATAGGTTGCTTCGAGTCGATGCTCAGGGTGCGGGCGTCACTGATATTCCCCTGAGCGTACAGCGCGCGGAGCCGCAGCCCTCGATACTCATATTCGGCATGACCTTCGAAAAGCGTGAGGTTTGGGTTGACCTTTTTCTTTTTCGAAACTGTTGGATCGGTGCTCGTCTCGTACAGTTGATCCTGTCCGGTGTTGCCCCAGAAGAAAGACCCTCCTACCTGGAGGCCAGGGATGGGGCTGTAGTCGAGGCGGCCGGTCCAGGCCACGTCTTCAAAAAGGGCTCGGTTGCCCTGCTGCCGGGCGCCCCGAATATCGGCGCTGGTAAAGCCTTTGGCGTTGAGGCCGTTTGTGACATAGGTCCGGTAGGTCAGCCCCGGCAGAATCGTGCCGTGAAGCCCCAGCCCAAGCTCCCGCCAGGTTGTCGGGATGATCCGTCGCTCCACCTCCGGGCGCAGGTTGCCGAAGAAGAACGTGGGCTCATGAATCTCGTTGAGGAATCCCATCGGCATCAGGAGCAACCCCGCTCTGATGTTCGCGGGCTCAGTCAGGAGAAAGTCCAGGTAGCTGAATTCCACGCTGACCGATCCGCCGCTGGAGGACTTGGTTGACGAAGTCGTCCCATGCTCAAATTCGATCTCTGTGTTCATGATGATCCGGTCGGAGAACTTGTACCCCAGATATGTAACGAAGCGCTCGAGGTCGCCGGTATTCCTCTTCTTGCTCGGTCCCTCGTCGTTGTCGGCCATGAAGAAGCTCACCTTGGCCTCGCCGTAACCGGCAAGCGACAACCCACGCCGGACCTGGTAGACCCTCGACGCCGACGCCCCAAGGCCGTAGAGGGACTTGTACTCGACCGTTTCTGGAACTACGAGCTCGCCCCTGAGCTTCTCCAACTCCTCGGCGAGGATACCGGTCTTTCGCTCCTGCTCTTGTCCCTGTTTGGCCTGCTCTCGCAGCGCTTCAGCCTCTCTGGCGGCCCGTTCCTTTTCGGTCGCCTCGATTTCCATCATCCTTCGATCCTGCTTCTGCTTGTCCTGCTTGAGCTGTTCGATCTGCGTCTGAAGCTCCCTCAATTGTTTTTCCAGAACCTCTAATGACGTCGGCGCTGCATCCGCTATGATGGGTGAGGCCATCCCGACCATCAATACAGCCATGAGACATCGTAACCCCTTCATCTTATTGCCTTCTCCCTTCTTCCGTTGTAGACGGTCTATGGTAAGTAGTTCAGTGCTCAAATTCGGCCGAGCGATCCAGAAGCTCCACCCGGTCGTGAAGTCCAGGTGTCGTGTGCACCAAGACCTTCCCAGGATGGCGAGCGAGCGAGTTGATCACGATCCCTTCGATTCCGCTCACCGATTGTATGAACGCCATGGCGTCTGTCCCGTGGATCATGGCAGCAGTCGCCAGGCCGTCAGCGCGCATGGCGCTCTTTGCAATGATGGTGACGCTCAGCGCACTGTTCGCCGGCGTTCCGGTGTGAGGGTGTAACAGATGGCCGTAACGCTGCTTGCCAACGGTAACGTAACGAAAGTAATTTCCAGATGTTGCCGCTGCCTCATCCCTGACTAGAACCGAAAGTAACAGCCTCGAAGGCGCGAGAGGATGCCGCAGGCCAATCCTCCAGAGCCCCCCGTCCAGGCTGCGGCCGACGACTCGCAGGTCGCCCCCGGCATTGACCATGCCGCTGTGTACCCCGCCCTGCGTGAGGACCTGCGCTGCAACGTCAACGGCATACCCCTTGGCGATTGCCCCAAGATCGATGCCCATCCCTGGTTGCTGTAGCTGTACGCTAAGGTTGGTAGGATCAACGAAAAGTCCGCCGTGCGCCACCAGCCCCAGGGTTGTATCGATCTCCCGCAATGAGGGAAGTCGGCCTTGCCGCGTCGAGAGGTGCCAGAGCTGTATCAACGGGTGGATCGTTATATCAAGGGCGCCGCCGCTTATCGACGCAATAGCTTTGGCCTCCGTCAGGACGCCGAAGGTCTCCGTCCCGACTGAGACGGGACGGGTGGCGGCCAAGCGGTTGACCAGGCCGATCTCACTGTCAGACCGAAAGGTACTCATCAGGCGATCGATGTCCATCATGCGTTGCAGGCCGGCCTTGATCGCGTTCCTGGCAATCGGGAGATCAGGATGATTGACCTCAATCTCTACGGCGGTACCCATCAGGTGACGGCCGAGCGTGAGCGTCTGCATCCTCGAACTGCCCCACGTCCTTCCGGGTGCGAGGGGTCCTAGCAGTGTCCCGATACAGCCTCCGGCGATCGCCAGAAGCAAGCGTCTTCGCCTGAGACTGAACTCGTCAAGAATCTGCAGATTGCGTTCAGCCATGAAGAATTTCCCTTTTCACGTTTCTTTCCTCCACGCTACGGTTGCCCCGGTGTCCTCAACCACACGCAACTAGACTTCTCTTCAGGAGGTTGTTAAAATAACAAAGCCAGGAAGGCCAAAAGCGGAAACGGCCCCTCTATGGGGTCGCTTGACACAATGGTCATCCGAGGCGTCAGGCGACTCCACCGCACCGGCCGGCAAGCAGGGAGTGGTGGAGTCGCCTTTTTCGTTCAGCTATCAGCTATCAGGCATCAGCAATCAGCTCGTCGCTGATCGCTGAATGCTTCGCTTCCTCCTATCGTATCTCATCGTGGGTCCCAGATACCTGATTCACTGCGAAAGCCCATCGATATCGAAACAGACCACATGGGTCGGATTCGCCTGTATGCTGACCCTGGTCCCCGGTTCGATAAACTTCGTTGAACCCTGGTTACTGTGAATCTTCCGACCGGATGGCAGGCGTACGCAGTACAGGTTGTCAGCGCCACGGAACTGCCTGGTGAGTACGGTAGCCTCGCTTGCTTCATCGGGGACCAGGTCGATATCGTCAGGCCGGATCATCAACTCTACGGCCCGACCCACCGAAAGTCCCTGTTGGTTCGGGAACGTGCCTAGCTCCGTGGTGATTCTCTCGCCTTGAACGAGGCCGGGGACGAAATCGGCCGAACCGACGAACCCGGCAATAAAACGGGTAGCGGGTGTATGGTAGATTGCCTCTGGATGATCGAGTTGTTCCAGGCACCCCCGGTTCAGTACCCCAACCCGATCGGCGATGACAAATGCCTCCTCCTGGTCATGGGTTACGAAGATTGCCGTAGTCCCAGCTTGATGGAGGATCGAGTGAACATCTTCCCGTATCTGTGCCCGCATATCGGCATCCAGGTTGCTGAACGGCTCATCCAACAAGACCACCTGCGGGCTGGGCGCCAGCGCACGCGCCAGCGCAACCCGTTGCTGTTGCCCGCCCGAGAGCTCATATGGGTACCGTCGGTGGAGCGTGGAAAGGCCTACCAAGTCCAACGCCTCCGCAATGCGGCTCCGTTGTTGCTCCGCACTCACATGGCGCAGACCGAATGCGACGTTTTCCTGGACTGTCAGATGCGGGAAGAGGGCATAGTCCTGGAAGACCATCCCAACCCCTCGCTGCTCCGGCGGCAGAAAGATGTTGTCACAGGCGACCGTGCGGCCGGCGATCTCGATCCGTCCGCCATCAGGGGCCTCAAACCCGGCGATTAGACGCAGCGTTGTCGTCTTCCCACAGCCGCTGGGTCCCAGTAATACCAGGATCTCTCCTTGCTCGACGGAGAACGAGATGTTCTCGACCGCAGCGATCGTGTCGCCCCCGTAATGCTTGCTCACCCGATCAAGCCGGATGACCATGGGACGCGGCGATGAGGTCTGTTCCAATGGGATGATATTCGTCCCGGCTACTGCGATCTCTCCGATCCTCTTTTTCGCTATGTTACCCATTCCTGTGCTCAATTAAGCTGTGACGCAGTAGCGTCAAGCCTGCTGATGAGAAAGAGGGGGAGCGCGGTGATGGCGATGAGAATCAGTGATGTCGCCGCGGCCCCGGCGTAATCGACCTCAATGGAGGCGATCCAAATCCTCACCGGCAGGGTATCGAATCCGGCCGGACGGAGGAGGAGCGTAGCCGCCAGCTCCTTCATCGACGAGATAAAGACGAGCATCCATCCCGCTGCGACTCCCGGTCGAATGAGAGGAACAGTGACCTCACGAAGTGCCTGCCAGGTAGATCGCCCAAGACTACGCGCCGCCTCCTCCAGATTCGGGTTGACCTGCGCCAGTGCGGCTGCACTTCCCTGGACTGCTTGTGGAAGAAACCGAAGGAGATAGCCGAGGATCACCATGGTGGCCGTTCCGTAGACCCAAGGCAGGTATGTGTTGTAGAGGAGGATCAGGCTCAACCCGAGGACTGTTCCGGGGATGGCGTACCCGAGTTGAGTGGCGGACGTGAGGAGCAAGCCCACCGGCCCTTTTCGGCGCTGGGACAGGTAGGCGGCGAAGAGCCCGAGCCCTGATGCTGCTGTCGCCGCTACTGCTGCTGTCCAGAGACTGTTCCACAGATAATGGTACCCGGCGAAGAGCGTATGAAGAAGGCTCATCGGTGAGCCGATTTGATAGAGGAGCAACGCAACCGGCAGAAAGACTGAACCGCCAAGCACGAGATACGAGCAGCAGAGGGCCGGCACTTTCCATCGCCCGAGTGGGTAGATAGTGGCCGGCCTGGTGCCGCCTCGTCGCTGCACGAAGCTGCGCCGACCCAAGCTTTTCCGCTGAGCCATCAGGACCACGGCCGTCAGGAGGACCAGGATGGCGGAGAGGACGGCAGCATTTTGTTGATCAAAGCGTGTATTGAGCTGATGGAAGATCTCGGTGGTAAAGGTATTGACCCGGAGCAACGAGACGGCGCCGAAATCTGAGAGGGCGTACAGAAAGACCAGCAGCGCCCCGGCCAGTAGGCTTGGGCGCAGCAGGGGAAACGTTACTCGACAGAAGATACCGACTGGCCCAAGACCAGCGGCCCTGGCCGCCTCTTCGAGAGCCGGATCGCTTCCCTTTAAGGCGCTGCTGACCATGAGGAGGATATACGGGTAGGTAAACAGGCCAAGCACCAAGGCCCCGCCCCACAGGCCATAAATATTTACAATCGGCCCGCTTCCGCCCATGGTTTGATAGGCCGTGTTGATCCAGCCGACTGGACCAAGTAGTGTGATATACGTGAAGGCGCCGATATAGGGGGGAATCGCCAGCGGTAGAACCCCTACGGCCTGGAGGAGACGCCGCCCCGGAAGGTCAGTGCGGGTGAGGATCCACGCTGGTGGCAGTCCGAGGACCATAGCCCACAGCGTGGCGAGTCCGGCTAGCAACAGAGTTTGCGCAATCAGCGAGAGCATAGAGCTGTTCATGACGATCGAGAAAGCCTTCAGACCTCCAGTAACGGCGGAGATCAAAAGATTGACCAGAGGGGAAGCCGTTAGCAGAATAATCAGGACCGTCGCGACGACGGCGGGGACTCCGAGCCCCGCTATCTGCGACCGCCATAATCCCACAAGCTCTACGCGTTGTACGCTACCGCTAACCATGCTTCGCTCTTTGTCAGGCCTTCCGATCCCTCGGCCAGTCCTTACAGGCCGGGGAAGAGGGCAGTTGTTTTATCCTCCAGATCAGCCAGGCGCTCTTGACTGATCTGGAGGATTTTGAATCCAGAGAGGGGTCGGACCTGGCCAGGGTCTATTCCGGGCAGGAGCGGAATCTCGAAGGCGTGATGAACCAGGAGTTCCTGTGACGATTTGCTGAAGAGGAAATCGACGAAGCGTCTGGCCTGATCAAGGTTTTGTGCTCCCTTCACGATTGCCACAGCATTCGGGTTGACCAACACACCGATCCCTTTTGGCCCTTGGTCCGGATAGACAACCCCGACCGGTAGCTTGGCCTCAAGAGCCAGGTGGTAGTTGGGTGAGTTGGTGAGCCCCACGGCAAACTCCCCGCTTCCTACGCCGCGCCAGACATCGGAGTTATCCGGCAGGACCTTCAGGCCGTTCTCCAGCAGCCTATCAATGTACGACTTGGCCTTTGCCTCGCCCATAATCTCTACCAGGGCGCTCAGCCAGGCGAGGGTCGTCCGCTCACGCGTGCCGGCAATGGCGATCTTCCCTTTCCACTTGGCATCGGTCAGGTCGAAGATCGAGCTGGGAATATTGCCGTCCTTGACGAGGTTCTTGTTATATATAATGACCCTGGCACGGCCGGAGATGCCGGTCCAGAGCCCGCGAGCGCTCTTGTGCTCGGCCGGTAATGCATGGGCAGCAGGAGATGTGTACGGCTCCAGAATCCCCTCCTTCGCGAGGATCTCCAAGACACCGGCCTCGGTGGCGATAAAGATATCGGCCCTCGGGCGCTGCCGCTCCTGGAGCATCTCGTTCGCGAGGCCGGAGGTCTTGCCGGTCTTCAGCGCAACCTTGATACCGGTCTGTCGCTCAAAGAGCTCTACGATTGGTTTGATCGCGCTCTCTTTGCGACCGGAGTAGATGACGAGTTCCGAGGCTGATACAACAGTACGCAAGTCGAAAAGTACGCCTGCGGACAAAAGAAGGAACGAAAGGAACAGGGTTCGTCCCGTGCAGCAGTTCTGCCTCAGCTTTTCTATGACTACCATTCACACCTCCACCGTGACCGTTGAGAACGGCCAACGCAATCGAATGTCATTTTCAATACCGAGCCACACGAATAATAGATGAGTTGTTCAAAAACGTCTTAGTGAGTTCCGATTGCAGAAACCTTACCGTGCCCTTTGCTGACGTGTTGGCCGCAGTCGCGACAGAGCCCGTACAGCTCCAGTTTATGGTACTGAATGGAGAAACCCAACCTGCGGACGATCTGCTCCTGCAGCGCCTCAATCTCGCAATTTTCGAACTCGGTAATCTTGCCGCAGTCGGTGCAGATAATGTGATCGTGGTGGTGCTCACTGGATGCGTGTTCGAATAAGGCGCGCCCATCGCCGAACTGGCGTTCATGAGCAAGCCCGGCGTCCTTCAGAAGTTTCAGGGTCCGATAGACCGTAACAAGCCCGATCCGGGGATGCCGATCCCCTACCCGGCGGTAGAGAGCCTCGGCGCTGACGTGCTTGGTCGTCGCGAAAAAGGCTTGTGCGATCAACTCGCGCTGGCGGGTCGCCTTTAGCCCGGTTCGATTCAGGTACCGCTGGAATTGGAGAAGTTTATCCTGCATGGCGATGATATTGAAAACGATTGTCAGTATCGATAAGTGAAAGTAAATTAACCTATGGCCGTAATCGTGTCAAGATAAATCTGCGGAAAAAATCTCACAGATCAATAATTCCCTTTTTGAGATCGACCATAGCAGCGAGTAGATCGATGGAAAACGGCTCTGCAGGTAGCGTTAGTCTTTGGAACCGTATTCCACTCGTTCTGCCGCGCGCCTGAATCCGATGCGCGTGTAGACACGCTCCGCCTCCGGTGTGGCCACCTCAAGCGTGACGAGCGCGGCACCTTCTTCACGGGCCATGCGTGCAGCGTATGCAGTGAGCAGACCGGCCAGGCCGCGCCCGCGAAACTGAGGAGCGGTGGCCATCCCGGTAATATGGCCAACGCCGGCGGCTGCGTGCAGGTTTACTGCTGCGGCAAGCTGTCCATCTACCCATGCGCCGAGCTGACGCATCCGCGCCGCACGCATACGGGCAACCAGCCGAGCGCGCAATGTTGGATCCTGCCACACCGATTCGCCCGATCCAAAGCTGACGCTCATGATGCGTCCGGCAGCCCGCGCGTCATCAGGGCCAGTCTCACCCAGGCGAACCTCTGCCGGCACCGGTGTGTCGACTGGCTCGTACTGAAACATGATGTACGTGTGAGATTGAAGCGTGCAGCCTGCCGACCGTAACGCCTCGTCCAGCCCCGCAGGCGCCGTCTCAAGCGTGAAATGAAAGCACGGACCATGACCCCGTGCGCGATAGTGCGCCATAACCTCCTCGATACACTCACGACTTGGCATTGCGCTCCACGGCACAATGTCCGCATAGTTATAGCCTGATACGGTGATCTCGTCGTTTATGAAAAGCACGAATGGCTGCATGATCGCCACCAGGCAACCCATGGACTGGTTGCGTTCGACGAGGTAGGTTTCATAAGAATCCAGGGCATTGCGAAGGGGTGTGTCCATAAGAAGCTCCTAATCGTGCAGGTACGCCTTTACTGCCGAGCTGCACAAGGCCACGGGGGATGCCATATGGTATAGTTAAAGTCCTCCAGCCCGCAGGACGCAACAAGCGTACTCAACGCCACACACGCCATGAGCGCGATCAACTAAAGACGCAATGAGTCCAGGGCTCTTTGAGGAACGACAGGACGAGCCGGCTCAGCTCCTCAGCGTGGGTTTGACATACGGCGATTGTAAGGAGGCGAGGTATGGATGTCAATCGATCTGGTGGGGGACGGATGACGCGAGGCACACGAAGACTGGCAGTGGCGGCTGGGATAGCCGGCCTCCTCGCCGCGCTTGACGCTTGGACCGGGGGTCTGGGGAGCTGGCGTACCGCCGCGCCCATGCCGCTCGAACGAACCGAGGTGGCGACGGCGGTTCTCAATGACAAGATCTACGCAATCGGTGGTTTCAAGATGTTCTTTGTTGGTGGCGTGACTGATGCGGTCCAGGCGTACGACCCCGCTCGTGACCGATGGGAGGACCAGGTGCCGCTTCCCGAGGCGCTGCATCACACGGCAGCCGCCGGCATAGACGGGAAGCTGTACGTAGTCGGCGGGTACCGCCAGGTCTGGCCCTGGCAGCCGGTCGCAAGCCTCTGGCGCTACGACCCCACCACTAATCGCTGGGAAGCAAGGCGGCCGATGCCGACGGCGAGGGGGGCACTGGCCGTGGCGGTACTGAATGGAAAGCTCTACGCAGTGGGAGGAATGACTAGCCAAGTACTCAACGTCAATGAGGAGTACGATCCGGTCACGGATACCTGGCGCGACCGTGCGCCGATGCCGACAGGTCGCGATCACTTGGCGGCCGCGGCCTTGGGCGGCAAGCTGTATGCCGTTGGCGGGCGCGTTGGATCGATGGACCGGAATCTGGCCGTGACAGAAGCCTACGATCCGACCGCTGATCGCTGGGAGGCAAGGCGGCCGATGCCGACCGCCCGTGGCGGCATCGCTGCCGTCGCCCTGGGAGAGCGACTGTTTGTCTTCGGCGGCGAAGAATCGGCAAGGACCATGGCTCAGACGGAAGCCTACGATCCGATTACCGACCAATGGATGACTATGACACCGATGCCCACAGCGCGGCATGGACTTGGTGCGGCGGCCGTCGGCGGCAAGATCTACGTCATCGGTGGTGGCGTCAAGCCCGGCGCCTCAAAGAGTGGTCTGAATGAGGTCTTCGACCCCGGCCCATGACGCAGCTCGACCCACTCAGGATGAACGCTATAGGGCGTGAAGGAAATGACTCGCGAATTCCAAACGTCCAACGCCTCTGGTCAGCCGCGCCGCAACGAAGCCAACCCGCAAACGCGGCTGCTGCAGTTGGGCGTCGGCTGCACCTGCTGGTTAGCCAATTATTTGCTATTTACCACGTGCACGGTCGATGAGACTTTCGATGTACTGGTCTCCGGCGGCCTCAATACAGTCGTCACAGAAGTTCTCCCCCAAGAATGGCTCGTAGGACATCACGGTCCTGCGACCGCACCCGTCACAGCTATCGCATCGATACAGAGATGCTCCACATAGATGGCAGTGCACCGCCGCCACGTCTCTGAGGCACATGACGTCGGCAGCTCCACAGCGCGGGCAGACGCCTGAAAGCACGTTTCCTTCATCAGCCGCGCTAGTACGAGCCGCCGCGACTGCCATCTGCCAGTCTGAGAGCAGGTGCTGCGACGTCTTGTAGAGATCTTTGGGGAGGAATGTTTCAAGTGGTGTGGCCAACTCCGTTCGCAGGAAACAGGCCAGGAAATCCAGTAACTGCTGAAGTTGGCGGCGCGCAAGCGTAGGATCGAATGCTGCTGTGTGGTGAACGATCTGGTGCCGCCACTCCGCAACATCACCGATCAATTGCGTCTGCGTAGAGCTCAGCGGGATCCCAAGGTTTGCCAGCCGCCGTGGCAGCGCCGAGAGCGAAACAGTCGGCTCTTTGTGCGGAGACGTTGTGTCAATATTTCGATAGATGAGCGCTTGGTTGAGGCGGGCCAGCCGCTCTTTCAAAACCAGCTCAGTGGCAGTTACGGCATGCACAATGGCGAAGCGCAACCTATCGCGGTCCAGATTTCGCAGAGACTCCGCCAAGAACTCCTGCGCCGATGTCAAGAGTGGATTGTTGGTATTCGCAATCATCGGTGTACTTTCGTGCACCACTCGTCGGGGTTGGATAACGAGTCTGTAGAAAAAGTCCCGGTCAATTGAAAAAGCGTCCACATTATGGTTACCGAAGTGGTCCCTCGAGCCAAAATCGTCGCTTACACGTCATGTGGAGGTCGTTTTTCGTATGACACTCTTCACTTTGATTTTTTCTACAGACTCAACGCTTGCGCTCACTTGCGCGGGCTAGGTGCTTGAGCGGAAGTGCCGGGCGTCCGAATGGCCTTCTAGCCCGCGTCAAGCGGAGCGCCTTGTTCGGCATTCACTTGTTTCAGGCTGCTCGTCTGTACGGTTCGCGTTACCGGCCCTCTGTGCCAATAATAGTGAGACACCTGCCCCCCTTTAAATTAGAGTAGAGGGCGGGGAGGAGCACACATCATGAGAACTGAAACGATCACGACATCACCGAGCGTCGCAACCAACCGCCGCGTCCCCTCGCGTCCATGGGTCGGCATCGCACGTCCCGCCGATCCGCAGCGGGTTGTCCCAGTAGCCGCGCCCGACCCCGAGGTCCCTGCGAAGCCTGTACGACGGCGGTTTACCGCAGCCGACAAGCTGCGCATCCTGAGGCTTGTGTCAAGGGGCATCCAATTTTCCCTAGTTATGGGCATCGAAAATTCCCTACCCCCCCCGTCTCCCCGTATGCTGCATTACGCCATGGCCTCCGCCCCTTTGAGGAGGCCCGCCTTGATCTTCTCCTT
>Ga0209514_10003529_pt1 | contig 22194 bp, 14 predicted proteins | sample Subgrocontami58m_FD_187452 | JGI IMG/M metagenome (GOLD analysis project Ga0209514, IMG submission 187452) | Subsurface groundwater microbial communities from S. Glens Falls, New York, USA - GMW37 contaminated, 5.8 m (SPAdes) (version 3) | ecosystem: Environmental > Aquatic > Deep subsurface >...
CCGCAGGGCGCATCGCGCGCGAGTCGACCGGCGGCGGCAGCGCGGCGAGGGCCGCCTCCGCGGTCGCGAACCCCGCGGCGCGGTCGCGCGCCATCGCGCGCTCGATCCACGCGGCGAGGTCGGCCGGGGTTTTCGGCGCGACCTCGCGCACCGGCGGCGGCGCCTCCGTCGCGATCGGCGTCCCGCGCTCGAGGTCGCGGTCCGACATCGGCGCGTGGCCCGTGAGTGCGTGGTAGACGGTCGCGCCGAGCGAGTAGACGTCGCACCGCGCGTCGGGCTCCTCGCCGCGCGACTGCTCGGGGCTCATGTAGAGCGGCGTGCCCAGGATGATCCCCGGGTCGGTGAGCGAGGCGCTCCCCAGGTCCTTCGCGAGGCCGAAGTCGGTGAGCTTCACCTCCCCCTCGGCCGTCATGAGGATGTTCCCCGGCTTCACGTCGCGGTGGACGATCCCCTCCTTGTGCGCCCGCGCGAGCGCGGAAAGCCCCTCGCGCGCGACGCGGAGCGCCTGCTCCGGCGTGAGCCGCTCGCCGCGCTCGATCCGCGCCGCGAGGCTCGTCCCCTCCACGAGCTCCATCGCGAGGAACATGGAGTCCCCCTCGCGCCCCGACTCGTAGACCTGCACGATGTTCGGGTGCTGGAAGCGCGCGAGGATCTGCGCCTCGCGGAGGAACCGCTTCCGCTTCACGGGCGTGTCGAGCGTTCGCGGGTCGGTGACCTTGAGCGCGGCGCGGCGGCCGAGGGAGACCTGCTCCGCGGCATAGACGCGTCCGTACGCCCCCGCGGCGATCAGCGAGACGACGCGGAAGCCTCCCAGCGTGCTGCCGACGAGGGGATCGTCGCTCACGAGTTCCCGGGTTCCTTCAGCTTCTCGTAGAGGGTGCTTCGCATGATCCCGAGGAGGACCGCCGCCTCCGTCTTGTTCCCCTTCGCCCGCTCGATCGCGGCGAGGATGTGGAGCCGCTCGACGTCCTTGAGGCTCGGAAACGCCTCCGTCTCGCCGGGCTCCGCCGTCGCCTTGATCCCGAGGTCCGCCGGCTCGACGAGCGGCCCCGCCGTGAGGAGGACCGCGCGCTCGAGGCAGTTCCTGAGCTCGCGCACGTTCCCCGGCCAGCGGTGCGCCTGGAGCGCCTTCATCGCCGCCTCCGATAGCCCCTCCACGCGCCGCCCCATCTCCTCGCGGAACTTCGCGAGGTAGAACTCGGTCAGGAGCGGGATGTCCTCGGGCCGCTCGCGGAGGGCGGGGAGGCGGATCTCGATCACGCGCAGGCGGTAGAGGAGGTCCTCTCGGAACCGCCCCGCGACGACCTCCTTCGCGAGGTCCTTGTTCGTCGCGGCGACGATCCGGACGTCGACCTTGACGTCCTCGGTCCCGCCGATCCGCCGCACGACCCGCTCCTCGAGGACGCGCAGGAGCTTCGCCTGGCTCTTCGGGTCCATCTCCCCGACCTCGTCGAGGAAGAGGGTCCCTCCCGTCGCCAGCTCGAAGGCCCCCTTCTTCTGCGCGCCGGCGCTCGTGAAGGCCCCCTTCTCGTGGCCGAAGAGCTCGCTCTCGACGAGCCCGTCGGGGAGGGCGCCGCAGTTGAGGCAGAGGATCGGCCCGTCCTTCCGCGGGGAGTTGTAGTGGATCGCGTTCGCGACGAGCTCCTTCCCCGTGCCGCTCTCGCCGGTGACGAGGACGATCGTGTCGGTCGCGCAGACCTTCTCGATCTGCTCGTAGACCTTCCGCATCGGCGGCGAGGTCCCGATCATGTTGAACCGCGGCGAGAGGGCGCTCCGCAGGTGCTCGTTCGCGCGGCGCGTCCGCGCGAGGTCCTCGAGGTGCCTGAGCGCCATCCCCGCGAGGATCGCGAGCGCCTCGACCTCGTCGAGGTCGTCCTCGGTCAGCTTGCGGTCGCTCCCCTTCGTGTCGAGGTAGAGCACGCCCGCGGTGTCGGTCCCGACGCCGAGCGGCACGGCCATCGACCAGTGGCGCGCGCCGGCCTTCTCGCCGGGGTGCTCCGTGAGGAGCGACTGCCGCTGGCGGAAGACCGCCTCGACGACCTCCTTCTTCACCTGCACGGGGTCCTTCGAGGCGGTGTCGCGCTGCCGCTGCGCCTGCGCGCGGACGGCGAGCGTGTCGCGGTCGAGGAGGAGGAGGGCGACCCGCTGCGCCTTCGTGTGCGTGAGGAAGGTCTTCGACAGTTTCGCGAGGAGGGAGGAGGCCTCCGTCTCCTCGCGCGTGCTCGCGGCGATCTCGCGCAGGGCTGCGATGGCGCCGGAGGGCCCCTCGGGGCGCTGCGGGACGGGTGTGGGGGCGGAGCGGCGCACGACTGTCTTCGCGCCCGGCGGGCCGACATGCGAGACGACCTCGACGCCGCCGGTCTTCGAACCAGCAAGCTGGCCCTGCCAGCCGGGGGTCTCGTCGGAGTAGAAGACGAAGCTCGTGTTGCCGATCCGGATCTCGTCGCCGACCTTGAGCAGCTTCCGTTTCACAGGGAGGCCGTTCACGGCGATCCCGTTCCGGCTGTCGTTGTCGACGACCTCCGCAGTGTCGCCGTTGAAGGCGATCACGCAGTGCTTCCGCGAGCACGACCCGTCGGAGAGGCGGATGTCGCACTCCCCGCCGCGGCCGATGGAGGTCTCCTTCCGCTGGAGGAGGTAGCTCTCCCCGCTGTTAAGGCCCGACTTGACGAAGAGACGAGGCTTCATTCCGCAATCGGGCTACCGTCGTCCGCCGCCGCCGTGACCGCCGCCATGGCCGCCGCCGTGCCCGCCCCCGCCGCCCCAGCTCGACTTGTGTCCCGCCGCGCCGTGGTTCACGTTGCGAGACTTGTTCGCGTGCTGCGGGGTGCGGCGCGAGGAGTTCGAGAGCCCCTTTTGCGCGAGGTTCTGCTTCGGTGTCGACCGGGTCGAGAGGCGCTGCGTCCCCTTCGGGTTCCCCTTGCGGAAGGCGTCGACGTCCGGGCCCTTGCCGTTCTTGACGCGGTCCTCGTGGTCGACCCAGTCGCGGCCGAGCTTGTCGTTCGCGAGCCTCGAGAAATCGTGCTGCTCGAGGAACTCTTTCGCCTGGCCGACCTGGTATGCGGCGCCCATCGCCTGCTCGGCGGCCGTGACCCAGTCCTCGACCGCGGGGATCCAGGTCTCCTCCGCGCACTCGAGGAGCGCCTCCGCGGCCTCCTCGTACTGTTCGCAGTTCTGCATGATGTACTCTTCGAGACCGTAGCTGCCCCACGCGCAGCCGCTGGCCTCCTCCGCGGCGGCGACCTCGTCGGAGGTGGAGGGGTAGGCCGAGGTGAAGGCCTCCTCGCTCGACGTCGGCGATTCGGAGGCGGTGCCGGAGGAGGAGCCGGTGTCGCCCGACCCGGAGTCGGAGTCGGTCGCGCCCGTGCCGGAGCCCGAGCTGCCGGACCCGGAGTCCGGGCTGCCCGAGGCGGCGCCGTCGTCCGGCGCGGTCGCGGCCTTCTCGTCGAGCGACATTGCGTACGTCTTCACGGCGTCGGCGTTCTTCGCATAGACGGAGGCGACGATCAGCGTGTAGCGCGGGAACTCCTTGAGGACCTGGAGCACGGCCGGGAACTCCGCGAGCTCCTTGGCCGCGGCGCGGACGGCGGGGTCGTACTTCGAGAGGGCCTCGTCGGAGGCGTTCTTGTCGGGGTCGGCGAGGAGGGAGGCGATCAGATCCGGTTGGCCCGAGACCTCGAGGATGGCGACCCGGGTTTCCTTCGGGTAGAGGCCGAGCGGCTTGAGGACGAGTTGCTGGAGCTTGTTCAGGTCCTCGGCCGCAGCGGCGAGGGCGAGGACCGACACGAGGAAGAGGGTACAACGATAGTGCCTGTTCATTCCATCCTCCATGCTGGGTGACCGATGATACGGTCGGAATGCGCAATCCTCAATGAGCAATGTGCATGTAAGGTCCAAGGTTTCAATGTCCAGGTCCCTCGATCTTGGGACCTTTGGGCCTTACATGCACATTGCTCATTGAGGATTGCGCATTCCCGAACTGGCATCACATCACGCGCCAACCGTACAATCTCCGGCTCCCTCTGGAGACCGCCATGCTCACCCTCCTCCTCGTCGCCTTTCTCGCCCAGGCCAAGAAGGAGCCTCCGATCCCGCTCCTCGAGCCGCAGGAGACGGTCCAGGTCTCGGGCACGGTGAAGAAGGGCTCCGGGGGCGAGAACGTCCGCCAGGCCGCGATCGCCGACGCCCTCCGCCGGGTCGTCGAGGCCGCGGGCGGGAAGGTCTCCGAGAACATCGCCGGCGGGACCGCCTTCCACTGGCGTGGCCGCTTTGCGGGGGACGTCGTCGTCACCTCCGACCAGGTGCGGCGCGGCGAGAACCTGGAGAGCGACACGATCCACGTCGAGTTCCCCTCCGGAGGCGCCACCGCGGTCATCGAGGCGAGGCTCGGGCAGGCGGAGAAGAACGTCGACACGAAGGTGATCGACGCCACCTTCGGCGGGCAGTCGACGACGCGCTTTCACATCGTGCGGGAGTACGAGGCGGGGCAGGACTACATCGTCGAGATGGCCTACGTCCTGCCCGAGACGGCGGGGGACATGGTGCCGATCTCGCCGGGACGCCGATGGAAGTACAAGCGCGTCCGTCGCACGCCTCAGGACGAGAGCGCCACGATCGTGGACGAGGTCGCGTTGATCGTGGAGAAGGTCGAGAAGGGCCTTGCGACGGTGAGGATCAACATCACGGGGACGCAAGGGAGCAGCTCGAACACGGTCGAGGTCGAGGTCGGCCCGAATGGGCCTCTCGTGAGGGACCTGATCACCGAGAACGGGCGGATGACGGACCGAATCGCGGGCGCGGACGCGACGGAGGGGGGGCGGCGGTTCCTCACCGAGCAGTTGCAGGAGGACACGCTGCCGGGGCTGTTCGCCTCGCTCGTGGGGCAGGTCCCGCTCGGGGTGAAGAAGTCGTGGCAGGACTCGTGGAGCGGGAAGACCGCGGAGGGATCGATCGAGCACGACGAGGAGGCAAACGTCGTCGAGGCCTCGACGACGGCGACGCCGGTCGGCGTCCGCGCCTCGGTGAAGCTGGCCCGCGCGGTGAAGCTGCACCTCCGGATCGAGATGGGGGAGCAGGGGGTGAGGCGGATCCTCCGCACGCGTGGCTGGGTCGGGCTCTACGCGGACGGCGTGGGGTGCGTGCGAGTGGATGTGACCGAGCGGGAGGCGATCACGACGCAGCCGAAGGGCGGGGACGAGTCGCAGCCGGCGACCTCGGACACGATCGTGACCTGGGAGCTGCTGGAGTGCAGCGGGGCCCGCTAGTTGGAAAGGCGCCCATCAGGGCGCCATGGAGAGGCGCCCGTCAGGGCGCCGTGGAAAGGCGCCCGTGAGGGCGCCGTGGAGAGGCGCCCGTGAGGGCGCCGTGGATAGACGCCCGTGAGGGCGTCGTCGCGCCGTGAAGTGCAACCGCTGCGCCTACGAGAACGCCGACAACGCGCTCGCCTGCGGGCTGTGCGGTGAGGTCCTCCGCGCCCCGGCGGCGCCCGTCCCGGAGTACGCGGAGCCTCCGAAGAAGCCCTCCCTCTTCGAGCGGCCCTACCTCTGCCTCGCGATCGGCCTCCTCGCCTTCCCGCTCGCGAAGCTCCTCTGGCTGCCGAACTACATGTTCAACTTCCTCACGACGCTCGTGCACGAGTGCGGGCACGCTGCGTGCGCGTGGCTCATGGGGATGCCGTCGATCCCCTCGGTGAGCATGGCGGGGGGCGGCGTGACGATGTGGCAGGAGCAGTCGAAAGGGCTTGCCGTGGCGGTGTGGATCGGCATTGGGGCGCTCGCGTGTGCCGCGCGGCGCGTGAAGGTCCCCTTCGTCGCGCTCTGTGTCGTCGCGCTCGTCTACCCCTTCGTCGCGTTCACGAAGGGGAAAGACGTCTTCGCGATCTTCGGAGGGGTCCTTTTCGAGGTCGGCGGCGCGGCGGCCTGCTTCACGGTCTGCCTGGGGGCGAAGCTCGAGCGGCCGTTCGAAAGGCCCCTCTACGCGGTCTGGGGCTGGTGGATGCTCCTCAACCGCATGACCGAGGCGTGCCTCATGCTGTCCGACAGTGCCTATCGCCTCGAGCGCCGAGTCATCCAGAGCGGCCTCGCCGAGGGGCTCACCGACGACCTGGCGATGGTCGATCTGCTCCTGAACGTCCCAGCGCATCGGGTGCTCTGGTTCGTCCTCGCGATCGGGGCCCTTTCCCTCCCGATCTCCATCGGAATCGCGCGCTGGATGCGTCGCGCGGAGTGATGCCGCATTGACGCGATGCCGCGGTAGGGGCGGTCTTGCGGCCCTCCGGCCATAGGCGTAGAATCCAATCGTATGGCGACGAAGAGGCACTACCGTTTCCCTGGGATGGACCCCTGGCTCGAGGACCCGGTCTTCTGGCCGGGGGTGCACCACGGCCTCATCACCGTCCTTGCGTGGGACATTTCGTCCAAGACGGCGCCGCGTTACGTGGCGATGTACGGCATTCGTGTCATCGTCGAGGCTGCCCAGGAGCGGCCCATCGGGCCCGACGTCGTGGTGTATCGTCACACGCGCAAACCGATGACTGGCGCCCGGGGTGCGACGATCGACCCCGCGGTGAGCATCGATGTCGAACCGCTGGAGGTTGAGCAGGCGTACATCGAGATTCGTCTCGGGGGAGCGACCGGTCGGTTGGTGACCGTGATCGAGGTGCTCTCTCCGACGAACAAGACGCCGGGGTCGGACGGCCACGAAAAGTACGTCCAGAAGCAGCGGGAAGTCCTGTCTTCAGACGTCCATCTGGTGGAGATCGACCTTCTTCGTGGCGGGGAGCACACCGTTTCCGTGCCGTCTCGTCGCCTGCGCCCATACAAGCCGTACGACTACTTCGTGGCCATTCGTCGGGCGCAACAGCGATCACATGCCGAGGCCTACCCCATCAAGCTTCGCGATCGCCTGCCGCGCATCCCCATCCCTCTGCTGGAGGGGGACTCCGATCTGGCCGTTGACCTGCAGGTGCTGATCGAAGGCGTCTACGAGGCGGGGACCTACTGGGCTGCGCTTGACTACCGCAACCCACCGGTCCCCCCGCTTCCCGCAGAGGACTCCGCCTGGGCGAAAGCGCTCACCCGCTCGCGGTCCAGGTAGGCCCCCCCTCGCATCCAGCGTGGGTTCGCTCGGAGCCGGAATCGCCCGTTGGATGCGCGCCGCCCGAGCCTGACCCGTCGAATTTTCATTCGTGGCGCCGCCCTTCCACGCTAGAGTTCCGGGGATGTACGTGTCGGAGGGAGCGCCCCATGCCGATTCCGAATGAGATGACGCTGGCGGATCAGCTCGATCGACTGGAGTCGGGGCTCGTCGGCTCATCGAGCGACCTCCGCGGGGCGCTCGGCGCGAGGCTCGCCGATGCGAGGCGTGCGGAGCCGGACATCCAGATCCGATTTCCGCTCGACGGGAGCCTCGACGAGGCGCTCGTTCGCGCGATGCTGGCCAGGCACGGCCTCCAGGGGTACCGCGAACGGGGGCAGAAGCGGACCACGCTCATGGCTCGCATGCCGCGTCGCTACTACGAGGAGGTCTTCGCGTTCGCCTTCCGTGAGGCGCGGAGGCTGTTTCACGCGCAGCTTCGGCTCGCCGCGGAGCCCGTGCTGCGCGGCATCCTCCCGGCGGGGATCTCCCCCTGTCCCTCTTGTCTCCATCCCAAGACGGAGACGGCGGGGCACGCTCACGGGGAGGAAGTCGAGGAGGACGGAGAGGAAGTGGCGGTGCTGGGCCGTGCAATTGCCTCCGCCCTCGCGGAGGCGCGCGCGTCGGCGCCCTCGTCGGAGCCGGCGCGGAGTCTCCCGTCGCGGGCCCCGTCCGCGCCTCCGGTGTCGTCGGCCACGGCGTCGGTGAGCCGCAATGCGTCTTGCCCGTGCGGGTCGGGGCGGAAGTTCAAGCGCTGCTGCGGGCGGGACGCATGAAGCGCCATTTCATCTACGTCAATCGAAAGGGGCGCCGCTACTACCTGCGCGCGATTCCGACGGCGAAGGGGAAGACGCGCTACGTGTTCTCGCGCGAGACCGCCTCGGACGCGCTCTACCGCCTTCCTGCCGGGTTCGTCGTGCGCGAGAGCGTGAACGGGGTCGTGTCGCTCGCCCGGAAACGGGACCGCCTCGTCCGCGACGGGGAGGTGGAGGTCGTGCGGTCCGTCCTGGCCGCGGAGTCGCGTCTGGCGCGGTACGCCGTGGAGGAACGGAAGGACGCGATTTGGGTCTTCGAGCCGCTCGGCCCGTCTCCCGAGGAGATCTCGAAGATCTACCGCATCCCGCTGGATCGGGCGCAGCAGGAGCCCGTCACGGGGCAATACACGCCGATCTTCCGCTTCATGCTGTTCGACCCGGTCGCGCGCACATTTTACGCCGAGCGGATGTGCTTCCTGGGCGGCGAGAGTTGGATGGGCGTGCACAGGCCGGGTCCCCTGCGCAAGCTCGCGTCGATGCTCCTTCCCCATCTCGGGCAGGAGTCGTTCTTCGAGTTATTCTGATCGCCTCCTTCGCGTGGTGACATCTGTACGGCTGCGTCCAGAGGGACCGATGCCCGCCAGATTGACGGTCGAGCAATACCATCGTCTCCTCGAGATGGGGATCCTCCGCGACTGCGACCCGATCGAGCTCATCGAGGTCTTCCGCGAGCCGCGCCCCGCAGACAGCTCCTACGTTTGCACGGAGGTGCTCCGCCGCGGCGAGACGCTGTCGATCGAGCTTGGCGAGGGGGGCGCCATCCAGGTTCCGATTGCCGACCTCCTGCCCTGACATGACGGCTGCGCGGTCGGCCGCGGGCCCTCAGTCCTCCGCGAAGAAGTCCGCATCCACACGTGCGATGTCGTACGTCTTCTCCGTCGTCACGCCCAGTCCCAGGTCGGCCATGTGCCGCGCGAGCTGACGTCCATCGATGAGGACGATCTTCCTCTCGCTCTCGAATCGCTGCACGTATTCGATGGCGGTATTCGCGAATTTCGAAGTCGTGATGAACACACCCTTGCGCGCGTGTGCGCCTCCGAGACTGCCGGCGAACTGCTGGACTTCCGGCCGGCCAACCGTGTTGGTCGGCTGCCACTTCTTCGCCTGGACGTAGATCACATCGAATCCCAGACGATCTTCGCTGATGACGCCATCCAACCCGTCGTCGCCGGTTTTGCCCAGTCGACGTCCGGCTTCCTCAACCGATCCGCCGTAACCCATTCGGACCAGGAGCTCGACGACCAGGCTCTCGAATCGCTGCCAACTCATTCGCAGCAGGTTCGCGAGCAATTCCTCTTCGAGTGCCGCGCGAAGTTGGCGATAGGCGGCGTCCATCTGCAGTTCCGGAGTCTCCGCGGGCGCACTCGCGGTCGCATCCGCCGCGGTTGCGTTCGGATCAGGCGCCTGCTCCGCCGAGGATTCCCGCCAAGTCCGGTACTCCGCGTAGTCGGCGAGCACTCGCATGTTGATCGATGAAGGCTTCTTTGCGAGAAGCGCAGTTCCCCTCTCGGCAATTCGATAGACGCCGCGCCTCACACGCTGGCACAGCCCAGCGCGCTCCATGTGGATGGTTGCCCAGGCGCACCGATTTGCGAGTACTGGCACGCCTCCCCTGGCGGAGCGGCTCGCGCGATCCTCGTCGTTGAGTTTCAGGCGGGACGCCACACCGTCCCGAATTTCCTGCGAACTAAGCTCTCCTCTCGATCCCAGGACCACGAGAACTGGAAGCATGAGGCTCTGGAAGTCAGGCACGGTCATTCGATCGTCCTCACGAACACGATCGGCTCTGTACGGGCGCGATGATAGGACCCCTGCATTCGACGGTCAAGGTCCGCAGCCCAGACCGTAGGGGCACCTCTCCATGATTCCTGACGATCCCGAACTCCTTACCGGCCAAGGATTCCCTTGCGCCGGGCCAACCGGAATGTTTTCTACCGGAACTTCCACGGCACCCCGGCGTCCAAGCCCGCTTGGATCTGGGGTCCACCGGGCTCCACACGCCAGGCAGGGTCGCAAAGGAGGTCGTTCCCATGAGGCAGGTCGGGCGGATTCTCTCCCTCGTCATCCTCTCCCTTCCTCTCTATGCCCAGGACGCGCCCGACAAGGAGGCGCGTACCCTCTTCGAAGCGGGCCAGGCCGCGATGGCCGACCGCAACTGGGAGGGGGCCTCTCGCTCCTTCCAGGAGGCCGCCACCAAGGCCCCCCAGGCCGACTTCGCGGAGGAGGCCTCCTTCCTCTCCGCCAAGGCCCTCGACTACGCGCGCCAGGACGACCGCGCCGTCGCCTCCTACCAGGAGTTCCTGCGGTCGCACCCGCAGTCCCCCTTCGCCTCGCGCGCCCGCTTCCTCGTCGCCGACGTCTTCACCCGCCTGAAGCGATTCGACGAGGCCGCCGAGGTCGTCCGCCCCGAGGCCCTCGCCGCCGCCGGCGAGGAGCACCGCGCCTCGCTCGCGAAGTTCTACGTCGACCTCGCGAACGAGTTCTTCGAGGCCCCCGACCCCGCGAACCCCTTCGGCAAGAAGCAGACCAAGCCCACCACCGACTACAACCGCGCGAGCGCCTACTTCGCGAAGGCGCAGGAGATCTCCGGCGCCGATGCCGACCTCGCGAACCGCATCGCCTTCTGCCGCCTCCAGCTCGGCGACGCCGCCGGCGCGCAGCAGCTCTGGCAGACCCTCATCCAGCAGTTCCCGAAGGACCCGCGCCGCGCCGACGCCTTCTTCTTCGTCGGCTACGTCTACGCCGCCCAGAACCAGATGGACAAGGCGCGCGAGGTCCTCTCCATCCTCGAGGACGAGTACGGCGACTCCCCCTACGCGCCGACCGCCGTCGCGCTGATGGGGCAGACCTACCTCCCCGACAAGACGAAGGACGAGGACTCCTTCCGCAAGGGGATCGCGATCTGGGAGGAGTTCCTCTCCAAGTACGGCTCGCACTCGCTCGCACCGCAGATCCAGCTCGCCATCGGCCAGTCGTACGCGAACTGGGGCGACCAGGCCGGCGCAATCTCCGCGATGGAGCGGTTCGTCAAGCGCTTCCCCGAGGACAAGGACGCCGCCAAGGCGCAGTTCGCCATCGGCCAGGGAAACCTCGCGCTCAAGAAGTTCGACGAGGCCACCCAGGCGTTCCAGAAGTTCCTCGCGACCTACCCGAACGACCCGCTCTGGCAGCAGGCCCAGACGATGGTCGTCGAGACCGCCTACGCGAAGGGGCACGACGCCCTCGACCAGAAGAAGTACGACGACGCCATCGCGACCTGGGAGGCGTTCCAGCGCGCCTTCCCGCTCTCCCCGCACTGCGCCGAGGTGCAGTACGCGTTCGGCGCGATCGCCTTCAATCGCGGCGACTTCGCGAAGGCGATCGCCGAGTGGGAGAAGGCGAAGACGAAGTACGCGCAGACCGAGTACGCCTCCGTGGCCGCCCTCTCGATCGCCCAGACGACCGAGGAGAAGCTCGCGAAGACCGACGAGGACATCGAGCGCGCGGTGAAGCTCTACCGCGAGGTGACGACGGCCTTCCCGGGCACATCGTCGGCCAACCAGGCGGCGCAGCGGCTCCAGCAGATGCTGACGAAGGCGCTCTCGATCCGCGTCGACCGCGCCTACGCGACGAACGAGAAGCCGCTCGTCCACGTCGACACGCGCAACGCGAAGCGGCTCGCCTTCAAGGCGTACAAGATCGACCTCGAGGAATACTTCCGCAAGAAGCAGACGATCGGCGGCGTCGAGCGGATCGCCGTCGAGATCGTGAAGCCCGACAAGACGTGGGAGGCGGACGTCGACGGGTACCTCCCGTACCGCGTGATCTCGCGAGACGTCGAGCTGCCGTTCGACACGACCGGCGCGTGGATCCTCGCGGTGTCGACCGTGAGCGACCCTGACAAGCACGAGACCGAGTACACGGCGACGGCGCTCTTCCTTCGCACCGACCTCTCCATCATCACGAAGAGCACCTCGAATCAGGTCCTGGTCTTCGCGCGGAACGAGGTCACGGGGAAGCCGTGGCCCGGCGCGCGGGTGCTCGTGTCAAACGGATCGACGGTGAAGTTCGAGCTGACGACCGGCGCCGACGGGACCGTCCTCCAGAACTGGGAGGAGACCTGGGGCGTCGTGAAGACCTTCGCCGCGGCGGAGGGGAACATCGCGAGCGGCGAGGCCCAGCTCCAGGGGACCGTCGCCTGGGGGTACCAGACGAAGGGGTACGTTTACACCGACCGCCCCGTCTACCGCCCGAACCAGACCGTGAACTGGAAGGCGATCCTCCGCAAGGTCGGAGGCGGGTTCTACACGACGACCGCAAACGAGCCGGTGAAGGTCCAGGTCGTCGCGCCCAACGGCCTCGTGATGTACGAGAAGGACCACGTCACGAACGAGTACGGTTGCGTCACCGGCGAGGTCGCGCTCGGCGACGAGCCGGCCCTCGGCGACTACCAGATCAAGGTGACGATCGCGGAGAAGGACTTCTTCGGGAAGTTCCAGGTCCTCGAGTACAAGAAGCCCGACTTCGTCGTCGACGTCCTGCCCGAGAAGGAGTGCTACCTCTCCGGCGACGAGGTGAAGGCGAAGATCCAGGTGTCGTACTACTTCGGCGGGCCGGTGCGGAACGCCGAGGTCGTCTGGCAGGTCCTCCAGGGGCCGTACGCCTTCGACCGGACCCGGTACGAGGAGTTCGGGTGGTACATCGCGGCGGTCAGCGGCCGCGAGAAGGCGACCACGAAGGAAGGCGACTTCGTCTCCGAGGGCCGCGTCACGACCGACGCGAACGGTGTGACCGAGATCCGCTTCCGCGCCCGCGCGGGGGCCGGCGACGCGATGTACACCGTCCTCGCGGCGGCGCAGGACGTGAACCGCCAGTGGGTCAGCGGGGCGGCGAACGTCCCGGTGACCACCGTCGAGGCGTTCGCGGTCGTGAAGACCGCGCGGCAGATGTACCAGCCGAAGGAGAAGATCACGGTGAACGTCCTCACCGTGAACGCGCTCCACTCGCCGGTCGCGTTGGAGGGGAAGGTCATCGTCTCCCGCGTGCGGAACGTCGACGGGCACGAGGTGAAGGACCCCGTCTCCGACTACGACACCCGCACCGATGACGCGGGGAAGGCGGAGGTCCAGCTCGCGATCGACAACCCGGGCGCCTACGTCGTCACGTTCGTCGCGAAGAGCGGGACGCGGACGATCGAGGGAGGCACGCCGGTCCAGATCGCCGGCGACGCCGAGGACCTCGCGAACCAGGCGAAGGTCATCACCGACCGCCGCGCCTACCTCCGCGACGAGACGGCGAAGGTGCTCGTGAACTCGCCCGTCGCGGGCGTCACGGCGCTCCTCACCTTCGAGGCGGAGAAGGTCCTCGAGTACCGCGTCGTCGACCTCGCCGACCGCTCGAACACGTTCGAGATCCCGGTGAAGGACCTCTACGCGCCGAACGTCTACGTCTCGATCGCCATCCCGGCGAACCACCGCCTGTACGAGGACGCGCAGGAGATCCTCGTCTTCAAGTACCTGAACGTCTCGGTGCTGCCCGAGAAGAAGATCCTGAAGCCACGCGAGGAGGCGATCTTCTCGGTGAAGACGACCGACCAGAACGGGAAGCCGGTCGCGGGCGAGTTCAGCCTCGCGGTGGTCGACGACGCGATCTACGCGATCGCGAGCGAGAACGCGCCGAACGTCCTCGCGCACTTCTACGACCAGAGGCGCCCGCGCGCGGTCGCGACGCACAGCTCGTACGAGTTCCGCTACGACGGCGTCACCGTCGCGAGCCAGATCGACCTCCTGGACGAGTCTGCCCGGAAGGACATGGAGAAGGCCCAGCAGGCGGGCGCGGACTCGTTCGGCGAGGAGCTCGCCCAGACCGATCGCGGGGTCGAGTCCCTCCGCAAGCTGGAGGACGCGCGCGAGGACCTCGGCCGGGTCGCGCACCGCGCCAAGGAGTTGAAGAAGAGCCTCGACGAGAAGAGCGATGCGCCGGCCCCGGGGGCAGCGATGGATCCGAACGCGCCCGAGGGCGACGACCACGAGGAGATGAACGAGGAGAGGAATGGCATCCCGACCACGGGGCAGGGCGGCGGGGCGGGCGGCAAGGTCGGCGGACGCAGGCAGGGGCAGAAGGCCCGCGGGTTCACCGGCGGCGACAAGGCGAAGTCCGCCGAGACGCCGGCGATGACGCTCGCCACCGCGTTCGGCGGGAATGCCTACGAGGCCGCGAGCGCCTGGGGGAACCTCCCCGAGCGGCGCTACGTGGAGTGGGTGAAGCCCGAGCTCAGGAAGCAGTTCGAGGACACCGCGTTCTGGGCCGCTTCGCTGATGACCAACGAGAACGGGGAGGCCACGGTCCGCGTGAAGCTCCCCGACAACCTGACGACGTGGCGGACCACGGTCCGCGGGATCACGCGCGACACGCTCGTCGGCAGCGCGATCACGAAGGTCGAGTGCCGCCTGGACGTCGTCGCCCGCGTCGCCGCGCCGCGGTTCCTGACGCAGAACGACGAGGTGACGATCGTCGGCACCGTGAACAACGCGCTGACGACCGAGCAGCAGGTGAAGTATGTCTTCCACGCCGACGGCGTGGAGACCGAGACGCTGCCCGCCGCGGAGCGGAAGATGGCCGCCGGCGAGGCGATCGCCTTCGACCACCAGGTCCGCGCGATGATGGTCGGGCCGGTCCTCTTCCACGTCGAGGGGATGACGACGGTCGCCTCCGACGCGATGGAGATCGGGATCGAGACGCTGCCGCACGGCATGCGCGAGGTGGAGGGCGCGAGCGGCTCCGTCGAGGACCGCGCGATGTCCGACTTCGTGATTCCCGACGACGTGATCGACGGGAGCCTCCACGCCGAGCTGCGCCTGGCCCCCTCGGTCGACGGGAGCCTGCTCGACGCGCTCATCTACCTGAAGGAGTTCCCCTACGGTTGCATCGAGCAGACGCTGAACCGCTTCGCGCCGGGGGTGCAGGCGCTCCGCGCGCTCAAGCAGCTCGGGACGCCGAACGAGGCGCTCGCGAAGCAGCTCGACGGGATCGTGAAGACGGGGCTCCTCCGCGCCTACCAGCTCCAGAACGTCGACGGCGGCTGGGGGTGGTGGAACGGGAACGCCTCGAACCCCTTCACGACCGCGTACACGATCGTCTGCGTCGAGGAGGCCCGGCAGGCGGGGTACGCCGTGAACGGGACCGTCCGCGAGAAGGCGATGGTCGCGGCGAAGCAGCTCCTCGCGAACGCGGGGACCGACTACGACACGCGCGCCTATCTCCTCTACGCCCTCTCGTACATGAACGAGGCGGACATGGAGGACCTGAGCCGCTGCGCCCGGCAGCGGGAGGCGTTGTCCACCTACGGCGCCTCCGTGCTCGCCCTCGCGCTGAAGGCGACGCACCGCGACGCGCAGGCGGCGCAGGTGGCGGAGATGATCACGCGGCGCGCGAAGACGGAAGGGCACTACGCGTCGTGGACGATCGGCGAGAACAAGTACGGCTGGATGGACGAGCCGATCGAGACGACCGGGTACGCCCTCCTCGCGCTCCTCACGGTCGACCCGACGAGCTCGCTCATCGAGCCGGCCGCGCAGTGGCTCGTCGACCGGCGCCCGGGCGGGACGCACTGGGGCTCGACGAAGTCGACGGCGGCCGCGATCCGCGCCCTCTCCGCCTACGTGCAGGCGAAGGGGACGGCGCGCGCCGACTACACGCTCAAGGTCACGCTCAACGACAAGCCGATCGGGACCTGGGAGGTGAAGGGAGGCCGCCTGCCCGAGGAGGCGCGGCTCCTGAAGCTCGGCATGGCGCAGCCTGGCAATGCCAGCTTGCTGGTGGCGACGGGGAAGAACACGCTCCGCTTCGAAAAGCAGGGGAGCGGGAAGGTCTACTACACCCTGCGCGCCGAGTACTATCGCAAGGGCGAGGACATCGGCGCCGCGGGGAACCTGATCGGCGTCGAGCGCCGCTACGAGGTCTGGACGCGGCCGAACGAGACCGCCCAGGCGACGATGAACGGCTACGACGTCGTGCAGGCCGAGAAGCGGCCCAAGGTCGTCGACACGGGCCTCCGCGAGGCCACCTCGGGCGACCGCTTCCGCATCCACCTGACGATCGACTGCCGCCAGGAGCTGTCGTACGTCTCCGTCGAGGACCCGCTGCCGAGCGGCTGCGAGGTGATCGACGAGGGGATGACGGGAGGCTTCGACCACCAGGAGCGGCGCGACGCGAAGATGGCGTTCTTCTTCACGAAGCTCCCGCAGGGGAAGACCGAGATCACCTACCTCGTGCAGGCGGTCTTCCCGGGGAAGTACCACGTCATGCCGACGTGGGTGAGCCCGATGTACCGCCCCGAGGTGTTCGGCCGCGGCCCCGAGAATCGCCTGGCCATCCTCACGGAGAACGAGGCGAAGGCCAGGGCGACCGCACGGAACGCCGAGGAGCTGCCGGACGAGGTCTACCAGGGCGGAAAGAAGGCCTGGAAGGAGGAGCGGAAGGCCGACGCGAAGGAGGCGTTCCGGAAGCTCCTCGACCGCGGCGACCTCCGCGACGAGATCGCCGAGGAGCTGCTGGGCTACCTCCTCTCGATCGCGATCTCCGACAAGGACCACCGCGGGGCGATCGCATCGTACGAGGAGCTGATGGACCGGAACCCCTCGACGCCGATCCGCCTCTCCGACCTGCGCGAGCTGGCGGTGGCGTACGACACGACGGGCGAGGACGAGCGGGCGCTCGGCCTGTACGACCACGTGCTGCTCGGCACCTACGAGTTCGAGCGGGGCGCCGTCGCGGCGCTCCAGGAGCTGAACCGCGCGCCGGACGCGGAGAAGCGCTGGAGCGACCTCCTCGGCGGATTCCCCGAGCGGAGCCGGGTGATCGACGAGGCGTACGCGCTCACGCAGTCGTACGTCGCGGCGGCGCGTGCGAAGGCGGACGTCGACCTGCGCAAGCGGGCGATCGCCGGCCTCCGCCGCTTCCTCGCCTGGTTCCCGAACTCGAGCTGGGCGGACGAGGTCGACTGGACCCTCCTCTCGCTGATCCAGGAGTTCGGCTCAGTGAAGGGCGGGATCGACGCCCGCGCGGCCGAGGGGCTCGTCGGCGAGGCGGGGCGGTTCCTGACGCGGTACCCCGACTCTCCGTACGCCGACGAGGCGCAGAACGCGCTCCTCATCGGATACTACGCGCTGGGGAAGTTCGACGAGGCGATGAAGGCCGGCGAGACGCTCCTCACGCGCGACTACCCGAACGAGACGGGCGTCATGGGGCCGAGCCCGTACCGCGACTCGGCGCACTACCTCCTCGGGAAGGTCTACCACGTGAAGGGGGACTTCGCGAAGGCGGTGGAGCACTACACGCAGAGCACGGTCGGGGACGCGAGGGACTCGCTCGAGTTCCTCACGTCGCGCGGCCTGAAGCTGCCGGAGACGGCGGTGTTCGGGGCGAGCGACCCGCTGGCGCTCGCGGTGCAGGCGAAGAACCTGACGAACGTGACGCTCAAGGTGTACCAGGTCGACCTGATGGTCCTCCTGGCGAGCCGGAAGGACCTCGGGAACGTCGCGAAGATCGACCTCACGGGGATCCGGCCGCTGAAGGAGTGGAACGTGGCGCTCGGCGGCGACACGCAGTACCGCTGGCACGACGAGAGCGTCCCGGTGCCCGTGGACCAGCAAGCTGGCCTTGCCAGCGGGAAGGGGGCCTACCTCGTCGTCGCGAAGGGGGAGGGGCTCGACGCGTCGAGCGTGCTCATGCGGAGCGAGATCACGCTCAAGGTGCAGAAGGTGGAGAACCGCGTGCGCGTGTACGTCACGGACCGGACGGGACAGCAGGCCGTGAAGGACGCGTACGTGAAGGTGAGCGACGGGACGCGGATCATCGGCGCGGGGTACACCGACGTGCGCGGGATCTTCGAGGTGGGTCTGGGCGCGGCGCCCGGCCAGCTCTCGATCGTCGCGGAGCACGGAGACGACGTGGCGCTGATCCGGGAATAGCATCGCGCGGGAATCCCGGTACAATCCTGGGGCCGCCTCGTCCTGCGACGGGGCGGCCCTCTCCATTCCAGTGGGGCGGTGCGGTGGTTGCGGTTGGCGATTGTCGGCGATAGAATCACTCTCCGCGTCGTGGCGTCGCTAATGAGCCTCGACGCTTCGCGCTTGTGGGGCACTCATGCTCACACGTCTGCGGCTCCTCAACTACCGAAGCCACGGTGACACCAGCGCCACCCTCAAGCCGCTGACCGTGTTTGTCGGCAAGGCAGGCACGGGGAAGTCGAACCTCTTCAAGGCCCTGGTCCTCTTGCAGAACTCCGTGAACCGGGAACTGATCGGGCTCTTCCCGCCCGGCGTGTACGACTTCAACTCCCAAAGGAGTCGATGGGCCGACGAACACGCACCACTCGGGATTGAGGTCGACATCGCCGACCCACCGGGGCTGACACGGACGGATGCGCGATACATGGTCAAGTTCGCGGAAGCCCCCGCGCCGATTGGACTCTTCGTGTCCGAGGAGATCCTGTCGCGGCAGGAACAGGGCCAGAACTCCGAGTGGGTTTTTCGACGGCACTACAAGGAGCGGATGGTGCGGGGGTTCGGCGCGATTGATGCGAACGCGCCGACGCTTCTGCGGCTGATCCGCTCTCGTGTGCTCTCACCTCCACCGGCGGACTCGCAGACGATCGATGCCGTGACCCAGGCGATTTCGAAGATCGCCTACTTCCATCTCGAGGTGAACGAGCTTCGAAAGCCCGGAGGCAACGGGGAATCCAACAAACTCGGCTACTCTGGAGAGAACCTGCCTGGATTCATCGAATGGACGCGCTCCGACCCGGAAGGCCGAGGGACGTACGAAAAGATCTTGAGCGAGATGCAGCAGGTGCTGCCGCATCTACACTCCATCGTTACGTCGCAGGTCGGGGACAAGACAGGCTTGGTGTTCGCGTTCCGGGACTTCCGAGGCGGGCTGATTGCGCCAGAGACGAGCGACGGGACGCTCCTCACGCTCGGTCTCCTGGCGGTCATTCATGCGCCCTCCCGACCGAACGTCCTCTGCATCGAGGAACCCGAGACGGGGTTGCATCCTGGACGCCTGCGTTGGCTCTTCGACCGCCTCCTCGAACTTGCCTATCCGCGGTCGGGTCCGGCCGTTCAGGTGTTGTTGAGCACCCACTCGCCCTACGTGCTCGACTTTTTCCATGACATGACGGACGCAGTCAACATCGTTGACCAGGTAGATGGGCGAACGCGGATCACCTCTCTCCAAGACTCGCTTGCGAAACACCACATCGAGAGCCCGTCCGCGACCATTGGACATGAGTGGGCGATGGGGCTCTTCGAGGGTGCATGACGGTTCCAGTGCGCGTCGGCTTTCTCCTCGAAGGGTACGACCCCTACATCGTCCGGGGGTTCGTAGCGCGACTGCTGGACATTCCGGAAGAGCGGCTCCATCTCGACGCGTTTTCGGCGGCTGGACGGGGGTGGGAATCGGTCCTCCAGGCGGTCCCAGACTTCCTGCGCAAGTACTACGGCATTTGCAGTCAGGCGGTGGTCCTGGGGGTGGACAACGACGGTGGCCTCGACCTGACGCAGGCTGGATTGACCGAGGACCCGAGCCGCCCGCGTCACTGGAACCACATGGGCCAGGAGAGTGCGAAGTGCCGCGTCTGTCGCCTGGAGCGGACGATTTCGGAGACCAGACCCGCGCTTGACTGGGTCCACGAGAAATCCGCAGCAGATTGGCCCGTCCTGATTGCCGTTGCCGTCGAAACCATCGAATCCTGGTTCCTCGAAGCGAGACACATCGCTGATGGGGAAGTCGGACGACTGGGCCAGGAAGACATGAACAGGATGGGACAGAAGCAGTTGTTCTATGGGCGCCCTGTCCCCACCCGGGAGGACGTCCTGGAGATTGCGTTGCCGTTGGTCCGAAGGCTCACGAATGTCCAGATCGTGCGCCTGAGGGGGGCGTCGCGGAGTTTTGATTTCCTCGCGACCCAGGTAGATGCGGCGCGCGCCCGGATTCTTGGCCCCACGGACTGCTGGGGACCCGGCGACCGGGGAGCAGAGATCCCTGATTGATCCCGCCTCGCGGTGAGTTCGCGAACCCCCTTGGGTCGGACTTCGCTTCAACGTCTCCAGAATCCCGGTACAATCTTGGGGCTGCCTCGTCCTGCGACGGGGCGGCCCTCTCCATCTAGCAAGCTGGCCTTGCCAGTCCGGGGCCCCGCGTGGACGAGTACAACGACTACACCGACGACCTCGCCAAACGCTACGGCCCGGGGTTCTTCGTCGGGCAGCTCGAGAAGGTGCGGAGGGGAGGTCTCCTCGTCCGCTTCTGCGTGTGGCCGAACTTCGGCCCCGTGGTCATGCCGATCTGCGACGTGGTCGCCCTCACGGAGGGGCCCGAGGCCGCCCGCAGGCTGCCGAAGAACAACGTCCTCGGGTACGTGTGCCTGGACGCGGTCATCGAGGCGCTCGGGGCGGCGGTCTCCCACCGCGGGATCCCGTTCGAGCACCTCGTCGTGGAGAAGCCCGCCGACGGCGACGCGCAGTTCCGCATCCTGCAGCGCGCGCGGCCCAAGATCGGCCCCGCCGCCACCGACGCGCTGGGGGAGGTGTAGGTGGGCGGAGGGACGTTCCACCTCTACTGCACCCTCTGCACCTTCGAGCAGCAGTCGGCCGCGACGATCACGATGGTCGTGCGGAGCGACGGGTCCGAGACCCTGTGCCCCGAACCGAACCCGCGTAGGGTCGCCGAGGAGGCGACCGGCGCGTCGTGGGACGCCCTCGTTGCCGCGAGGCGGGTCCGCGAACGGAACGCGCTCGTCTGTCTCTCCTGCGGGGCGAACGAGTTCTACCCCTGGAGCGGCTCGCGGAAAGAGGCGGCGCACCTCGTCTGCCGCGCCTGCGGGAAGCCGGGGCTTTATCCGATCACGGGGGAGACCGGCTGCCTCACCGCGCTCCTCGCCCCGTTCCGGCGGCCCGCCTGTCCGATCTGCAAGGAGGGGCGCCTCGTTTCCGAAGGGATCAGGGTGTCGTGAGCGAAACGCGCGCCGACGAATCGCCGGCCCTCTACCCCGTCCTGCGGGGCGGCGGGGGGCTCCTTCTCCGCATCTTCTACCGCGCGATCTCGGTGCGGTGCGAGGTCCCGCCGCCCGAGAGCGGCGCCGTGGTTCTTGCGGCGAACCACCCGAACACGCTCATGGACCCGCTCTGCGTCGCGCAGGTGACGAAGCGGCCGCTCCACTTCCTCGCGAAGAGCACCCTGTTCAAGCGTCGCTTCGCGAACTGGTTCCTCCGCTCGATGGGCGTCATCCCCGTCTACCGACGCCAGGACGACCCCTCCAAGATGGATCAAAACCAGCAGATGTTTGCCGCCTGCCACGCGGCGCTCGGCGCGGGAGGGGCCATCGCCCTCTTCCCCGAGGGGACCAGCCACGACGACCCGCAGCTCAAACCGCTCAAGACCGGCGCAGCGCGGATCTCGCTCGAGGCGGAGCAGCTCCATGGCGGTCGCCTCGGCGTGCGAATCGTCCCCGTCGGGATCACCTTCCCGCACCGCACCCGCTTTCGCAGCACCCTCTCGATCCGCGTCGGCGCGCCGATCGACGTCGCCCCGCATTTCGCACAGTACGCCTCGTCTCCCGAGGAGGCCGTCCGCGCGCTCACTGCCGAGGTGGAGGAGCGGATCCGCCTCCTCATGATCCACATGGATCGCCTCGACCTCGCCGACCGCGTGAAGCGCGTCGAGGAGATCTTCCGCGACGAGCTGAAGTCGGAGCTCGATCCCTCGCTGCCCGCGGCGGGGGACACCGTCGTCCTCTCGCGCTCGATCGCCGACGCGGCGGAGCGTCTCTCCGAGCAGGACCCGGAGGGGATGAGCGCGTTCTGGGAGCGCGTGGACGACTATGTGGAGCGGCTCCGCCTCCTGCACGTCCGCGACAAGGCGCTTCGCAAGGGGCTTGGGCGCCTGCGCTGGCTGGCCTCCATCGGCTGGGGATTCCTCTACGGCGCCCTCGCGCTCCCGATCGCGCTCTACGGCCTCGTGAACCACTTCCTGCCGTACGTGCTCGCGGGGGCGCTCGCGCGGAGGGGCGCGGAGGGGCCCGAGGACGTCGCGCCGTACAAGGTCTACTTCGGTCTGCCGCTCTTCCTCGTCGCCTATGCAGTGCAGGGGTACTTCGTCTGGCGGTGGCAGGGAGGGGTCGTCGCCGCGGCCTACCTCGCGACGCTCCCGTTCGTGGGGCTCTGGTCGATCGCCTTCTTCCGCCGCGCGGCGGCATGGTGGGCGG
>Ga0209514_10003530_pt1 | contig 22193 bp, 15 predicted proteins | sample Subgrocontami58m_FD_187452 | JGI IMG/M metagenome (GOLD analysis project Ga0209514, IMG submission 187452) | Subsurface groundwater microbial communities from S. Glens Falls, New York, USA - GMW37 contaminated, 5.8 m (SPAdes) (version 3) | ecosystem: Environmental > Aquatic > Deep subsurface >...
TCATCAGCGAAGATACGTCGATGGACCTGGTGGGCGCGAGCTCGGCGGTGACGTTCGCGACGCTGACGAGCGAAACGGCGTCGATCTCCGACGGCGCGGCGCTCGGGACGGACCTGTCTGTGGGCGCACTGGCCACGTTGACGGCCTTCACGTCGATCGACCTGGGTGGCGGCGTGGGCGAGGTGACGAACTTCGGCACGCTGACGTTCGTGGCCGGGTCAAGCGCGATCATCAGCGAAGATACGTCGATGGACTTGGTGGGCGCGAGCTCGGCGGTGACGTTCGCGACGCTGACGAGCGAGACGGCGTCGATCTCGGACGGCGCCGCGCTTGGGACGGACCTGTCTGTGGGCACGCTGGCCACGCTGACGGCCTTCACGTCGATCGACCTGGGCGGCGGCGCGGGCGAGGTGACGAACTTCGGCACGCTGACGTTCGTGGCCGGGACGAGCGCGATCATCAGCGAAGACAGTTCGATGGACTTGGTGGGCGCGAGTTCGACGGTGACGTTCGCGACGCTGACGAGCGAGACGAGCTCGATCGCCGACGCCGCAGCCACGTCGATTATCGTGGGGACGGCCGGGACATTCACGGCTGCGGGCACGATCACGCTTGCCGACCTCGGCGCCGAGACTCTCACGGTCGGCGGCTTGGCAACCTTCACTGCGGTCGGGTTCGACATCACGGTCGGCGCGACAGGCGTCAATGCCCTGGATTCCGGGGCGGCCGTGAACTTCGGCTTCCTGTCGTTCACAGGCGCCACGGTGACGATCAGCGAGAACTCCTCGACGCTCTTCGCCAGCGCGTTCCCGAGCACGGCCAGCGTGCGCGCCAACGTGGTTTCTGAGACGGGGACGATCAACGAGACCGCGCCGGCCAACGGTGTGAGCGCCGTGACTGCGCCGATCATCGTGCTCGCGGCCTTCACGGGCATCGGCACTGCGGGCACCCTCGAGGTCAACGGCGGATTCCTCGCAGGCCAGGGTCTCGACTTCAGGACCGCCACGGGTGGCATCGTGTTCGCCGACATCGACGTTATTCCCTTCAGCAGCGGCGGACGCATCGCGGACTTCGGTGGCACCGGCCTCCTCGACACGTTCGGCTTGCTGGTGAGCGACGGCTCGCCCGCGCCTGGCGAGGGCGGCATCACGGGTAGTGCCGCCAGCCCGCTGGTCGTGGCGGCCAACGTCATCGCGCCCGATACGATCAACCTGACCGCGACCGGCAACCTTATCCCAGAGGGCGGCAATGCGGCCGTCAACCTGCCCACGGAGGACTTCCTGCAGGTGCTCGATGGGCTCTCCGTCACGTCGACGTTTGCCAACGTGAACCTCACCTCCGGCGACGACATGATCATCGGCGCCAACGCGGGTCCGGTGACGAGCATCAACGCCCCGCTGGGCACGATCACACTGACTGTCGGGACGGACAGTGCCTTCGCCCCCTTCACGCCCGCGCAGCTCTTCGTGGGCGACAACGACATCCTCAACGCGTTCAACATCGTTGTCAACGTGACCGGCGAAGCCTTCTTCGGGTTCCTTGGGAACGCTGGGACGAACTCGATCACGGTCAATACCACGCGGGATATCGTGTTCCTCGCCACGGGCGGGACCCTGACGACGAACGCGGCCACGGGCACCGTCACGCTGAACGCGGGGACGACCGGCAACGGCGGCATCGTCCGCATGAACGGCGGGACGCTGCTGGCCCCGGCCGGCCTTGCCGCACCCGCGATCCTGCCCGACGTGAACGTGATCGCCAACACACTGAACGTGACGGCGAGTGGCAACCTGGTCGATCTGAACGGCGACGGCATCTTCGTGGACCCGGTCATCGCGGGCCCTGGCACCAACGCCATCGCCCTCAATACGTCGGTGAACGTGATTCGGGTGGCCAATGTCACGGGGAACGGCGACATCTCGATCCGCAACCTTGGCATCGTCAACGGGGTCAACCCGCTCAACGGCAACCTCGGCCCGCTGACGATCGGCGACGGCGGCTTCGGCAGCCTGTTCACGACGTTCAACGGCAACATCAGCGTCGGCGCGACGAACGGTACGCTGCTCGTCCGCAGCCCCACGTTCTTCATCCCGACCCAGGGGATTCGCGCAGGCGGCGGCGGGAACATCAACCTGTCTGACGTGGACTACGCCCTCGCCACGCTGCTGGCGACAAACGTCGCCAACGCACTCGACATCATCCGGATTGGCGACGACGACGTGTTCACGCTGCGCAGCATCCAGGACCTGAGCGCGCCGGGCGACCGCGTGTCCCTGTTCGCGGCGGGTTCGATCGTCGACGGCGACGGCGTGGTCAACATGATGGACATCGGCGGCCGTCGCATAAACATCGACGCCGCCCAGATGCTCTTCCGCGGCCTGACCGGTGTCGGCGTCGGGAACGAGATGGACGTCTTCTCCAGCGTTGGCGCGAACGTGGACATCGCGGGTGCGTTTGACACGGGCGGGTACTTCGGCGTCATCAAGGACAGCGGAACCGTCGCGAACATGACGCCCTCGCAGCTCGACGACCTCGAGGGCGACCTCCTGTCGGCCCACTTGGAAGTCAACGTAATCGCGACGGGCTTCGGCATCCACGACGTGGTGCTCGGCTCGGCCGCCAACCTCCACTGGGAGGTGTCGAATCCGGCCGATCCGGCGTGGACCATCGCGGCGGACTCGATCACGGCGGGCAGCCAGTTGTGGGAGGCCGACGAGGCCTTCGCGCCTGGCGCGGGCGACAACCTGACGGTGACCGGGGCCGGGACGGAGGTGGTCTCGACGACGTCCTCGATCGTGCTCAGGGCGGGCGACAACGTCCTGATCGACACGGGCACGACCGTCGCGGGCGCGACGATCACGCAGCTCTCGGCCGGCGCGGCGACCACGGCGGTCGGCGGCGGCGACAACGACTTCATCGGGGGAATCACGCTCGTCGGCACGGCGATCGTCGGCACGGACGCCGCTCTTGCCGTCACCGGCGCCACGGTGCTCATGAGCGGACCGAACGACTACACCGCCGCGGCCGGGAGCAGCGTCGCGGCGACGGGCCTCGTCCGGATCACGGCCGACACCGATGGCGACCTGGCGGGCTTCGTGACGCTCGGCCCGACCTCGGCCGGGACGCTCATCGTGAACGCGGCGGGCGCGATCACCGACGTCGGAGCCGTCGTCGCGACCACGGCGACGTTCACGACGCAGCCGACGGCCGACATCATCCTCGACAACGCGACGAACAACTTCGGCACGGTGAACGTGAACAACGCGAACAACGTGACGATCGCGGACACGAACGCGCTCATCCTCGGCAGCATCAACGCGGCCGGGACCGTGACGCTGACGACGCTCGGGGCGATCACCGACGGAAACGGCAACGCCACGAACATCACAGGCAGCGCCCTGGTCGTGACGGCGGGGGCAGCCAATTCGTTCGGGACGTCTGGGAACGGCATCGAGACCGTCGTCAACACCGTGAGCACGACGGGCCTGATCGGCGGCGGGGCAGCCGGGTTCTTCATGAAGAATACGGGCAACCTGACGGTCGCGGGCGTCAGTGCGACGGGCGACGTGAACATCGAGGCGGCTTCGAACATCACGATCACCGCGGTCGTGGCCTCGGCGGGCGCCGTGACGCTGACCTCGTCCGGTGACATCCTGACGACGATCGCCCTGCCGGCGGACTCCGTCACGGCCGGGACGACGGCGACGCTCCTGGCGGGCGGTGCGGACGGCGACCTCGGCACCCTGGCGGCTCCGATCGGCACCACCGCGGCAACGCTTGTCCTCGGCGGCAGCGGGTCGGGCGACGTCTTTGTGACCGAGTCAAATGGCGCGACGGTCACGGCGACGACGGGCTCGGGGAACATCACGCTGGCGTCGACGACGGGCGCATTCGACGTTGCCGGGGCCTCGACGACGGGCACGTTGAGTCTGACCGCGAGCGGCGGGCTCACCGACAGCGGGACTCTCGCCATCGGCGGGACGACGACGCTGAACGCGGGCGCGAACGCAATCACGCTGAACACGGCGACGAACGACTTCACGACGGTCACCTTCGCGACCAGCACCGGGGCAGCGACCCTGGTCGATCGGAACGCCATCGACCTGGGCGGGACCGGCGCTTCGACGCTGACGAGCCTTGATTTGACGGCGAGTGGGAATGTGACCCAGAGCGGCGCCCTGCTCGTGACGACGCTGACCGTGGTCGCCGGTGCGGGCGGGAACGTCACCCTGAACAACGCGGCGAACAATTTCGGATCCGGCGCGGCAACAGGCGTCGGAGTGACCAGCGCGGCGAACGTGATCCTGCGTGACACGGACGCGGTGAACCTGCTCACCTCGACCATCTCCGGCGCCTTCACCCTGACGGCGGGCGGGGCGGTCACGGAGGCGGCGGCAGCCACCCTGAACGTGACGGGGACGACGCTGATCAACGCGGGTGCGAATGCGGTGACCCTCGCCTCCGCGACGAACCTCTTCTCGACCGTGAGCTTCACGGGGAGCACGGGCGCCGTGACCCTCGCGGATGCGAACGGGATCGACCTGGGCGGGACGAACGGCTCGTCCCTGGCGAGCCTGAGCGTGACTGCGGTCGGGCAGATCACGGACAGCGGGACGCTGCTCGTGACCGGCGCGACGACGCTTGCCGCGGGCGTGGGGAACGACATCATCCTCGACAACTCGGCCAACAACTTCTCCACGGTGGCCATCACGACCGCACGCGACGTGACGCTCGTGGACACGAACGCGATCGACTTCGGCGCATCGACAGTGTCTCGCGACCTGAATGTGACGACGCACGGGGCGATCACCAATGCGACCGGGGTCCTGGCGGTCACCGGAGCCGCGTCGTTCAACGCGAACGGCAGCGCCATCACCCTCGGGACGATCAATGCGACCACGTTCGGGTCTGTGAGCCTGAACGGCGGGGTCCTGACGCTGGTCGAAGGCGATGCGACGACGCTCACCGGCGCCAACGGCACGAGCCTCGGGCTCGTGTCGGGCGGCGACGTGACCCTCGCGGGGAACGTGACGACGACAGGAGGCACGACGATCGCCTCACTTACGGGGGACATCCTGGACACGGCGAGCGCCAAGATCACCGCGTCAAGCGTCGGGCTGATCGCGGCGGGCGCGGACGGGGACATCGGCGGTGCGGGCGCACCGGTCCTGACGAATACGGGTTTCGTGGTCTTCACGGGAACGGTCACCGGTGACGTGTTCGTGACGGAGGACAACGGCGCGTCGGTGAACGGCACGCTGGGCACGGGGTCGGCCACACTGATCACGAACACCGGGAGCTGGACGATCAACGGCCTGGTCGGGTCCGCCACGGCGACGACCGTGACGATGATCGCGACAGCCGGCTCCATCATCGACGGGAATGCCGGAAACGACATCGACGCGACGAACGCCATCCTGGTGGGCGGGGCGGGCGTCGGGGTCGGCGGTGAGATCGATACGACCCTCGGAACGGCCGCGCTGACTGGGAACCTCGCGGGCTCCGGCGGCACGGGCGTGTTCGCCCTGACGAATACGAATCCGGGCCTTCTGCTCGGCCTGACGATCACGACGCTGGGCGGCGTCGTCGGCGTCTCCTCGACGACGGGTGCCATCAGCATCATCTCGGGGAGCCCGCTGACGGTGAGCGCGGCGGTCGCGACGGCAGGGGACGTCCTCCTGCAGGCGAACGAGGGTGGCAACAACGCCAACGAGGACGAACTGACGATCGGCGCGGTGGTCAGTGGTCACAACGTGACCCTGAACTCCGGCGACGACGTCATCGTCAATGACACCGTCACGGCGTCGGAGAATCTGAACATCAACGCCGGCGACGGCGTGATCCTCAACGACTTCGTCTTTGCGAACGAGACCGTGACGATCACGACGGGCGCCACGGTGTTCGGCGCGGACGACACGGCGGCGAGCTGCCCGAACACCCTGGTCTTCGGACCGGGCGGCGGGATCTTCGCGGACGACATCTTCCTGAACATCGCGGGCGACATCACGCTCGGGATTCTGAAGGCGATCGACACGGTGACGGTCAGGGCGACCGGCGCCATCAACTTCGGGAACGGCGCCGGAACGAACGGCCTCATCATCGCCGGCACCTCGGTGGCCCTCACGGCGGGGACGAGCATCTCGTTCGTGTCGTCGGTGAGCGCCGCGGTCCCAGGGGTGGTCGAGAGCGACCCGAACACGTTCATCAGCACAGGCGTGGGCGGGACGGTGAACATGACGGCCACGGCCGGAGCGATCAGCGCGCCCGAGGCGGACGCGTCGACGGTGGCAGACATCTCGGCCCCGACGATCATGAGCGCGGCCGCAGCGACCGGGATCTCGTTCAGGTCCCTGTCCGAGCAGATCACGACCCTGAACGTCACTGGCGTCGGCGCCATCAACGTCAGCGACGTGGCAGGCGGGGTGGCCGTTGGGAGCGCCACGACGACCAACGGGGCCATCACCCTCAATGCGACGAACGGCAACCTGTCCGTGACGACCGCCACGGCGGGAGGGGGTGCGGACATCACGCTCTCCACGACGACGAGCGGTGACATCACGCTGGGCCTGGCGACGGCGCTGGGTGACACCGTGAACCTCACCGCGGTCGGCGCGGTCTTCGACGGGAACGTCGCGGGAAACAACGTCAATGCCGGCACGCTCTCGCTCTCGACGGGCGCCGGCGCGAACCTGGACACGACGATTGCGACACTGACGACGCCCGGCGCAGGCACGCCGTCGGTCAGCGGTAACGGCGACCTCAGCATCCGGAACACGTCGGGCGCCTTGCTGACGGTGACGAGGGCCACGGTGGCCGGCAGCGGCGACGTGACCGTGACGAACAACGCGGTGATGACGGTGGCGACGGCGACGGCGGCGAACGGCGACGTGAGCCTTTCGACGTCGGCGGCTGGCCTGACGGTCACCACGGCGACTTCAGGAAACGGCAACGTGACCCTGTTCGGGACCACGACCCTGGACGTGACGACGGCGACCTCCGCCAACGGCAACGTGGCGCTCACCGCGGGCGGGGCTCTCACCGCGACCACGGTGACGGCGACGGACGGTGATGCGAACCTGACGGCGGGCGGTTTGATTGGCGTGTTGGGCGCGGGCTTGGCTGTGAGCGCGACGAACGGGAACGCCAACCTGCTGGCCGGGACGTCGCTGACCGCGACGACGGTGACTGTGACAACGGGCAATGCGAACCTGACGGCCACCGCGGGCGCCCTGGTGGTGACCTCGGTGACGAGCAGCGACGGAGACGCGACGCTGACGGCGACCGCCTCCTCCATCTCGGCAGCCACGGTGACGGCGACCCGCGGGACCGCCACCCTGGGTGCGGGGACATCGATCGTCGCGACGGCAGTGACGGCGACGAACGGGAATGCCAATCTGACGGCCGGGACGACGCTGACGTCGACCACGGTGACGGCGACGAACGGCGACGCGACGCAAACGGCGGTCGGAGCCCTGGTGAACACGACGACGACGACGACGAACGGCGATGCGATCTTCAGCGGCTCGTCCGTGGCCCTGACCACGGTGACCGCGGGAGGCGCGGCTGTGGGCGACGGGAGCATCATCGCGACGGCGACCGGCGGCAACGTCACGTTCAACACGCTGACCGCGGCGGACGACAGCGTCACCCTCACGGCGAGCGACTCGATCAACGAGGACGGCGACGCGGGGGTCGACGTGACGGCGGCGGGCTTCGTGGCTCGCGCGGCGACGGCCACGGCGTCGGGCAGCGTCGGCGGCACGAGCTCGATCGAGATGTCCGTGGCGAACCTCGAGGGCTCGTCGGGGACGGGCGGGTTCTTCGCGAACAACGCGGGCGCGCTGACCATCGGCGGGATCACGAACACCTTCGGAGTCTCCTCGACCGGCAACATCGCCATCTCCACAGCGAGCCCGATGAACGTCACCGAGGACGTGGTAGCCAACAACGCGGGCGCCATCGTCACGACGACCCTGACGGCATTCGGAAACAGCGACTCGCCGGGCTTCAACGACGACATCAACGTGAGCGCAGGCGTGGTCGTCCAGGCGACGGGGCTCGCGGGCAGCGCCGTGACCCTGAACGCCGAGGACGACATCAACAAGGGCGGCACGGTGGTGGCGACCACGACGGCCACGCTGACCGCGGGCGCCGCAGACTCGGGCGACGCTGCGGGCAGCATCACGGACGAAAACGGCGACGGCGTGAACGTCGTCGCACCGACGGTCGTCCTCACCGCGATCGGGAACAACGTCGCGGGGAACGCGATCGACGTCGACACGACTGCCACGACCCTCGGCACGGTGGCGGGGAACGGCGCAATCGTGACAGGAACCGGCGGCATCGACGTCACCGACTCCGCGGGCGGCCTGACGGTGAACACGGCCTCCACCGCGAGCGGCGACATCTCGGTCGAGGCGATCGGCGGCGACCTGACGGCGACGATCGTCACCGCCGGCGGCGACGACAGCGACATCACGCTGACGACGACCACCGCGGGGAACATCCTCCTCGGCGTCGCGACGGCGCTCCTCGATACGGTGACGCTGAACAGCACGGGCAACGTGACCGACAACAACGGCGCGGCAAACAACGTGAGTGCTCTGAACCTCGTGGCAGTGAGCGACACGGGCGTCGCCATCTTCACGGGCTCGGCAGACACGACCCTCGAGACGACCGTCTCCTTCGTCGAGGGACAGGGCGGCACGGGCGGCTTCGGCCAGCTCAATACCGGCGCCCTGACCGTCGGCGGCATCAGCGCGGTCGACGGGGTGACGGCGAGCACCGACATCGTGATCGCGACGACCCCGCTCGCGGGGACGACGGACCCGATCTTCGTGACGGAGAACGTGGCGGCCACGAACGCGACCGGCACCACGGGGACCATCACGATGACGGCGGGCGAGTCCGCGACGGGCGTGACCACGGACGACATCGTGATCAACCCGTTCGTTTCCACGAACTCGGCCCTGACGACGGCCCTCACCGCGGGTGATGACATCGGGATCGCGGGCGTCGTGATTGCGGGGACGACCGTCACGCTGACGGCGGGCGCGGGTGCGCTCGACGTGGACGCGGCCGGGAGCATCCTCGACCTGAACGACAGGCAGGAGAACGTGATCGCGACGACCCTGGTGGCGTCGGCCTTCGGGAACGACACCGCGAACGGCCTCGCGATCAGCATCGACAGCCGCGTGGTGACCCTGACCTCGGCGACCGTCCTAGATCCGTCGGCGGCGACGGGCGTCGGCGGGATCCGCGTCGAGGACACCCAGGGCGGCCTGCTTGCCGGGCTCGCGACCACGGAGAGCGGCAGCATCACGCTCTCCGCGACCGGCGGCGACCTGACCCTGAACGGAGCGGGCGTGACCGCGGGGACCGCCGCGGCGGCCGCGGGGAACGGGAACGTCATCCTCAACACCTTCACCGGCATGGGCGCCGGCGGGCCTGCGACGAGCGGCAACATCAACCTGGGCACCGCGCTGGCGACGCCCGGGACGGTGATCGCCCTCCTCGACAAGGTCGAAATGAACAGCGTCGGCTCCGTCCTCGACGGACAGGTGGGCGAGCCTGCGCTCCTCGGCACGAACAACATCAGCGCGTTCGAGCTCGTCGTTCGCGCAGTGAACGGCTTCGGCACGGTGGCCAACCGGGTCGAGACGACCCTCGCGGGCGCCGCGGGCGCACCGGGCGTCGTTGCGGGACAGTTCGACCAGGTCGGCTTCTTCCAGCTCAACACCGGCGCGCTGACCATCGGCAACGTGACGACCGTGGGTGGTACGGTGGTGTCGGGCATCCAGGAGACCAACCTGACGAACGACGGCCTCGTGCTGGCGGCCCTGCCGGCCATCTCCGTCACGGCCCTGAGTCCGCTCAACGTGACCGCCGACGTCGTGACGACGGGCGCCATCACGCTGACGGCCGACGAGGCCCTGTTGCCGAACGCCCCGCCGAGCGTGGACAACCTGCACGTCTTCGGAGGCGTGACGGTCCACTCCACACGCAGCAGCGTGGCGCTCAACGCGGGCGACGACGTGCTCACCGACGTCGGCTCCGTCATCACCGCAGGGACCACCCTGACGATCATCGCGGGCTTCAGCGACGCCAGCACGGGCCGGCTCGAGAACGACAACACCGGCGCCGCCATCCTGCTCGGCACCCACTCGTCGACGTTCAGGACCACCGTGGTGGCCATCAACAACATCGTCCTCGGGCTGTTCATCGCAGGGGACGGCCTGGTCCTCTTCACGACGCTCGGGAACATCCTGGACGGGAACGGACCGGCCCTGAACATCCAGGCCAACGGGACGTCGACCTTCACTGCCCTCGTCGGCATCATCGGCCAGCCGGGCCGCGCCATCGGGATCGAGACCCAGAACGGCCAGGTCATCGTGAACGCGGGCAACGCGGTCGACCGCGTGTCCGTGAACCTGGTGGGCGACATCCGGCCCGACGGACGCCTCTTCACGGCGAACGGCGACACGCCGGGCCTGATCCTCTTCAACAACCTCGTGCAGGGCGGCGAGGGCGCAAACGGCGCCACCGACCGCTTCCACGCGTACACGAGCGACATGAACATGTGGCTCACCGGCGAGCTCAACCACGGTGCGCCGGGCTTCCAGACGCACCTGATGCTCTTCCTCAACGACAGCGAGTTCCACCCCGAGGACCTGTACAAGTGGGACGCCTCGATGGACATGGGCGGGGGCGCGCACTAGTCGGGTCGATCGGGAAGCCGGACCTCGGTCTCTGAACAAGGCGGGCCCCGTCGGCCGAAAGGCCCCGGGGCCCGCGTTCTGTTGTGGGACGCGCGTGCGTGTTGCCCCGCGTGCGCCGCCGGCGTAAGATGCGCGCGTGCTCGCAGGAGGCGGATTTCCGATGAGAGCGCTTCGGACGAGAAACGGCGGTGATGCGCGCGGGCTGGGCGAGGAGATCGTCTACCCGGAGTCGGACGGGAAGCCCATGGCCGAGACGGACGAGCACATCCAGCAGATGTTCTATCTGATCGGGGCCCTGAAGCTCTGGTTCCAGAGGCGGAAGCGCGTCTACGTCGCCGGGAACAATCTGATCTACTACCACCAGGGGGACCCGAAGCAACGCGTCAGCCCGGACGTGTACGTCGTCAAAGGCGTCGAGAAGAGGCTGCGCCGCGTCTACAAGCTGTGGGAGGAGAAGAAGGTCCCCTGCGTCGCGATCGAGATCTCCAGCAAGGGGACGAAGAGGGAGGACCTGGTCACCAAGTTTCGCCTCTACCGCGACGTCCTTCGCGTGAAGGAGTACTACGTCTTCGACCCGCTCCGCGAGTACCTTCCGGGGCGGCTCAAGGCCTGGTGGCTCGAGCGGGGCGAGTACGTCGACCGCCCGATCGACGGGGACCGCATCCTGAGCCGCGAACTGGGGCTCTACCTCGTGGAGGAGAAGATTCTGCGTCTCGTCGTCCCCAGAACGGGCGAGGCGCTGCGCACGCTGGAGGAGGAGGCGGAGGGGCGCCGTCGCGAGGCGGAAGGGCGCCGTCGCGAGGCCGAAGGGCGCCGTCGCGAGGCGGAAGGGCGCCGTCGCGAGGCGGAAGGGCGGAGGCGCGCCGAGGCCGAGCGCGATGCCCTGCGGGCGCAGCTCGCACGGCTGCGCCGCTTCCGTGTCCGCTGACAGGCCAGCAGGCTGGTCTTGCCGATTTCGTTTCGATCATGTCGAAGGAGTCAACGCAATGATGTGGAATCACCGCATGCGACTTGGAGTCGCGATCCTCGGGACGGTCCTCCTGGCGAGCGGCCTCGCGTTCTCCGAGGGGAGCGCGGGAGCCGATCCGGCGGCGGGCGGGGCCGACCCCACGGCGGAGCCCAGCGTGCCGCCGAGCCAGGCGAAGACCATCTTCGACTACAAGGACAAGCTGGCCCTGACCGACCAGCAGATGACGGACATCCGGAAGCTGCTCTATGATCTGCAAAGGGGCCTCCGGATTGCCCAGGCCAAGCTCATCCTCCTCGGGTATGACCTCGAGGACCTGATCAAGGCAGAGGGCGACTTGAAGGCCATCCGGGAGAAGATCCAGGAGTCGGAGAGGCTTCGCTCGGAGGCGCGCTTCGCCGACATCGCCTGCTCCCGGAACATCAACAAGGTCCTGTCCGAGAGCCAGCTCGCCGCGTGGAGGGCCATCCAGGAGGAGGCCCGCAAGAAACCCAACAGGTAACGGGACTGAAGTAGACTCTGCGCCGCGCCCCGGGCATCCCGGGGCGCGACGTTCGTTTAAAGTTATCGCCGTCAAGATAAGGCCCGAAGGGCCGACATGAACAAGCCCAGGGCGAAGCCCTGGGAACAGCGTCCAGGTAGGGAATCGGAGCCCCGAAGGAGCGACATACACGCGCAAGCCCCCTGTATGTCGCCCCTTCGGTGCTCCGAATCCTGGTCAACGGCCTTCCCCAGGGCTTCGCCCTGGGCTGGTACATTGCGCCCCTTCGGGGCTTATCTTGACGGCAATGTCGTTTAAGGTTCTGCGCGGACAGGCGTCACGCCACGGGGCGGATCAGCGATCGCGCCCAGGCGGCGTCCGCTGACCCGAGCGGGGGGACGGGCTCGACCGAGTAGTCGATGTCGTCGTAGCCGCCCGTCGCCCAGCACTCGTCAATCAGCGCCTGCAGGTCGAGCAGCGCGTCCGTGTCCTTCGCGCGCAGCGGGATGCGTATCGTCGGCAGCTTCTCGCGGAGGCGGATCGGGTACACCTCCGCCCGCGAGGGCCTCACCGCGCGCCGGGCGCCGGAGCGGTCTGCGTCCCGGCCCGGCCCGGCGGAGCCAGCTTGCTGGCCGTCTCGAACACGCGGACGTCGGGGAAGACGCCTCGGGTCTCATCGGGCGTCTCCACAAGGACGCGCTCCTCGACGCGTGCTCGCAGGTCGGATGGGAGCCGGGATTGGATCTGGTTTCCCGGGTAGACGATCAGCCGTGTGTGGACGTCCCGCCAGTGCTGCTCGAGGCAGGGGTCCATGCCGGGGAACGGGCTGGGCATCGGTTGGCCTTCTGTGCGGGACGCCCGGGGCGCAAGGGGTGGGGCTCGAATGCCACTTGGCTGAGTCTAGCACCGGGGCACGCCTGCGACAAGGCCATGCCCCCCGGGCATGCGCGGGTCAGCCCGCATGCCCTGCCGTCGCGGATCATTGACTTCGAGCGCGGGATCTCTACAATGGTGCGCTCCCTTGCGGGGCGTCATCCCAGCAAGCTGGCTTTGCCAGGTGACGACAGGGGGTTCCAGGCTTCCAAGACGCCGTCTCATCGGCGAAGAAAGGGGATCAAGACATGATTCGCTACGGACTCGGCATCCTCGGCGCCACGCTGCTCGCCAGCAGCCTTGCCCTGGCAGAGGGCGCGGGCACGCCGCCCCCGGCAGGCGGGACCCCGGACGCCGCGGCGCAGAACGCCCAGAAGACCATCTTCGATTTCCAGCACGAGCTTGCCCTCACCGACCAGCAGGTCGCGGACATCAAGAAGCTCCTCGGCGACCTTGCCCGGACCCTCAAGGTCACCCAGGCGAAGATCACCGTCCTCAACTACGAGGTCGAGGAGCTGATCAAGGCCGAGGGCGACCTGAAGGTGATCAAGGAGAAGCTGGACGAGGAGGGGAACCTCCGCGCCGAGGCTCGCTACGCCGACGTCACCGCCTCGCGGAGCATCAACAAGGTCCTCTCCGAGAGCCAGCTCGCGGCGTGGAAGGACATCCAGGCGAAGGAGCGCGCGAAGGTCGCAGCGGCCGCCAACGACGGCAAGTAGCGCGTCCGACTCGACCCAGCAGGCTGGCCCATCAAGAACGAAATGCGCCGCGCCCCGGATCTCCGGGGCGCGGCGTTTGTTTTTCTACGACATGCCGATCTTCGAGGATCTCAGACGTCCGGGAGAGGCTCCGGAATGTTGACACCGGTCGCGTCCCGAATAGAATCTCTCCCTCCCGCCAGCAAGCTGGCGTGCCAGCGGGGGAGGAACTGGCAGAGCCAGCTTGCTGGATCGCGGCGCTAGGTGAATCAGGACCGCAAGGAGCAGTTCCAGGCCCTCCAGGCGCTCGGATTCCTGGGGAACATCGGGTTCATCGTCGTCGCCGCCGTCCTCCTGGGGTGGTTCGTCGGGGACTGGCTGGACCGAAAGCTCGGCACCGCTCCTTGGCTCCTGCTCGCTTGCCTCATCCTGTCCCTGGTCGGGGCCGCGGTCGAGTGCTGGCGCATCCTGAAACGGTTCCTGGGTCCCCATGGTGACGACAGAACACGAACCGCGACGCACCCTCCCGATCCACCAAGCTGGCCTCGCCAGGGCGATCGATGAGGGCTTCCCCGCCCGCACCACGCGCACCTCCGTGCTCGTCGCCGGCATCGCCTGCGCCCTCCTCTTCACCTGGGAGACGAGTCGCCCCGCCGCGGGCGTGCTCGCGCAGCACGCGATCTCCATCGGCCTCGCCTGCGGGGCCGCGATCAACCTCATCGGCGTAGGCCTCCTCGCCTGGGCCGTCGTCTCCGTCATCCGCACGCCGAACGAGGGAAAGCCGCGCCGCCCGGGCTTCCTCGTTGCAGCGCTCCTCCTTCAGCTCCCGTTCATGGCCCTCGCACTGTACGGGAGCGTCAGATACCTCCGGGTGAACGTATTCGCGTTGGCGGCAGGACTTGGGACCTGGTTCTTCGTGGCGATCCTGAAGGTCGCCTCGATCCTCCTCCTCGGGGACGCCCCGAGGAAGTGACCCGGCGGTCCCCGGACAGGACGCACTGTCGGAGCCAGCTTGCTGGTCGGTCATGGCGAACAACCTCAAAGTCGAGATGGAGACCCCCGACTTCATGGAGCTGCTCGGACTCCGTCCGGGTGGCGAGCATGACCCGCTCAACGTCTGGGTCCCCGTCGTCATGTCGCTCATGGTCGGCGTTGCGCTGGTCCTGTTCTCCAGGATGGTCACCCGCAAGCTCGAGAAGGTTCCCGGCAAGGCGCAGGGCCTCACCGAGTCGATCGTCGAGGGGCTCTCCAACTTCTTCTACGGCGTCCTCGGCGAGCACGCCCATCGTTACGTGCCGCTCCTCGGATCGCTCTTCCTCTACATCCTCCTGATGAACTACTGGGCGATGATTCCCGGGATGGGCGCCGCGACGAGCAAGCTCTCCACGACCGTCGGCCTGGCGGGAATCGTCTTCTGCGTGACCCACTACGAGGGGTGCCGCGCGCACGGCGTCGGAGGGTACCTGAAGCACTTCTTCGGGGAGCCGCTCTGGCTCGCCCCGCTCATGTTCCCGATCCACGTGATCGGCGAGTTCGCGCGGCCGCTCTCCCTGTCGCTGCGCCTCTTCGGGAACATCATGGGGGAGGACACCCTCGTCGCCGTGATGGTCTCCATCGGCGTCTTCCTGTGGTCGCTCGTGAAGGTGCCGCTGCCGATCCAGTTCCCGCTGTACTTCCTCGGCCTCCTGGCGGGCCTCATCCAGGCGGTCGTCTTCTCGCTCCTGTCGTCGATCTACATCGGAGGGGCCGTCGGCGCCTTCGAGGAACATGGCGATGAGGACGAGGAGCACGGGCACGAGGGACACGACCCCGGGGCCCACGCGCACGCGCACTAGATTTTCGAGACTCCTTTTTTTCGGAGGGACACGATGCTCGGAACCTACCTGGCACTGCTCGCGGTCGCGATCGGCTTCGGCGTCGCGCTCGCGGCGATGGGAAGCGCCTACGGACTCGGCAAGGCGACCGCCGCGGCGCTCGAGGCGACGGGACGGCAGCCCGAGGCGGCGGGGAACATCCGCACCAGCCTCATCATCGGAGGCGCGCTGATCGAGGCGCTCACGATCTACGCGCTGCTCGTCAGTATCCTCCTCTGGACGAAGCTCCCGGGGACGGAGGAGATCGCGAAGTTGGTCTTCGGCGGCAAGTAGCCCCCAAGCAGGCTGGCCTCGCCATCAGGAGGTCCCCTCGTGGGCCTGGACAAGTTCCCCTTCTTCTTCAGCCCCGTGGTCGCGCTGGTGCAGGCGGGAGGGTTCATCCTCTTCTACCTGCTCCTGAAGCGCTTCCTCTTCGACCCCGTGCTCGCCTTCGTGCGGGAGCGGGACGCGGAGATCCAGCGCTCGGTCGCGAAGGTGGAGGAGGAGAGGAAGGCGATGGAGGCCCTCTCGGCGCGGTACGCCGAGGCCATCGCCAAGGCGGATCGCGCCGCGTACGAAGAGATGCAGCGGATCGTGCGGGAGGCCGGCACGGAGCGGACACGCATGCTCGCGGAGGCCCACGAGCGGACGCGCCGCGAGGTGGAGGAGGCGCGCGCCCGGATCCGCGGCGAGAAGGACAAGCTGCTCGGGGAGCTGGACCGCGAGGTCCAGGGGCTCTCGGGGCAGATCCTGACGCGCCTGACCGGCCGAGCCACGGGAGTGTAGGGCGAACTCGCAAGACTCAATGCGCAATGGGCAAGAAAGTGATGAAGGGCTTGAGAGAGTGCCGCTGATCCGGCTGACTCTGATCCTCGTCCTCGCGCTCGCCCTCAGCGGGTGCGCCGAGGAGCACTCTGCCCCAGGGGCGCACGAGGCGGAGGCGGGCCCCGGGGAGGAGCACGTATCGCACTGGCGCGCCTTCGTCGTCCAGGCCCTCGGCCTGGTGGTGCTCGTCGCGATCCTCGTGAAGCTCGCCGGGCCGGGGATCAAGAAGAGCCTCCAGGACCGGAGCGACAAGTTCGCCTCCGCCTACGACAAGGTCCGGAAGGAGACCGCCGAGATCTCCCGCCTGGTCCGCGAGTTGAACGACAAGCTTGCGAACCTCGAGCGCGACTCCAAGGCGCGCCTGGAGAAGGCGATCATGGAGGCGACCTCGCTCAAGGCCGAGATGGTCGCGGAGGGGAAGACGCAGGCCGAGGAGCTCGCCTCGAAGGCCAGCCGCGAGGTTACCCTGGAGGAGGGGATCGCGATCGCGGAGGTGAAGCTCGAGGTGGTCGAGCGCGCCGTCGCGGCCGCGCGGGCGGCCCTCGCGAGGGGGGTCTCCGCGGACGTCCAGCGGTCCCTCGTGGGCGCGGCGATCGACGAGCTGGGCTCCCTGCCGGAGGCGGCCCTCCGATGATCGAGCGCACGATCGCCAAGCGGTATGCCCGGGCCCTCCTCGACGTCGCGGTCGCGGCGAAGGCCGTCGCGCGGATCGAGGAGGAGGTCCTGGAGGTGGGGCGCATCTACCGCGAGGAGGCGGGGCTCGCGCGGATCCTCGAGAACCCGATCGTGACGCGGGACGAGAAGAAGCAGACGATCCGCTCCCTGTTCGAGGGGAAAGTGTCCAAGGAGGTGATCGACTTCCTCGACCTCCTGATCGACCGCCGCCGCTGCGACCTCATCCCCGAGATCGAGGAGCTGTTCGACGACCTCGCGGACGAGTACGAGGGGGTCGTGCGGGCGACGGTGACCTCCGCGCAGCCGCTCTCCGATCAGGAGGCGAAGCGGGTGCACGACAAGCTCGCCGTGCTCCTCGGGGGGAAGGTGGTCGACATGCGCCAGGAGACGGACGCGGCGCTCCTGGGCGGGATGCTGATCCGGATCCGCGACACGGTATTCGACGCGACGGTTGCCGGGAAGCTGAAGCGGCTCCACGAAGGCCTCCTCTTCGCGCAGCGAACCACGACGTAGATTGGAGTGACGCCCGCGAGGGCGTCTTGGAGTAACACCCGCAAGGGTGTCTTGGAGTAACACCCGCAAGGGTGTCTTGGAGTAACACCCGCAAGGGTGTCTTGGAGTAACACCCGCAAGGGTGTTACGGAGAAAGAAGATGCAGATTCGCCCTGACGAAATCACGAGCGTCATCCGCCAGCAGCTCGAACGCTTCGACGCGAAGATGAAGCTGGAAGACGTCGGGACCGTGCTCCAGGTCGGCGACGGCATCGCCCGAGTCTACGGGCTCGAGGGGGTCATGTACTCCGAGCTCGTGGAGTTCCCCGGCGGGGTGTTCGGCATGGCGCTCAACCTCGAGGAGGACAGCGTCGGGTGCGTGATCCTCGGCGAGGACCGCGGGATCAAGGAAGGCGACACGGTCAAGTGCACCGGCCGGATCGTGCAGGTGCCCGTCGGCGAGGCGCTCCTCGGCCGCGTGGTGAACGCGCTCGGGCAGCCGCTCGACGGGAAGGGGCCGATCGTCGCGCAGAAGTACCGCCCGATCGAGGGGCGCGCGCCGAACGTCGTACAGCGGCAGCCCGTGAACCAGCCGCTCCAGACGGGCGTGAAGTCGATCGACGCGATGATCCCGATCGGCCGCGGCCAGCGCGAGCTGATCCTCGGCGACCGGCAGATCGGGAAGACGGCGCTCTGCATCGACGCGATGATCAACCAGAAGGAGGAGGGGGTCCTCTGCATCTACGTCGCGATCGGGCAGAAGTCCTCCACGGTCGCGCAGGTGATCGACACGCTGACGAAGTACGGGGCGATGCCGTACAGCATCGTGGTCTCGTCCCCCGCGAGCGACCCGGCGCCGCTCCAGTACATCGCGCCCTTCGCGGGGTGCGCGATGGGGGAGGAGTTCCGCGACCAGGGGAAGTCGGCGCTCGTGACGTACGACGACCTCTCCAAGCACGCGTGGGCGTACCGCCAGCTCTCGCTCCTGCTCAGGCGCCCGCCCGGCCGCGAGGCGTACCCCGGCGACGTGTTCAACCTGCACTCGCGGCTCCTCGAGCGCGCGGCGCGGATGCACGATGATCTGAAGTCCGGGTCGCTGACGGCGCTGCCCCTCATCGAGACGCAGGCGGGGGACGTGTCGGCCTACATCCCGACGAACGTGATCTCGATCACGGACGGGCAGATCTACCTCGAGCCCGACCTGTTCAACGCGGGCGTCCGCCCCGCGGTGAACGTCGGCATCTCGGTCAGCCGCGTCGGCGGCGCCGCGCAGACGAAGGCGATGAAGAAGGTCGCGGGGAAGCTGCGCCTGGAGTTGGCGCAGTTCCGCGAGCTCGCGGCGTTCGCGCAGTTCGCGAGCGACCTCGACAAGAACACGCGCGACCAGCTCACCCGCGGCGAGCGTCTGGTCGAGGTGCTGAAGCAGAAGCAGTTCGAGCCGATGACGTTCCAGGATCAGGTGATGATCATCTTCTGCGGGACGGGCGGCTACCTCGACTCCATCCCCATCGCGCGCGTGAAGGACTTCGAGAGCCAGTTCCTGAAGCACATGCGGGAGCGCCACCCCGCGGTCGGGGAGACGATCAAGAAGTCGAGGGACTTCGACGCGGAGACCGAGAAGCGCCTCCGCGCGGCAATCGACGAGTTCAAGACGACGTTCAAATGACATCCACGACCCTCCTGTTGAAACCGCCCTCGTAGCTGACAACGATGTGTAGGGGCGGCCCTTGTGGCCGCCCGTCGTGGCCGCCCGGAGGTGGCCGCCCATTCGAAGCGGTAGGATCCATGGCAGTCGTCGCGAGCGTCCGGACCATCCGCAGGAAGATCCGGAGCGTTCAGAACATCAAGAAGATCACGCGCGCCATGCAGATGGTGAGCGCGGCGAAGCTCCGCAAGGTGCAGGATCGCCTCATGCAGATCCGGCCCTATTCGGACAAGATCCGCGAATTCCTGGGCGGGCTCGCCGTGAAGGTGCGCGAGCAGGCGCACCCGCTCTTCACGCCGCGCTCCGACGTGAAGAAAATCGGCGTCGTCGCGATCATGGCCGACAAGGGGCTCTGCGGCTCCTACAACTCGAACCTGATGCGGTTCGCGAACCGCTTCCTCGCGGAGCGCGGGAAGCCGGCGGCCGCGATCGCGGTGGGGCGGAAGAGCGTCTACTGGGCGAACCGCGAGAAGATCACGATGGTCGCCGAGTACATCCAGCTCCCGACGGACATCCCCTTCGCCGAGATCCAGGCGATGGCGAAGCGCCTCGTGGACTGGTTCACGAAGGGGGAAGTCGACGAGGTCCACCTCCTCTTCACCCGGTACGTGAACGCGATGACGTTCCGGCCGGGGAGCGTGAAGTTCCTCCCGATCGAGGCGGAGGAGGGGGGGAAGGGGCTCGCGCACGACTACATCTTCGAGCCGGAGCCGGCGAAGATCCTCGACCACCTCATCCCGCGCTACGTGGAGACGACGCTGCACCGCCTCCTGCTGGAGTCGATGTCGAGCGAGCACGCGGCGCGGATGAACGCGATGCGGAACGCGACGACCAACGCGGACGATTTGATCCAGTCCCTGACGCTGACCTACAACAAGGCGCGCCAGGCGGGAATCACGAAGGAACTGCTCGACATCGTTGGCGGTGCGGAGGCGCTGAAATAGGCTTCGCCGCTGTGTAGGGGCGGCCCTTGTGGCCGCCCGTTCGAAACCGTAGGGGGCGGCCCGGCCCGCTGGCGCGGGCTTCCCGCCGCCCGTTCGAGGCACCCATGACAACCGCAATCGCAGCCGGAGCCGAGTTGGGCCGGATCAGCCAGGTCATCGGCGTCGTCGTCGACGCCCAGTTCGACCCGGCGCACCTGCCCGCGATCTACAACGCGCTCAAGATCGAGGACCCGGCGCGCGGGATCGACCTCACGCTCGAGGTCGCCCAGCACCTCGGCAACAACGCCGTCCGCGCGATCGCGATGTCGACGACGGACGGCCTGAAGCGCGGCATGGCGGTCCGCGACACGGGCGCGCCGATCACGCTGCCCGTCGGACGCGAGACCCTCGGGCGGCTCATCGACCTCCTCGGCAAGCCGATCGACCCGCTCGGGCCGATCGTGACGAAGATGACGGCCCCGATCCACCGGCTGCCGCCCGCCCTGACGGAGCAGGAGACGACGCCCCGCATCTTCGAGACGGGGATCAAGGTGCTCGACCTCCTCGCGCCGCTGCCCAAGGGCGGCAAGATGGGCCTCTTCGGCGGCGCTGGCGTCGGGAAGACGGTGCTCGTGCAGGAGCTGATCAACAACGTCGCGAAGCAGCACGGCGGCTACTCGGTGTTCGCGGGGGTGGGGGAGAGGACCCGCGAGGGGAACGACCTCTGGCTCGAGATGAAGCACTCGGGGGTGCTCAAGAACACGGTCCTCGTGTTCGGCCAGATGAATGAGCCGCCTGGCGCTCGGCTCCGCGTGGGCCTGTCCGGGGTGACCTTCGCCGAGTACTTCCGCGACGTGGAGGGGCAGGACGTGCTCCTCTTCATCGACAACATCTTCCGCTTCGTGCAGGCGGGGTCGGAGGTCAGCGCGCTGCTCGGCCGCATGCCGAGCGCGGTAGGCTACCAGCCCAACCTCGCGAACGAGATGGCGGCGCTGCAGGAGCGGATCACCTCGACGAAGCGCGGGTCGATCACGTCGATCCAGGCAATCTACGTCCCCGCGGACGACTACACCGACCCGGCGCCCGTGGCGTGCTTCGCGCACCTGGACGGCAACATCAATCTCGAAAGGCGCATCTCCGAGCTGGGGATCTACCCCGCGGTGGACCCGCTTCGGTCGACGTCCCGCCTCCTCGACCCGCGGATCATCGGGGACGAGCACTACAACGTCGCGCGGCAGGTGCAGCAGATCCTGCAGCGGTACATGGACCTGCAGGATATCATCGCAATCCTCGGGATGGAGGAGCTGTCGGACGAGGACAAGCGGTCCGTCGCGCGCGCGAGGCGCATCCAGAAGTTCCTCTCGCAGCCGTTCCACGTCGCCGAGGCGTTCACGGGCACCCCTGGGAAGTTCGTGCCCGTGAAGGAGACGGTGCGAAGCTTCAAGGAGATCGTCGAGGGGAAGCACGACGAGCTGCCCGAGCAGGCCTTCTACATGATGGGCGGCATCGACGAGGTCCTCGAGCGCGCCAAGAAGATGAAGGGCTAATGGTCAAGACGTTTCATCTCGAGATCGTGACCCCCGATCGATCCGTGTATTCGGGCGATCCGTACTCGCTCATCGTGCCCGCGTACGAGGGCATGCTCGGCGTGATGGCCGGCCATGCGCCGCTCCTCTGCACGCTCCAGCCCGGCCTGATCACAGTGCGGGTGGAGGGGAAGAACCTCGAGCTGGTGCTCGCCGGCGGCTTCATGGAGGTGTCGCCGAAGGGGGCGATCATCCTCGCCGACGCGGTGGAGCAGGTGGAGGACATCGACGTCGACCGGGCGCAGAAGTCGCTCGAACGCGCCAAGCAGCGCCTTGCGAAGCCGGACGCCTCGCTCGACTACGCCCGCGCCGAGGCCGCGCGCGCCCGCGCCGAGAGCCGCATGCGGCTCGCGCTGCGCCGCAAGTCCAGTGGTCAGTGACAGTGGTCAGTGAGAAG